>OWJJ01000006.1_pt1 | contig 124751 bp, 79 predicted proteins | sample 1732811 | NCBI WGS metagenome assembly OWJJ01 (sample SAMN05065756, study PRJEB22554) | human gut metagenome | biome: ENVO:2100002; feature: ENVO:00000062; material: ENVO:00002003 | host: Homo sapiens | place: USA
TTCTACTCTTTTTCAGCTTATTTTTGCTACAAGTAACAGCTTTTGCTCAAAATGATGTGCGGATCACCATCCGTGAGAACAATATCACAATCATTGAAGCATTGAAGAAAGTGGAAAAGCAGTCGGGATTGTCCATTGGATACAACAACTCACTGCTGCGTGACAAACCTGCCCTCAATCTCAATCTGGACAAAGCCGGACTGGATTATTCTCTCTCTACCATCTTGAAAGGTACAGGCTTCACCTACGAATTGAAAGGTAAATACATTAAAATTATTCCCCAACCGGTACAGGAAAAGACGTCTTCCGGCAAACAAATCAAAGGAAAAGTGACGGATGAAGCGGGCGAACCGCTTATCGGTGTCAATATCCAGGTACAAGGTTCTGCCGGTGGAGTCATTACGGATATAGATGGAGGCTATTCCATCGAAGCTCCGGTGGGTAGCATACTCAATCTCACCTATATAGGTTATACTTCTCAAAACGTGAAAGTGACAGATAAAAGCGTGTATAATGTGACGCTTGCCACTGCTGTGGAACAACTCAACGAAGTAGTCGTGACTGCCCTTGGAATCAAACGCGAACAGAAAGCATTGAGCTATAATGTGCAACAGGTGAAAGCGGACGAAATCTCCGGCATTAAAGATGCTAATTTCATCAACAGCCTGAATGGTAAAGTGGCAGGTGTCACTATCAACAGTAGTTCTTCCGGTGTGGGTGGAGCCAGCAAGGTGGTGATGCGTGGTGCAAAGTCTATCGAACAGAGCAGTAATGCGCTTTATGTCATCGACGGTATACCGATGTACAACTTTGGCGGTGGAGGTGGAATGGAATTTGACTCGCGAGGTGTTACGGAAAGTATCGCCGACATCAATCCGGACGATATTGAGAGTATCTCCGTACTGACAGGTGCTGCCGCTGCCGCCCTATACGGTAGTAATGCTGCCAATGGTGCAATCGTTATCACTACCAAGCGCGGACAAGTGGGTAAGTTGCAGGTGACGGTGAACAGTAATACCGAGTTTGCCCGTCCTTTCGTGCTCCCTGAATTTCAGAACCGTTACGGAACGGGAAGCCGGGGAAAAGACGGAGGCTCTACGATCCTAAGTTGGGGAGCGAAGTTGAATGACGCTTTGCGTACCAATTATGAACCAAAGGATTTTTTTGATACAGGACTTATCTTCACCAATTCCGTCACCCTTTCTACCGGTACGGAGAAGAATCAGACTTTCTTTTCGGTGGCATCGGTAAATTCCCAGGGCATTGTACCCAACAATCGTTATAACCGTTTTAATTTTACTTTCCGTAATACGACGAACTTCCTTAACGACCGGATGAAGCTTGACGTAGGAGCCAGTTATATCATTCAGAACGACCGTAACATGACCAATCAGGGTATTTATTCCAATCCCATTGTGCCTGTTTATCTTTTCCCGCGGGGCGATGACTTCGAGCTTGTCAAGGTGTTCGAGCGGTGGGATCCGGCACGTAAGATCAACACTATGTTCTGGCCGCAGGGGGAAGATGACTACCGTATGCAGAATCCTTACTGGATTGCCTACCGTAATCTGCGCCTGAATCAGAAGAAGCGCTATATGCTGTCTGCTCAATTAAGCTATGACATTACCGATTGGCTGAATATATCGGGGCGTGTACGTGTGGATAACACCCACACCAAGTATGAGCAGAAGCTTTACGCCAGCTCCAATCTGACTATCACCGAAGAGAGCGAGCAGGGACACTACACCATTTCCAAACCGGATGAAACACAGACGTATGCCGATGTGCTTGCTAATATCAACAAGCGTTTTGCCGACTTCTCACTGGTGGCAAACGTAGGTGCCAGCATTGTGAACAACAGATACGAGGATTTCAGCTATCGTGGGCCAATTCGTGAAAAGGGAATACCGAATGTGTTTAATGTGTTCGACCTCGATAACACAAAGAAAAAAGCCCGTCAGGATGAATGGCAGGAACAGACGCAATCTGTCTTTGCCAGTGTGGAAGTGGGCTGGAAGAGCATGCTCTACCTTACACTGACTGGACGTAACGACTGGGCTTCGCAACTCGCCAATTCCTCTACGCCCTGTTTCTTCTATCCTTCCGTAGGTCTTTCCGGTGTTATCTCCGAGATGTTGACCTTGCCGGAATTTATCGACTACATGAAAGTACGCGGTTCTTTCAGTTCCGTTGGTATGCCTTATCCTCGTAACCTGACGTCTCCTACTTACGAATACGATGAGGCCAACCAGCAATGGAAACCCAAAACTCACTATCCTATCAAAGACCTGAAGCCCGAACGTACCAACTCGTGGGAATTGGGACTGGATATGCGTCTCTTCAAGGATTTCAGCCTCGGTTTTTCCTGGTATCTGGCGAATACTTTCAACCAGACTTTCGATCCGAAAGTTTCCGTATCTTCCGGTTACAGCAAGATTTATCTCCAGACAGGATATGTGCGCAACTCCGGTGTGGAACTTTCATTGGGCTACGGACATACTTGGAACAACAGTTTGCATTGGGAAAGTAATTTCACTCTCTTTCACAACAAGAATACGATCAAAGATTTGGTGACTAGTTATATTCATCCTGAAACGGGGCTGCCCATCACACAGAATCGTCTGGATGTAGGCGGAATGGGTAAGGCACGCTTCATCTTGAAGAAAGGGGGTACGCTGGGTGATCTTTATACACAGAGCGACCTGAAGCGGGACAATAACGGCATGGTGGAGATTGATCCTTCCGGTACGCTGACCACTGAAGACAACCTGCCGGATATTAAGCTGGGCAGTGTATTCCCGAAAGCCAATCTGGCGTGGAATAACCGCTTCACATGGCGTGGAATCAGTCTAAGCGCACTCTTTACGGCACGTATCGGAGGTATTGCTTATTCCGCTACCCAGGCGGCAATGGACCAGTACGGAGTGTCCGAACGTTCGGCGCAAGCCCGTGATAACGGGGGTGTGTTGCTCAACGGTCGTACGCTGGTAGATGCGCAAACGTATTACAGCCTCATCGGAAATAGTAGCGGGTTGCCGCAGTATTACACTTATAGCGCCACCAATGTACGTCTGCAAGAAGCTAGTGTAGGTTATACCATTCCCCGCAAATGGCTGGGAGGTGTGTGCGACATCGACGTCTCTCTGGTAGGTCGTAATCTGTGGATGATTTATTGCCGTGCACCTTTCGATCCTGAAGCTGTGGCCAATACCGGTAATTACTATCAGGGCATCGATAACTTCATGTTGCCGAGTACCCGCAATATTGGTGTGAATGTGAAAATAAACTTTTAACCCATTAAATCGAATCGTATGAAACAAGTGAAATCTTTCTTAAAGATATTCTCTCTGACTCTTCTCCTGGCGGGTGGAGCTGCCTGTACGGGCAACTTCGATGAGATCAACCGCAAGGATTACGAAGTGACCAAGGAAGAACAGGGACGTGGGAACTATAATATAGGCTCTACCCTGCGGGGGTTGCAGGGACTGGTAGTGCCTACCAAAGAACACCTTTATCAGTTTATCGAAGCCTTGGCGGCAGGTCCGTTTGCCGGATATTATGGAACGACCCTCGTGCGCACCGATAAATTTGAGACTTATAATCCGTCTGTCGATTGGCAGGACAAGACGTATGGGGATACTTTCATCGAGGCTTATCCGCTTTACCGTGACTTGTTAAAATTGAGTGATGATCCTGTAGCACTAGCGCTTGCCAAACTGCTGCGGGTAACCATCATGCATCGCATGACGGATATGTATGGTCCTATCCCTTACAGCAAGGTCGTGGATCAGCAGGGCGGCATTTCGCTCAATGTTCCCTATGACTCACAGGAAGCCGTCTATAAGCAGATGTTGAAGGAACTGGACGAGGTGACTGCGGTGCTGAAAGAGAATATCACGATGAATCCTGAAGCATTCCGTAAATTTGATGATGTTTATTATGGTGACATCAGTAAGTGGTACAAGTTTACCAATTCTCTGAAGTTACGTATGGCTATCCGTATGTCTTATGTCGATCCTACTACGGCACAACGAGTAGCACAGGAGGCAGTAGCGGCAGGTGTTCTCACTGAAAATACAGACAATGCCGAGATGAAAGTAGAAGAGAACCGTGCTTCTATGGTTTTCAACGGCTGGTCCGACCACCGGATGGGTGCCGATCTTATCAGTTATATGAACGGATATAAAGATCCTCGCCGGGACAAGATGTTCACCAAAGTGGAAGTGCCGGAAACTGTTGATGGCAAGTCTGTGAATGTATCCGGTTTTGCAGGTATTCGCATCGGTATCAACGTGGTGAATAAGGAAAGCGTGATTGATCGTTACAGCAAGCCGATCATCTCGACCACAAGCCCTTATCCGTGGATGAATGCGGCAGAAGTTACTTTCCTGCGTGCCGAAGGCGCATTGCGCGGTTGGGCGATGGGTGGTGATGCCAAGAGCTTGTATGAGGAAGCGATCACGCTTTCCTTCGAGCAGTATGGGCTTCCTGCCACGGATGCTATTGCTTATGCTGCCAATGCTTCCAATACGCCGCAAGCCTATACTGACCCCGTGGATGGAACCTATTCTGCCGGAGCTGTCAGCGACATTACAATTGCTTGGCAGGAGGGTGACGAATATACTGAAAGGAATCTGGAGCGTATCATTACCCAGAAATGGATTGCCATGTTCCCTTGCACAGTAGAAGCATGGAGCGAATATCGTCGCACAGATTATCCTCATTTACTGCCTGTTGTGGTGAATAACAGTGGTGGTACTATTGACGATACTAAAGCTAAGATACGTCGCTTGTGGTATCCACCTAGCGAATATTCCGGTAACCGTCAGTATATTCTAGAGGCCGTCGGCTTGCTGGGTGGTTCCGATAATGGTGCTACCCGCCTTTGGTGGGACAAAAAACCGAGACAATAGAAACATCACACAAGAAATGTGAAAACTAAAAAACAAGAAGATATAGAAACTAAAACAAGAAGATATGAATATGAAAATTTCCATTCCTAACATCTTCACTTATCTGTTCCTGCTACTGGCATTGTTTGCTACCGCTTCATGCAGCGACTTGACGGATCAGAAAACCGTTGACATTGACCCGCAGCATGCCAAAGAACAGAACCCTGAACTTTGGGCTCGTTACATGGAAGCACTACGTACTTATAGGCAAAGCGAGCATTTTATTACCTACGGCAGTTTCGATAATGGCACCGAAAAACCTAAGAATGAAGGTGCTTACCTTCGTTCATTGCCCGATTCACTGGATATTGTAACCCCGACACATCCCGAAAGTCTCACTTCTTATGACTACGAGGATATTCTCCTATTACAGGAAAAGAGCATTAAAGTACTTTATTTGGTGGATTATACAGCCCAAATGTCTACTCTGACCGATGCCGCCAAACTGGGTGCGTGGTTAGACAAGGCTATTGCTACTGCTTCTCAATTGGGCATGAATGGGTTTGCCATTAAAGGTACGCCTCTTTATGGCGGAACAGAGGCTGAACAGGCTGCTCGTCGTGAGGCGGCTAAGTTAATCGTGTCTAAATTATCTGCGGGATTAAGGGATGATGATTTGCTGATATTTGAAGGTGATCCTGCATTTGTTGATACTGACGATTTGGATAAACTGGATTATGTGGTGTTGAATACCGCTACTATTGCAAATGCTGTAGATTTAAAACTTTATGTAACGAATGTGATAAATAATTTAGCATTGGCTAAAGATAAATTGTTACTTTCTGCTAAAGTAGGGAGTAAGTTAGTCAGTGAAGAAGGTGATAAACTAGACGCTGTGGCTAACATGACTGACCGTGTGATTTCGGTCGGTCCTTTGGGCGGACTTGCTATTTATAATCTGAGTGATGACTATTTTCATACCGGGATGAATTATGAAGTCACCCGAAAGGCTATTCAAATGATGAACTCATCAAGATAAGAGAGAATGGGTAAGAAAGATGAATAATCTATATGATAAAACCTATAAAACAGAATAATGATATGAAAAATAATCTATTTAAATATCTTGTATTTCCACTGTTGTTTATGGCAGTAGCGAGTTGTACTGGGGATGATATCTCTATGCCTGCTGGACAGTTGCCTGATGAGGCTCCAATGAGTATTGTCGGGGGACAGTTGTGCAGTGAGAGAACTTTATCAAGGATGCTAACTGTCAATTTGTATGAAGGCGATGAAGAGCATATTGAAAAAATAAGCTATTCATTGACTAAACCTGCTTTAGGTACTACTACGTTAAAAGTAGTTGCTAATGAGTTATTGGTGAATACTTACAATGATAATCATCAAACACAAATGGAACCATTGCCGACTACCAATGTGCGTATTGATGACGATGGTGTGCTTACCATAGCTAAAGGAAAAAAAATATCAGCTCCCATTAAGCTTGCCATTTCTTCTGAAGGACTAAAGTCTGGTACGCTTTATCTGTTGGCAATTACTTTGGAACAGGTTCCTATGGGGATAGAGCTACAAACTGAAAAACAAGTACTTTATTATAGGATAGGTTTCCGGGAAAAGGTTACAACTACTAAGGATGAAGGTGGCTATTTAATTGATATACCACCACTATTGCCTAACATAACTTCGGTATTTTATGTAAATACGGAAACTTACCAACCTCTGATTGTAGCAGCATGGGGCATTAAGGCGGATGATTTCGGCTCTACCCCTCCTGTATATAGTTTGGGAAATATTGTAAATTTGAAAAAGGCGACAATAGATTATAATGTTGTCAATCAACGTACTTCGCTTAAATTGGGAAGTGATTTGTGTTATGTATTAGAACATAGGGATAAATATATTCGTCATCTCTTGGAATATGGTCGTAAAGTGTGTATTTGCATTGAGAATGGTGGTAAGGGGGTAGGTTTCTGTAATATGACAGATGCCCAAATTGTAGATTTTGTCGGTCAAGTAAAAGAGGTGGTAAATCGTTATCAGCTAGATGGTGTAAATCTTTGGGATGAAGATAGTAAGTATGGCAAAGAAGGTATGCCTGCTTTGAATACTGTTTCTTATCCAAAACTGATAAAGGCATTGCGCAATGCATTGCCTGATAAGTTATTGACATTGGTAGATAAAGGAAATGCTACTAAATACTTCTATGATTCAGGAAAATGTGCTGGTATTAAAGTGGGGGAATACATTGATTATGCATGGCATGGCTATGCGTCATCGAAGGATGACTTACAGATTATCAATCCTGATTTAAAAGAAAATACCCAAGCTTATAGTAAATATACACGCAAGCCTATTGCAGGATTGGATGAAAAATGTTATGGAAGCGTGAATATACCTCTTTATCTTAATAATGATTCACAGCATAGAGAACTTATGTATGAGATGATAGCTCAATGGAAAACGGAAAGGAAGAAAAATAGTGATATTTTGGTTTTTGGATTTGACTTAATAGGACAAGAATATGCTGAAATGGAGGGGGCTGTTATGTCAATTTTTGATAGTAGTTTTGCTCCTTTTATGGATGATGGTGATAGTTGGGATTTTGATATAGACGATTTTGAATATGGACTATATATGTATGTCAATTATTTGCTGGATGCTCAAGTAGGTAATCCTATAGACAATGGATACCATAAAGATTGGTAAAACAATAAACTTATTGTTTTTCTGTGCTCAGACAGTTACCTAAAAGTCGAACATATATTGTTTGTCTTTGATTAAACTTAAAATAATAATAAGTATGAATATAAAAAGAATATTTCGAGGTGTACTTACTACTGTAAGTTTACTGATTATTGTAACCATGACAATGTTACTATGTGTCGTAGGTTGCGACAATAAGGACTATAGCAATGCCTCACCTTTTGATAACGTAGTATATCTGGATGCCGCCCAACTGAAGGATGTATCCAATTTCACATTCAACCGTACCATAAAGACAGGGAAAAAGGAGATTTCCGCTTTGTTGGCACGTCCCGCAAGTGAGGATATCAATGTCGGTATCAAAGTAGATGCTTCGCTGGTTGATATTTATAATGCCCGTCTTGGCGCTAACTATACAATGCTTGATGCCAAACATTATAAATTGTCGGCAGGTCAGACTGTAATTCCACGGGGTGAAATCAGTTCCAAACCTGTCACTATTGACTTCTCCGGTCTTATTGATCTTGAAATTGATGCAGGTTATTTGCTTCCCATCACTATTGACCAAGTCTCGGGTGGTATGGGTACATTGGGTGGTTCAAAGACTATTTGTTATGTGGTACGTCGTTCCAGTGCCATCACTACGGCTGTCAGCTTGAAAAACAATTTCTTTGAGGTGCCAGGCTTTGATAAAGGAAGTCCTACGGCTGCTGTAGTGAACAATATGAAACAACTCACTTACGAGGCTATCATTCGTGTGAATGACTTCAAAAATGGGGTAGACGCGAGGGAAATATCTACCATTATGGGTATCGAGCAGTATTGTTTGTTCCGTTTGGGTGATGCGGGTTTCCCGGCACAGCAGTTGCAATTCTCTTGTAATGAGATTAAATTCCCCAACGCTGACAATAGCAAGTTGTTGCAGGAAGGTGAATGGTATCATGTGGCAGTCACTTTCGATACAGAAAAGAAAGTGGCAGTCATGTACGTAGATGGTCGTGAACAGAGTCGCATTGAGGATTATGGGAAAGGAGAACCTATTAATCTGGGTATGCAGAATCGTGGCAAGGACTTCATGTTCAAGATAGGTCATTCCTATGGAGAACCTACCGATTTTTCCCGTCAACTTGATGGTGAAATCTGTGAGGTACGTGTTTGGAACGTGGTACGAACACAACAGGAGATCTTTGATAATATGTATAATGTAGATCCTACTACTTCCGGACTTTGTGCCTACTGGAAGTTTAACGAAGGACATGACGACATTGCTGAGGATTACACAGGGCATGGAAATGATGCTCATGCACATACATCGCCTGCTATTTGGCCGGAGGGTATCGAAGTGACGCAGAAGAACAAGGAATAGCTTTTGGGATAAGAAAATAGAATGATAAAATGCCCCGCCAAGCAGAAATGATTTGGCGGGGCATTTGAACTAAAATACATTAGTCTTTGTTTCCAAAATAGGAACGTTTTTCGTATCTTTGCTTCGTAAACGCAAAGTCATGGAAGAAAACCCAAAAGACACCATCAAAGGAAATTGCGAAAGCAGAAGAACTAAGAAAAATATATTTCAACTCTAAAAAGTAATGATATGGAAGAAATGAAAGTTTATACTCATGAAGAAATGCTGGATAGAGTAGTAGGTACAAAAGATACTCCAGCACGCAAAAAATACGATACTGATATTAATAACTTCCTTATTGGTGAAGCTATTAAGCGGGCAAGAGAGGCTAAAAATCTTACCCAAGAACAATTAGGTGAGCTTATGGGGGTTAAAAGAGCACAAATATCGAAAATAGAAAGTGGGAAAAGTATATCCTTTTCTACGATTGTAAGGGCATTCAAGGCAATGGGAGTGAAAACTGCAAGCTTGGAGCTTGGCTCTCTTGGTAAGGTTGGCCTTTGGTAATTTGGCTGATTTATTTTTGGATGCAAAAAAGAAGAGTTATTTTTGCCTTACCTAATAAATAAAAGCTTATGTCTGTCGATGATAAAGCAGGAAAATTAAGCAGGTCTGCTTGGATTATCTTGTTCTGCAAGAGGAATATCTTTACACTCTAAATCGCTTTTTGCATGGCAGTATTTTTAATGATGGTGATGATGCTCTCCTAAAACCCGGTGGGGCAATGTACCGTGTCCCAATAGCTCGATAGGGCAGTTGAAGTTTCTTTCCAGCCATTCGGTAGTGACGCCTGTATCCGGATGGTAATCCAGCGTTTCATTGACACAAGCGATGGATTTTACCTGTTGCAGCACAGTGCCGATATCATGGCTGACAAGAATGATGGCACACTCTTTATTGATTTCAGCCAATAACTCATAAAGACGCGCTTCGAAACGCTTGTCGATATACGTGCTGGGTTCATCGAGAATCAATACCGCAGGGTCGGAGATGATGGCACGTCCCAACAGGGCACGTTGCAGCTGCCCGCCGCTTAATTGCCCGATAGAACGGTGTTCGAGTCCTTCAAGCCCCATGCGGGAAATAATCTGTTTACCTTTCTCTTTCTGTTCGGGAGTAAATCGTGAAGTGAGCGATTTTTGTATGCTTAATCCGGATAGGATCACTTCTTCCACGGAAATAGGGAACTTCCGGTCTATACTGTTGTATTGAGGCAGATAACCCAGGAAAGTAGAAGTGGTTTTAGTAGATGCTTTTTCAGGAGTATGGAATATAATTTCCCCTCCGGTTGGCTTCAACAGACCGAGGATGCACTTTATAAGCGTCGTTTTGCCGCCTCCGTTCGGACCTATAATACCTAGAAAATCCCGTTCGTAGATGCTTAGATTAACATCGTGGAGAACAGTGCGACCGTCATATCCGGCGGAAAGATTCTTTATTTCGATTATTGGTTTCATCGTTGGAAATGGCTTGATGGGTTCTTTCTTTATACATTTATTTTGTTGCAGCCTGTGGCGCGAGGGCTTTGGCTACATTCAGCATTTCTTCTTCCCAGTCGTAACTTAGCGGATTGATAGGGATCACTTTCGTTTCGGTTTGCTGCGCGATGGTTTCCGCATTGCGTTTGTCAAATTCCGGTTGAACAAAGATTACACGTACATCTTCTGCCTGACACAGGTCTATCAAGGCTTTCAGATGGGCGGGAGAAGGTTCTTTGCCTCCTTCTTCGATGGAAATCTGATGCAATCCGTAGTCGCGGGCGAAGTAGGAGAGAGCCGGATGATAAATCATGAAGGCTTTGGCTGCTTCGGGAACGGAGAGTTGACGGCGAATCAGGCTGTCGGTGTGCTGGATACGCTGGCAGAGCGAATCGTAGCGGTTTCTATAGTATACCTCATTTGTCTTATCCAGTTGGCTAAGGGCTTTGTAGGTGTTTCCTGCAATGATTAAAGCATTACCGGTGGAATTCCATACGTGCGGTTCTACGGCGTGGATATGCCCGTCGTTACTGTTATGTCCGTGGTCGTGGTCATCATTGTTGAGTATGAGGTCAATCCCTTTGGAGGTGTCGAACACTTGAATATGGGGGGTATTGTTCATCAAACGATCCATCCAGGTCTGTTCGAATCCGATGTATCCGATGCGGAAATAGGCTTTGCTGTCTCCCAGAGAAACAAGTTGTTGGGGGACAGGATCATAGGTTTCCGGGCTGGAACCTTTGGGGACCATGCTGACTACTTTAAATTTATCTCCGGCAATAGCTTCCGTGAAATAACGTTGCGGTTCCAGGGTGACGGTAATCACCGGTTTTGCTTCGTCATCGTTGCTTGCTTGGGAAGAGCGTCCTGTGCAGGCTGCCATTAGGAGGCAGGCACTAAGGAGGAAAAGGGTTCTCATATCTTTTAGTTGTTTTTTCATGACTTCTTCTATTTCGGGGGTTCTTTTTTATCTTGTTTCTATTCTTATTTTCGGGCCCGTAATATTTCCCGTTTACCACCCGGAGGTCCGGGCAGACGTTCTACTGTGAATCCGGCTGTCTGTAACATCCGGCGGACGACACCTTTGGCGCAGTAAGTGGTCAGGATGCCGTCTCTATCTAATAAAACGTAGAGGCGGTTGAATAGTTCTTGCGACCACATTTCCGGTTGCTTTTCCGGTGCAAAGGCATCGAAGTAAATGAGGTTAAATGAAAGATTCAGGGCAGGTGATTCGGCGTTGGTTACGCTATCATTGATATTGCTCATTGTTCGTTCTCTGTTCTCAACCCATTTGTTTACGTCTGTCTCTACTTTCCGTAGGGTGAAGTGTGGAGTGAGTTGCACGTCTTTCTCCCAAGGTGATGTATGAAGTTGCTTAAACAATTCGATAGCCGGTTGCTGCCGGGCGGTCGTCGTTAATTGTTCATCATTGGAGATATATCCTAATTGCTCTATCGTCTGCCATTCCAGTGGATAGAGTTCCAATCCTGTATAGTGTATATTCCGTCTGCTTCTTTCTGCTTCTTCAAGGGTGAGCCAGGCGTTTAGCCCTGTCCCGAAGCCGATCTCAAGAATATGTGGAGTAGTGGCGGAAGAGGCTTTAAGTCCCATATCGATGAAAATATGTTGAGACTCCGTGCGTGCCCCTTTCGTTGAATGATAATGTTCATTCAATTCCGGAACAAACAGGGTAGCGCTCCCGTCGTCGGTTTTCTCAATAATCCTTTCCATCATACAATCTCTAATGCTTACTGTCTAACGTCTAATACTTTTTACCTGATATTTAAAATCCTTATCCTGCTATAGCGTCCCAGGCACTTTCGAGTGCATACAGGAGAAGAATATAACGTATCAGTTTGCCGACAAACATGGAAACTATGGTGAGCCATGTGTTGCTTCGCATAAATCCCAGTGCAATGGCTATCACTTCCCCAATGGCGGGAAGAAAGGTGAAGAAGGCCATCAATGCTCCTTTCCCTTGCAGGAATTTCACCATTTTGTCTACTTTCTCTTTCTTTACCTTGAAATATTTCTCGATCCAACTGATTTTGCCCAGACGTCCCATGTAGTAGCAAGTCATTCCGCCTACTGTGTTGCCCAGAGTGGCGGAGATCAGACAGGCTATCGGGGGCAGACCGAGTTTCACCAGTGCCACCAGTACCAGTTCGGAACTGAAAGGCACGATGCTCCCAGCCAGTAAAGCCGAGATGAATAATCCCGGGAGTCCCCATTCTATGAGGAGTTGTATCGTTGAATCTATAAAAGCGTCCATATATTAAAAGCGAATAAGAGGATGAGACCGACCAATGAAATGATGAAAAACACATTCGAACTTTTACTATTGGTCAGTACAAAGAAATGTCCGATCAGGATGCTGTTGCTTATGATAAGCAAAGGCAATAGGGCACTGCAATATATCGGTTGCAGGGCAATCAGCAGGAACAGGAAAATCGTCAGGTCTATCAGGAATTGGAGATAGGCGCGTGTGCGTATCTTATCCTCAAATCCGGCGGCGATGCAATGGACGGCACTGACGATGAACATCACCAACAGATAGCCGAGTATTGCCAGTTCCCAAGGCTGGAGGATTTGCAGGTTGAAGAATTCCCCGATAGTCAGTAGCTGATTGAAAGGGCGATAGAACAACTCCATCTCATTGTAGAAGAAGGCGTGTCCGAACAGCATCCAGTATGGCAGCATCCATCCGAGCAGCGCACCGCAGAAACTACGCGGAGTGAGCGACTGGAAACGGTAGGCTTCGAGCAACCAAAGCACCGAGAGGATGGTGAACTGTGGGAACAGAATACTTCCCGCTCCGATAAAGAAGAAGGAGTAGAATAAATAACCCGCAGCTTGTGTTTGCTGATAGCTTTTAAACAGAAAATAAATGGAAATGAGAAAGCCCAGGGCAACAATATCTCCTGTATATAGGTAATGCATTTTCGGGCAGACGGTGACCAGCAGGAAATAGATAGCCGTCTGCATGGAAGCCCTCATACGGATAATGCTGAACTGATTGTTCAGCTCTATCAGAAAGTAACCGATGGTTGCATAAATCAGGAAGCTGACAATCCGGTCTGCCCACCCCGGAAGCAGAAAATCGCGGGCGGGTTGCCAGGCAGAAGGGCTGCCTTCGAGTACGGTTGAGGCTATGGAACCGGGAAATAAAAAGTAAGTCAACACCCAGCATAGGGCGCAGATAAAGATAACGGCAGGCAGGGTCCACCGTCCTGCCGTCACTTGACTTTGTAGTCTTTTATTTCTCATGAGTTTATTACTTGTTATCTCTTGATACTATAGGTACATTCGGTTGATATTCCGGATATTAATATCCTGCATGCTTGATGTTAACAACCATCCTGTCAGCTGTTAATACCTGATTCCTTAAGTATTAACAATTGTCGTCTAAACTATTAATACTTGATAACTCAACTATTAATGCTTGACAAGTCAATGATGTTCAACGCTATGCGGAATAGGGCTACTTGCGTGCGAAACTTGAATTACAAATCGAATCCGATATCGCGGCGGAAATACTTCTTGTCGAAGTCGATCATGTCTGCCACTTTGTAGCTCTGTGCCAGTGCCTCTTCTTTCGTTGCACCGTAAGAGCAAACGGCAATCACACGTCCTCCGTTCGTCACTACTTGTCCGTCTTTCATGGCTGTTCCGGCATGGAAAATGATACTGTCGGTAGCGGCAGCCTGTTCCAGTCCGCTGATAGGGAATCCTTTTTCGTAGGCTTCGGGATAACCGCCGCTGACAAGGATGACACAGCCGGCTGAACGTGGGTCCATCACCAGTGTTTTTTCGTTCAGGTTGCCTGCGGCAGTACCTTCAAGCAGTTCTACGAAGTCGCTCTGGATACGGAGCATCACGCTTTCTGTTTCCGGGTCGCCCATGCGGACGTTGTATTCGATCACCATCGGTTCACCTTTCACCTTGATAAGGCCGAGGAAGATGAAGCCTTTGTAAGTGATGTTTTCTTCTTTCAGGCCGTTGATGGTCGGTTCGATGATGCGTGTGCGTACTTTCTCCATAAATACTTCATCGGCAAACGGAACGGGGGTTACGCTACCCATACCGCCTGTATTTAGTCCTTTATCGCCTTCACCGATGCGTTTGTAGTCTTTGGCTACGGGGAGGACTTTATAGTGTTCTCCGTCTGTCAGTACGAATACAGAGCACTCGATACCGCTTAGGAACTCTTCGATTACAACGGTTGCCGATGCAGAGCCGAACATGCCACCCAGCATTTCTTTCAGTTCTACTTTAGCTTCGTCCAGTGTAGGGAGGATAAGTACTCCTTTTCCGGCACAAAGACCATCAGCCTTCAATACGTATGGAGCTTCCAGCGTTTCGAGGAAAGCGAGACCTTCTTCGAGGTTTGCCGAAGTGATGCTTTTGTAGCGGGCTGTCGGGATGTTGTGGCGCATCATGAAGCCTTTGGCAAACTCCTTGCTTCCTTCCAGTTCTGCTCCTTGAGCCGAAGGACCGATAACGGCAATATGCTTTAGCTCCGGACGGTTCTGGAAGTAGTCGTAGATTCCTTCTACCAACGGATCTTCGGGGCCTACTACTACCATTTGAATGTTCTCTTTCAGAGCGAAAGCGCTGATGGCTTCAAAATCGGTTGCTTTGATGTTGACATTCTCGCCTACGGCAGTTGTTCCGGCATTTCCCGGAGCAATGTACAGTTTTTCAACTTTCGGACTTTGGGCAATTTTCCATGCCAGTGCATGTTCGCGGCCGCCCGAGCCAAGTAATAATATCTTCATCTTTGTATTGTTATGGATTTATACTGTTATCTATGATTCGTATGGATACGGTGGTGTCTTTGTCAGTTTTATAAGTTCTGCTCAAAGTACCGGGTGATTTTCTCATGCAGATGTACACGGTCGCGTCCTGCTACGTTGTGCTTGTGGCACGGGTAGATAAACAGGTCGGGATAAGTGCGGGCATCTACACAGGCTTTCATGAACGACAGGGTGTGTTGTGGCACGCAGGTGTCGTCGTGGTCGTCGTGAATAATCAATAGGTGACCTTTCAGTTGGTCGGCAAGGTTTTTCAGATTACATTCTTTGTAGCCTTCCGGATTGCTTTCCGGTGTGTCCATATAGCGTTCGCCGTACATTATTTCATAGTAACCCCAGTCGATTACCGGACCTCCGGCAACGCCTACTTTGAATATCTCCGGGTAACGGAGCATCAGGGCGGTAGTCATGTGACCTCCAAAACTCCATCCGTGTACGCCGATGCGCTCGCTGTCTACGTAGGGGAGGGATTTCAGGAATTCAACGCCTTTTACCTGGTCTTTGCCTTCTTCGATGCCGAGACGGCGGAAGGTGGCATTTTCAAATGTTAGTCCGCGGTTGCTGCTACCGCGATTGTCGATGGTGAACATGATATAGCCTTTGCTTGCCATGTATGTGTCCCATCCGCGTGCGCCGTTCTGCCATCCTCCGGTGACGCATTGCGCGTGAGGGCCTCCGTAGACATATACGATTACGGGATATTTCTTAGCCGGATCGAAGTTTGCCGGCTTCATCAGGCGGTAATGCAGGTCGGTAGTGCCGTCTGCCGCTTTGATTGTTCCGGTTTCGATGCTTGGCATCTGGTATCCGTCGTAAGGATTTTCGGCTGTCAGCAAGTTGGCTGTTTCTTTGAAGTTTTTGGTGTCTACCAGGTTGATGACGCGGGGTTGGTCTTTGGTGGAATAACGGTCGATAAGGTATGTGCCAGAGGCGCTAAGTGTTCCGCTATGTTCGCTTTCCTTGCAGTTCTCAAACGGCTGGCTTATCTTTCCATTACTTACGTTTACTGCAAAATGGCCGCTTCTCAAGCCTTCTACGGCAGTGAAGATGACCTCTTTACGCTTTGTGTTGAATCCTAGGATTTCGCTGACCAGCCAGTTGCCTTTGGTTAGCTGTTTTACTTTACCGGCCTGGAAATAACTACCGCCGTTGGCACTATTATAGGTTTCACCTTTCATGTTTGCTGCATTTGTCTCAAAGAGATAAAGGTGATTGTAGCCGTCACGCTGACTTTGATAGATGAACTTGGTAGGGTCCCACGGCAAAAATACGATGGGGTTTTGCGGTTCAACGTATTTAGGGTGCATTTCTTCATAGAGAACTCCCATGGGTTCTCCTGTCTCTGCGTTGTACTGGCAGAGTTTGGCATGATTCTGGTCGCGGTTTACTTCGATCAGGTAGAGGCTCTTTTCATCCGGTGCCCAGCTGATGTTAGTGAAATAACGGTCTGTCGGATCGCCTGCATTCAGATAAATGCTTTTACCGGTAGCAGGGTTGTAAATGCCTACTTTTACCTGATGGCTCGTCATTCCTGCCATCGGATAGCGTACGTTATTTACTTCGCCTACACGTGCAGTGATGTCTACAAGCGGGTATTGTGTCACCATGCTTTCATCCATACGGTAGAAAGCGAGCAGGTTGCCTTTCGGACTCCAGAAAGTTCCTTTGTTGATACCGAATTCATTGCGGTGCACTGTTTGTCCGCAAACGATGCCTTCGGGTTCATTGGTTACTGCTTTCTCATTCACATATAGATTGTTATCTATCGTGTAAGCCACATTTCCACTGGCTGCGCAATAGTCTTCATTATTTGCCCCGTCCTTTGGTTTGAAAGTGCTGACAACCTGATTGTTCTTGAAATTATATACAATGAACTTTCCTGCTATCGTGAATAGCATTTGTGCCTTGTCTGTCCATGGAAAACGGACGGAATACAGGTGTGATAATTTTCCTGCCTTGTTTTCTTCAAGCACTTTGTTGATTTGCTCGCGAGTGATAACCATTGTTTCTTTCCCGGTTTTGGGTTGAATTGAATAAAGGGTATCTACTCCTGGCTTGATACATTCGTCGCCCCACCATTGCAGCCCGTACAGGTTTTCTGCATAGAGGTAACTCTCGCCGCCCGGAATCAGTTCTTCCAGCGTCGGTTTTTTGGTTTCTTGTGCCATAACATTGAATCCGATTGGTAGTGCCAACAATAACAGAATGGCTCTTTTTCCAATTTTACTCATTGCTCTTTTCTTTATTATTTGTTTTTAAATCCTTCTATTTTTACTCTGTCCAAAGGAGTCTGTCTTGATTGGATAATTGCACTTATTTTAGCAAAGGCATTAAATAGGTCGTCAAATTGTTTTTCGTAACTTTCCCTATCAGAAGTAATATCTTCTTCGAGATATTCGATGCGTTGTTTTAATTCTTCCAACTCCTTTTTAGGTATATTGGATAGAAGATATTGGCGCATACGTACAAAAGCACGGATAATATTGATATTTACTTCCACAGCGGTCTTGGACTTGAGGACGCTGGATAACATAACTATACCATATTCAGTAAATGCAAACGGAAGATATTTGATGTTATATCCTTGTCCTGTTTTCAAGGTCGCAATTTGCGACCTTGAAATTGCAACTTCTTCTTTTGTTAGCTCGAACATGAATTCAGCAGGAAAGCGTTCAATATTACGACGTACTTGTTCCTTGAGGCGTTTAGTTTCAACTCCATACATTTCTGCCAAATCAAAGTCAAGCATAACTTTTTGCCCTCTGATTTCGTATATTTTGTTTTCTATAATAGCTATATCATCCATTTTTTTGTTTAGACAGGTTCCAATTTGTGACTGAACATTAGAACTATGATGTAAACTTGAAGTTCCAATTTGGAACTTCAAGTTTTTAATTAATTATTAACTAGTGAATTACAGGGTGAATAAGTTGTTGGGATTATAACCGTTTATTCCTCTTCCTTCTTCGGAATCCTCGGCTCCCGGTTTCCCCTAAATTCTCTTGGCCCTCTTGAATCTCTTCCTCCGCGGAATTCTCCCCGTGGTTTTCTATCTTTTTCATCGCCACCTTTGAAGTCGCCACCTTCTCTGCGTGGCTTGTATTCTCCCTCTCTGCGAGGTCTGGATTCGCCGTCCCGACGCGGCTTGAACTCACCTTCGCGGCGTGGCTTAAATTCTTTTCTTTCTCTGAATCTTGGAGCTTGTTCTCCTTCACCCTCTTTCTTCTCTTCGCCCTCTTCCTGGCTCTTGAACTCTTTATATTTTCCGTCAAAAATCTCATATTTGCGGAATTCACACTCCAACGGTCCATTGAACAAAGGAACCTTCTGGCTTGCCTTCAAGCCAATCTGGTCGAAACACTCTTCCCGATAAGAAAGCACCCATGCTTCGTTTCCTACAAATGCATGTTTCAGACGTTCGCCGATCATCTGGTAAAGACCGAGCAAATCATTCGTAGAGATACGTTCCCCATAAGGAGGATTGGTGATGATGATTGATTTCTCTTTCGGCTGTTCGAACTGCTGGAACGGTTGCAATTTCAGCACGATATCTTTCGATACACCGGCAGCTTTTATATTGTGAGTCGCAATCTCATTCGCTTTTGGATTGTTGTCGTATCCGTAAATCTTATGAGCAAATTCGCGCTCCTGACTGTCGTCATTGTAGATCTCATCGAACATATCCGCATCGAAATCTACCCATTTTTCAAAAGCAAACCCTTTACGGAATACTCCTGGAGCGATATTCTTAGCAATCAGTGCGGCTTCTACAGGGATAGTACCCGAACCACACATCGGATCGATCAGATCACATTCTCCACGCCATCCGGTCATTAAAATCATGCCGGCAGCCAATACCTCATTCAACGGAGCTTCTACCGCTTCCTGGCGATAACCGCGACGGTGAAGTGATTCTCCGGACGAGTCCAACGACAAGGTACAGGTAGTCTGTGCAATATGAATGTTCAGAAGTACATCCGGGTTGTTGATGCGTACCGACGGACGTTTACCCGTTTTCTCGCGGAAGTAGTCCACAATCGCATCTTTCACCTTGTACGAAACGAATTTCGAATGGCGGAACTCCTCACTGAATACTACTGCATCGATAGCAAATGTCTTGTTCACATCGAGATATTCTTCCCATGGAATAGCCTGTATTTGATTGTAAACCTCGTCAGCATCTTTGGCCGTAAAGTTCTTGATGGGTTTCAGGATACGGATGGCGGTACGTAGACAGAAATTAGCCTTGTACATCATACGTTTATCTCCTGTAAATGAAACCATACGACGTCCTATTTGAATGTCGTTGGCTCCTAATGCTGTCAGTTCTTCTGCAAGTATCTCTTCCAGTCCCTGGAAAGTCTTGGCTATCATCTCGAATTGTTCGCTCATATAGATTCTTTTGATTTTATTTTTTTGCTTTAGTTTGTACGATTCTTGCTCCTGCGGGCACGTTTTCCGTTACCCAGATATTACCGCCTACGGTTGCATCACGCCCGATGGTGATTCTTCCCAGAATAGTGGCGTTGGAATAAACAATTACATTGTCTTCCAGGATCGGATGGCGGGGGATTCCCTTGATAGGTTTTCCGTCGGCATCCAGCGGGAAACTCTTGGCTCCCAGCGTGACACCCTGATATAGTTTGACGTTGTTTCCGATGATACTCGTGGCGCCGATTACGACACCCGTACCATGGTCGATGGTGAAGTGAGTGCCAATCTTTGCGGCCGGATGGATATCAATTCCCGTTTCGCTATGCGCCATCTCCGTGATGATACGGGGAATCAGAGGAACACCCAGTTCCAGCAATTCATGCGCGATACGGTAATTGCTGATCGCTTTAATGGCCGGATAACAGAATATGACCTCTCCATAGCTTTCGGCAGCCGGGTCACCGTTGTAGGCGGCTTCCACATCCGTTGCCAGTATCCTCCTCATGGCGGGTAACTTACTGATGAATTTAGCAGCAAGACGTGCAGCTTCTTCTCGTTTGGAGTCGGAGCAGACGTTGCATTTCCCCTCTATGGAAGTGCTAAAACATAATCCGGCCAAGATTTGCTCACAAAGTAAATCAAACAATTTTTCAATGTTGACACCGATGTGATAATTGATAGTCCGGCTGTTAATAGTAGAATTTCCGTAATATCCGGGGAAAAGAATGGAGCGTGAAAGCTCAATAATTTCATACAAGACTTTTGCAGAGGGCAGTGGCTCGCCATCTTTGTGCTGATGAAACAGTCCTTTATAAGATTCGCTTTCCGATAGCTCATCGACTGCCTGTGTCAAAATGTGGGTGAAGTTCAGTGGACTCATTAGGTCAGTTGCTCATATTTATATGGGGACAAAGGTATTAAAAAAATAATAAAATTGGTTGGGATTCAGGATAAATAATGTATTTTTGTCACTTTCAAAACATGACATGAATAAGGGGTTGATGAATGGGAGGACTACTATGAAGCTGTTTGGCTTGTTCGGGCTTTTGATATTGTTGTATTGCGGGTGTGCTGACAGGCATCGCCATAAGCCTTTTTGTGAGCAGGAACTTGTCGATTCTCTCGAAGTCCGCGTTCAGGATTCTCTTTTCTCCAATGTACTTTATTCCCGTTCGCAGGTACGTGACGCGCTGGTGCAAGTGCAAGACTCACAAGTGTATTATCGTCTGCTCGCCCTTTATGGTAAAACCTTCTTTGTTTCTTCTGATTTTGACTCCATACTTTATTACAATCGACAGGTTAAGCAATTCTCCCGCAATGTTTCCGAGTGTCCTCGCTGGAACGATGTCCTGGCCGATGTTTATAATGTTGAAGGAAACGTTTGGATGCAGTTGAACCGTCCCGATTCTGCCATACTTGATTATCAAAAGGCGTATGCATATCGTCTGAAAGGAAAGCGCCTGCACCTTCTTCCCGACATTTGTATCAATATGGCTGACGCCTGCCTGCATCGCAGTGACTTGGCGCACACTGCCTCTTATTACCGCCGCGCCTTGTTTCTCTGCGATTCTCTGAGATTGTCCGAACATACGAAATTCCCTGTCTATTACGGTTTGGGACAAACTTATATGGACTTGCGCGACTTCGATTTGTCCAACCATTATTATGAGCTGGCAGGAAAATTCTTTGACGAAATGAATGTGGGAGAACGTTGGACCTATCTCAACAATCGCGGAAATCATTATTATTACAGGAAGAATTATCAGGAAGCATTGAACTATATGCGCAGAGCCAATGCCTTAGTCTCCGCCCACCCCCAAATGGTGTTTGAACAGAACTTTATCAAAGTAAACCTGGGAGAATTATACTTGTTGACCAATAACTTGGATTCAGCACAGATATGCCTGGACGAGAGTTATCGTTTCTTTTCGGAAATTCAGCATAACTCGGCTGTATACTATATCGAAACTCAAATGATTGAACTGGCGTTACAGAAAGGAAATATGGCGCTGGCTCATAAAATGATAGAACGTACCGCTCCTGTGGGACATCTTGATGCCAATATGCTGACAATACGCAACCAATATCTCCAGCATTACTTCGAGCGTGCCGGTGACTACCGCCGTGCTTATGAATATTTGAAGCGTGACTGTCGTCTGGATGATTCTATCCGTAGCGAACGGGTACAGACACGTGTCGCAGAACTGGATATGCGCTATCGTCAGGACACTATTGTATTGCGGAAAGAAATGCAGATTCAACGGCAGGCAGGTGAAGTGAAAGCTTTGAAGTTGAGCGTTTATATATGGGTACTTGTTTGTGTGCTGCTAGTTGCAGGAACAGGCGGTATCATCTGGTATATGCGGAAGAAAAGAGAATTTCTTCGTGAACGCTTTTTCCGGCAAATCAACCGTGTCCGCATGGAGAACCTGCGGAGCCGGATTTCCCCCCATTTCACTTTCAATGTATTGGGACGTGAGATTAATCAGTTCACGGGGTCGGAAGATGTGAAGAATAACCTGTTGGAGCTGGTTAAATATCTCCGACGCAGTCTTGAACTGACGGAAAAACTAAGTGTTTCCTTACAAGACGAGCTGGATTTTGTACGTTCGTATATTAATCTCGAAAGAGGACGCGTCGGCGAAGATTTTACGGCAACGGTTACAGTGGAAGAAGGACTGGATGCAAGTCGTGTGATGATTCCTTCGATGATTATACAAATCCCGGTTGAGAATGCAATCAAGCATGGACTGGTTGGGAAAGATGGTGAAAAGGAGTTGACGATACATGTCTCTCATGAAAAGAATGGTATCTGTATTACGATTTGTGATAACGGCCGCGGGTATCTTCCGCACGTAACTTCGGCAACACGGGGAACGGGTACCGGACTGAAGGTGTTGTATCAGACCATTCAACTGCTGAATACGAAAAACAAGAGTGACAAAATACGTTTTGAAATAACCAATAGAAACAGTGGACAGACCGGTACATTAGTTTCGGTATATATCCCGTTTCGTTTTTCTTATGATTTATGATGGATACAGAAGAAAAGTACAAAGTGGTCATCATTGATGACGAACGTTCTGCAAGTGACGCTTTGCGCCGTGAACTGGAGCCTTATCGTGAATTTGAGATAAAGGGAATTGCAAGCAGTGGTGCAAAAGGGAAAAAGATGATTATGGAGTTGCATCCGGATTTACTCTTTCTTGATGTGGAGCTTCCGGATATATTGGGCCTTAATTTGCTAAGTGAGATAAAGGATGATGTATTGTGGGATATGAAGGTTGTGTTCTATACGTCCTATGATAAATATCTGCTTCAGGCTTTGCGTGAGTCGGCTTTTGATTTCTTGTTGAAACCTTTTAGCGCGGAAGACTTGAAAGTTGTCATAGACCGTTATCGGAAAGCGGTGCGTTCTGCTGTAGTGGTGCCTCCCTCTTTTGCTTCTTCTATTATAGCTCTGATGCCGCAACAGGGAATGTTTATGATTAGCACGGTGACAGGATTCAAGCTCTTACGGCTGGAAGAAATCGGATTTTTTGAATATTTGAAAGATAAACGTCAATGGCAGGTGGTTCTGTTTAATCAAACCCGGTTGAACCTGAAACGGAACACGAAAGCGGAGGATATCGTCAGTTATTCGCAGGCTTTCGTACAAATCAGTCAATCGGCCATTGTGAATGTAAATTATCTGGCTATGATCGATGGAAAGTGTTGCCAACTTTATCCGCCTTTCCACGATAAAGGTGATCTGGTCATTTCCAGAAGCTATCTGAAAGAATTGCAGGAACGGTTTTATGTCTTGTGATACAGTCTACGGTTATATAAAGTGAAAACGCCTCTTCTTCATCAGGAGCGGCGTTCTCTTTTGTTAGAATATTAGAATGAGAGAGAGTTTTTGTTACATATTTGTATTATCCATTGTTACAGTCATCTCGGGTACCAGTACATAAGCACGCTTTTTAGCGTTCCATTTATAGTAATTGGTAGTGACGGTCTTGCCTTCATAAATATAGTTGATACGCAAATTCTTTACCCATTCGTCCTTGTTGCTGTCCCATTTGAGGGCTTCGCTTTCGGTCATGCGTTTATTGTCGTCGTACTTATAATTGTACTTCATATAGTTGGCAAGTGTATTTCCGTCCATTTTGTAAACGGTCTGGCCTACTGTCATGCCATTTTCTTCTATCGGATTGTAAATCAACTGACCGTCGTTGTTACGTGCGGAAGCGGTGAAAGATGCAATAAGAAGAGCAGCGGATAAAACGAACATTTTTAAGGATACTTTTGCTTTCATGGCTATTTTAGTTTTAAGTTATACTTTCATTTGTCTACTGATGTATCAGTTTTACGCTGCAAACTTACATATTAATTTGATATTTATGCATTTTTGGGAGTGAAATATTATCAAATTGTCAAGTGTGGGTGCTGGCAGTAGTTTGCTTTTTGCCAAGATTAGTGACAAAAAAATATCCGGCAGTCAATCTGCCGGATATAGAACGAATCACTTCGTTTAAAAAGAAATCTTTTTTCTAGCTTTCGGATAGCGAGTTAAATAATGTTAGTGAGCTTCGAGCCAGTTCTTGCCCCACCCGCAATCAGCTTTCAGAGGTACATGCATACGGTATGCGTGTTCCATTTCTTCGATAACAATTTCTTCTACACGTTCTTTTTCTTCAACGGGAACACTGAAGTTCAATTCGTCATGTACTTGCAGGATCATTTTGGCTTGTATTCCTTCCGTTTGGAAACGTTGATAGATACGTGCCATAGCCACCTTGATAATATCTGCCGCACTTCCCTGGATAGGTGCGTTAATGGCATTCCGTTCCGCATATCCGCGTACAATGGCGTTTCGTGAGTTGATGTCCGGCAAGAAGCGTTTCCGGTGGAAAATAGTCTCCACATAGCCTTTTTCTTGTGCAACCCGGATACTTTTATCCATATAAGCCTTCACTCCCGGATAGGTTTCGAAATAGCCGTCGATAAGTTCTTTGGCTTCTTTCCGCTCTACGTTCATCCGTTCGGCGAGGCCGAATACGGATATACCATAGATAATGCCGAAATTGGCAGTTTTGGCTTTGCGACGCATATCGGAGCCTACATCTTGCAAGTCAATTTTATAAATCTTTGCGGCGGTGGCAGCGTGGATGTCATGGTTGCTGAGGAAAGCGTCGATCATGTTCTTATCCTCGCTCAGATGCGCCATGATGCGCAATTCAATCTGTGAGTAGTCCGCAGAGAAGAAAAGGCAGCCTTCATCGGGGATGAATGCTTTGCGGATTTCTTTTCCGTTCTCGTCGCGGATCGGGATATTTTGTAGGTTCGGATTGCTTGAACTAAGACGTCCCGTGGCGGTAACGGTTTGGTTGAAAGAAGTATGTACCCGTCCTGTACGCGGATTGATGAGTTGGGGGAGTGCATCGATGTATGTTCCCAATAACTTTTTCAGTCCCCGGTGTTCTAATATCTTTTCTACCACAGGATGTTTGTGGCGAAGGCTTTCGAGCACCTCTTCCGAAGTGACGTATTGCCCGGTTTTAGTCTTTTTTGCCTTCTCTACAATTCTTAATTTATCAAACAGCACCTCACCGACTTGCTTCGGTGAAGCAATATTGAACGTTTCACCTGCCAGTTCGTAAATTTCCTTTTCGATATTCTCCATTTGTGCCGTAAAGTGAGCGGAAGATTGTTTCAGCGCTTCCGTATCCAGCAGCACACCGTTGCGTTCGATATTAACCAGTACCGGAACAAGCGGCATTTCTATATCATAGAACAGCCGCTCGGCGTCATTCTCCTTTAATTCCTTTTCCAGAACGTTTTTCAGTTTCAGGGTTACGTCCGCATCTTCGCAGGCGTAACGATAAACGTCTTTCGGGGCGAGGTCGCGCATATTTTTCTGGTTCTTCCCTTTCGGACCAATCAGTTCATCAATATGGATTGTCTGATAACGTAGATAGATTTCGGCAAGATAATCCATTCCGTGACGGAGTTCAGGCTGAAGAACATAATGGGCGATCATTGTATCGAACAACGGGCCTTTTACTTGCACTCCATAATTTTGGAGAACGATCATATCATACTTGATATTCTGTCCGACCTTCAATGAGTTTTCATTTTCAAATACCGGGCGGAACTCATTGACGATTTTTAACGCTTCTTCCTGATCGGCGGGGACCGGGACATAAAAAGCTTCATTTTCGGCAATGGAAAAACTCATTCCGACCAATTCGGCGTCCATTGGTTCGGTTCCGGTAGTTTCCGTATCTAGCGAAAGAATTTTTGATGTAAGTAACTTTTGAATAATTTCTTCTCTTTTCTCTTCTGTATCAATAAGTTGGTAGTCGCAATTGAGCGTTTCTAACGTCGCTAGATTTGAATTTTTAGCTTCGCCCGGCTCGTTGCCCGTAAAATTCGCAAATAAATCGCCTTGCACGGCTCCGCCTTCCTCGGGAAAAAGTGGGAGAGGGGCGAGGTTACTTTTTTCTGCTGCCGTTTTGTTTCCGGTTGGAGTTGTTATTCCGTTTCCGGCATTCTCTTTTTTCAGAACGCGATCGATCAGTGTCCGGAATTCCAGTTCCTCGAAAATCTGTCGGAGCGAATCTTCGTCTGCCTGCTCACGAACGAGCGAATCCATATCGAGTTGGATAGGCACGTCGATTTTGATAGTCGCGAGGAATTTTGAGAAAGTAATCATTTCCCGGTTCGTTTCCACTTTTGTTTTCAGTGCTCCCTTGAGTTGGTCGGTATGTTCCAGAAGATTCTCAATGCTTCCGAATTCGGCTATCAGTTTTTGAGCTGTCTTTTCTCCTACTCCGGGGCAGCCGGGGATATTGTCCGAAGAATCTCCCATTAGGCCGAGCATATCGATGACTTGTGCCGGTGACTGAATATCGAATTTGGCTTTCACCTCATCGACACCCATTACTTCAAAACCTCCCGTATGTTTGGGGCGGTACATGAATACCTTGTCGCTTACTAATTGTCCGTAATCTTTGTCCGGGGTCATCATATAAGTAATAATCCCTTGGCGTCCGGCTTCGGTAGCGAGTGTTCCTATCACGTCGTCAGCCTCGTAGCCTGCCACTTCCAGAATAGGGATACGGTAGGCACGGATGATTTCTTTTATAATAGGTACGGAAAGACGGATTGCTTCCGGAGTTTCTTCACGCTGTGCTTTATATTGTTCGAAAGCCTCGTGGCGGAAGGTAGGGCCGGCCGGGTCGAAAGCCACTCCTATATGAGTGGGATTCTCCTTCTTCAAAACTTCTTCGAGGGTATTGACAAACCCTAGAATAGCTGAAGTGTTGAATCCTTTTGAGTTGATTCGGGGATTCTTAATAAAGGCATAATAAGCCCGGTATATCAGTGCATAAGCGTCTAAAAGAAATAATTTATTGTCTGACTCCATAGATTTAATTAATTTTTCATGGTAAAAGTACAAAAAAATACCGTATTAAGCGTTTTATTATTACTTTTGTGCTCAAATTGTGCATGAATGGACAGCATCTCTATTATCAGAACACCGATTGAAAGCGAACTTGAGGCTTTCAAAGAACTTTATGATAGTTCTCTTTCCAGTTCGAATACACTGCTTGATAGCGTAGTAGCTCATATACGCCAGCGCAGTGGAAAGATGATGCGTCCTATTCTCGTCTTGTTGGTAGCACGCCTTTATGGCGTCGTGTCTCCTGCCACTCTTCATGCGGCGGTATCTCTGGAACTTCTTCATAATGCCAGTTTGGTGCATGACGACGTAGTGGACGAAAGTACCGAACGCCGTGGGCAACTCTCGGTGAATGCTATCTTTAATAATAAGGTAGCCGTACTGACGGGGGATTATCTTCTGGCAACAAGCCTGGTGCATGCCGAGCTGACGAACAGTCATCAGATTATCCGGCTGGTATCTTCATTGGGGCAGGATCTTGCCGACGGCGAGTTGCTCCAACTCTCAAATGTAAGTAATCATAGCTTTTCGGAGACAGTTTATTTCGATGTGATTCGTAAGAAAACTGCGGCCCTATTCGCTGCCTGTACGGAGGCGGCGGCTTACTCGGTAGGAGTGAGTGAGGAAGAAGTGAAACTAGCCCGCTTGTTGGGTGAATATATCGGTATCTGTTTTCAGATTAAGGATGATATTTTCGACTATTTCGACAGCAAGGAAATCGGTAAGCCGACAGGGAACGATATGCTTGAAGGCAAACTGACACTCCCTGTCTTGTATGCACTTAATAGAGCGAATGACAATCAGGCTGCTGAAATTGCTCTCAAAGTGAAAGAGGGTACGGCTACTCTCGCTGAAATAGCTCGTCTGATCGCATTTACCAAGGAAAACGGTGGTATTGAATATGCTGTCCGGACGATGAACGCATATAAGCAAAAAGCCTTTGGGCTGTTGGCCTCTTTGCCGGATTCTGCTATCTGCGTGGCTCTCCGGTCTTATCTGGATTACGTTGTAGACCGCGAAAAATAGCGGTTATCGATGTCTGTTCAAAAGTAAATAGCACGATAATAAACGGTCCCAATCTTCTATTTTCTCTGATTGCATTGCTCGCCCGAGGAGGAAACTCTTGTCTATTTCTTCCGGCGAACGGAGTATTTTGGAGCATAGTATTCCTGCCTGCTCAATATGTTCCCATGCTTGTCCTTTGGTGATATATCCGATTTCATAAGCCGCACGTGCCAGGTTGACCAATATCCCCATATCCCATGCGTCAATTCCTCTTTCCAAGTCATTTATCCATATAATCGGGTCTCTTCTTTCCTCTGTATATTTTACGAATCTGTATAAATTGTTTCCCTGCCGGACGAAACGTTCCACTCCGAAAAAGCGTTTATGTATGATTGTTTCAAATTCGTTGATATTGTCTGACGAGAGCAGGTAGGGGAGCATGATCTGATAGGGAACCCTGTCTCCTTCATTAGTCAGGAATTGTAATAGTCCGTTGGTCGATTCGGTGTCAACGCAGTGAAATTCTTCAGACAGCAGTCGGGTTAACTTTTGCGGGTGAACTCCTGTTTCTATTGAGTTGAGATAAAAACCTTTTAACGCAGCTTCCATATAGCCAATGCGCAACCCTAGCTTTCTTTTCGTCCCGAGGACTAGATTTAGCGGATTGCGGTTTATTCTTAAGGCTTGAATGTGTGCTTCCATTTTTATACTCTTATGATTAAAGTTCACTGAAAAAGCGTGGGGACTGTTGCTATATATTTTCCTGAGGCTTCGGCAAGCCGTTATGAATTATACACAAGCAACAGTCCCACGCTCCGTTCGCTATATAACAACAGTATATACATGAAGGTGCGTGAGACCCGTTTGCTTATTACCATTCATAACTTTGAATTTTGCCGAATTCCAGGAATTGGTAATAAATGAAACGTTCTCTAATATAACTAATTAGCTATATTTTCATCGCTAAACCTTTTACAAAGATAAGTATTTTTCTGAATTCTCCTGTAACTATCTTTAGATTTTCTTAAATAAAAAATACCGCGTCGGTTCCCGGAGTACGGGAATCGCGCGGTAAGGCGTATTTGATTGCTAATGTAGCCTTTAGCTTAGAAGAACTTGATTTCTTCCCCTTTGATGTCAGAAAGAAGGAGGTTGGCTAAGCGGCTGGTTCCCAGGCGGAACAGTTGATTATCCAGCCATTCTTCACCCAATAGCTCTTTTACAATTGTGTAGTAAATAATCGCATCATTAACGGTATTGATGCCACCTGCCGGTTTGAATCCAATCTTGATTCCGGTCTTCTGGTGGTATTCTTTGATGGCTTCACACATCACGTAAGCGGCTTCCGGAGTAGCGGCAGGCTGTTGCTTACCAGTGGAAGTCTTGATGAAATCTGCGCCCGAATACATGGATAGGATAGAGGCTTTCTTGATGTTGGAAGCGCTCTTTAGTGCACCAGTTTCGAGGATCACTTTGAGGTGGCGTTCCTTGCAAACTTCCTTTAATTCCTGTATTTCTTCACACATTCCTTCGTAGTCTCCGCTTAGGAATTTGCCGATGGAAATGACAATATCTATTTCATCTGCACCTTCTGCGATTGCTAATGCTGTTTCTGCCACTTTTACTTCAATGAATGTCTGTGAAGAGGGAAAACCTCCTGATACACAGGCTATATTGACTCCGTCTACCTCCAGCGTATTCTTAACGATGGCTGCAAAATTGGGGTATACACAGATTGCTGCAACATTTTTAAGATCAGGATATTCGTCGTCAAACTGATTGACTTTTTCGGTAAAGTGCATCACACTTTTGTCACTGTCTGTACTATTCAAAGTAGTTAGATCAATACAGTTGAACAGGAACTTCTTAACGTCTTCCGTGTTGTTTTCCGGCACTTTTTTCTCAATCAATTCAGCTACGCGAGCTTGAATATCTGCATCGCTCAGATTGGTATTATACTTTGCCAATGCGGCATTGTACTTGTTGGGCTGTGAGTTATTCTCTTCCATGATCTTTCAGTTTTGGGTTGTTGATATGTCTTTTATTATCTCGTTTCGTTTTCTTATCCATGCTTTTCTGGAAAGCAGTGGTTATGTCTACACCTGTCTGGTTGGCAATGCAGAGAAGCACCCATAAAACGTCTGCTATCTCTTCATCTATATTATCTTTCTCTCCCTCTTTAAAGGATTGATCTCCATATTTGCGGGCCATGACACGCGCCAGTTCTCCTACCTCTTCCGTGAGAACTGCCATATTGGTCAACTCGCTGAAGTAGCGGACACCGTATGTTTTCACCCATTGGTCCACTTGTTTCTGTGCTTCTTCCAGAGTCATAATTGTTGATGGTTAGTTATTATTCTTTGTTTTTTGTATCCATGCATATAGTAACGGGACCGTCGTTTAAAAGTTCAACTTTCATGTCCGCTCCAAAGATGCCTGTACCTATTTCTTTTCCCAATGCACCGCTTAAATCTTTGCAGAATTGTTCGTAGAGTGGGATAGAGACATCCGGCTTGGCAGCTTTGATATAGGAGGGGCGATTTCCTTTCTTGGTAGAAGCGTGTAACGTGAACTGGCTGATAACCAGAATCTCACCTCCATCTTCTAAGATAGATTTGTTCATTACACCATTCTCATCATCAAAGATACGTAGATTTACAATCTTCTTGCAGAGCCAGTCGATATCTTCCTGCCCGTCTGCTTCTTCAATACCGACTAATATCAGCATCCCTTTCCTAATGGACGACTTACAGTGTCCTTCAATGGTTACTGACGCATGGCTTACCCGTTGTATGACTATTCTCATTATTATTTATTCTATTTCATGATTAGGAAAGGCAAATTTACAAAATTCAGAAGAGAAAACGGTGTGTTGGTGGGAAAATATTGTGAATTCGCTCCGTAGTCAATAGGACCATTCGTTATTGTTTGTTGTCAATTCGCTATCTTGATAGTGATAATCAACTTATTGATTGTTATGGTTTGAAATTTAGAGCGGCACTGCTCGAACTTTCGAACAGTGCCGCCTTGGCTGACGTATTTCCTTATTGTTGTTCGTTACCTAAACCTTCTTTTACAGTCTTGGCTTTCGCTTCTCCAATCACAGCGGAAATCTCCTCAAAAGAGGCTTCTTTGATCCGTTTTACGCTCTTAAATTCTTTCAGAAGCGCTGTTTTTGTCTTTTCTCCAATCCCTTTGATATTGTCTAATGCCGATGCTACCTGCCGTTTGCTGCGTTTATCACGATGGAAACTGATGGCAAAGCGGTGCACCTCATCCTGAATCTGTGTCAGCAAACGGAATAACGGGCTTTGCTGTTTGATACCGATAGTCTGCGGAGGAAATCCAAAAAGCAGTTCCGATGTGCGATGGCGATTGTCCTTTGCCAGTCCGGCAATCGGGATTGTTAAGTTCAGCTCATCTTCAATCACCTCTCTAACGACCTCCATTTGGCCTTTTCCACCATCGGTGATAATCAGGTCGGGCAGAGGGGTGTTCTCTTCAATAGCGCGCTGATAACGTCTTCTGACGACCTCTTTCATGGATGCATAGTCGTCAGGTCCTACAACCGTCTTTATATTGTATTTCCGATAATCCTTCTTTGAGGGTTTAGCCTTTTTAAAGACAACGCAAGCGGCCACGGCATCAGAACCCTGTATGTTTGAGTTGTCAAAGCATTCAATTTGCAAAGGCGGTCTGTCCAGATGCAACTCTTGCTGTATCTCTTTCATTAATCGCATACTTCTTTGCTCCGGATTCAGCTTTTCCGCCTGTTTTAGACGGTCGGCTTTGTATTGCTTCACGTTTAGAATCGAAAGATCCAGCAATTTCTTTTTATCTCCCCGCTGTGGAACGGTAAATACGATGTTGTTTAGCTCCAAATCAAGTTCAAAAGGCACTATAATCTCTCTGGATTGACTCTTATAGCGTTCCCGCATTTCGATAATACCCAGTGTCAAAAGTTCTTCTTTTGATTCATTCAGCTTCTTTTTATATTCGAATGTAAACGCCTGGTTAATGGCGCCGTTTGTAATATGCAGATAGTTGATGAAAGCGGAATTGGACTCGTCCTCTTCAATAGAAAATACATCTATGTTGTGCAATACAGCGCTTACTACCTCCGATTTGGAACGGTAGTTTTCTATCAGAAGATATTTCTCTTTCACCTTCTGTGCTTCTTCAAACTTCATCTCACCGGCTAATGTCTGCATCCTTTCCAGTAGCATACGGCTGATTTCTTGTGTATTTCCTTTCAGGATCTCTTTGATTTCATCAATGTTTTTGAGATAATCCTCCTGTGATTGTAGCCCGATGCATGGTCCTGCGCAGTTCTTTATATGATATTCCAGGCATACGTTAAACTTACCAGCCCGTATATTCTCCGGAGTTAGGTTTAAACTGCAAGTTCGCAAAGGATATAAATGCTTTATCAGATCCAGTACCGCATACATGGATGGTATGTGACTATACGGTCCATAATACGAAGAACCGTTCCTGATAATCTTCCTTGTTCTGAAAACTCTGGGAAAATACTCGTTTTGTACGCAAATAGAAGGGTATGTCTTGTCATCCTTTAATAGAACGTTGTAGCGCGGCTTATATTTCTTTATCAGATTATTCTCCAGCAATAACGCATCTTCTTCCGTGTTGACTACAATATAACGAATATCGGCGATTTTGCTGACCAGCACTCGTGTCTTTCCCGGTTCATGCTCTTTGCTGAAGTAGGAGTAGACTCTTTTCTTTAGATTTTTAGCCTTTCCAACGTATATAATTGTGCCCTCCGTGTTCAAGTATTGGTAAATACCCGGTTTCTCGGGAAGGTTGGCTACAATCCCTTTCAAATATTCATTGGCTCTGCTTTCTGGTTCTGTATTCATAATTGTTAGGTACGAAAGATCGCTAGCTGCTTACTTTTGACACATTCTCTGCAAATAGAGGCAAGTCCTTTATAAAGACAATACCGATTCTACTTCTACGTCATCTCCGAACAAAGATTTTCCATTCAGTTCTTTCAATTCGATGATGAAGTTTACATATACCTTTTTAGGCTTTAGTCTTTTCACCAATTCGCAAGCTGCTTTCATGGTGCCTCCTGTTGCCAGCAAATCATCATGTAGTAGAATTACGTCGTTTTCGTCCAGTGCATCTTTGTGAATTTGCACCGTGTCTTTGCCATACTCCTTATCGTAGCTTTCTTCAATCGTTTCTGCAGGGAGCTTGCCGGGCTTGCGGATAGGAATGAAACCGGCGTTCAGACGGGTTGCCAGAATCGGTCCCATAATAAAGCCTCTTGATTCTATACCCACCACTTTGGTGATTCCTTTATCCTTATACATATCGAACATGATATTGGATAATTCCTGCAAGCACCATGGATCTTTGAATAGAGTAGTGACGTCGTAGAACAGGATTCCGGGAATCGGAAAATCGGGTACTTCCCGAATGCTTTTGATTAGTGTTTCTTTGCTCATAATCATTGAATTATATCGTTTCTTTAAATGCTTTGTTTCACGTGAAACGTTGCCGCTTATCGTCCCGAAAGCACCAGCAGCACGTTGATGTCGCTAGGAGAGACTCCCGGGATTCTGCTCGCTTGCGCGATTGTTTCCGGATCTATCTTTACCAACTTTTGCCGAGCTTCGGTGGAAAGGGACTGAATGGTAGAATAGTCAAATTTTCCTTTAATCTTGATACTCTCCAATCGTGCTAGTTTTTCAGCTATCATTCTCTCTCTATCAATATATCCTTGATACTTGATTAGGATTTCGGCAGCTTCGAGAATCTCTTCTTTCCGGTCTTGATCCGAACTCGTCGCTTTTTCCAGTTCGCGTTGAAACGCCGGAACATATTCTGCTATATTTTCTATTGTCACTTGCGGGCGGTTCAGAATCTCTATCAACTTACAACCTTGACGTAGGGGCGTTGTCCCTATCCTTTCGAGAGCATCGTTGATTAGTGCCGGTTTCATCGAATAGTTGCGCGCGAAAGAAATGATTTGTTCCACGGCTTCTTTCTTGCCTCTTACTAACTGATATCGATCTTCTTTTGCCAACCCAAGCTTAAATGCTTTCTCTGTTAAGCGCATATCGGCATCATCCATGCGAAGCAGAATGCGGTATTCCGCACGCGAGGTAAACATACGGTAAGGTTCATCCACACCTTTGGTAACCAAATCGTCGATTAATACGCCAATATATGCTTCATCGCGAGCCAAAGTAAATGCTTCTCCGCCGTGGCAGTTAATGTGTGCATTGATACCGGCTATCAATCCTTGTCCTCCTGCTTCCTCGTATCCGGTGGTTCCGTTTACTTGTCCGGCAAAGAACAAATTTTTGATAATCTTCGATTCCAACGTATGTTTTAATTGAGTCGGATCGAAATAGTCATATTCGATAGCGTATCCCGGGCGGTAGATAACCAGATCTTTGAAAGCCGGGATTTGTTTTAATGCTGCAATTTGTATTTCCATCGGAAGCGAAGAAGAGAATCCGTTAAGATATAACTCTTGTGTCGTTTCTCCTTCCGGTTCGAGAAATAACTGGTGCTGATCTTTATCCGGGAAAGTGACAATCTTGGTTTCGATGCTCGGACAATAGCGTGGCCCGATACTTTGAATCTGTCCGTTGAACAGGGGAGAATCCGGCAAACCTTCACGCAGAATCCGGTGTACTTCTTCATTAGTGTAGCATGTCCAGCATTGAAGTTGCTTTAAGTGGCGCGTGCTAGTATTCATGAATGAGAACTTGTGGAAGTCCGATTCGCCGTCTTGTGTTTCCATCTGGTCAAAATGAACACTACGTGCGTCAATTCGTACCGGAGTACCGGTTTTCATTCTTCCGTAGGTGATACCGTGGCGGGCGATGGATTCGGTCAACTGATAGGAAGCCGGTTCGGCCATTCTTCCTCCCGGTAATTTATGACGTCCTACATGCATCAGTCCGTTGAGGAAAGTTCCTGCGGTGAGCACAATGCATTTCGCTTTGAAGGTGACGCCCCATGCGGTGACCAATCCAGTGACCTCACCGTTTTCTACGAGCAGTTCACATACGGTATCTTGCCAGATATGAAGGTTGGGTGTATTTTCCAGTTTCTCTCGCCAGGACCAAATGAACTTAGCCCGGTCGCATTGGGCGCGGGGGCTCCACATGGCTGGACCTTTCGAGCGGTTTAGAATCCGGAATTGAATGGCAGTCTCATCTGTCACTAATCCCATCTGTCCACCCAATGCATCTATTTCACGTACAATTTGTCCTTTGGCGATTCCTCCTACAGCCGGATTGCAACTCATCTGTCCAATCTTGTTCATGTCCATAGTGATGAGACAAGTTTTGGAACCTAAATTAGCAGCGGCTGCCGCTGCTTCACAACCAGCATGTCCGGCACCAATTACAATTACGTCGTACTTAAAATCCATTCCTATCTTATTTATTATCTAACGCTGCAAAGTTACAGAAAAGTTGCGAGAGTTGTATCTTTAAGCTGTTTTTGCTTCCGAAAAATCGGGGAGAGGGACGGGCGGATTGAAAAAAACGCCGTGATTTCGGGTTATGAACATACAGTTTGTTCAAAAAATAAAGTTGTTCTTGCTGCTTTGGTGGTTTACTTTCTACTAAAAAGTAAGAATTTTGCCTCTATATGTTCTCGTATGCTTTCTTTTTGCTACTTCGGGAATTGCCAGAATTTTGAAGAAACTAGACCGTTTTTCACCCGAACTCTTGACATAAGTCAAAAAAATAAGTTCAAATATATTTTTTAATAAAATGTCTCTTGTCATTTTCCAAAACAGCTATACCTTTGCATCGTAGTTGTGAAACTACTTAGATTTTTAGGTATTAGAAAAAGAAAAATTAAAAGGTAAAAATTAGAAGGTATTAGTTTATAAATTTAAGGTATTAGATTTTTTAGATTGTTTTTAGGAAAAAGGTTGTTTTGATTAGGTATTGGTAAAAGAGTAGTTTTTAGGTAACAAGTAAATGAAAGATGAAGAAAAGAAGAATCCCATTAATGGGGATTCTTTAAGGTGGAGCGGAATGATTCGCTCTTTTTTTATGCCCGTTTGTGTCATTAGCAGTACTATTTCATAGATGAATACTCTGTAGTCTTATCCTGGATTGGCGCTCTTTTCAGATTATAAAAGCGACATTCCATTCGTTCCACTCTAGTGGATAGAACCGTTCACTGGAGTAGACGGAACTGTTCACTAGAGTACAATGATCTGTTCACTGGAGTGCAACGGTTTGGATGCGCGATAGATAATGCGGGGAGTATGGCTTGATAAGGCGCTCTTGAATGCTTTCTTGCATATAAATGCCTGTTGGTTGTGGGCTGAAGTACTGTTGGATAAAGAAGAAAAGAAGCTTGCGTTTGTCATGAGAGGAAAGAGTATGAGAGATCCTGTAAAAGATATGAGAGATCTCGTGAAAAGTATGAGAGATGCGGAATTTTAAAATCATCTCTCATTATATAATCGTCTGATCATAGGTTGTTTACCTTCCTTTTATGAGAGATATGAGAGATGAAAATGAAAAATTAGTTTTAGTAGCTGCTGCTTTTATTTTCTATTTTGTAGCTTGGTTAAGCCTGCGTTTCTGAAAAAAACAATATATTTGCATTCGTAAATATCGCAAAAGTAAGTAGTTACAGCGTTTTTGATGAATTCTGTTTTCTTTTTTCGCAGGTAATGTGACAGTATGAAGGATAAAATTGACGCCATAGTAGCGGGAGTCAACCGAAAGGATGAAAAGATATGGGGCGATTTCTATGATCGTTTTTATGCCGCTCTATGTGTGTATGTTTCCAAGATATTGCCGGTGCCCGATGCGGTGGAAGATTTGGTTCAGGAGGTTTTTATTTCTATCTGGGAAGGTAAGCGTACTTTCTCTGATATCAAGGAACTCGCCAATTATCTTTATCGTGCCTGCTATAATAACACCTTATTATATATACGCAATAATCAGATCCATGATACTATTTTAAGTTCTCTTGCTGAGGGAGAAGGTGTGGAAGATGAGGATATGATTTATGCTTTAACGGTAAAGGAGGAAATTATCCGCCAGTTGTATCACCATATTGAAGAACTTCCAGCCGAACAACGCCGAATCATCTTGCTGAGAATTGAAGGGTATACTTGGGAAGAGATTGCGGAACGTCTGGGAATTAGTATTAACACCGTCAAAACTCAAAAGACGCGCAGCTATAGATTTCTCCGTGAGAAGCTGGGGGATTCCATGAATTCCATAATTCTTTGTTTATTTCTCTAAAAATAAGAAAAAACATTCTGATACATATTTGCCTTTTTATAGATTGATTAAGTTTTGTTCCTTTTGTTAAAACCACCGCTATTTCTTTTCTGATGTGACAAAATGATATATTTTTGTCGCAAAAATCGAGCTCTCTATATTATTCTACTAAAAAAATAGAATCTTTTTGTCACCCTTTTCTATAGGTTATGTATATCTATAATAAAGAGAAATTAAACAGTCGTTTAATTAAAAAATGGTCAATAAGATGAAGAAGTTCGAAAATGTATATCAAGATGCTGCTTTGATGAGAAGAGTTCTTCTAGGAGAAGCGGATGAAGCGGAACAACAGGAGCTTGAAAAGCGATTGGAGGAATGTTCGGACTTGCGGAAGATATATGAGCAATTGCAGAATAGTGAGACGTTGAAAGCTGCCTTTAAGGAACGTCAAAATTATTCATCGAAGAAAGCTTATCAATCTTTCCTTCAAAAAATAGGACAAGTCGAACCGGAAAGACAAAGACGTCGGTCTCTTCGCATCGGGTGGTATATTGCTGCTGCTGTCGTTATTTTCGCAGTGGGGCTTTCTTTCTATATGTTGAATAGCTCTTCTCCGAAAGAAGAAAGCAGACCTTTGATTCAGCCGGGTACGCAACAAGCACAGTTGACCTTACCCGATGGTAGTGTCATTGATGTTGATAAGAAAGAAGTAAATGTGGTAGTAGATGGTATTCAGGTAAAATATAAAGAAGGAGTACTGTCTTATCAATCAACCGTTACAACACAACACGAAGAAAAAAACGTTGAAGAGCAATCGGCAAAATCAAATGAACTGGTTATACCGCGTGGAGGAGAAAATACGGTAATCCTTGCGGATGGAACTACGGTTCATTTGAATGCTGGCTCTAAGTTAACCTATCCTGTACGCTTCGTCGGCAAGCGTAGGCTTGTAGCTTTGGAAGGTGAGGCCTATTTTGATGTCGCTGAGGATGAAAATCATCCGTTTGTTGTGCAGACCCATCTTGGAGATGTGATTGTGTTGGGCACTGCTTTTAATGTAAATGCTTATACCAACGCCTCCGTCTGCTACACGACACTGGTTCGTGGTAAAGTGCAATTCTCTGCACCGAATGTGGAAGCTATCACTCTCTTGCCGGGTGAACAGGCAGTCGTTTCGGCTAATGGTTCAGAGAAACGTACGGTGGATCTGGAAGAATATGTAGGTTGGGTAGAAGGCCTGTATGTCTTTAATAATCGTTCTTTAGGAGAAATCATGGAAACGTTCGAGCGCTGGTACGACATACAAGTATATTATGAAACCGAAGATTTACGCAACATAACTTATAGTGGTAGTTTGAAGCGCTATGGGACAATCAATTCATTCCTTGAGGCATTGGAACTGACCGGTGATCTGACTTATAAGATCAGTGGTCGGAATATTTTGATTTATGGTAAAATGGAAGATTAGAAGCAAAATAGAATATTAGATAAGTTTAATTGTTAATTTATGAGAGAAAGACGATGGCTGCTATGTTTTTTAGTGGCGATGTGCTGTACGCTTAGCACATGGGCTTTACCGTCACAAGACAAGACGGTGACTTTGAATCTGCGTAATGTCTCAGTTGAGACGGCTTTGGAGGCAGTGAAGAAGCAGACAGGAGTGAATATGTTGTACAATTCACAAATGTTTAAGGGAGTTCCTCCGGTATCTGTTAATGCAAAAAATGAAAGATGGGAAGTGGCTCTTAAGTTGATTTTGAATCCGCAAGGGTTTGATTATGTGGTGAAGGATGGTATTGTTGTCATTCGCAAGATGCAGACGGAAAAGCGAGAAAATCGTATCCGTGGTATGGTTGTCGATGCGAATAGAGAGCCGATACCGGGAGCTAGTATTATTGTGAAAGGTACTCGTACGGGTACTTCTACCAATATTGAAGGTGAGTTTACACTGGATGTGAAAAACGATAAAGTGACCTTGGAAGTCTCTTTTATCGGTATGAAAAAGCACTCTCTTCAGGTAGATGCTACTCGTAGAAAGGCATTAGAAATTACATTGGTTGACGATGTTAAGACATTGGATGATGTAGTAGTGACTGGATATAGTAATGTACGTAAATCAAGCTTTACAGGTAGCTCTACACAGATTACAGGGGACGAACTGCGTAAAGTTTCACAGACAAATGTATTGGATGCTATGCAGTCATTTGATCCTTCGTTCCGTTTGATGACGAATACACAGTTTGGCTCTGACCCTAATGCTTTGCCTGAAATGTATATTCGCGGACGTTCGGGTTTAGGGGTGAAAGACTTGGATCGTGATCGGCTTTCCAAATCGAATTTGGAGAACAACCCAAACCTTCCAACCTTTATTATGGATGGTTTTGAAGTGAGTATTGAGAAAATCTATGACTTGGATCCGACTCGTATTGAAAGTATGACTATATTGAAGGATGCCGCCGCTACGGCTATGTATGGTTCACGTGCTGCTAACGGTGTCGTTGTCATTACTACAGTTGCTCCAAAACCGGGTGAAGTTCGTGTTTCTTATAATTTTACAGGAACTTTAGAAATGCCTGACTTGCGTGATTACAACTTGGCGAATGCGTCTGAGAAATTGGAAATTGAAAGATTGGCAGGACTGTTCGAAGGGGATGACTTGGGACATAACATTACTGATTATAATAGGAAATTTGCTCAGATTCAACGTGGTGTGGATACTGATTGGATGGTGATTCCACTTCGTAATGCATTTGACCATAAGCATAGTCTTTATGTGGAAGGAGGTACGCAAAATTTACGTTATGGTGTCGATGCTTCTTATAATGGGGCAAACGGAGTGATGAAGGGCTCCGGACGCGATCGTTACAGTGTAGGTTTTTCTTTGGATTATCGTATGAAGACATTACAAGTGAAGAATACTGTGTCGTTCACACATGCAAAGTCTAAGGAGTCGCCATATGGTTCGTTTAGCGATTATACTTGTTTGATGCCTTATGATCCGGTCTATGATGAAGAAGGCAAATTAAAGAAGACACTTTCATTTTCTAAAAGTAACAGAAATTCGTATAATAATCCACTTTATGAAACTACGCTTGCTAATTATGACTGGAACGTATATGACGAGATAACTAATAATCTGAGTGCCAATTGGTATATATCCGATTATTGGACGGTGAAAGGCCAGTTCAGTGTTTCGAGGAAATATTCAAACTCGGAAAAATTTATCGATCCGCTTTCTAGCAAAACGACAGTTGAACATACCGGTGCCGATTCACGGAAAGTGGGTGATTTGTATGTGAATAACGGCAATAGTCTGAGTTGGAATGCTAATGCGTTCCTTTACTATACACGTACTTTTGCCAAGAAGCACAATTTGAATGTTTCTTTGGGATGGGAAGCGTCTTCAAGTAATTCAGACCAGACGAATGCTCATTATCGTGGATTTCCCAGTGGACAGTTTCATTCGCCTAATTATGCATATGAGATTTATAAAAAGCCTGCTTGCAGTGAAAGTACTTCACGCTTGCTTAGTATGCTGGGTACGGCCAATTATACTTGGAATGACATTTATCTTGCTGATATGTCTGTTCGTTTCGATGGATCCTCACAGTTTGGAAGTAATCAACGTTGGGCGCCGTTCTTTTCGGGTGGTTTGGGTGTGAATATACATAATTTCGATTTTTTGAAAGGTAATAAGTATATCAACAAGATGAAGGTCCGAGTTTCCTATGGGCGTACCGGTAAAGTGAACTTTCCTTCTTATGCTGCTACTACGATGTACGAAATGTTATTTGACGAATGGTATGCTACCGGTTATGGGGCTACATTACAAGCATTGGGTAATAGAGATTTGACTTGGGAAAAGACCGACAAAGTGGATGTAGGGTTGGAAATGCAATTTTTGGACCGTCGTTTAACGATAGATGTTGATTATTATCACGAAAAGACTATTGATTTGGTGAATGATGTCAGTCTGTCCAATACATCCGGATTCTCTACTTATAAGAACAATATGGGCGAGGTATTAAACCAAGGATTTGAGTTGCAGGTTCGTGCCGAAGTATTCCGTAATCGTGATTGGATGGTAGCTTTGTGGGGAAATATGGCTCACAATACGAATAAAATATTGAAGATTTCAGATTCTCAGCGTGCTTATAATGAGCGTGTGAATAAATTCTATCAAGAAGAAGCATTCAACCAAATTCTTTTAGGACAGTCGTTGAGCGGTAATGTAGATTATTCTATTCCTGTTGCCAAATATGAAGAAGGGCAGTCGCTCACTTCTATTTGGGCAGTGCGTTCATTGGGGATTGATCCTACTACAGGTAAAGAAATTTATCTCAATCGTGACGGTAGCGTGTCTGACACATGGAATGCGAGTCAGGAAGTGGTAGTGGGAAATACAGAACCTAAATTTAATGGTTCTATTGGTTTGAATCTTTCCTACAAGGAGTGGAGTTTGTTCGCTTCTTTCCAATACCAATGGGGAGGACAGGAGTATAACCAGACTTTAGTCGATCGCGTAGAGAATGCTGATATTGCCAATCAAAATGTGGATTTACGTGTGTTGACCGATCGTTGGAAAAAACCGGGTGACATTGCTCAATACAAGGATATTAAGGATGCTAGTCTTACCACTTTGCCTACTTCACGTTTTGTACAGGATAATGCTTATCTGCGTCTGAGCGCATTAACTCTGTCTTATGATTTTAAGCGAGAGTGGATTAAGAAACATTTAGGGTTGAATATGCTCCGACTCGAAGCAAGTTCACGAGATTTTATCAATTGGAACTCTATCCGCCAGGAGCGTGGTTTGAGCTATCCTAAATCATGGACGGTAGATTTTTCTATTAAAGCACAATTCTAAGCATATTTATTATGAAAAAAAGAATATATACTCAATTCATTTCTTTGGTCATGGCAGCAGGAATCTTTACTTCGTGCTCTGATTGGCTGAATGTTTATCCATCGGATGAGATAAAAGAGGAGTACCTCTTTTCTACCGGTGATGGTTTCCGGACGGCGTTGAACGGTATTTATCGCAAAATGTCTACTTTTAATCTGTATGGAAGTAATCTTACATGGGGAATTATAGATGCTTGGGGGCAATCATATTATGTGCAGAAAGCTCCAATTGCCGGTGGCGGAAAAGCAATAGAAAAGATTGCAAGTTATAAATTCAAACATTCTGAGTTGACTCCTACCACAGATGCGATGTGGAATGCCGCATGGAATGTAGTGGCAAACTGCAACAATCTGGTACAACAGATTGCGGTCGCCGATTCAGCACTTTTTTATAAGGGAGAGTACGAACGTAAGATGATATTGGGCGAAGCAATTGGATTGCGTGCTTTTATGCAGTTTGATCTGCTGCGCATTTATGCACCCGCTCCGTCGTCAGTAGGTTATCAAGAAGATAATCGTACTTTTATTCCTTATGTGGATACTTATCCTAGTTATGTAAATGAGCATCGAACGGTGGTTTATTGCTTGGAGCATATCATACGTGATTTGAAACAGGCACAGGATATTTTACTCGAAATAGATGAGAAAGTGAATATGGGATTGGATTATCGCTTTGGCCTAGGAACGAACGGTAAAGATCTTTTCTGTAGAGCACGTGGTTATCGTTTGAATTATTACGCTGTGACTGCAGAGTTGGCAAGGGTATATCTTTATGCCGGTAAAGAGCAAGAAGCGTATATGGAAGCCAAGAAACTGATAGAGGAGGAAAAAGACAATGGTTATTTTCGTGCCTCTACTTCGGATTATGATATCACAAATTATGGAAATATGAAGATGGCGAAGGATATTATATTCGCACTTTATTCTCCTACTGAATTGGTGGACTGGGAACATACTATCAATTACACTTCTGTTAGTGGAATTAATTATTATTTATGTATGCGTAATGATATCGCTAATCGGATTTATGGCGTTGAAAAGGAAAAAGATTGGCGTTTTATTCACCAAATGGAGTTGGTCGATTATTCTTATTATCGTCCGTTGAAATATCATGAACAGCCAAGTAATAAAAAACAGTCGGAGTTGAGTAACCAAACGATACCTATGTTTCGTATGTCTGAAGTATACTACATTGCGGCAGAGGCTATTTTCGCTACCAATCCCGATGAAGCGAAAGAATATCTGAAATTAGTGAAGAAAGGACGTGGAGTTAAGGAATTGGATTATTCGAACATTACAAAAAAAGAAGACTTCATTGAGTTGTTAGTGAACGATATGCAACGTGAGTTTTACGGCGAAGGACAGATACTTTATCAGTATAAGCGCCTGAATCGGATTATTCCGGCGGCAAATCCTTACAATGAAGATACATTGCCTACTGATGAGTATGTGGTATTGCCATTGCCCGATTCTGAAGCAAGTATTAATTGATTGACCAACATATTAATAACGAACGATTATGAAAATGAAATATCAAATAACAGTAGGTTTATTCTGTGTTTTGGGTATGGGGGGTATGTCGTGCGAAGAACAAGGAATATTGGTTAATGATAACTCAGTTTCCTATTTGCGATTTGCCAAGAATATGACAACCGACACTACTACTGTTTCTTTTAAAATGTATAATGAGGGAGAGGATGCGATAATTCCTGTTGAGGTGTATATCAGTGGCAAGGTGCAGGAGAATGATCTGCCTTTTACTGTAAGTGTAGACGAAGAACGTACTACAATGGATAAGCGACTTTACGAACTTCCCGCAGATTGTAAGATTCGAAAGGGGTTGCTGAAAGATGTTATTTATGTGACATTCAAGAATGATGTTTCTCTACGTACTGAGACTAAGATATTGGCTTTGCGGGTGAATGAAACAAAAGAGGTGAAGGAAGGCGATCATTTGTATGCACGAGCGTTGATTACTGTAACCGATCGTCTGTTTAAACCTGACTGGTGGTCGGTGAATGATGCCGGTGATGAAGATACTCCGGCTAATTCCGTTGATTGGTATTACTTGGGAGCATATTCGGAAGTGAAATATCAGTTGTTTTTGCAAGAATTAAAAAAAGACAATGTGGTGTTCGATGGTAAAAACAAGCAAATACTTCGTAAGTATGCCTTGCGTTTAAAGAACTATTTACGTACTGAGAATGCGGGTAAACCTAGAGAGGAATGGATGAAAGATGAGAACGGAGTAATAATGGAGTTGCCGGTGGCAGGATAAACAAAGGAGGAAAAATATGAGAAAAATATGGATAATAGCGTTAATCATCACTTTAGCCGGTAGTATGTCCGGTTGTTTAGATGATGATAATAATTATGATTATAAGTCAATTAATGACCTAAAAGGTGGCTACATGAATTTTGGAAACTTTAAAACAGAGTACAGTGTCATTGAAGGTGAAGAATTGAAATTGGCTCCAACTTTTCAATTCACAATAGATGAGGTTCCTGATGTGAGTTATGAATGGTATGTAGACCAAAAGCTGCAAAATGAGGCAACGGAAGCAACGTTTATATTTAAAGCGGATAAAAATGGCACACATGAAGTGACATTCGTTGTAAAAGACAATAAATCCGGTGTAAGATTTGCTATGTCTACTTTTGTGAAGGTGCGTTCTATTTATCAACGCGGATGGTGTATTCTGTCTGATGAGGGAGGACGTTCGGTGTTGCATTTTATTGTTCCTACTACATTTACTTACGAAACGACTTATAAGGGTGAGAAGATACTACGTGATTCACTTGTATATCATGATGTACGAAAGGATATTCTGCCTGATTTAGGAAGGGATCCGGTAGGTTTAATGGAGCATATTGGTGAAATGGATTATCATGGTGAAAAGGGTATTGAAATATACGATGAATTGTTAGTGAAACAAGATCAGTGGGTAGAGTTAAACGGTAATACGTTAGAGCGTGAGGTATATACGTATCAGGAATTTAAGGACGACCTTCCTACCGATTTTGCACCCAAAGAGGCTGCAATGACCTATTCCGCTAAAGCTATTCTTGATGAAAACGGACTTCTTTATTGGATGAATAAGGGAGATGTCGCAGATTTTCATGCGGGATTCTATACTTCTGTAGGATTGGACAACAATCAGAAATTTAGCCGGTTATTTGAGTCACATAAGTGGAACAAATATCATTGTGATGTCATTTTAGCGTTACGTGCAGAAGATAATTCATTGGTTGGAATTTATAATGGAGGTGAAGCGAATCGTGGTACTACCATAACCGAAAACTCTCAATTGAAATGTGGAACGGTGTTTGAAATAACGGGTGAAGAGAGTTTTAATAATATAGATAAGGAGGTAATAGATGCATTGCCTGCAGCTTATGACATAAACTATTGGGGATATGACGTTACAGCAATGACTTGTGGTTGGCTGGCTTTGCTTAAGGATAAGGAAAATAATGATAAGTATGATTTACGTTATTTCTTATTGGATGGAGAAAGAGATGGAATAACCTGTGAAGGTTATTATGAGTATCCGGGAATTACAATTGGTGACTATCGGGGAATGGCGGTATTCAATAGTCGGCATTATGCAGTAATTGCCGATGGCTATCAGCTTTATTATTTTCAATATTTTGAGGATAATGATACAGGTGCTTCAGGCAGTGCGACAATGATACCGTTGGGAGAGGCGTTTACTTCCCCTATCAAGGCGTTACACGGACATGACTTGATGCCGGAATATGATAGTGACTCTTATTGCGGGCAATTGGGAGTGGCTTTGGAAGATGGAAGCTTTTATATCTTTGGTGTGAATGAAGTATTGAGTGAAGATGGCGTATGTAATAGCGTTTCCCGAAAACAGTTATTTCCGGATGTGAATACTTCAGAGGAGAATAAGAATTTTGGCAAAGTGGTAGATGTGATCTACAAACTTGGTCGTGGTAAGGATTATTCAATTTTTGCATTCTGATGATAAGATTGAAACACATATGTATATTCGGTGGATTGCTTGTGGCTTCTACGCTACAAAGTTGGGGGCAATCCACTCCCGTTGGCGATACACAGATGTATGCTAACTATGAACTGGCGCAGCGGTTTCAAGCTTTTTCTTTGGGTGGTAAGTTGAATAATAACAGTTTACGTCTTTATCCTAATGAGATAAATGATACGGATAACTTTTGGTTCGATTTTACTACTTCCACCGGGAAACATTATTACTATGTTAATCCGAAAGAGGCGAAGAAAGAACTCCTTTTTGATAATAGGGAAATGGCGATGCAACTCACTGAGTTGACGCACGACGTAGTGAATTCTGCTCGGATAGATTTGAACGGTATAGAGTTCTCTAAAGATCAAAAGACGTTTACGTTCCGTTATAATTCGAAGAAGTATGAATATAGCCGATTGACACGTAAGTTGAAAGAGGTACAGGAGGAAAAGGAAGAAAAAGAAGAAGGTCCTATCTATTCATGGATGAACTTTTCTCCAGATAAAAAATATATCCTCTATGCCAAAGAACATAATCTTTATGTGAGGGGTAATAAGGCATTGGGAGTGGATACCACAGAGGTACAACTTACCACAGACGGAGTAGAGTATTTCTCATATGCCAAAGAGGAACCGGAAGGAGATAACGGTGAATGCCGTACTAATGCTCGCTGGTGTCCGGACAGTCGCCATGCTTATATTGTATTGGATGATGAACGCAAATTACGTAATTTTTGGGTGATCAATTCGCTTTCGGAGCGTCCTTCGTTGAAATCGTATAAGTATGAATTTCCAGGTGACAAGTACGTAACACAAAATGAATTAGTGATTATTGATGTGGTGGAGCGTACAGCAAAAAAAGCCAAAGTGCAGAAATGGGTTGATCAGTATGTTGCACCTTTACATGTCACTTCCGATAGTAAATTATTGTTTTTTGAGCGGACAAAGCGAACTTGGGACGAAGTGGATTTTTGTTCGGTCAATCTTTCTACAATGGAAGTAAAGGAGTTGATTCATGAAGTGGACAAGCCTTATCGTGATCCGCACGCACGTAATTCGGAAGTGTTGAACAACGGAAAGGATATTCTCTTTCGTTCAGAACGTACGGGTTGGGGGCATTATTATCACTACGATGGTGACGGAAATTTGAAGAACGCTCTTTCGTCTGGCCCGTGGGTATCGGGGCATATTGTGACGGTGGATTCTGCAGCACGTAAGGTTTACTTTTACGGATATGGTGAAGATCCTAATATCAATCCTTTTTATTATCGGCTTTACAAGGCGGATTTGGACAAGGGAGGGGCTACTCTTATCAGCAAGGAGGACGGACAACATAATGTACATTTCTTGAAATCGAAACGTTATTATGTGGATTCTTATTCACGGGTGGACATGGTTCCTAAAATCTTGTTGAAAGATAATACGGGAAAAACCATACTGGATTTGGCAACACCGGATTTGAAGCAGGTATTTGCCGAAGGATGGAAAATGCCTGAACGTTTTGTAGTGAAAGCTGCCGATAACTTGACTAATCTTTATGGAGTAATGTGGAAACCGTCAGATTTCGATCCGAATAAAAAGTATCCTGTTATTTCAGTCGTTTATCCGGGACCTTATTTCGGTTTTGTTCCTACTAATTTTTCTTTGGAAGATCGTTGCTGTAACCGTATGGCACAGTTGGGTTTCATTGTGATTGCTGTTGGACATCGAGGTGATACTCCTATGCGTGGGAAGGCATATCATCGGTTTGGTTATGGGAAGATGCGTGATTATCCATTGGCAGATGATAAATATGCCATAGAGCAATTGGCTAAAGTGCATCCGTACATTGATGTGGAGAGAGTGGGGATTTACGGTCATTCCGGTGGCGGTTTTATGGCTGCTGCAGCTATCTTCATGTATCCTGACTTCTACAAGGCAGCTGTTTCTTGTTCGGGAAATCATGACAATAATATTTATAACCGGGGTTGGGGAGAGTGTTATAATGGTGTACGCGAAGTGGAGAAAATAGTGAAAGACAGTTTGGGTAATGAGCGGAAGGAAGTTGAACATAAATTCAGTGTAGAATCCAATGCTACAATCGCTAAGAATTTGAAAGGCCATTTGTTGCTTGTAACAGGTGATATGGATACCAATGTGAATCCGACTCACACCTATCGGGTAGCACAAGCATTGATTGAAGCGGGCAAGAACTTCGAGATGTTGGTGATTCCCGGAGCAGGACATGGATATGGTTCGGCAGATGATTATTTTGAAAACAAGATGTTTCGTTTCTTTGCCAAATATTTGATAGGCGATGACCGTGCAGACGGTTGGGGAGACATGACACGTATTAATTAATAGAGAATAATGGAAATAATGAATTCTATACGTATGAAATGGTTGTGTCTGGTGGTGCTTTCGTTGCTTTGCTCGACGACTGTCTCGGCACAGCAAAAAGCTAATTATTCTTTAGCGGAAAAGTTTCGTTTATTAGAGGAAAATCCTATTAGTAAGTATTCGGCAGAAATTCGTCCTATATTTATTAACGATACAGATTGTTTTTACTATCTATTTACTACACGTGAAGGGAAAAAATACTATTATGTCAATCCGGCAAAGAAAGAAAAACGACTTCTGTTCGATACTGCTGAGTTGTTAAGTAAAATTGCTGTTTATACACGCAAGGCGTATGCGGCAACTGATCCTTATCTTTCTTTTGCTTTTGAAAAAGATAATGAGACGCTTCGGATAGAATTTGAACGAGCTGTTTATCTTTATAATATCCATACGAAAAAGTTGCTCAAAGAGGATGAAAAGAAGCCACATAAACCTGTGAGACCGGCCTTCGGATGGGTGTCTGTTTCGGGTGATGCGGATCCTTATTGGAAGAAGTATTCATCGGACAGTTTATTCATGGTGTATGCCCAAAGAAACAATCTTTATTTTGTAGGGAATCCAAAGAAAGGTCAAGATACTATCCCTGTGCAGTTGACTACCGATGGTGAAGAATACTACACCTTCAATCGTGAGGATGAGGGTAAGTTTAATGAACGTTGTCTGGCGAATGATACTCATTGGATTCCTAATACTCATTGTTTTTATGCTACTCGTGAGGATAATCGTAAGGTGGGTGAACAATGGGTGATTGATGCTTTAGCTACTCCTTATCCCAAGCTAGATACATATAAAGCTGAGTTGGCAGGGGATAAGAATGTGACACGGTATGAGTTGTTGATAGGAAACGTTGATACACGTGAGGTGAAGAAGATAGCGATAGATCGGTGGCAAGATCAGTACTTCGATGTACTTTATGCTACAGAAGATGGAAAACGTCTTTACGTACAACGCTATAACCGTCCTTGGAATAAAACCGATATTTGTGAGGTAGATGTGGCCACTGGTAAAGTACGTACGGTTATTGACGAAGAAAATAAGCCATACCTTGATTATCAAATGCGTTCTGTGTCTTTTTTGAATGATGGAAAAGAAATTCTTTTCCGCTCTGAGCGTAGCGGATGGGGGCATTATTACTTGTATGATACTGCTACGGGAAAACTGAAAAATCAGGTGACGGACGGTACATGGGTGGCGGGACCGATAGAGAAGATCGACACTATTGGACGTAAGATGTATTTTTATGGATATGGACGTGAACACGGGGTGGACCCTTATTATTATATGCTTTATGAGGCGAGCCTGGACAAGCCGAATGAACTCCGTTTGCTTACAAGTGAGAATGCTACTCATGAAGTGAGGGTGTCTCCTACGAACCGCTATTTTGTAGATAGTTATTCTACTGTGTCGGATGTACCGATTAATGTGGTGCGTAATCGGAAAGGAAAAGTCATTATGACGTTGGATCAGGCGGATATGCAGCCTGTTTATGATTTAGGGTGGACCAAACCTGAGCGTTTTAAGGTAAAGGCTGCTGACGGAATGACTGATCTTTATGGAGTAATGTGGAAACCGGTGGATTTTGATTCTACTAAAGTATATCCTATTGTATCAAGTGTTTATCCGGGACCGCAGTATGAGTATGTACCTACACGTTTTACTCTTAATCATGATTACTGTACTCGTTTGGCGCAGCTAGGATTTATTGTTGTTTCGGTGGGACATCGTGGTGGTACGCCGATGCGGGGTAAAGCTTATCATTCTTATGGATATGGCAATCAACGTGACTATCCGCTGGCAGATGATAAGTATGCTATCGAACAATTAGCGGCACGCTATCCATTTATTGACGTTACGCGAGTGGGGATCTACGGACATTCTGGAGGCGGACTAATGTCGGCTGCTGCTATCTGTACTTATCCTGAGTTTTATAAAGCAGCGGTGGCCTCGGCTGGCAATTATGATAATCGTGTTTATAATAAAGGTTGGGTAGAGATACATTTTGGTGTGGATGAGAAAGCCAAGACAACTAAAGATAGCTTAAATGTGGAACATACTACTTATGAATATAAGGTACGTACCCGTCCTGTACAGGAGTTGGCGAAAAATTATAAAAACGGGTTATTATTATTCACAGGTGCGGTAGATAAAACGGTGAACCCTGCACATACATTCCGCTTGGCGGATGCACTGATTAAAGCTAATAAAGATTTTGATATGTTTGTGTTGCCGAAAAGTACACACGGATTTTTTGGAGAATCGGAACTGTTCTTTGAGCATAAAATGTGGCGGCATTTCGCGAAACATTTGTTGGGAGATAATTCCGCAGATTTTGAAACCGACCTGAATAAGGACATGATAAAGCAAAAAAATAGATAATGGATAAAAATATGATAAAAGCAGGAGTATTGGCACTTTTGTTGGTCGGTAGCGGATTGGGAGTGGAGATAGTTGCCCAGAAGCGTCCTCTCGACTTGGAAGCTTGTTTGTTGTGGAAACGAGCAGACTTGCCGGAAGTATCACCTACAGGACGATGGGTTACTTATCGAGTGTCGATGATGGAATATAATCCCGATTATAAGGGTGGAAAGACCCTTCACGTGTTTGACACACAGACTCGGAAAGAGTTGCTTATTCCTGATCAGTATAGTGTGAGATTTTATGATAATGATCGAGGACTTTACTATGATAGTACTGATTCTACGGGAACAATGACGACGGTATTGATGTCTCTTCCGTCAGGAGAGAAGAAGGTATGGGGGTATGAAGAACCGTTCAATCCTATAGAAGGAACTTCTTATTCAGTTTCTACAACGACTGTACCTAAAGACACCATTCGCCATACACCGGCGTTCAGCCGATTGGTTATACGTAATCTGAAAACGGCAAAGGCAATCCATATCGATAGTGTGAGCAATTATACGCTTTATGATAAAGGACGTTCCATTTTCTTTTTGCGTAACCAGCCTCTGAGTGGAGGAAATGCATTGTGTTATGGACCATTGGCGGGACCTTATACTACGCTTTATCAAAGCGAGGTGAAGAAACAGCCTGTTTCTTATAAATTCAATGCGGAGAAATTGACCGGAGAATTTGAGGTGAAAGATTCATTGTGGTATAGTTTCTCGTTAAAAGAAAAATGTTGTGCTCTCTTTTTTAGTACGGCTGAACTTCCTATTCCTGTCGGGATGGAAGCAACCCATATCACGATGCAGCATAATCATAAATACCTGACTTTGAATTTGTATCCGACAGAAATGGCAATGGTTGCGAAAAAAGCGGAAGAGGTGAAACCTGATAATAGTTTTGAACTCGAACTTTGGACTTGGGATGAGCCGGAGGTACCTACTTTACAACGGAAAAGCACATACCGAAGTAATGAGTGTCCGCAATATATTTACGATATAGCAAACAAAAAGTTGACTGAGGTTGCTCCTGCATTTGCGAACTTGTTTATACCTGACCTCTTGGATACTATGCGTTATGTGCTTTATACGGATGAGACTCCTTACAAGTCTTCACGTGAATGGATGTACGATATACCTTTTGATATTTATGCTGTGGATATACAAACTGGTGTAAAAAAACGAATAGGAGAGAAGTACCGTAATGCACCTAAGTGGTCGCCTAATGGTAAATGGGCGTTAATGTACGATCCTATTGCGCAGGTGTGGAATAAATTTGATGGTATTACAGGTAAATTGACTGATATCTCTACTGCCATTGGTTATCCTGTTTATGAAGAACAGCATGATAAACCTTTACCTGCTCCGGCATATGGTATAGCAGGGTGGACTGCGGATGGAAATAACGTGTTTATCTATGATGCATATGATTGGTGGAAGATAGATCTTACGGGCAAACTTGTGCCGGAATGCTTTACTAAAGGTTACGGACGTTTGCATAAGTCGGTTATTCGTAAGCCGACAAGCAATATCGAGGAAGATGTGTTTCAACCCAATACCAAGCAGGTTGTCAGTATATGGAATACAGAGACCATGAGTGAAGGCTTTTATTCATTGGATATGAAAGGTAGGCTGAAACAGTTGATGGAAGGTCCTTATAGTTATACGATACATCGTTTTTCGGATAACCGGAAGTACTGTATATGGCAACGGCAGAATGTATCGGAATTTCGAGATTTGTGGTGGAGTAAGGCTGATTTTTCAAATCCCGTCCAGATTACAAATTTGAATCCCCAGCAAGAAGAATATATATGGGGTACTGTCAAGGTAGTGGAATGGATGAATTACGAAAACAAGCGTAATAAGGGGTTGCTTTATTTACCAGAAGATTATGATCCTCAAAAGGAATATCCTGTATTAGTACAGTTTTACGAAACGCACTCTGAAAGTTTGAATTCATACCCGGCTCCTATGTTAAGTAGTGCAATGGGAGATGTGATGTATTTTGTTAGTAATGGCTATATTGTCTTTATGCCTGATGTACATTTTACTGTAGGTGCTCCGGGTAAAAGTAGCTATGATGCAGTGGTGAGTGGTACAAAATATTTGATAGAACAAGGAATTGCCCATCCAGGGAAGATTGGTTTGCAGGGACATAGCTGGTCGGGGTATCAGTCGGCATACCTTGTTACGAAGACAGACTTGTTTGCTTGTGCTAATATTGGTGCTCCTATTACGGATATGGTAACCGGCTATTTGGGTATTCGTAATGGAAGTGGCTTACCACGTTATTTTATGTATGAAGAGTGGCAAAGTCGTATGGGCAAATCTATTTGGGAAGATAAAGAAGGATATTTAGCAAATTCTTCTATTTTGGAGGCTGATAAGATACATACACCATTATTGATTTGGCATAATGATAAGGATGAGGCTGTAGCTTACGAGCAAGGGCGTGCTTTGTATTTGGCTATGCGTCGTCTACAACGTCCGGCATGGCATCTTAATTATAAAGGTGAAGGACACTTTCTTGGTAATCAGGCAGCACAGAAAGACTGGACAATTCGGATGATGCAGTTTTTTGATTATTATTTGAAAGGAACAAAAGAACCACGTTGGATGAAGGAAGGTATTCATTTACGTGAGCGCGGAATTGATCAGAAATATGACTTACTAGAAAAATAAAAAAAATGAAGAAACTATTAATTACAGTAATAGCTCTGTCTTGCTTTGCATTCAGCAGCTACGGACAAGACAAGGTGGAAAAACAAATTATTGGTAAATGGTGTAATCCTTATACCTATGAATCTACTGGTGAACTCAAAGGGTTTGAGTTTGAAAAAGGTGGTAAATGTTCTGCTATCAATATTCCTTCTTTAGATTTAAAGACTTGGAAGATTGATAATGGTTATTTAATCGTTGAAGGATTTAGCAAAGGGGAAGATGGGAAGACGGAAGTGTATAAAACACGTGAACGTATTGGTTATGTAACATCTGATTCATTGGAACTGGTTGTTCAAGAGGCACAGCCGCGATTGGCTTTTCTGTATCTGAATATGAAGTCGATAAAGAAGTTGGTGACTCCGGAAGTTGCACCAAAAGAAAAGTAATAAATCTCTCTCTTAATAATTTAGTGTTAATTTAGCATTATGTTGCTAATAGAAGCACCTTGTCGTAGGGATTACGATGGGGTGTCTTTTACTTTTTTATATCAGAATTGTAGCTCATTACGTAAATATTTATCAAATTATTACGATATGTTCTGAACAATTTAATATTATATTTAGCATGGAATATCGCTATTTAATTGTATTTTTGGCACAAAATGCCCAAAATGGATAGCAGAGAGATTTCCATAGAACAGATAAATAAACTGGATGCTACAGCTTTCCGTATGCTTTATAAGACTTATTATAAGGCATTGGTTTGTTATGCAATACAGATAACAGGGGAGTCTGGAGCTGCAGAGGATATTGTACAGGAACTGTTTTCTACTCTTTGGGAAAAGCAATTATCATTTAAGTCATTGGTGTCATTGAAGGCCTATCTATATAATTCCGTTCGGAATGCTTCAATTGATTATCTCAAACATAAAGATGTTGAATTTGATTATTTGCAGAAGATAATAGAATCACATCAGGAATACAGAGTAGGAGATGAGGAAGAAGATGATTTCTTTACAGAGGAGATTTTTCGGCAACTTTTTATGACTATTGATTCTTTGCCGGAACGTTGCAAACAGGTCTTTTTGTTGCATATGGAGGGTAAGAAGAATGAGGAAATAGCAGCTGCGCTTTATGTTTCTCTTGAGACCGTTAAAACGCAAAAGAAACGGGCGATGTCTTTGCTCCGGAAAAAGTTAAGTCCATATCATTTTGCATTGCTTTTGTCTATTCTTCCATAAAAAAGATATTTTTTGAAAAAAAGTTGTTTTAACTTGTCCCTCATTTTATTTGTTTAGTCGTCTTTATATAAATGATGCAAAAACATATAATGGAACGCAAAAGAAATATAAATTCTATAATTCATGACCAGCTACTAGGACAGCTTTCGGAAGAAGAAGAGAAACGATTGCAAGTTTGGATTGAAAGTTCTTTAGAAAATAAAAAGAACTATGAAAGTCTAATGCAAGATACTGATTTGTCTGAAAGATACCGTCAATTTGCAACAGTGGACGAGGAACAGGCTTGGAAAAAATTTCAGGAAAAACATTTTCAAGTTCGTGGGATCCATCGCAGGATGCTTTGGAGATATGCTGCTATCTTTATGATTCCTATAATTATTGGTGCTGCTATTTGGGTGGGAATGTGGCGAAACGCTGATACCGTACCTGTAAGAGTACAGGATGATCAATTAGCAATGATACGTTCGGAAAAGATGGGAAAGCAGAAAGCTACTCTTGTATTGGCCGGCGGGCAGGAAATTGAATTGAAATCGGCTTCCCATCAATCGTTGCAGGACTCGACTATCTTGCCGATATTATCTCCAGAAGTTATGGAAGAAACACAATCAGAAAATGGAGACGTTACTGCTACTGACAATAATAAATTGGTCACTTATGATGATAGTGAATTTTGGCTCACTTTTGAGGATGGAACAAAAGTGCATTTGAACTATAATACGACTTTAAAGTATCCGTCGCATTTTAGTGCAGCTAGTCGTACTGTTTATTTGGATGGAGAGGCCTATTTTCAAATAGCTAAAGACGACCGTCCGTTCCGGGTTATAACGGCAAATGGGATTGTCAAGCAATATGGCACCTCCTTTAATGTCAATACACATGTAGCCGGAGTCACGAAAGTGGTATTGGTGGAAGGAGCTATCAGCGTTTTTCCTAATCAGGGGGATGAGCATAAGATACATCCGGGGGAACTGGCCGTCCTAAATGGAGCAACACAGGATGTTCAAATCTGCAAGGTAGATATAGAACCTTATATAGCTTGGAATAGTGGACGTTTTGTATTTGATAATTGTTCTTTGGAAACCCTTATGGAGGTGATATCCCGTTGGTATGATAAGAAAATAATGTTTGAAGATGAAGATATAAAGACGATACGTTTTACCGGCGACCTTGATCGTTACGGTTCTATAATCCCTATATTAAAAGCAATTCAAAGAGTTACTCATTTGGAAATGGATGTTGAAGGAGAAGCTATTATTATTAGAAGAGAATAAAACAATTATTAACCACATTTACTAAAAAAGGAGGAGGCCATGCAAATTAAAAGGGCCAGAGAGCGTATTGTGATGTCTCTCTGTATTATTTTTCTGTTGTTCGCACCGACATCGGCTACAGCACAGTCTAATTCAATGAAAGTATCCCTTAATTTAAAGTCTGCATCAGTTAAAGAGTTTTTTGATGCAGTGAAAGCTCAGACAGGTTTGAACTTTATCTATAACACTGAGCAAGTAAAGAGTATGTCTCGTATCACGATCCAAAGTAAGGGACAACCTATCACTGAAGTTTTGGATAAAGTATTGGCTAACACAGGCTATACTTACGAGATTGAAGGCAATATTGTGACTATTGTATACCAACAGTCCAAAGAGAAGAAAAAAATTATAACCGGAGTGGTAGTAGATGAGGGAGGAGAACCCTTGCCAGGAGCTCATATCAAGTTATTAAAAACAGAGCATTCCGCAGTAACAGATGTTGAGGGGAATTTCTCCATTACTATAGTGAATCAGAGTAACCCTGTCCTGACGGTATCGTATTTGGGTATGACCACACAGAATGTAAAAGTTGCTAATGGTAAACCTTTACGAATAGTGATGAAGCCGGACGAAAAGCAATTGGATGAAGTGGTAGTGACCGGTTATGTGAAGATTAGCAAGAATAGTTTTACAGGAACCTCAGTATCTGTTTCGGCAGATCAGTTAATGTCAGTATCAAAAACGAATGTATTGGGAGCTTTACAAGTATTTGATCCTTCTTTCCGTATTGCAGAAAATAATCTGGCCGGTTCAAACCCGAACAAAGTACCGGAATTGTATATTCGTGGTCGTTCCGGTATCGGAACAACGGAACTGGATGCGGAAAGTCTGTCTAAGTCATCTTTGGAAAATAATCCGAATCTTCCTACTTTCATTATGGATGGATTTGAGATCTCTGTACAGAAGTTGTATGATATGGACCCGAGTCGCATTGAGAATATTACTATTTTGAAGGATGCTGCTGCTACGGCAATGTATGGTTCGCGTGCTGCGAATGGCGTGGTTATTATTACCACTGTAACTCCCAAACCGGGTAAAATAAATGTGAATTATAACTTTACAGGAACATTGGAATATCCGGATCTGACCGATTATAATCTGATGAATGCTCGTGACAAGCTTCAAACGGAAGTTACGGCCGGATTATTTAAGGCAGATCCGGAAGCGGAAAATTATGTATCAGAGCAGGCGTCATTGGACGAGATTTATAATAAAAAATTAAATAATGTAGTACGGGGTGTTGATACGTATTGGTTATCAAAACCGCTTCGTACGGTGTTCAATCATAAGCACAGTTTGTATTTAGATGGAGGTATGGAGAACCTGCGTTGGGGAGTCGATCTTTCTTATAATAAGGATGAAGGTGTGATGAAGGAATCTTTCCGTGACCGTATGTCAGCCGGGCTTTCATTATCTTATAGATTGGGAAATTTCCAGTTGCGTAATTATTTGTCTTATACATACACTAAATCATCAGATTCTCCTTATGGCAGTTTTTCCGACTATACTTCTAAGCTACCCTATGATGAGTATTTGGATGAATATGGGAATTATCTGAAAACAACTTATGGATGGAATGGTACAAGTGGAAGTGAAAATCCTTTATATGAAGCTACTTTGGGTAGTTACAGCCATGATAAATCATGGGAGTTGATTGACAATATCGAGTTGCTTTGGAATATTACTTCTCATTGGCTATTGAAAGGGCAGTTTAGTGTTACGAAGTCAAATTCGGAGGCAAATGATTTTTTAGATCCTCGTTCGCAAAAAAATGAAGAAAAACTAGGGTTTAATAATGTTGTTTCGGGGCAATTGGACGTGGTAACCGGTAATAGTTTGAGTTGGGATGCAAATTTGACAATTTCTTACAATCATAGTATAAAGAAAAATAATCTTAATTTCTTGGCAGGTGTGAATGCTAAGTCCAGTACAGGCAATGGATTGGCTATATCCTATCGTGGATTCCCCTCAGGAACACTCTCTGCACCAGGATATGCACACTCTATTTATGGCAATCCGTCCGCATCTGATACGAAAAGTCGCTTGTTGGGCGCTTTGGCTACCTTCAACTATTCGTATGATAATATTTATCTTGCCGATGTGTCTACCCGTTTCGATGGAAATTCAGAGTTTGGCTCTGATAATCGTTTTGCTCCTTTTTTCTCGGGAGGGGTAGGGTTGAATATTCATAACTATAAAAAGTTGAAAGATTGGGAATGGCTCAATCGCTTGAAAATTCGTACAACTTACGGTGTGACAGGTAAAGTAAACTTTTCTCCTTACGATGCGCAAACTATGTATCGTATTACTACAGAAAGATGGTATAAAACCGGTCTTGGAGCCTCGCTTATTGCTTTGGGTAATTCTAATTTAGGTTGGGAAAAAACAGGGAACTGGGACTTCGGTGTTGATTTGGACATGTTCGACGGACTGTTTCAGATGGATTTCTCTTATTACCGTAAAAAGACAAAAGACCTCGTGACTAATATTACGTTACCTAGTTCTACCGGGTTTACATCTTATAAAGATAATATCGGAGAGGTGATGAATAAGGGTATAGAGATTCAAATTAGAAGTACATTGCTCAATACCAAAGACTGGATGGTAGCTTTATATGCTAACTTGGGACACAATAAAAATGAAATATTAAAAATTTCGGATAGTTTGAAAGATTACAATAACAAGGTCCTGGCTAAATACGATAATTATGATGTGGCATACGAGCGCACCAAACAAGAGTATGCAGATACTCATCTGCAATATGTGGAAGGTGGCTCACTAACCTCTATCTTCGCTGTACGTTCATTGGGAATTAATCCTGCAGATGGCAAGGAGATATTTGTGAAACGTGATGGAACTATCACTTACGATTGGAATGCTGCCGATCAAGTGGTGGTCGGTAATGAAGAACCGAAAGGACAAGGTTCCTTTGGATTGAATTTGCGTTGGAAGAACTTTACTTTATTCTCTTCTTTCTTGTATGAATTTGGTGGACAGCGTTACAATCGTACTTTGATAGATAAGGTGGAGAATGCCCGTATTTCATCACAGAACGTAGATCACCGGGTGTTGACAGGACGTTGGCAGAACGTGGGAGATCGTACGCCTTATGCTGCATTGCAGACCCAGTTAGTTACCACCACTCGTCCTACCAGTCGATTTATACAAGATTATAACATGCTGACGTTCAATTCGCTTACATTAGGTTACGATTTTGATTCTTCTTGGTTGAAGAAGTTCCATTTAGGCATGTTGCGATTAGAACTCTCCGGTAATGATCTTTTCCATGTGTCTACAGTTCGCGCTGAACGTGGGTTGGACTATCCGTATTCCCGTTCTTTCGCTGTATCACTTAAAATGAGTTTGTAATTTGGAAACTGTAAATGTTAGGATAATGATAAATAAGAAAAAAAACATATTATGTTCGTTGCTTACTCTGCTTTTAATGAGCAGCTGTAGTTGGTTGGAAGTATCACCGAGCAACGAAGTGAATGCTGACGATATGTATAGCAATGGAGATGGTTACCGCAATGCATTGAATGGACTTTATTTGCAATTGTCGGGAAGTACTCTTTACGGCAAGAATCTGAGTTGGGGCTTTATAGAAGTATTGGGGCAGCAATATCTGACAGAAAAGATGAAAACTACGGATATCTATGCCAAGGCAGCCTCATACAAATATGATGATGCCGATGTAAAGTCGGTTATCTCAAGCTTGTGGACTGAAAGTTACAACGCCATCGCTGGATGCAATAAACTTATTAGCATGGTGAGTGAGGCCGACCCTGATCTTTTTGTTGAGAATGAGATGGAAAAGGGCTTGATTTGGGGAGAAGCGTTGGCGTTACGGGCGTTGTTTCATTTCGATGTTCTGCGTATGTTTGCTCCTTCTATGGAGGTAGATGATGGAGAAATTCATATTCCTTACGTAGATTCTTATCCGGTGATAAGTACTACATATTATTCAAACGCTGATATTTTGAAGAAGATAGAAACTGACTTGTTGAAAGCTCAGAAGTTGATAGCGAAGTGTGATGTAGAGAAACATCCGGTGTGGATGGAGACGGGATACCGCATGTTTGGAAAGGGACTTGCTGACGAGCTCCCTGAAGAGGTTTTCTTTGCTTTTCGTGGATTCCGTATGAATTATTATGCTGTTACTGCTTTATTGGCGAGAGTATATATATGGGAAAAGGAATATAAGAAAGCGTTTGATTGTGCAGATGAGGTAACGAAAGCTTATAACAACGAACCGTTATTTGGATTTACGGAAACGTTGAGTAATGATATGAAGGATTGTGCGAATGTGATTTTCTCTGTGAGTAGTGAAACGTTGTTAGATGATTACAAGCCTTTTGTAACAAGTGGCAATGATAACTTATTCTTGTTTACGGCTGAAGATATTTATGAAGGTTCAAGTGAGGATCGGAGGGGAAAGGCATGGATCAGCAATTTAGGAAGTTTGCAATATTCTAAGAAATACCTGTTGGAGGAATCAGAAACGGGATATGATGTCATTCCGGTACTTCGTTTGAGTGAAATGTACTATATTATGGCAGAGTATTATGCCCAAGAAGGGAATTTCACAGAGGCAGGGAAGATGCTTGACCAGGTTCGTTCGGCAAGAGGGCTGATCTCCAGCTCTTCTGGCTTCTCTTCAATTGAAGACTTTAGAGCAAGGTTACTGAAAGAGATGCGTAAAGAATTTGTGGGTGAGGGACAGCTTTATTTTCAATACAAGCGTTTCAATGATAAATCATTGTCCGAAAAGGTGAAATTTGTATTCGACCTTCCCGAAAATGAAGATATTTAATGAACAAAATGATTATACACATATTTATGAAACCATATATATTGTTATTATTTTTTGCTTGCTGTTTGTTTTCCTGCTCGGAAGATAAGATAGAATCCTATTATGGCGGGCAATATTTATATTTTAGTCAGTTAAAAGATGCTCAGGAAGATGAAGATGCTATTCGGGTCTCTTTTAATAACTATCCGTTGGATAATGAATTGACTGTAAAAATTGGTTTGGGATTAGTAGGTGATCCGTTCGCTATGGATGCTCCTTACAAGATAGGTGTTGTGAAAGAAAAAACCACTGCCTTGCCTGAAAATTACAGTATTCCTCAGAACCCTGTATTTAAAGCAAATTCCGCTATGGATAACTTGGAGTTGAAACTTATTAAGACAGAAAATTTGACAGAAGATGTTTCACTTCTATTAAAGATTGAGGCAAACGATTATTTCGCGGGGAGTATTCAGCATTTTGATACTATTCGAGTTGTGTTCAATGCTGTGGAAAGTCAGCCACTATGGTGGGATAAGGACGTAAAGAACGTTTATTTAGGTACTTATTCACGTGCTAAGTATAGAGCTTTGGTACAATATGGCGGTGAGGGAGCTGCTGATTTTGGTAATATGAATGCTTCGCAAAAGCGTCAATGTGCCTTGCGCTTGAAAGATGCTATTGCATTATATGGCTTAAAAGAAGATAATGGAAAGGCTATGACTGTACCTATTTACTAATTTTATAGAATGAAGACGAAAATGATAAAGATAAAATTAATGTTTGTAGCGGTGATTTTATCATGTTGCTTATTCTCGTCCTGTTATGAGGATAAGGGAAACTATGATTATCGGCTGATAAATGATGTCACGATACATATTCCATTGGAGAACGATGAATACGTGATGGGGGACAAACTAGAAATAACTCCCGACCTGAAGTTTGCAGCTGGAAAGGAATCGAATGAGTTAACTTATTCGTGGACTTTCGATGGGAAAGAGATATCTACAGAACGAAATTTGAATTGGATTGTGGACGATCCGGGACAATATAAGGATTTGCGTTTGGCTGTAAAAGATGAAGTTACTGGTGTTACTTATTTCGGTACAGCATTGATATCGGTTATTTCTCCATATGCTTCGAGTGCTTGGGTGGTTTTGTCGGCGAAAGAGGATGGGACAACGATGTTGACTTATATGCGTCCCACCCGTACGGAAGCGGAAAATGAGGAAGATCGGAAATATACATTGGATGTTACTAAAGATGTATTTGGTCTTTCTAATGAAGGAGCATCGTTGGGTGGAGAGCCGCTATCTATGGAGCAGCATTTTGTTACTCAATGGGGAGGGGAAGATAACACAAGTTGGTTGTGGATTACTCAACAAGGAGGTCTAGGTTGTGTGGATGTATCCGGTAGCTCATACCAAGTAGAAGGAACATTGCCGGCTATGTTTATCAATGCGAGTTATCCGCAAGGATTTGAACCGCAAAGCGTATATGATATGGTCTATCTTTCGATGGCTATAGGGAGGGATGGTAAGATTTATACTCGTGTAAAGGGTGTATATGAGTTATTTAATACTAATTATTTTTTGGATGACAGACCTTTACTTTATGAAGGGAATCCTGTGGATGGAACTATGATAGCTAAGACACCTGAGTTTTATACGCATGGCGGAACTTTGTTATTTGATAAGAATTCTAATCGTTATTTACATATAGCAGATCTGAAAACTGAAGTTTTTGTAATTGGAGGTGGCATGACAGAAAAGAATTACTCAGGTAATGTACTTGCTTTAGAAACTTGGGATGAACGTTTTGACAATATGGAGGGATGTGTAGTACATTATATTGGCGTTGCAGAATCTCCTTATGATTGGGGTGGTTCTTTAAGTTATAAATCTGTTATAGAGAAGGGGGGGAAATACTATATTCAAGATTTTGAGGTGGATGATTATACAGGTGGTTCTTATCCTCCAGGTGCTTATTTTAATAGTCAAGATGAAGTCCCTTTTGACGGATTGATAGGCGCAGATAAGAAAAACGTGTATTCACTTTGTTATTATCAACAAACAGATCGTCCATACTTGTTATTTAGTAGTGATAATATCCTTTATTTATACTATTTTGAAGGTGATGCAGGTAAGAAACTGGTAAAGTTTGCTACATTTAATGCATCGATAAACGGAATTGATACCGGAGGTGGTGCATACGAAGGACATGCCGGGGTTGGATTGGAAAATGGAGACTTTTATGTACTGGATTTAAGTAAGTCGGTATTAGAAGAGGTGATTAAGAATGGGGATAGTGATAAGAAAGTGTTGTTTAAACAAGAAAATCTAGGCAAAATTGTGCAAGTGCTCTTTAAACGGAAAGCAACTCGTGATTCTTGGTAAAAACTGTCAAAAATGGAAAACATTAAAAAGATATATATAGTAATGTACAAGAAGATCTATTTATTTCTCTTGGTCGCATTATGCGGGGCTATGATCAACCCCGCTGTAGCTAAGAAGAAAAACAAGAAGAAAGCTTCTACGGAAGCTACGACAAAGAAGAAAGAGAAGAAAGAAACTAAGTATGACAAACTGTTCAAAGGCAAGAAAGTCACGACAGCAAAAGGTTTCATTACTCTTCATCAGTTTGATAATAAAGTTTATTTTGAGTTACCGCTCAAAGTGCTCAACCGTGATATCCTGTTGGGATCTACAATTGCAGAAACAACGGATAATCAGTTTGGATGTGTAGGTGAGAAGTCTAGTGATCCTTTTTTGATTCGTTTTGTGCAGCGTGATTCAACAATCACATTACGTCGTGTACAGGTAGGACAATTCTCGGACGATCGGGAAATTAAAAAACGTTTGCAGAGTAGTACAATGCCGGCTATTGCCGAAACTTTCGAGATAAAGGCTTACAATAATGACAGTACTGCGGTTGTATTTGATATGACCAGCTATCTGTTGAGCGATAAGAAGATGCTCTCTCCTTTCTCTCCTTATTCATTGATAGAAATGATGGGAGCGAACATTGATAAGAATTTTGAAAAGGAAAGTTCTTTTATACAGGGCATCAAAGGCTTTGAAGACAATGTCAGTGTCCGTTCCTTACTGACTTATAAAGTAAGTGTAGGGGCTAAAGGAAGTTATGCGGTAAAAAACATGCCTTTCTCGGCTGTGATGAACCGTAGCTTTATCTTGTTGCCGGAAAAGCCGATGCGTCATCGTTATGCCGATCCGCGTATTGGTATTTTCGAACACTCTATTGTTGAGTTTGCTTCCGAAGGACGCGGATTGCGTACTCGCCATATTGCTCATCGTTGGAATCTGGAGCCGTCGGATTCTGCTGCATATCTGCGTGGAGAGTTAGTAGAACCTAAAAAGCCTATTGTTTTCTATATTGATGATGCATTCCCGTTGAGTTGGAATAAATACATTCATAAAGGAGTTGAGGTATGGCAGAAAGCATTTGAGAAGATTGGCTTTAAGAATGCGATTATAGCAAAGGATTTTCCTAAAAACGATCCTAACTTTGATCCGGAAAACATCAAATATTCTTGTATCCGTTATGCCCCTTCTACTGTAGCCAACGCAATGGGACCTTCTTGGATTGATCCTCGTTCGGGAGAGATCATAAATGCATCAGTAACGGTATATCATAATATTGTGCAGTTGGTTCAGTACTGGCGTTTCTTGCAGACTGCCCCGGCAGATAAAGAAGTTCGTGACGTAGTGTTGCGTGAAGACTTGTTGGGAGACTGTATCGCTTACGTGCTTTCTCATGAGGTAGGGCACACTCTGTCTCTAATGCATAATATGGCGGGTTCTTCTTCCATTCCTGTAGAGTCATTGCGTGATCCGAAATTTACTCAGGAGTATGGAACGACTTATTCTATCATGGATTATGCACGTAATAACTATATAGCACAGCCGGGCGATAAGGAGAAAGGGGTACGTATGACACCTCCTGAACTTGGTGCTTATGATTATTATGCGATCTCCTGGTTGTATAAACCAATATTTGAGGCGAAAACATCCGAAGAAGAAATTCCTATACTGGACAAATGGATCAGTGAGAAATCGGGTGATCCCAAGTATCGTTATGGTAAGCAGCAGTTTAAACGTCGCTTCGATCCGAGTTCCGTAGAAGAAGATTTGGGAGATGATCCTGTGAAAGCTTCAGAATATGGTCGTCGTAATCTGCAATATATCCTGAAACATATTAATGAATGGGTAGCAGACAAAGATAAGGATTTTGAGTTCCGTACTGCTTTATATGATGAAGTTGTCTATGGATATGTACGCTATTTAAGCTTCGTGTTAGCTGATATCGGAGGTATTTATCTGAATGAACGTTATGACGGAGATCAGCGTCCGAGTTACCAGACTGTGTCGAAAGAGCAACAGAAGAAAGCGTTGAATTTCTTGTTGAATGAGTTGAAAGATCTTTCTTGGCTGGATGCGAATGAGACTTTGAAAGAGTTTCCTATTCGTACTTCTGTAGCTATGCAAATGGAGAACGCGATTATTGATGGTATTTTATCCCGTTGTGGTGCTGTTTCTATCTGTTCGGATAAGGCGACATCCGCTCCTTATACTCAAAAAGAATATCTGGCGGATATCGAACGTTTTGTATGGGCACCGACACGTGCTGGTAAAACTTTGACAGATACGGAGATGCGTCTGCAGATGAATTATCTGACAAAACTGATAGAAGGATCTGTAACCGGAGTTGCTAAAAATGCGACTCGTAAAGGTATTACGGATATGTATGGTATTATTGAGATTCCTGAATGGTTGAAGGCTGCTTCTCGTGAGCGTTTTGGCATCGTCTCGGAAGAATTTATGGGATGCTTTAATAATAAGCATGCTGAAATGCAGGCAGCCCGTTTGGAAGAAATTAGCGGTTTTGAGGATGATGTTGATTTGAAGGCTCCGTTGGAACCGATGGAACATGTTTATTTCGGCGAATTGAAGAAAATCCGTAGCTTGGTTGCAGCAAGTGCTTCTACCGGCTCTGCTGATACGCAACGCCATTATCGCTTATTGTTGTACAAAATTGACCAGGCATTAAAATGATAGGAAGTATGAGAAATAGATATAGTAAGATACTTTGTTTATTGCTTCTTTTTATGTGTTGCCTGCCACAAGACGGAAATGCGATCTGGCCTTTTAAAAAGAAGAAAAAAGAGGAAAAGAAAGAAGTGCTGACACCTTATCAGAAGCTTTTCAAGAACAAGAAAGTGCAGACAGCTCATGGGCTGATGACTATTCATAAAGTGGAAGATAAAGTGTATGTTGAGTTTCCGGTTGCTATGTTAGGACGGGAACTGCTGCTGACTTCTTCTATAGAAAACACGAGTGACGGTGGGGAAGGTGCACCGGGACAACTGGGCGGAACAGATGTACGTCTGCGCTTTGAGATGATCGATTCAACAATCGTGGCACGTATGCCTTTGTTGAGTAAACCTGTCAATACGAGTGGTGACTCTGATATTACCCGTGCACTGAATCATTCACATAATCCGGGTATCTTCAAGAGTTTTAAAGTGTTGGCATGTACGCCGGATAGTTCCGCTCTTGTAGTGAATATGAAAAGTTTATTCTTGGAAGGTTCGGCTTTTACCAAACCTTTCCCATCGACTTCTGCTAACGGCTATTATGGTTTTGTATCTCGCGACCACTCCTTGGAATCTGATAAATCGTCTATTTTGGGCGTTTCCGCTTCCGGAGATAATATTACCGTTCGTGAAGAATTGGCATATAAGGTGAATCACACTTTGATGGGAGCTTATAGTATGTATGAGAATGTTCCGTTGACGGCTGTGGTAAATAAGATGTTATGTGTTTTGCCGGAAGAGCCTATGACTCCCCGTTTGGCAGATTCACGTCTTGGATTGACTACACAGTTGAAAAGTGACTTCGCCGGGGCGGGGCAAGAGGTGAAGAATATACGTTATGCAAAACGTTGGCGGATTGAGCCTTCGGATTCCGCTGCTTACCGTCGGGGTGAACTGGTGGAACCGAAGAAACAATTAGTATTCTATATTGATAGCTTACTACCCGTCAAGTGGCATCCTTATATTAAAGCCGGAGCGGAATCCTGGAATAAGGCTTTTGAAAAAATTGGTTTTAAGAATGTGATTTGTGTGAAAGAGTTTCCTAAGAATGATACTTTGTTTAATGCACACAGTTTGGATTGCATGACCATCCGTTACTCTGCTTCATGGATGAATACTGCACAAACCACTCTTCACTCTGATGCTCGTACCGGTGAGATTTTGAATGCTTCTATATTGATTAATGCGAACTTGATCAGTGTACAGTATGTAGACCGTATTGCGGCAACTGTGGCAACCGATCCTCGTGTACGTACTGTTATTTTCCCGCAAGAGGTGCAAGGTGAACTGATTCAAGCCGCTATTGCTCAGGCAGTAGGAACAGGATTAGGACTTAATGTGAACTGGGGTGCTCCTGTTGCTTATTCGGTAGACTCTTTGCGCTCTGCCAGCTTTACGCAGAAGTATGGTTTGGCTTCTTCTGTGATGGGTGGGGTAGTGATTAATGATGTGGCTACGGCTGATGATGTCCGGAAAGGAGTGCGTTTGGTCAATACGAACCCTGGACCGTATGATGAATTGGTTATCAAATATCTGTATCAGCCTATTTATGCCTCTTCATTGCAAGAAGAAAAAGCAACGTTGGATAGCTGGATCCGTCAACACACAGGGGATCCTCATTATGCTTATATCCGTAGTCAGCCCCGTTTTGATTCGGATCCGCGTAATAGTCGTGGAGGCTTGGGAGACGATCATTTGAAGTCATTTGATTATATGCTTTCCAATATCCGTACCGGTTGTGAGAATTATTATACTTGGTTCTCAAAAGGGGACAAGGACATGACAATGCGTAAGCGGGTATATTCAGCACTTTGTGATCGGTTGAACAGTCGTGTATATGCGGTTCTTTCGTATGTCGGTGGTATTTATCTGAACGATATTCGTGAGAAAGATGTGCTTCCGAGTTACTCGATGGTAGACCGCGAGAAGCAAAAGGCTGCATTGGACAGGGTGCTGAGTCTGGCAAAAGATCTGGACTGGATAGAGAGTGCAGCTCGTGCTACAGATTTCACAATTGCTGATAAGAAGGCAGATATGATGCGTTTGGAAATTTTCAAGAATATCTTTAATCGTTTGCCTTATATCGAAGTGTGTACGGAACGTTTCCCGGAAACGGCTTATACGGCTTCTGAATATTTGGATGACATTTATAATGTAGTATGGGAAGGAACTTTGAAACGTCGTACGTTGGATAATGTTGAGAAGGCTCTGCAGACTGCTTTTCTGGAAAGTATTATTGCTACCTCTACAGTGACTGCACCTATTGGTAGCTTTAAGGCCTCAAAGACGTCATTTGCAGATACCCGGAAATCGGAGATCAGTCTGGCTACTTTGCGTGAAGGAGAAAATGTAGAGCACTATCTGCATTCTTTGCAGACTCCTGAAGAAGTAAGTGGTTTCTCATCCATTCCGCCTATTTATACGAATCAGACCAAAGTCGCTGCATATTATTTTGATATGTTGATGCGTACGAAAGAGATGTTGGAAAAGAGTATTGCGGTTATGCCTGAGGCTGATCGTTCACATTATGAACTTTTAATTTATCGCATAAATAAAGCGGTAGAGATCAAATAATAAATTTCTCTCTCTTGAATAAATAGTGTTAGCAATTCCGTTGCTAATGAAAACGCCCCGTCGTAGTGATTACGATGGGGCGTCTTCATTATAGTTAGTGTATGTTACAGTATAGTATGTTTTAGTAAACTGATTACTTTTTGAAACCGTTTGCTGTTGAGGCTTGCTTACACTTGTCGCATAGCTAATGCCTTATTCTCCGCAGCTTCCATAATTTCCCGTTCTCCGGGTCCTTTATCGTTAATACCGCAAAGATGAAGAATCCCGTGGATAATGACACGGTGCAGTTCGTCGTCATAAGAAGCGCCAAATTGCTCCGCGTTAGTGCGTATTGTGTCCAGGCTAATGAATAAGTCGCCTGATAAACGATCACCTTCACAATAATCGAAAGTAATGATATCGGTGTAGTAGTCGTGTTGCAGATATTGACGGTTAACCTCCAGAATCTTTTCGTCCGAGCAGAAGATATAAGCGATTTCACCGAGTCTTTTTCCATAAGAAGCTGCTACAGCTTTTATCCATTCCGTAGTCTCACGTTTCTTGATATCAGGCATTTTTACGCCTTCAGTTTGATAAGTTACAGCCATAATTGAATGTTATGATTTAAAAGAAAAATAAATAACTGATTAAGATAGCGGCTATGATACCCGAAAAGTCTGCAATCAGACCACAGGTCACCGCATTACGAGTTTTGGTAATTCCCACACTGCCGAAATAAACGGCCAGAATGTAGAATGTAGTATCTGAAGCTCCGCGTACAACACAGCTCATACGCCCAACAAAAGAATCCGGTCCTAATTCTTTCATCGTATCGATCATCAGGCCGTTTGCACCGCTGCCACTAAGTGATTTCATCAGTGCAGTAGGCAAGGCTCCGACAAAGCTCGTATCAACCCCACATAGACCTACTATATAGCCGATACCTTCCACCAGAAAATCCATTGCTCCCGAAGTGCGGAACACTGCAATTCCTACTAGAAAAGCAACCAGATAAGGAATGATGCGTACAGCCGTCGTAAATCCTTCTTTGGCTCCTTCTACAAAAGAATCATATACATTGATTTTCTTTCTGATTCCCGTTAAAATAAACAGGATGATGACACTGAACAACAGAATATTCGCTATCAGTGTAGAGTAAGTCCCCATATCCTCCCGCGATACACTTAGAAACAGATAGATCAATCCCGAAAAGAAAAGGCAGATAACACCCATTAAAATGAGAATTGGTTTATTGATCAAGTTTATCTTTTGAGCGATACTGACTGCTATAACTCCGACTAAAGTTGAAATGAAAGTACTTATCAGGATAGGAATAAATACATCCGTAGGTTGTGCAGCTCCCATTTGTGCACGATATACCATGATGCTGATTGGAATAATGATGAGGCCGGAGGTATTAATCACCAAGAACATAATCATTGGATTGGAAGCGGTATCCTTTTTCGGATTCAGTTCTTGCAGTTCTTTCATGGCTTTCAGTCCCAACGGGGTGGCGGCATTGTCCAAACCGAGCATATTGGCAGACATATTCATAAAGATGGAGCCTAGCACCGGATGCCCTTTAGGAATGTCCGGAAACAAGCGGCAAAGCACCGGACTTAGAAAGCGGGCCAGTGCATTAATCAATCCGCTGTTCTCGCCAATCTTCATGATGCCCAACCAAAGCGCCAATACTCCTGTAAGGCCTAGCGAGATTTCAAAAGCTGTCTTTGAAGAGTCGAATGTAGAGTTCATGATAGCAGTGAATATCTCTGTGTCTCCAAGAAAAATAACTTTCAGGAGGGCGATGATGAAAGCAATAACAAAGAATCCTATCCAAATGTAATTTAGAATCATAATCCGAGATACTTAATTATTAGAACATTAATGTTTGGTGAGGATGATTGGTAAGCTTTTACATATATCCAGGATTTTGTCTTAAAGTCGGGCATAAAACTAGCTCGATTTGTGGGATAGGAAGTAAAAGTTCATATTCCTTACAACCAGTAGTTAATATGGCTGTTTTTGTTCGTTTTAGCGTGCTCCAATAACCGTATTCAAGTCCTATTGTCGATAACCATTCATTGGGTAGAGAATTTATATCAGTATCTTTTGCTTCTTTTTTCAATAGATTGATATGTGCGTAGGAGTATATTGGATAGAAATTTCCTTTTCTTAAGAATCGGTTGAATAATGACCCCGTGTTGGAGTAAGAGAGTAATGATAGGCTGAAAATAGTAGATTGACCGTTTTTACTATAGATATCTTCTGTTTGTTCTCCTGCAAATTTGTCCCATTCTGTTTTATTAAGGAGGTTGATGGCTTCAGATTTCTTGCCTTGTAAAAGTTTAACCTCGGCCGCTAGTGCAAGTGCAGAGTAATACCCCATTCTACTTTTTCCACCTTCTTCTTCATTAAAGGCAACAGATAGATTCGGTAATATTTCGTTTAACTCAGTATAAACGAAATCAAGTATTTCATTCTGTTCATTTTGTATGTATTCTACTTTTGACGTTGAAAGAGGAGTTGTTATTAAAGGAATATTTCCCCATAACATAGTCATATTATAATAAATAAATGCACGTAAAAGTTTTACTTCTGTTATGTAAGTCGATACATCAATGTTGGGATTATAATTATTCGACAAAGCTTCAATCATCAAGTTTGCATTGTGGATACATTGATAACCAGCACTCCAAAGATCTGATATATATCGGTTGTTAGCATTCAAACATAGGTCATAGGAATTATTTGCTGTTATTTTTTGGGTTTTAATTGCCTCTACTGTTAACTGAAGAGTGGTAAAATCTACTAGTTTTACATATATGCCATAAAGGGCATTCTGGATAGTTGTTGCGCTTTGGAAAATTTCTTCTTCTGTCAATTCATCGTCTGGAATAACTTCTGTGAATTCATCGTTTTTATCCAATACTCCGTCACCGTTGCGATCTACATATTGGCTAAAGTCCTCAATGGAGATAGTTACGCCTTTTTTAGTATAATGTTCTTTCATCTTCTTTACGATGTTTTTGGGGTTGATATTATATTGTCCCGATTGTATTTCTTGACGGATATTGGTATCGGTGATTGTTCCGTTACGGGCAAAATCGGTACTAAATTTGGATATAAGTTCAGAAAATCTGGCTTCTGATTGGCGATACAATAGAATAGACGAGATGGCTAACAGTATTTCAGCATTATCATTACCATCCATGAGGGAGATGTTTTCGGGACTATCGATTCTGTGGGTGATAGCGAAACATGCTAATAACTCTTGTTCTGCCTGTTTTTTTGCATCTTTAAAAGATTTTCCGTCTTGTACTAGTTTCTTTACACGACCGAATTCTAGGTGAGTGATTAGGTTAACATTTGTCATTTCTTTTCCGCTTAAATCTACTAAAGCATTTAATGTAATGGGAGCACGAGATTCTTCTCCTTCTGTTTCATTGTAGAAATATCCATTAGTTTCTAATTCTGCATATTGACTATTCAATGTGAGAGAAGAATCGAATGAAAATTCCCCTAAATCGTTTGTTGTATTCGTTTTATAGCTCTTTCCTGTTTGTGAAAGATTATTGTTTAGTTCGTATAAAGTGACTTTAGAACCTTGAAGGAATGGTCCCTTTTCCAGCTTTCCTGTAATTTGCCCCTTTGTGGTGAGTTCTTCTCCTTTTTCATCATTAGTACTGCAAGCAGTGAAGCTAAGACATACTGACACAATAACTATTATGATTGGCCATGTTTTTCTTTTTAATGTTCTCATTTGTAATATAGTTAAAAATAGAATGATACAAAGGTAGATAAAAGATTGATTGGTTTCTGTTTTCTCTATTATTTTCTAGGGAAACCGCACCAAAGTTTTATTCATATCGGTGTAGTTTAGTTTAAAATCATAGATTTGGGGTAAATTGGGTACGGTTAGAACCTTCGGTCATTGCCATTCGAATATCGATTGGAGTTTTTATTCAGCTTTCTTATACTGAAAATGAATGTAAATCTCTATCTTTGTCTCCTACTTTCAAGAAATAAATGGAACAGGAAGATTTTAACATACGCGAACATCAGCTTACTTCAAAAGAACGGGATTTCGAGAATGCACTCCGTCCGTTAAGCTTTGAGGACTTCAGCGGACAGGACAAGGTGGTGGAAAACCTTCGCATTTTTGTGAAGGCGGCGCGCCTGCGTGGAGAAGCACTCGATCATGTGCTGCTTCACGGCCCTCCCGGATTAGGAAAAACAACTCTTTCGAATATTATCGCCAACGAATTGGGAGTTGGATTTAAAGTAACTTCCGGGCCTGTACTTGATAAGCCGGGAGATTTGGCAGGTGTATTAACTAGTCTTGAGCCGAATGATGTGCTTTTTATTGATGAGATTCATCGGTTGTCTCCGGTAGTAGAAGAGTATCTTTACTCTGCTATGGAAGACTATCGTATCGATATTATGATTGATAAAGGTCCTTCTGCGCGCAGCATTCAAATTGATTTGAATCCTTTTACGTTGGTTGGAGCGACAACACGTAGTGGTTTGCTGACAGCTCCGCTTCGTGCCCGTTTCGGTATTAACCTGCATCTGGAGTATTACGATGATGATATCTTGAGTAGCATAATTCGTCGTTCCGCATCTATATTGGATGTGCCTTGTTCGATACGTGCGGCGGCTGAGATCGCTTCCCGCAGTCGTGGAACCCCTCGTATAGCCAATGCGTTGCTCCGTCGGGTACGTGACTTTGCGCAGGTGAAAGGCTCCGGCTCTATTGATACGGAGATAGCTCAGTTTGCATTGGAAGCACTAAACATCGACAAATACGGCTTGGATGAAATAGATAACAAGATTCTCTGCACGATTATAGACAAGTTCAAAGGTGGTCCTGTGGGACTGACGACTATTGCAACCGCTTTAGGAGAAGATGCGGGAACCATTGAAGAGGTATATGAGCCTTTCCTCATAAAAGAAGGATTCATGAAACGTACTCCTCGCGGGCGTGAAGTGACGGAGCTTGCTTATAAGCATTTGGGAAGAAGTCTTTATAGCGGAAACCAGAAAACGTTGTTTGGTGATTAATGATCGTTTAATCATTGACCACCAAACAACTAATCACTAATAAAAATGGCAGAATTAAAATCATTGGCAAAAGACACCGCAATTTATGGTGCAAGCAGTATTATAGGGAAATTCCTCAATTATCTGTTGGTGCCTATCTATACGATCTCCCTTCCGGCTTCGAGCGGTGGCTATGGGGTAATCACTAATATGTATGCCATTGTAGCTTTATTACTCGTATTGCTGACTTTTGGTATGGAAACCGGTTTTTTCCGTTTTGCAAATAAGGGGGATGATGATCCGAACCGGGTATATTCTACCTCTTTGTTGATGGTGAGCAGTGTCTCTCTTACTTTTTTGCTTCTCTGCCTTCTGTTTTTGTCTCCTATTGCCGATTTATTCGGTTATGGAGAACATCCTTGGTATTTAGGGATGATGCTCATCGTGATTGCGATGGACGCCATACAAGCCATTCCTTTTGCATATCTGCGTTATAAGAAACGTCCCATCAAGTTTGCGGGGCTGAAGCTACTCTTTATATTTATCAGTATTTCTTTGAATATCACTTATTTCGTGGTTCTGAAAGGTACGGATGTAGGAGCTGCTTTCTTGATAAATTTGATTTGTTCGTTTACGGTGATGATGGGACTAATACCGGAATTTCGTGCTTTCCGTTATTGCATTGACCGTTCTTTGATGAAACGAATGCTCTATTACTCGTTCCCGATGTTGATTCTCGGTATTGCCGGAATCTTGAATCAGGTAGCCGATAAGATTATTTTTCCGTTTGTCTATCCGGATGAGGCTGAAGCAGCCGTGCAGCTTGGCATTTACGGGGCAACCAGTAAGATAGCCATGATTATGGCAATGTTTACCCAAGCCTTCCGTTTTGCTTATGAGCCCTTTGTGTTTGGTAAGAGCAAGGATAAGGATAACAAACAGATGTATGCACAGGCTATGAAGTTCTTTATCATTTTCACCGTGCTTGCTTTCCTGGCGGTGATGTTCTACTTGGATATTTTGCGGTATGTCATAGGCCGTGATTATTGGGAGGGACTTCGTGTAGTTCCTATTGTGATGATTGCCGAGATGTTTATGGGTATTTATTTCAACCTTTCTTTCTGGTATAAGTTGACGGATGAGACCAAATGGGGAGCTTACTTCTCGCTGATTGCTTGTCTCATTGTCGTACTGATGAATATTTTCTTGATTCCTATATATGGGTATATGGCTTGTGCCTGGGCCGGTTTTACCGGTTATGCTGTGGCTATGCTGCTGTCCTACTTTGTCGGCCAGAAGAAATACCCTATCGGGTATGATCTGCGGGGAATCGGTTGCTATGTGGCGTTAGCTGCCGTTTTGTACATTCTCGGGGAACAAGTGCCTATCTCTAATCTTGCGCTCCGTCTTGCTTTCCGTACGATACTCTTATTACTGTTTGTTGCTTATATTATCAAACGCGATCTACCGTTAAGTCAGATCCCTGTTATTAACCGATTCATAAAGAAGAAATAATCATGAAGACAGATGAACGCAATAAATTTGCCATCAAATCCTTTCTAGGCGAATATCTGGACTTGAGAAAGGATAAGGATAACGAACTGGAAACAGTTGATTCTATCCGCAAGGGAGTAGAGTTCAAAGGAGCTAACTTATGGATTCTAATCTTTGCCATTTTTATGGCGTCACTTGGTTTGAACGTCAATTCTACTGCTGTAATCATCGGTGCCATGCTGATTTCTCCATTGATGGGACCTATCATGGGAGTAGGACTGTCTGTCGGTTTGAACGATTTTGAACTGATGAAACGCTCTTTGAAGAGTTTCCTTATTACGACAGCTTTCAGTGTGACGACCGCAACGATCTTTTTTCTTTTCGCTCCTATCGCCGGTTCGCAATCAGAGCTCTTGGCGCGTACTTCACCTACAATCTATGATGTATTTATCGCACTCTTCGGTGGTCTGGCGGGTGTTGTAGCTCTTTCCACCAAAGAAAAAGGAAATGTGATTCCGGGAGTTGCTATCGCTACTGCATTAATGCCGCCGCTTTGTACGGCAGGATACGGATTGGCATCCGGTAATCTCATTTATTTTCTGGGAGCCTTCTATCTCTATTTCATCAACTCCGTATTTATCAGTCTGGCTACTTTTCTCGGTGTCCGTGTGATGCACTTCCAACGGAAAGAGTTTGTAGATAAAACCCGTGAGAAGACCGTACGCAAGTACATTGTTCTGATCGTCATCCTGACGATGTGTCCGGCTGTTTACCTGACCTACGGCATTATAAAAAGTACTTTCTACGAAGCGGCAGCCAATCGTTTTATTAACGAACAGCTGGGATTTGACAATACGCAAGTACTCGACAAAAAGATCAGTTATGAACATAAAGAAGTCCGCGTTGTTCTGATCGGTTCTGAGGTGCCGGATGCGTCCATCTCCATCGCTCGCAGCAAATTGAAAGAATATAAGCTGGACGATACAAAGTTAATTGTATTGCAGGGTATGAACAATGAAGCGGTAGATGTGTCTTCCATTCGTGCTATGGTGATGGAAGACTTCTACAAGAACAGCGAGCAGCGGCTTCAGGAACAGAAAGTGAAGATCTCCCAACTGGAGAAAACTTTGGAAGAATACAAGACATATGATGCAATGAGCCGTAAACTGGTTCCTGAGTTGAAGGTCCTTTATCCTTCCATCACCACTCTTTCCATTGCTCATTCACTTGAGGTACGGGTTGATTCGTTGAAAACGGATACAGTCACATTGGCTGTACTGAAGTTCTCCAAACGCCCCTCCGTTGCCGAGAAAGAGAAAATCAGCGAATGGTTGAAAGCTAGGGTGGGAGCCAAGCAGTTGCGACTGATTACAGAATAATGAATCTAAAAATAAGAACATGAAATTCAGACTAACCGCCCTCGTGCTTCTTTCTATCTGTCTCTCGAATGCTTTTGCCGATGAGGGAATGTGGTTGTTGGGAAACCTTAAAAAGAACAAGCAGACAGAACGGGTGATGAAAGATCTTGGTTTGCAGATGCCTGTAAGCAAACTCTATAATCCGAAGAAACCGTGTCTTGCGGATGCTGTGGTTAGCTTTGGAGGTTTTTGCTCGGGAGTGGTGGTCTCGGACGACGGGCTGGTTTTTACTAACCATCACTGCGGGTTCAGCAGTATTCAGCAACACTCTTCGGTGGAGCACGATTATCTGAAAGATGGCTTCGTGGCGCGTAGCCTTCAAGAAGAATTGCCGAATCCGGAGTTGTATGTCCGTTTTCTGCTTCGCACGGAAGATGTTACCAAGCGGGTACTGTCTGCTGCCAAATATGCCAGAACAGAAGCGGAACGCAGGGTAGCCGTCGACTCTATCATGAATGTAATCGGAATGGAAGTTTCCGAGAAGGATTCTACCTTGACCGGTGTTGTAGACGCTTATTATGCGGGAAATGAATTTTGGCTTTCCGTCTATCGGGATTATAATGATGTACGCCTGGTTTTTGCTCCTCCTTCTTCTGTCGGTAAATTCGGGTGGGATACGGATAATTGGATGTGGCCGCGTCATACTGGTGATTTTAGCGTATTCCGTATTTACGCCAATGCCCAGAACGGTCCGGCGGACTATTCCCCCGAAAACGTTCCCTATCACCCCGAATATGTAGCTCCTATCTCTTTGGACGGCTATAGGGAAGGCTCGTTCTGTATGACGCTTGGTTATCCGGGAAGTACGGAACGCTATCTTTCTTCGTACGGTATCGAAGAAATGATGAACGGCATTAATCAGGCTATGATTGATGTGCGTGGAGTGAAACAGGCTATCTGGAAGCGGGAGATGGACCATCGTCCGGATATTCGTATCAAGTATGCTTCAAAGTACGACGAGAGCTCTAACTACTGGAAAAACAGCATTGGAACAAACAAGGCTATCAAGCATTTGAAAGTTCTGGAAAAGAAACGGGCGGCTGAGGCTGCACTTCGCGAATGGATTCAATCTCATCCGGCGGAAAGAGAAAAGTTGCTTCGTCTTTTTTCTTCTTTGGAATTGAGTTACAGCGGTCGTCGGGAGACAAATCATGCCTTAGCCTATTTCGGTGAAGCATTTATTAATGGTCCTGAACTGGTTCAGCTTGCCTTGGAAATCTTGAATTTCGATTTTGAGGCGGAAGAGAAGCAGGTAGTTACACGTATCAAGAAACTATTGGAGAAATATGACAACCTGGATCTTGCCATTGACAAAGAAGTCTTTGTTTCCATGCTCAAAGAATATCAGGCAAAAGTAGACAAGAAGTATCTGCCTGCCATGTATGAGAAGATTGATACGCTTTACAACGGGAACATTCAGGCCTATGTGGATTCTCTGTATGCCACGTCCCAAATAACCTCTTCCAAAGGTCTGAAACGTTTCTTGGAGCGGGATACTACCTATAACTTATTTGAGGATCCGGCTGTAGCTTTAAGTCTCGATCTGATAGTGAAGTATTATGAGATGAATCAAAGTATCTCTGAGGCTTCCGAGCAGATAGAACAGGGGGAGCGTGTGTTCAATGCTGCCATGCGTCGTATGTATGCCGACCGTAACTTCTACCCCGACGCTAATTCTACCATGCGTTTGAGCTTTGGGACGGTGAACGGTTACTCACCTTTTGACGGGGCTGTTTATGATTATTATACGACTGTAAAAGGAATCTTTGAAAAGGTGAAAGAGCATGCCGGAGATATTGACTTTGCTGTCCAACCGGAACTGCTGAGTCTGTTTTCTTCCGGTGATTTCGGTAGATATGCTAATGAAAAGGGGGATATGAGTGTTTGCTTTATCTCTAACAATGATATTACGGGAGGAAATTCCGGCAGTGCCATGTTTAATGGTAAGGGTGAATTGTTGGGACTGGCATTCGATGGTAATTGGGAAGCAATGAGCAGTGATATTGTCTTTGAACCCGAGCTTCAACGTTGTATAGGTGTAGACATCCGTTATGTACTTTTTATTATAGAAAAGTACGGAAAAGCAGGGAATCTTATCAAGGAGTTGAAAATAGCCAAATAAAACAGTTTATATGTATACCGAAGTCTTTTTCACCACAGATTACACGGATTAACACAGATTAAGACGAAGATTAAACGTGAATTGAAGAAAGAAAAGAATAAAACGTTTCTCCTCTCTTAATCTGTGTTAATCCGTGTAATCTGTGGTGAATCTATTTCTTCGGTTTTCTGCGTGCCCATCCTTCTTCACTGAAGTCAGGCTCTTTGTCTTTGAAGAACGCCTGCCAATCATCCTTCTTTTTAGGACCACGTGCGTTTGCGTATCCCCGTTCGGCACGGCTTGGCTTCTCTTTCTTGCCCGCTTTGGAGCCTTTTACCGAGACCTCTTTGGGCTTTCTATCCTTGTTCTCACGGCGTGGGGCACGTTCTTTACCTCCTTCTTCGTTGGATACTTCCACTACCACTTTGCGTCCGTTCCATTTACTGCGACTTAAAGCTTTTACTACATTGATCGTCTCCTTTTCCGGAACTTCGAAGAAAGAGAAGTTCTGCATCAGGTCGATACGTCCAAGCTCAATACGTCCGCGTGTATTGCTGTTGAGCAGACCGATAAGATCGCTAGGGAAGAAACTGTCCGTCTTACCCAAGTTGATGAACAGACGGTTGAAGCCCGGAGCGGCTTTCCTGCTTCTTTTCTCGAAACCACCTTCTTTGCGATCACCCCGTCCGGCACGTTCTCCGCGACTGTCGGTCGGGATCTCTATTTCGGCACGGTTACGGTAATATTCAGCGAAACGGTTGAACTCATGCGACACCATGCGTTTAATCAAGTCTTCCTTGCTTAACCACTCCAGTTTGCGGTAAATGTCCGGCATGAACTCGGCAATCTCTTCCTCATTGACTTTCACCTTTTCAAGCTCGTCAATCACTTTCAGCAACTGCTTCTGACAGATTCCGGCTGCCGTCGGCATTTCGCCCGGAATGAACTTTTTGCCAATAATGCGCTCTATCTCGCGCATCTTTCCTTTCTCGCGGAGGTTGATGATAGCGATAGAAGTACCAGTCTTTCCGGCACGTCCCGTACGACCGCTACGGTGGGTATAACTTTCCGTGTCATCCGGCAATCCATAATTGATGACATGAGTCAGGTCGTCCACGTCCAGACCACGGGCGGCTACGTCCGTAGCGACAAGCAGTTGCAAGTTGCGGATACGGAATTTCTGCATTACAGCATCGCGTTGCGCCTGCGAGAGTTCACCGTGCAGTGAATCGGCGTTATAACCCTCCTGCATCAGTTTGTCTGCAATCTCTTGAGTTTCCTTACGTGTGCGGCAGAAGATGATACCGTAGATCTGCGGATAAAAGTCAACGATGCGTTTCAGCGCTTCGTATTTATCTTTGGCGTGCACCGTATAGGCAACGTGCTTTACGTTACTGGTGCTTTCGTTTTTACGACCAATCGTGATTTCCTTTGCGTTCTGCAGGTAATTTTTTGAAATACGCGCGATTTCCGGGCTCATCGTTGCCGAGAAAAGCAATGTGTTACGCTCCTTCGGAACATCGGCAAGAATAGCGTTGATACTTTCCGTAAATCCCATGTTCAGCATCTCGTCCGCTTCGTCCATCACAACGTTGCGGATAGTCGATAGAGATACGGTTTTGCGTTCCATCAAATCCAGCAAACGTCCGGGAGTGGCGACAATGATATGTACCCCCCTTTTCAAGCTGCGTATCTGACTGTCGATAGAAGAACCGCCATATACAGGCAGCACTTTCAGTCCGTCAATGTATTTGGAATAATCATTCAGATCACCTGCTATCTGGAGGCAAAGCTCACGGGTAGGGCAGAGGATAAGTGATTGTGGAATTCTGTTTTTTACGTCAATCTGTTGGAGCAAGGGCAAACCGAATGCGGCTGTTTTACCTGTTCCTGTCTGTGCAAGAGCTACTACATCATTATTTTCTCCTAAAAGGTACGGAATCACTTCTTCTTGTACCGGCATGGGATTCTCGTATCCCATTTCTTCAATTGCTCTACGTATCTCCGGAGAAACGCCAAGCTCTTCAAATGTCTTCATTAAATCTCTGTATATCTTTTATTTCGGCTGCAAAGATAGTCAATTTATTAACAATATACTGCGTAACTGCTCTATTTCTTCTGCCGAAAGTCCGATTCCTTTTTTCAAGTAGGCTTGAACGCTTCCATATTCCGACTCAATTTGTTCTTTGGCGGCATTCAGGAAGTCCTCTTTGGCCGAGTAGATGGTGGTAATTGCTTCCTGTGAATTTACCGGTAGCTCGTAGGCGTATTTTGAGGCTTTGGGTATATTGAAATAGTCGTTGCTTAGACGGTAATCGGACATAATCACGTCTTCATTCACCCCTAATGCAGCAAGCAGTAAGGCCGACACTACTCCTGTCCGTCCTTTTCCGGAGGTACAGTGAATCACGGCAGGATAACAGTCCGGATTGAGAAGTACGTTGAACACCTCCTTGAACTCTTTTTGATAATTTGCTACCAGTTCACGGTTCATCCGTTCTACCAGACGGTAAATGGTGTCACTCTTTATTTTCTCTTTCTGGATTCCTTGCAAGATACTTTCCATATTGCCTGTCGGAATAGGTATATGCACAATCTTGAATTCGTTATCACTCAATTGCGGGTAGTTATGGCGTTCTTCTTCCGAACGGAGGTCGATGATGGTTCGTACACCCATGTTTTTGAGTTCCCGTCGTGAGCAGGGGGAAATGCTGTCTATCTGTGCGGAACGATAAAGCATACCCCAACTGATGATTTTCCCCGTATCAGTAGATTTATATCCTCCCAAGTCACGGAAGTTCTGTATGCCGGGAATATTGACATTACGGGTAGCCACTCTGACCCGGTATTTGTTGTTGAACACCATCAGATAGTAATAACGCTGGGACGGATCCTCCGTTATAATTGTCATCTTACCGCTGGAGATATTGCTCATTGCCACCGGAGAATCTTCCGGAATCGATGTAGGAGAAGTGGAAGCGTATACTTGTACCCGCCCTTTCAGTAAAGGAGTGGTCTCCCATTTGATGACGCAGTTTCCTACATTGTTTTCTTCGCATACCACTGATATGGTCGGCGGGGTGTCGGAACAGGATGGAAGCACCAATAGAATGGTAAGCCAGCTTAACAGGTTCTTGTACATAGTTTCTTTGTCTGGGTGAATCATATACGCAAAGTTAGGAATTACCGGCAGATGTGGTAATTCCTTTGCGATAATTAGCCAAAGTTAATAGTAATTTACGTGTGTTCCCGTTATCGGTATCCCTTTGCGAATTCCACCGAAACCGAATTGCTGAAACTGCGGCAAACTTCAGCGGCAAAGTCTTTTCCGCACTGAATGATTTTATCCCAGATCTCTTCATTCAAATTATTCAGGTCGCGGTAACGGACATCATATTTAAGCAGTCCGTAGATCAGGCCTGCGTTAAAGTTATCACCGGCTCCGATGGTGCTGACGGCTTCCAACGGCTCTATCGGGTATTCTTTGCTGACCAGGTTGGTACGCAAAGACACTTGGTCGCCACCGGCGGTGCAGACAAAACGGGGACAATAGAACTTTATCTTATCTTTGTATATCTTGTCTACGTCCTGCATATTATACATGTAGAGGAAGTCCTCCAAAGAACCGCGCACAATATCTGCATATTCCAGATTCTCGATAATGGTAGGGGCCAGTTTCATCGCTTCATTCTTGTGTGAAGAACGGAAGTTCGGATCATAGTAGATAATGGCTCTCTTCTCACGCGCCTGATCCAATAACTCGAGAATCTTATCCCGCAATACCGGATTCAAGGCATAATATGAGCCTACCATGACAATATCATCCTCCTCCAACTTGGGAAACAGCACATCCAGACGTTGCTTCGGGTAGTCCTTGTAAAAGATATATTCAGCGTCACTTTGCTCATTGAGAAAAGCGAGCGATACAGGTGATTTGCCGTCGGGAAATACATTCACATGATCGGTTGGGATGTTGTTTTCACGCATGAATTGCAGGATGATATTCCCTACACGGTCATTGCCGGTCTCACTGATGAAACCGACGTTGACTCCCATCCTTCCTAAGGACACGATGCCGTTGAACACGGAGCCTCCCGGCACGGCTGCGGAAGGCTGTTCACCTCGAAAGATGATATCGAGGATGGTCTCTCCGATACCGATTACTTTTCGCATAGTGACCTTGATTTTTCTCCCAGATAACCGCCGTGGTGGCGTTTCGAATATTCTTCTATGGTGAATTGGGTCTTTTTCATGGTCTGTACCACTAAGATATCCCCGATGACGGTCATCGCGGTTGTCGAGGTGGTAGGAGTCATTCCTAATGTACAGACTTCAGCCGGTTTTCCGGTGCTCAGGCAGACATCCGATTCTTGTGCCAACGGACTGTCCGGATTTCCGGTGATCACGATGAACTTCAAATCCGGATCGAGGTTATGTGCCAGCCGGGTCAGTTCGACAATCTCACGTGTCTTGCCGGAATTGGAGATTAATAAAAGCAAGTCGTTCTTCTGCAGGATTCCCAAGTCGCCGTGTTGCGCTTCGCTGGGGTGCAGGAAAACAGACGGAATACCGGTGGAACAGAAAGTAGTAGCAATGTTCATCGCAATTTGTCCGGCCTTTCCCATGCCGGAGGTAACCAGTTTTCCGTTTTTCTGATGTACTTGTTCTACAATCAGTTGTACAGCTTTCTCGTATGCGTCTGTTACAGGGATGTTGAGCACGGCTTGTGCTTCCTGTTGCAATAGTTGTTTGATGGAGTCTATCATATAATCAGTTTATTTTTTCTTTTAATTCTTCCGGCGTGTTTGCTATTTCATAATAGGTGGAGAAAGGCTGCCGGGCAAATCCTTTATCCTCTAATGTCTTGAGTGTTTTCAACAGTTCGTCATAGAAACCGTATTCGTTGTAGAAGATGACTTTTTTCCGGTGGTATCCGATGGAAGCGGCAGCCATTACATGGAATATCTCGTCCAATGTGCCTATGCCTCCCGGCAATGCTACCAGGATATCCGATTTCTCTGTCATGATATCTTTCCGGTCACTAAGGTTGTGGGTGTGGATCACTTCATCAAGGAACGTGCAGACACGTCCTTTCTCTTCCAGTTTGGTAGGAACTACCCCGATTACTTTGCCGCCGTTTTCCTTCACGGCACGCGCTACGCATTCCATAAGTCCGAGATCGGCTCCTCCATAAATCAACGTTTTACCTGTTTTACCCATCCACTCGCCGATTTGGCGGGCACTTTCAAAGTACATTTTGTCAATGTTTGCGGCGGCAGAACAGAATATTCCTATCTTTTCCATATACGTTGTTACTGTTATAGTCCACAAATATCTGCAATTTTCTATAAACAGCAATAAGTTTTATTGTATTTTTGCGGCATAATTCAATAAGGAAGTAGAAAACAATGCATTATAACGAATATACACTACCGAATGGCCTTCGTATTATCCATGAACCGACTCTCTCGAAAGTAGCTTATTGTGGTTTTGCCATCGATGCCGGAACACGCGATGAGGCGGAGCACGAACAGGGGATGGCTCATTTTGTGGAGCATCTCATCTTTAAGGGGACGGAGAAGCGGAAAGCCTGGCACATCCTTAACCGGATGGAGAATGTAGGCGGCGACTTGAATGCCTACACCAATAAAGAAGAAACGGTAGTCTATTCCGCTTTCCTGACCGAACATCTGGAACGGGCGCTCGAATTGCTGGGGGATATTGTGTTTCATTCCACTTTTCCCCAACACGAGATTGAGAAGGAAACGGAGGTTATCATTGATGAAATCCAATCATACGAAGACACTCCGTCGGAATTGATATTCGATGATTTCGAGGATATGATTTTCCGTAACCACCCGTTGGGGAGGAACATCCTGGGTAAGCCGGAGCTGTTGCGTAGCTTTCGCACCGAAGATGTCCTTTCGTTTACGCGCCGGTTCTATCAGCCGGGAAATATGGTATTCTTCGTTCAAGGGCAATATGACTTCAGAAGAATAATCCGTCTGGCGGAGAAGTATCTGTCGGATGTCCCTGCCGGAGAGGTAAACAGCCGACGTGTGCCTCCTCCGCTTTATGTTCCCGAGCATTTGACGGTCGCTAAGGATACGCATCAGGCTCATGTGATGATTGGCAGTCGTGGATACAATGCGTATGACGATAAGCGTACGGCGCTTTATTTGCTGAACAATATTCTTGGCGGTCCTGGTATGAACAGCAAGCTGAATGTATCTCTGCGCGAACGTAGGGGACTGGTATATAATGTCGAGTCCAATCTGACTTCTTACACCGATACGGGAGCTTTCTGTATCTACTTCGGCACTGATGTTGAAGATATGGATACCTGTTTGAAACTGACCTATAAAGAGTTGAAGCGGATGCGGGATACGAAGATGACTTCGTCCCAGTTGGCGGCGGCCAAGAAGCAACTGATAGGGCAAATAGGAGTGGCTTCGGACAATTTTGAGAATAATGCTTTGGGAATGGCGAAGACCTATTTGCATTATCACAAATACGAGTCGTCCGAGCTTGTCTTTAAACGCATAGAAGCTTTGACGGCGGAACAGTTGTTGGAGGTGTCCAATGAAATGTTTGCAGAGGAATATTTGTCTACGTTGATTTACAAATAATTAGTAGGCGGTCTTGCTTTTCGCTGATTAAATTCGTATCTTTACAGGTTTTATTCTTTTCTCTAAAGAGATGTCACTCTATAAGGTGCCGTTTGTCACCCTATAAAGTGCCTTTTGTCCCTTTGTAAGGTGCCGATGGTCACCTTGCAAGGTGACGACTTCCCGGCTACATAAAACCGCACTGTTTTCTGCACTGAACATTCTTATTCTCTGCACTGAAGAGTCCTAAACATAGTAAGAAAAGAATTATGGCTTATTACAATTTGAAGAAAAAACCGTCCCTTACCACGAAAGAGGGTGAGAAGGAAACAATGTATGCCGACATTGTGTATAGCGGAACGATTACGGCAGAGCGTCTTATCCGGACAGTGGCCCAGAGAACCGGTTTCAAGGAGGGGATGATAGAAGGAATCCTTTCCGAGTTGCAGAACGAGACGTTGGAGTACCTGAGTGAAGGATATCGGGTGGAGTTGGGAGAGTTCGGATTCTTCTCTGCCAAAGTAAAGTCCCGCCTGGTGGAGAACAAGAATGACTTGCGTTCAAATTCCGTTTCCTTTGATGGAGTGAATTTCCGTGCGTCCAAGTCTTTCCGTACCGGTATCAGGGGAGATTTGGAACGTAGGAGATGTATCGGTTTCCGTACTTCGAAAGAGTGGGACAGGGAGCAACTGGAACAAATTGTATTGCAGCATATCCGGAAGCATGGGTTCATCACAAGGACCACTTATACTGAAATCACAGGTCGCTTGAAGAACTCCGCGCTTGCCGACCTCAAGTCTTTTGCGGCCGAAGGGATTATCAAGAGAGTGGGACGTGGCAATCAGATGCATTTTATTGTGCCGCCCGTTGACGATCTGTAGCTTGTGTGCGCATTTGCGGAACGGATGAAGAGTGATTCTAATTAAAAAAGAGGAATGCTACTTGTTTTCGTCTGTATAATTCGTATTTTTGTAGCAGATACGTGTGTGATAACAATCTAAAAACAGAAGCAGTATGTTGGTAACGGGTAGAAAACTCCCCATCGGGATTCAGACTTTCGAGGATATTCGCAATGACGGGTATCTGTATGTGGATAAAACGGCATTGATGTGGACTATAGCGAACATTGGCAAGCCTTTCTTCTTAAGTCGTCCGCGCCGGTTCGGGAAAAGTCTGTTGATATCTACGTTCGAAGCCTACTTCAAGGGGAGACGTGAGCTTTTTACGGGGCTTGCTGTGGAAGAGTTGGAGAAGAAGTGGGAAGAGCATCCAGTGCTTCATCTCGACTTGAATGCCCGTAAGTACACCACTCCGGCGGATTTGGATGCTATTTTAAATCAGCACTTAGAACGATGGGAAGCGGTGTATGGAGAAGAAAAGCGTGACCGTGCTTCGGAAGAACGTTTTGCTTATGTCATCCGTCGTGCTTCCGAACAGACGGGCAAGGGCGTTGTGGTATTGGTGGATGAGTATGACAAGCCACTGTTGCAGGCCATTCAGAATGAACCTCTTCTTGAGTCTTACCGTTCTACCTTAAAGGCTTTTTACGGGGTATTGAAGAGTGCGGACCGTTACCTCCGTTTTGCGTTTCTGACCGGTGTCACAAAGTTTTCTCAAGTTAGTGTGTTCAGTGACTTGAATCAGTTGAATGACATCAGTATGAATTATGATTTCTCTACTCTTTGCGGTATCACGCATGAAGAGCTCCTTTCCAATTTTGAGCCTGAGCTTATGGCTTTATCGCGTGCCAATGGCATGAATGTGGAGGAAGTTGTGGATGCGATGACTCGTCAATATGACGGTTATCATTTTCATCCCAATGGCGAAGGTGTATTTAATCCATTCAGTGTTTTGAATGCGTTCTTCAGTAAAGAGTTCGGCAATTACTGGTTCCAGACCGGTACACCTACTTTCCTTGTAGAACTGTTGAAAGAGAGCGATTACGATCTTCGTTTGTTGATGGACGGTATAGAAACAGCCGCTTCCGCTTTTACCGAATACCGTGCGGATAGAAAAAATCCTATCCCGTTGATTTATCAGAGTGGTTATCTGACTATAAAGGATTATGATAAGCGTTTCCAGATGTATCGTCTAGGTTTTCCTAACGATGAAGTTCGCTATGGTTTTCTCAATTTTCTGGTACCATTTTATACATCGGTTACGGATGAGGAGCGTAGTTTTTATATTGGTAAGTTCATTCACGAATTGGAGAGTGGCGATGTCGATGCTTTCATGCACCGCTTTGAAGCTTTCTTCGCTGATTTCCCATATGAGTTGAATGACCGTACAGAGCGTCACTATCAGGTAATCATTTATTTGATATTTAAATTGATGGGGCAGTTCACCCAAGCGGAGGTCCATAGCTCACGGGGGCGTGCAGACGCTGTTGTAAAGACTCCTAAGTTTGTTTATGTGTTCGAGTTTAAGTTGAAAGGAACTGCTGGACAGGCCCTGCAACAGATTGAAGAGAAAGGCTATGCGCTTCCTTATGCGGCAGAGGGTCGGCAAGTGATAAAAGTCGGTGTAGAGTTCAGTGCGGAAAAGCGGAATGTGGAGCGCTGGATGGTGGAAGAAGAAAAATGACTGAATAACTAACCTTTGTATTTTAAAGCTTGATACTCCAATGAAAAAGAATAGTCTGTTATTCCTTGTATTTCTTTCTTTGCCGTTATATACTTGGGCCGATAAGACTTTAGATTCACTCTTGAACGTGCTTGACCGGACGATTCAAGAGCATGAGACATACGTTGCCCAGCGTGAGTCGCGTATCGGACATCTTAAGTCATTGGTAAATGGAACAGAGGTCAAGTCAGCGGAACATTACAACTTGAATAATCAGATATACAAAGAATACAGAGCTTTTATCTGCGATTCCGCCATTCATTATTTGAATGAGAATATACGGATTGCAGAGTATCTGCATGATACAGACCGGAAGATAGAAAGCAAGCTGCAGCTCTCATTACTATTATCTTCGACGGGGATGTATACAGAGTCTATCGACGTCTTGGAGTCGGTAGACCGTCAGGAGGTAGCCGCTCGCTTAATTCCGGATTATTACACTTGTTTCGATCATGTGTATGGAGAATTGAGCGTTTATACACAGGATAAAGCCCTTTCGGGACATTATTGGAGTATCTCGCAGGCATATAGGGATTCTTTGTACGCCATATTGCCGCCTGCATCGGAAGAACGTCTGTTGATGCGTGAAGCGTTGCTTCGTGACCAACATCAATATGAGGAAGCCTTGAAAATAAATGACCTCCGATTGGCGGAGATGGAGCCGTATACACCCCAATATGCGATGGCCACTTATCATCGTTCCCTCATCTACAAGTACAGTGGGGATCATCTAGGGGAGGAGAAGAATCTCTGCATCTCCGCTATTTCAGATATCCGTTCGGCAATTAAGGACCATGCCTCGTTATGGATGCTTGCCCAACTGCTTTACGAAGATGGTGATATGGAACGGGCATATCAATATATGCGTTTTTCCTGGAATGCGACTAAGTTTTACAATGCCCGCCTGCGTAGCTGGCAAAGTGCTGATGTACTTTCGCTGATTGACAAGACTTATCAGGCAATGATTGAAAAGCAGAACGGTCGTCTCCAGCAATATCTGTTGCTTATCACTACATTGCTGGTACTGTTGATAGTGGCTTTGGGCTATATCTATCGTCAGATGAAGAAACTTGCGGATGCACGAAACCATCTTCAACAGGCTAACGAGCAGTTAAACGGACTGAATGAGGAGTTGAGGCAGATGAACAGTTGCCTGTCCTCCACCAACATAGAACTTTCAGAGTCCAATCAGATTAAGGAGGAATATATCGCGCGGTTTATCAAGCTGTGCTCCACCTATATTAACCGTTTGGATGCTTATCGGCGTATGGTGAATAAGAAAGTATCCGCCGGACAGATAGCGGAACTTTTAAAGATAACCCGTTCGCAGGACGCTCTTGACGAAGAGTTGGAAGAGCTGTATGCCAACTTCGATACAGCCTTTCTACATCTGTTCCCCGATTTCGTGAAGAAGTTTAATGACCTGCTGCAGGATAATGAACGGATTGTATTGAAGAAAGACGAACTGTTGAATACCGAATTACGTATTTTCGCTTTGATACGTCTAGGCATTGAAGACAGTTCACAGATCGCCGAGTTCCTTCGTTATTCGGTGAACACAATCTATAATTACCGTGCAAAAGTGAAGAACAAAACTCGTGGCTCGAGAGAGGATTTTGAGGATTTAGTACGAAAAATCCGCTAATCAAGGCTGTAAACTATCCACTTTTTTAGACTGAAGAAAAGAGGGTAAGCGTTTGTAAATGAAATGTTTGCCTTTTAATGGTATCCACTTATTGCCCCCTCCTTATGAATCCGTTCTCATTTCTTTATAATTTTGACCTGTGCTTCGGAAGCAATGAGAGGAACTCCATTGCGGACGGACGTTTATTATTAACTTTAAAATTAGTACGCATGAAAAAGAACAGGCGAAAAATCCTTTCGGGGAGTCGCAAGATTCTCTTTGCTATTCTGGCAATGTTTCTATCATTGAGTGCATCCGCACAACAAATTACTGCCTCCGGTCAGGTGCTGGATGCGCAGAACGAACCGCTTATCGGTGTTAGTGTACAGGAAAAAGGAACGACTAACGGTGCGATTACCGATCTGGACGGTAACTTTTCATTAAATGTTCAACAAAATGCCATTCTAGTATTCTCTTATGTGGGCTATAAGTCGCAGGAGATGAAGGCTGCCCGTCAAATGAAGGTTACACTTCAGGAAGATAATGAAGTGCTCGATGAAGTGGTGGTAATCGGTTATGGCTCGGTGAAACGGAAAGATGTGACGACAGCCATTTCTTCCGTATCCACCAAAGATCTGGATATGCGTCCCATTGTATCTGCCGGACAGGCCATTCAGGGTAAGGCGGCAGGTGTATCGGTCATCCAGCCCAATGGTACGCCGGGAGGCGAGATGTCTATCCGTGTGCGTGGTACTACTTCAATGAATGGGAGTAACGATCCGCTATATGTAGTAGACGGAGTGCCGGTAGACAATATCAAGTTCCTTTCTCCGAATGATATTGAGAGTATGCAGATCTTGAAAGATGCTTCTTCCGCATCTATATACGGTTCGCGTGCCGCTAACGGTGTGATCCTTATTACGACAAAAGCAGGTGCGACGGGAAATGCGAAAGTTTCTCTGACTGCCCAGTTCGGACTGAATAAAGTGGCCGATAAAGTGGAGTCCTTGAATGCGGCACAGTACAAAGAATTGCAGGACGAGATCGGACTGGTGTCTCTGCCTGACGGATTGCCCGACCGCACCGATTGGTTTGACGAGACATACCAGACAGGGAAGACCCAGAATTATCAGATTGCTGTATCCAATGGCAACGAGAAGATGAAATACTACCTTTCTGCCGGATATCTGAATGAACAAGGTGTGTTGGACATCTCTTATTACAAACGTTATAACTTCCGTGTGAATCTCGAAAATCAGGTTCGTAAATGGTTGACCGTTAGTGCTAATATCTCTTATTCCGACTATACAAGCAATGGAGGAGGCGCTATGGGAACAGGAGCGAATCGGGGAGGTGTTATTCTGGCGGTTATCAATACTCCGACGTATGCTCCGGTTTGGGACGCTTTGAACCCTAACCAGTATTATAATAATTTTTATGGAGTGGGCAATATCACCAATCCGTTGGAGAATATGGCACGTGCAAAGAACAATAAAGATAAAGAAAATCGTTTATTGGCTTCCGGTAACGTGTTGCTGACGATTCTTCCTGAGTTGAAATTCAAATCGACACTTACTCTTGACCGCCGTAATGCTGTCAATACTACTTTCCTTGATCCTATTTCCACTACTTGGGGACGCAACCAATATGGAGAGGCTTCGGATAATCGGAACATGAATACGGTCCTGACATTTGATAATGTCTTGACTTATAATAAGAACTTCAAAAAGCATGGACTGGAAGTCATGGCCGGTTCGTCGTGGACGGATTCCGACTATTCAAACAGTTGGATTAACGGCTCTCATTATCGTGATGACCAGATCCAGACCTTGAATGCGGCCAATAAGATTTCTTGGGATAATACCGGAACAGGGGCTTCCCAATGGGGTATCATGTCATTCTTCGGACGTGTAGCCTATAATTTCGACAGTAAGTATCTGCTGACTGCCAATATCCGTGCTGATGGTTCCTCTAAACTGCATCCTGACCATCGCTGGGGGGTATTCCCATCATTCTCTGCCGCTTGGCGTATCTCTTCAGAGAAGTTTATGGAAGATCTGACCTGGATTGATGACTTGAAGCTGCGTGGAGGTTGGGGACAAACGGGTAACCAATCGGGTATCGGAGACTATGCTTATCTGCAACGTTATAACATCGGTCGTATCGAATGGTTTAAGAAAGGTGAGGAAGGGGATAAGACGGATTATGCCAATGCCGTACCGACCATCAGTCAGGCGAACTTACGTACATCCGATTTAACTTGGGAGACAACCACACAGACAAATATCGGTTTGGATCTGACAGTCTTGAATGGACGGTTAACGTTCAATGCGGACTACTACTATAAGAAAACAAAGAATATGCTGATGAATGTATCTCTGCCTGCCGGTGCTGCCGCAGCCACTTCGATAGCCAGAAACGAAGGTGAAATGGTGAACAAGGGTTTTGAACTTTCTATCAGTTCGAAGAACTTCCGTGGCGGAGCATTTACTTGGGATACGGATTTCAATATTTCTTTCAACCGGAATAAACTGACGAAGCTGGAACTGCAAAAAGTGTATTATGATGCGAAGACAGCGGATGTAGTCAATGATTATGTTGTACGTAATGAGCCGGGACGTGCCTTGGGAGGTTTCTATGGCTATATCAGCGACGGTGTGGACCCGGAAACCGGTGAGCTGATGTATCGTGACTTGAATCATGACGGTAAGATCTCATCTTCCGACCGTACTTATATCGGTGACCCGAATCCGGATTTCACTTACGGTATGACCAATACATTCTCCTGGAAAGGATTTAATCTAAGTATCTTTATACAAGGTTCATACGGAAATGATATTTATAACGCCTCACGTATCGAAACAGAAGGTATGTATGACGGTAAGAATCAGTCGACCCGCGTGTTGGGACGTTGGAAGATACCCGGACAGATAACGGATGTGCCGAAAGCTAATTTTAAACTGTTGAATTCTACTTATTTCGTGGAGGATGGCAGTTATCTGCGGTTGAAAGACGTCTCCTTGTCATACAACGTGAAAGGTAAACTCTTGAAGAAATGGGGAATCACCCGTCTGCAACCTTATTTTACAGCTACCAACCTGCTGACGTGGACCAGTTACTCCGGTATGGATCCGGAAGTGAACCAATGGGGCAATAGTGGTACAGTGCAGGGTATCGACTGGGGAACTTACCCGCATTGCAGATCATACGTGTTTGGTATTAATGTTGAATTCTAATGAAAGGAAAGATTATGAAACTAAGAACTATATTTTATGGATTAACCTCTGGTTTGCTATTGGGGCTTTCTTCCTGTTCGCTGAATTATGAGCCATTAGACACCTATTCGGATGTGACGGAAGGAGTGACAAGTGATGGTACGAAAATTGTATTCAAGGATAAAGCGGCAGTTGAAAGCCATTTGACAACGCTTTATAATCAAATGCGTGACCGTCAGGAACACTGGTATGTGGATTTACTTCTTATTGCAGAATCACATGCCGACAATGCCTATGCAGGAACTACAGGAGCAGAAGTTGTTCCGTTTGAGAATAACTCTATTGAAGGTTCAAACTCTGTATTGGAACGGGACTGGAACCGGTATATGGAAGACGTTGCCCGCGCTAATATCTTGATTTGTAATATTGACGCAGTGACAGATAATTCGTTGACTACTGCCGAACGTGCTCAATACAAGGCAGAAGCAAAGATATTCCGTGCCATGATAATGTTCGACATGGTACGTCTGTGGGGGGATTTTCCAGTGATTACCACCGTAGCAGAAGATATTACCTCTGATAATATTGAGGATGTATATCCGCAATATTTCCCAGAACAGAATACGGAACTTGAAGCTTATCAGCAGATTGAAAGAGATTTATTGGACGCTGTGCAGTATGCTCCGGATAACACACCGGGGAATAAAACTTTGTTTACCAAATCTGTAGCCCGTACCTTATTGGCTAAGATTTACGCCGAGAAACCTTTACGTGATTATACGAAAGTTATCCAATATTGTGATGAGGTGAAAGCTGACGGTTTTGATCTGGTGGATGATTTCAGTGATTTGTTTGGGATGAATGCTGCGGGAACAGATGCGAAGATGCGTAATACGAAAGAATCGATTCTTGAAGCACAATTTACTCCCGGAGCAGGTAACTGGTGCACATGGATGTTCGGTCGTGATTTGGTAAATTGGAATAACAATTTCACATGGGCGAAATGGGTGACTCCATCACGTGACTTGATTAGTACTTTCAAACAGGAAGGGGATGAAGTTCGTTTCAAAGAATCTGTTGTTTATTATGATTGTGGTTGGAGCAACTATTATCCGTCTGATAATTATCCGTTCATGTATAAATGCCGTTCGGCGAATAGCAGCATCATTAAATATCGCTATGCCGATGTACTGTTGCTGAAAGCAGAAGCCCTGATCATGCAGGATACACCTGATTTGGAAGGAGCAGCCGATATTATAGATGAAGTTCGCGATCGTGCCAAATTGGGAGCACTTTCTTCTTCTACCCGTTCAAATAAAGATGCATTGCTGAATGCTTTGCTTAAAGAACGCCGGTTGGAACTGGCTTTTGAGGGACAACGCTGGTTCGATTTAGTCCGTCTGGACAAGGTAGAAGAGGTGATGAATGCTGTGCATGCGAAAGATTCAGGACGCAAAGCGCAAGTTTACACTTATGATAAGAATTCCTACCGTTTGCCTATTCCACAATCGGTAATCGACGCGAATGATAAGATTCATCAGAATCCGGGTTATTAATTCAACTAAAAAACATAGAAAACTTAAGATTATGATAGACATGAGAAATATAGCATTGACTTTTTTAGGATGTTTCACCATATTAGCTGCATGCAGCAACAGTGACGATGCGGAAAAACCTGTGGCACCCATTCCCACCGGAGATGTGACTATTTATTCCACCACCAATAGTCTGACTCGCGATTTGACTCGTGATGCCGTTAATTTCAGTTTGAAAGATAACTTGGCGCCTACTTCCATTACATTGAACCCGACTGAACAATATCAGACAATGGACGGCTTTGGCGTAGCTATCACAGGTGCTACCTGTTTTAATCTTCTGCAAATGAAACCGGAAGACCGCCATGCTTTCCTGACGGAAACGTTCTCTGATGACAAAGGCTTCGGATTTAGCTATATCCGTATCTCTATTGGTTGCTCGGACTTCTCATTGAGTGAATATACTTGTTGTGATAAGAAAGGTATTGAAAATTTTGCTCTACAGAGTGAAGAAAAAGAGTATATTCTGCCTATTCTGAAAGAGATTCTGGACATCAATCCTTCTATAAAAATTATTGCCGCACCTTGGACATGTCCAACATGGATGAAGGTGAAAAGCCTCACAGACCTTACTCCATTTGAGTCATGGACAAACGGTCAGCTCAATCCTGCCTATTATCAGGATTATGCCACTTATTTTGTAAAATGGGTGCAAGCCTTCAACGCTGAGGGTATTGATATCTATGCCGTAACTCCACAGAACGAACCGTTGAATCGTGGTAATTCCGCTTCACTTTATATGAGTTGGGAAGAACAGAGAGACTTCGTAAAAACAGCACTTGGTCCTAAATTCAAAACAGCCGGATTAGCTACGAAGATTTATGCATACGATCATAATTATGATTATAGCGATATTGAAACAGAAAAGAACTACCCCGGTAAGATGTATGAAGACCCGGCTGCTTCCCAATATCTGGCCGGAGCTGCTTATCACAACTATGGCGGCAACCGCGAAGAACTTTTGAATATGCACAAAGCTTATCCTGAAAAAGAACTTCTTTTCACGGAGACTTCTATCGGAACCTGGAACAGCGGACGCGACTTGTCGAAACGATTGCTGGAAGATATGAAGGAAGTTGCATTGGGTACAATCAATAACTGGTGTAAAGGTGTTATCGTATGGAACCTGATGCTTGATAATGACCGTGCTCCTAACCGTGAAGGCGGTTGCCAGACTTGCTACGGAGCAGTGGATATCAGTAATAGCGACTATAAGACAATTATCCGTAACTCACATTATTATATCATCGCTCATCTTTCAAGTGTAGTGAAACCAGGAGCCCTACGTATCGGTGCCACAGGTTATGCCGACAGCAATATCATGTATTCTGCTTTCGAGAATCCGGACGGAACATACGCTTTTGTCCTGATGAATAACAATGAAAAGACCAAGAGAATAACCTTTAGTGACGGCAAGCGCCATTTTGCTTATGATGTTCCTGGCAAATCTGTGACTTCCTATCGTTGGGCAAAGTCGGAATAAGAACCTTAAAACGATCAAAACAATGAAAAAAAATATTTATATCATATTAGCTATGGCAGGAATATTATCCATGAATTCCTGCAGTGATGACGAATTCTTGCCCGGTAGTCCGAGTATGGAAATCAAAGCGGAGAATGCAGATGCTCTTTTTGGTGACAGTCTTCCGTTTACGATTAAAGCTTCGGACGTGGATGTACCTCTTTCTACCTTGAAAGCACAGCTTTTTTATGGAGAAGAACAAGTGTCCGAAACGGTCATCCGTACAAAGACAAGCGGAAACGATTATACTGGTAAAATCTTCATTCCTTATTATGCTAATATTCCTAATGGAAAGGCAACCTTGAAATATATTCTTCAGAATATTCACTTTACTACAACAGAAATGACGAAAGAGCTCGCTCTGGCACGACCGGACTTTCCCTATCTGACATTAGTGGATGAAGAGGGAAAAGAGTACCGGATGGAACGGCAATCCATGTACCAGTATAGCGTGACAGGAGATTTTTCTCAAAAGATGAAGGCATATATCAAAACTCCGAAAGTGGGAGAGAATGGCAACGAATTGACTTTCGGTTGGGACAATGGGACGATTGAAACCGGTTCAACTAACTCTATCTCTTTTTCTAATACGGAACCGGGGAGCTATGCTATTAAATTTAATACGTTGACTTATGAAGCAGAGCCATTTGCTAAATTGAAGGTGAACGGTGAAGACATGGAGCTGGTAGAGAATGATATTTATGCAATCAAACTCGCTTTGAAGAAGAATGATATTCTAACGTTTGAAGGGGTACCTGATTATGATAATTGGTGGATAGATCAGGATTATTTTGAGAAGCAGGAAGATGGAACATTGAAATTCCTTCCGATTGATGGAAGTTACCAAATAACGGCAAATGGTAAACTGAAATATTTCTCTGTCATTGCTTTGAAGAATGGTGAGGCTGCCAAGTTGCAGGAAGATGGAACAGGTGCTATCTGGGCTATTGGAACAGGAATCGGCAAGCCATCGGTTGCACTTTCTGAAGTAGGATGGACTCCGGAAAACGGTCTGTGCATGCCGCAGCTTACTGCGAAAAAGTATCAACTGACATTCATAGCCGGAGTAACAATGAAAGTGGATGATATCAACTTTAAATTCTTCTATATCAATAAATGGGACAATGGCGAGTTTAAAGGAGATGCTATTTCTACAACGAGCGAATTGGTTAAAATCTCTTCAGACGGTAACCTGGGACTGCAAGAAGGACAGAAGTTCGAAAGAGGAGGCATTTACAGATTTACAGTTGATGTAACAAAAGGCAATACCAAGGCTGTGTTGACAGTGGAGAAAGTAGGGAAGGTAGATTTACCCGCACCGGATATCTTCTTTGGTAATAGTAAGATGGAGGTGACAGATACTGATATATATAAGTCGGATCAGGTGTTTACACGTGGTCAAATGATAACTGTCACTGGCATTGATAATTTGAATGAGTGGTGGATTGATCCTGACTTCTTTGAGAAACAAAGTGATGGGACATTGAAGTTTCTTCCTATTAATGGAGATTATCGGGTGACAGCTAATGGTATCTTGAAATATTTCTCTGTAATAGCTTTGAAAGATGGTAAACCGGCCAAATTACAAGATGACGGAACAGGTGCAATTTGGGCTATCGGGAAAGGAATCGGTAAACCTTCTGTTACATCTTCCGAAGTGGGCTGGGAGACAGGTAAGGCTCTCTGTCTGGCACAAGTTGCTCCTAAAAAGTATCAGCTAACCTTGAAAGCCGGGGAAACACTGAAGACTAGTGGTGACTGGGAGGCGATTAGTTTTAAGTTCTTCTATCAAAATGATTGGGGAGGAGAATTCAGTAATTATGCAAGTAATACTTTAGTGGAACAGCTTAAACTTACAGGCTCCGGAAACTTGGAAATGCAGGATAATAAAGCATTTGAAGAAGGAGGTGTTTATCGATTTACCATTGATGTCACGAATGGTAATGCTAATGCTATTCTGAAGGTTGAGAAAATAAATTGATCTGAAGATTGATATCGGATTTTTATTGAAACTATCCTGAAAGGGTGTAATAGTACCCTTTCAGGATTCATCTTAGACTGAATAACGTAAAAAACATTAATAAACTCATCCGCAACTAGGAAATATTCCCCATTTGAGAGTCTATATAAATAAAGTATGAACTTATTTCTTATATCATAAATGAACATGAAATTCAAAGCAATGTTACTTGGCTTGTCTGTGATAACTGCGCTGCCTGCCTTTGCGCAGAAGCCGGTGTATCTGGATACTGGTAAGCCTATTGAAGAGAGAGTGAAAGATGCATTGAACCGGATGACCCTTGAAGAAAAGGTGAAGATGATTCATGCACAGTCTAAATTTAGTTCGGCAGGCGTTCCCCGCCTCGGAATTCCCGAAGTATGGGCTACCGACGGTCCTCACGGTATCCGTCCGGAAGTGTTGTGGGATGAATGGGATCAGGCTGGATGGACAAACGATTCCTGTATTGCCTATCCGGCACTGACGTGTCTTTCTGCTACATGGAATCCCGAAATGTCGCATCTTTATGGAAAAAGTATCGGTGAAGAGGCACGTTACCGCAAGAAAGACATCTTGTTGGGTCCCGGTGTGAATATCTACCGTACTCCCTTGAACGGACGTAACTTCGAGTATATGGGAGAAGACCCGTATCTGTCCGCCACTATGGTGGTGCCTTACATCAAAGGTGTACAAGAGAACGGGGTAGCTGCCTGTGTGAAGCATTATGCCTTGAACAATCAGGAGTTCAACCGTCATACCACCAATGTGCAATTGAGTGATCGTGCTCTTTATGAAATATACCTGCCTGCTTTTAAAGCGGCTGTCCAGGAAGGTGGAACATGGTCGATTATGGGCTCTTATAATCTCTATCAGGGAGAGCACGCCTGTCACAACAAGCGCCTGCTTCGAGATATTCTTCGCGATGAATGGGGCTTTGATGGCGTCGTAGTGTCCGACTGGGGAGGTGTGCACAACACCGAACAGGCTATTCATAACGGCATGGACTTGGAGTTTGGTTCTTGGACGAACGGACTGTCTGCCGGAACGAGAAATGCGTATGATAATTATTACCTTGCTTTTCCTTACCTGAAACTGATAAAAGAGGGTAAAGTAGGAACAAAGGAACTGGACGAAAAGGTTAGCAATGTCCTTCGTCTGATTTTCCGTACTTCAATGGACCCGCACAAACCATTCGGCTCTTTAGGTTCTCCCGAGCACGGGCAGGCCGGACGTGAGATAGCTGAAGAAGGAATTGTGCTGTTGCAGAACAACGGTAACGTATTGCCTATCGATTTGAATAAAGCGAAGAAAATCGCAGTGGTCGGTGAAAATGCGATAAAGATGATGACTGTGGGCGGTGGTAGTTCTTCTTTGAAAGTGAAATATGAGATTTCTCCATTGGATGGACTGAAAAGCCGTGTGGGTTCAAAAGCGGAAGTGGTGTATGCCCGTGGATATGTCGGCGATCCGACAGGAGAGTATAACGGTGTGAAAACCGGTCAGGACTTGAAAGACAACCGTTCGGAAGATGAACTGCTCGCTGAGGCTTTGCAAGTGGCTAAAGATGCCGACTATGTTATCTTCTTCGGTGGCTTGAACAAGAGTAATCATCAGGATTGTGAAGATTCGGACCGTGCTTCTTTAGGTTTGCCTTACGCGCAGGATAGAGTGATAAGCGAACTGGCAAAGGTGAATAAAAACCTGATTGTTGTCAATATCTCCGGCAATGCAGTGGCTATGCCTTGGGTGAATGAAGTGCCTGCTATTGTTCAGGGTTGGTTCTTGGGTTCGGAAGCCGGAACAGCTCTTGCTTCTGTATTGGTGGGAGACGCTAACCCTTCAGGGAAACTTCCTTTCACCTTCCCTGCAAAACTGGAAGATGTAGGTGCTCATAAACTGGGCGAATATCCCGGTAATAAAGAAGAGCTGGCACAGTCTAAACATAGAGGGGACACCATTAATGAAATCTATCGGGAAGATATTTTCGTAGGTTATCGCTGGGCGGATAAAGAGAAAATCAAACCGCTGTTCCCGTTCGGACACGGATTGAGCTACACTACTTTCGCCTATGGAAAACCCTCGGCCGACAAGAAGACAATGACAGCAGATGATACCATCTCTTTCACGGTCAATGTGAAGAATACAGGCACTCGTGAAGGTCAGGAAGTTGTTCAGCTTTATATCAGTGATAAGAAATCCTCTCTCCCTCGTCCGGTAAAAGAGTTGAAAGGTTTCCAAAAAGTGAAACTGGCTCCGGGCGAAGAGAAAGCGGTAACGCTGACGATTGATAAGAAAGCATTGAGCTTCTTCGATGATGCCAAGCACGAATGGGTGGCCGAACCGGGCAAATTTGAGGCAATCATCGGTAGTTCATCCAGAGATATTAAAGGTATTGTACCATTTGAGTTGAAATAGGTAGATGTTTGGTTAGAGATTTTTTAAGGAGATGACAGAGAGTCTGGGTACTCGGAAAACGCTAAGTGATTGCAACAAATTGACTTAGCGTTTTTTATTGCCTAATTTTCCCTGCGTTTGCAAAAAAATAGTAAGAAAGTAGTCGTTTCGCTTGGTAAAGTGTTGTATCAGAAGTAATTTTGGGAAAAATAACAATTAAGGTAACCTATTATGGAAAAAGGTATTTGGCAGGAAATAGAGGAACTGTATAAGGAGTTTCAGCAACTCGGTATCAGTCAGTCGGTGGACTATGAGAAGTACTACCTCTATTCTCTTATTACCCATTCTACAGCCATTGAAGGTTCTACACTAACCGAAATGGATGCACAGCTTCTTTTCGATGAAGGTGTAACAGCTAAAGGGAAGCCTTTGGTATATCATCTGATGAATGAGGACCTGAAGAAAGCATACGAGCTTGCTAAGGAGGAAGCGCAATACAATACTGCTATAACTCCTGCTTTCTTGCAGAAGTTAAACGCTACTTTGATGCGGACAACAGGGGGAAGGCATAATACAATAGGCGGCTCTTTCGATTCTTCCAGAGGTGAGTTCCGTTTGTGTGGCGTTACGGCTGGCGTAGGTGGGCGTTCCTATATGGATTATCAAAAAGTACCTGCTAAAGTAGAAGAATTTTGCTTCCTATTGCAGGAACGGCAAAAGAATGTGGAAACGTTCCGTGAACAATACGAATTAAGTTTTAATGCTCACCTCAATTTAGTGACTATTCATCCTTGGGTGGATGGTAACGGGAGAGCAGCTCGCTTATTGATGAACTATATTCAATTCTGCTATCATCTTTTCCCCGCTAAGATTTTTAAGGAGGATAGGGCAGATTATATCCTTTCTTTACAACAGGCGCAAGATGATGAAACCAACCGGCCTTTTTTGGATTTCATGGCGGTGCAATTGAAAAAATCACTGTCTTTGGAAATTCAAAAATATAAAGCTTCTCACAATAAAGGATTTAGCTTTATGTTTTAATCTTGTAGGAATTCTTTTGATAAGACTTCCACCTATTGTATATTGTGTTGTTTTTCATTAGCGGAATTGCCGTTACAGTAACAGCGGTTGCATTTATTAATACTTTATATTTAAGCTATTAACACTTGAGTTGTTGGATCTATATACCCAACAAATAGAATGTATAGACCCTTAATCTATACGATATAAGCATCTTCACGGTGCTATCTTCTCATTTATCCTTCTGCTTTAATTTATTACTGTAAACTTCTATTTATACTGATTTTCTTTTCTCTTTTCTGATTTTATATTCTAGCATTGCAATGCTCTTTATCAAAATCCATGGCAGGGGAACCTGCTGTATCAGTGTGACAGGCTTTTTTATGCTTGTCCCATCATTCTATATGGCGGTTTCGTACCCCCATGTAGGATGTTAGTGCACCTACTGCTGTCATGGATGGTGAAGAGCAATGGGACAGGCGGAACCGCTTCTTTTATTTCTTAAAACTACCCTTCTGTATCGCCCCATTGAACTTAATTTATTCACCATTTAATTAAGATTCTTATGGAAGAAGTTTTAAGCAACCAGCAGGCTCGTCCGGGGGACGCGACGCAACTCATGCACGTTATCTTTTCATCCGATGATGAAATGATGGCTTTTTATCTGACCCTCAATCGTTTCCAAAGTGCCGATGCAGTGAGAACGTTAATGAATTGTATATTGATGCCACTGAAAACAGTTGGCAGTTTAAGAAGATGGATCGGAATAACGATATACATCTTCAAAATGTACGCTATTTGTTGAATCGGCTGGATGCGGCAGAATCTAATGAAGAGAAGAATTGTGAAGAAGTAGCGATATAAACAGTTTTCTCTAAAAATTGCTTAGGAAACGCAAATAGAGGGTATAAGAACCGGAGATAATGTATAGATAAAGGCAGATGTAACGTAACATAAAGCATCTGTAACCTGTCCGATAGAAAAGGAACACAAGAGGTTGTGCTCCTTTTTTTATATTGTTGTAACTTTGCTTTCAGATAATATGATAAAGCTGATTGTTATGAGAAACACACTTTTTGGGGTTCTATTCCTTTTTATTCTGCCTCTTCAAGCACAGCAGAAACTTCCGTATTTGCAGAAACAGGGAAGTACCACACAACTTATGGTAGATGGAAAGCCATTCTTAGTGATTGGCGGTGAATTGGGAAATTCTTCAGCTTCCTCCATCGAAGATATTGAACGTATATTCCCGAAATTGCAACGTATGGGGCTGAATACAGTACTGGTTCCTACATATTGGGATTTAACAGAACCACAGGAAGGTAAATTTGATTTTACCCTGACGGATAAAGTGATTCAACAGGCCCGTGCGAATGATTTGAAGGTGGTTTTCCTTTGGTTCGGTGCGTGGAAAAACTCAATGAGTTGTTACGCTCCAATTTGGTTTAAGGAAGATTATAAGAAATACCCGCGTGCCTATACGAAAACAGGGAAGCCCCTTGAAATAGCCAGTTCCTTTTCGGAGAATGTGTTTCAGGCGGATAGCCGTGCTTTTTCCCAATGGATGAAACACATTGCTTCTGTGGATGAGGAAGAGAGAACGGTCGTCATGGTTCAGATAGAGAATGAAATCGGAATGTTGGAAGATGCCCGCGATTATTCCAAAGAAGCGGATAAACTGTTTTATGCACCAGTTCCGCCCCTTTTCATCGACTATTTACAGAAGAACAAGAGATCTCTGCATCCCGAAATGCTGGCAAAATGGGAGAGCCAGGGATTCAAGAAGAAAGGTACGTGGCAGGAAGTGTTTGGGGCAGACGTGTATACGGATGAAATTTTTATGGCCTGGTCGTATGCGCAGTACGTAGAACGAATGGCAAAGTTAGCACGTTCTATTTATGATATTCCGTTGTATGTCAATGCAGCAATGAACAGCAGGGGAAGGAAACCGGGAGAATACCCGTCGGCAGGTCCATTGGCTCATTTGATAGATGTATGGCATTATGCAGCACCCAACATTGATTTTCTGGCTCCGGACTTATATGATAAAGGTTTCGTTGATTGGGTGGCAAAGTATAAACTGCACAATAATCCTCTCTTTATACCGGAAATTCGCCTGGAAAATAATGATGGAGTACGTGCTTTCTATGTGTTCGGAGAGCATGATGCGATTGGCTTTTGTCCTTTCTCCATTGAAAGTGGTTCGGATAGAGCAGATTCGCCTTTGGTGCAAAGCTATGGTAAATTGAAAGAACTGATGCCTTTATTAACCAAATATCAGGGGATAGGAGTGATGAACGGTCTTCTGTTTGATGGGGAGAATAAAGAACGAATACTTTCATACGATGATTTGGAGATTACCTGCCGTCATTACTTCACTTTACCGTGGGACCCTCGTGCCCGGGATGGAAGTGTATGGCCCGAAGGAGGAGGTGTATTGTTGCGTCTGGCTTCGAATGAGTATATAGTGGCTGGTAGTGGCATGGTAATTGAATTCAAGAAACAGGGAGAAAATAAGGTGAAAAGTTCGGTTGCATTGGGTGAGGATGGCTTTGTCAGTGTGGGCGGAAAGGCGCAAAAAACGGACAATACATGGCAAGGTGGTATGAGAGCCGGTATCGGCTCTGTGGATGAGGTCAGCGTGAATGAAGATGGTTCACTGAAATATATCCGGCGCCTGAATGGCGATCAGGACCATCAGGGAAGGCATGTACGTATTCCTGTCGGAGAATTCAGTATTTTACACGTAAAGCTGTACGAGTATAAATAATGTGACGACATGGTTCACCTTTGTTGTCTACATACGGATAGAAGAGTGATGTTATTGTTTGCCTAGTACCAACAGACTTTCCGGTCCCATATTGAACAACAGGTCTATGATACTCAAATTAGGTAGAAAACCCAGTTTGGACTCGAAAACCTGATAGTAAGGTTGTGGAACAAACTCTGTATCTACTTCCCGGAAATCCTTTTTGGGATGGATGACTTCCCGAAAATCGAATTCTCCGGGAGCGAACTCCATCTTATATTCGCTAGTACGCTCCATAGTGGGGTGAATATCTATCAATTCACAGACCATCCGGCATAGTTCTTCGTTGAAATCGATTAAAAACTCGTATTTCTTTTCGTAGAAGGGACGGAAGTCGTCCTTGTAATATTCAAAGAAAGGAGTACTGTTGTAGGCTGATTCGATGGCGTTCCAGTGCAGATGTCTCCAGTTGCCGTGGTCGGAAATGCGGATATCCTTCATTGGACACTTCAATGTGTCGGGCTTTACGGTTGGGATGGAAAGAGCTAATTCGCCGGATGGGCCGGCAATGGTACATCGGTTACGATACGTTTGTTTGATATAGTGGTCGTGTTGTTCTACAAACACCTTGTCATAAGCCAGCAACTTGGTATAATATTCGACGGGAGCGAGATAAGCTGAAGATAAATAAGCTATTTTCATTTCTTTCATTTTAATTCGTTTAGGGGACTCTATAATGAAGGATATTATTCAGGAGTAGTTTCTTTTATGATCCGGAGATTATTTCACTGTTCTGAAAAAACGGTTCCATCGGTATCCGTCAAACAGCCCTGTATCTTTTTCTTTGGAGAACCATATGACGGAGGCTTTTCCGATGACATGGTCTTGCGGGACAAATCCGAAAAGACGCGAGTCGGAGAAGTTGATGGTATTGTTAGACCCCATCCAATAATAATCTTTTGTGAAATAACAGTGTTTCGTGGGCTTTCCGTCCACGTAGAGGGTATCGTTTTTTATCTCTGCCTGTTTGCCTTCGTGCATCACGAGTGTATTTCGTAGCAGGGTTATGTTCCAGGGACAGACACGTATAAATTGCCCCTTTCTGGGAACAATCAGTGGATTCGGATCAGTGTTTCCCTTGTTCGACAGAGGTTGAATGAAGCACTCTTTTCCATTCATCGTCTGTTCCAGCAGATAGTATTCATAACGGCTGAAACTGCGCACGTGGGTACTGTCATTGCTTCCCATCAATCCGTCGTTGGTGATGGAAAGCGTATGCATCAGTGAAGTTATCAGATTTTCTTTTGAGGCAGGGTACGAATAAAGCCTTTTCTTATCCGGGTTGAACTGTGCTTCGGGTGAAATAACTGAGAAAAGGGAATCAACAAATAAGGTGTCACCCGGCACTCCGAGACAACGGCTGATATAGATTTCCCGGCGGTCGATGATAGGTTCCCGGATTCCGGCCGGATTATTGAACACTACGATATCTTGTCGCTGTACAGGACTTTCGCACCAACGATGATAGGAGAAGAGCGACATGAAAGGAACTCGTAACCCGTAACTCCATTTGTTGACTAAGATGCGTTCACCTTGGAAAATGGAGTTTTCCATACCGGTGGAAGGGATAAGGTAGGATGTAAAAGCAAATCCCCGGAGCAGAAGCACTACGACTACTGCTCCGGCAAATGCCAGTATCCATTTGAATTTACGAATGTTCATCAATATTTATCACCTTATCACGCTATTCTATCCGTACACTTATCATCCTACCCACTTGAAGAGTCGGTTCCAACGGATCTTACCGTCAAACCATCCGCGGTCTTTATCAAGTGACAGCCATACGACAATCGGTTTGCCTACCACATGGTCTTCGGGCACGAATCCCCAATAACGGGAATCGGCGGAATTATGACGGTTGTCACCCATCATCCAATAATAGTCCATCTTGAAGGTATATTGATCGGTCTTTTCACCGTTGATGTAGATACCGTCCGGTTTCACTTCCAGTTTGTTGCCTTCGTAGGCTACGATACAACGCTCATAGATAGGCAGATTATCTTCTGTCAGCGTGATGGTAGCTCCTTTGGCGGGAATCCAGATAGGACCATAGTTGTTGCGGTCCCATTTCGTGTAAAGATTCAACGGATACATCTGGCCTGCGTAATCTTCCGGTTCCATCACAATCTTGCTGATCAGTTTCTTGTTGCCGGACAGCGTGTCATACATCTTCTTAGTGAGCGGGAAATGATATACCGGATTCAGTCTGCCTTGTGCATTCCGGCTGTCGAGTCCCATCTCCAATAATCCGTTTTCCCAGCCGGAGTCTTCTATCAGCATTTGGTCGTCTTTGCTGATACCCAATTCACGGAGCATATCTTCCGGGATATACGGACCGGTAGTCTGCACGAAATAGTTGAATTGCAGGTTTTCGGGGTTTTCGATAGCCTTACCGTCAATCATCACTTGTCCGTTGACAATCTGGAGAGTATCACCGGGAAGACCCACACAACGTTTTACGTAATTCTCTCTGCGGTCTACGGGACGCCAGAGGACTTCTCCGTAAGTACGTGGATTATTTAAAATCTGTTTCCGTCCGGCAGCGTAGTACAGGTCGTATACGGCACGCTGCTGTGCACGGGTTAAGCTGTCCATATCGATTCGTTTGGAATAGATACGTTGTCCTTCACCGTAAGCCAGCGTGTAAAAATCTGTTGTCTGTTGGTAGTTGACTGCTACCGTGTCACCTGCCGGAAAATTGAATACGACAATATCGTTCAACTTCACTTTGCCGAATCCCGGCACTCGTTTATATTTCCACTGCGGCCATTCTATGTATGATTTAGAGTTGAAGACGGGCAGTGTGTGTTGTGCCAACGGCATAGAAAGCGGTGTATTCGGCACACGAGGACCGTAGCTCATCTTGCTTACGTACAGAAAATCGCCTACCAGCAATGATTTCTCCAACGAAGAGGAAGGAATCTGGTAGTTCTGGAAGATGTAGATATTGACGAAGTAAACGGCGACCAGTGCGAAAACAATGGCGTCTATCCAGCTCATCACGCTGCGGACAACCGGATTCTTCGACTTTTTCCAGAAAGACCAAGGTACTTTCTTTGTGATATAAATATCGAAAATGAAAGGAACAACAATCAATCCCCACCAACTCCGTACCCAGATAAGGAAGATGAGGTAAAGTAGAATAGCAGTGGCACATTTGATCCATTGTGCGCGTGTGGCTTGTCTCATAATGTTATATTTGTTTAGAACTAGCTTCTGATATTTTAGTCATTCAAGAACGGGAATAAATCACTCATACCCAAAAAACCTTCGTGTGTGGCAGTATATTCGGCTGCCAATACGGCTCCCAATACAAACCCGCCGCGGCTCTTGGCATCGTGGGTGATAGAAATGGTGTCTACATCGGACTCATAACGGATGGTATGAAGTCCGAAAACTTCACCCTCACGGATGGAACTGATAGGAAGTTCGTTAGGAGCACAATCGTTGGTTCCGCTAATGGTTCCGTCCGGCGCAAGGAAAGTTCCTTTCACCCATTTGTCTTTACGGTCTATCTTTTCCAGAATACCTTCCGCCAGTGTAATGGCTGTTCCGCTGGGGGCATCCAGCTTGTGGATATGATGTGTCTCGCTCATGGTGACATCATAAGCAGGGAACTGATTCATGATTTTAGCCAGATACTTGTTGAGAGCGGAGAAGATGCTGACTCCCAGGCTGAAGTTGGACGACCAGAAGAGTGTTTTGCCCTCTTCCGTGCAGAGCTTCTTGATTTCTTCGCCGTGCTCGGTCATCCATCCGGTACTGCCCGATACCAGTTTCACACCGGCTTTGAACGCTTTCATATAATTGCTGTAAGCTACCATCGGATTGGTAAACTCAATGGCCACATCGGCCGATTTGAATGCTTCCGATTCGAAGTCATCCTGATTATTGATGTCAATGATGCAGACGATTTCATGTCCGCGACTACGGGCAACCTTTTCTATCTCTTTGCCCATCTTTCCGTAACCGATCAGTGCTATTTTCATTGTTTTCTGACTTATATTCAAAATAATAGTTGCAAAGATAGGATTTTTATTACATTTGCAGTGCACATTAACGTCTTGTTAACATGGAACATCTTCTCCACTACGTGTGGAAACATAAATTATTTCCCCTGAAAGTACTGCAAACCACCAACGGCTTACCGGTAGAAGTGATTGACCCCGGTCTGCAAAACCCCAACGCCGGTCCCGACTTTTTCAACGCGAAACTAAAGATTGACGGCGCCTTATGGGTGGGAAACATCGAAATACATACACATTCTTCCGACTGGTTTCGCCACGGACATCATTCTGACAAAGCATACGACTCTGTGATTCTCCATGTAGTGAGTGAAGCAGATACGGAAATAACCCGTACCAACGGTGAACAGATACCGCAACTGTTACTGACTTGCCCGGAAAATGTGCGATTGCATTACCATGAACTTTGTGTAGCCGATCAGTATCCGGCTTGCCATCCCATCCTTGCCTCTCTTCCCAAACTTACCATTCATTCCTGGCTGACCGCTTTGCAAACAGAACGTTTGGAGCAGAAAGCCCGATTAATCACACAGCGTCTCGCGCTTTGTAACCGTAATTGGGAAGATGCATTCTTTATCACCCTTGCCCGTAATTTCGGTTTTGGCTTGAATGGGGATGCTTTCGAAACGTGGGCGGGATTACTGCCGTTTCGTGCGCTGGATAAGCACCGGAATGATTTGTTTCAGATAGAGGCTTTTTTCTATGGTTTGGCGGGATTGTTGGAAGAAACGTTTCTGAAAAAGGAACAGGAAGACGAGTATAGTCTCCGTCTTTGCAAGGAGTTCCGTTATTTGCAGCGGAAGTTTGAAATCGGGCAGGGGATGGACGCTACGTTATGGCGTTTTCTACGGCTTCGTCCGGAAAACTTTCCGCATATTCGCTTGGCGCAATTAGCTTATCTCTATCAGAAAGGGGATAAGTTGTTTTCACGTTTGTTGGAAGCGGAAACTCTGGCGGATGTGAGAACCTTGCTGGATGCCCGTACGTCTCCCTATTGGGAAAATCATTATTTATTCGGGCGACCGTCTTCACAAAAGGAGAAGACGATGGGAGAGCGTTCCAAGGATTTGATTATCATTAATACAGTGGTTCCTTTTCTTTATACATACGGTCTGCATAAGACAGATGAACGAATGTGTGAACGTGCCGGACGTTTTCTGGAAGAATTGAAGGCGGAGAGTAATCATATTATCCGCTCGTGGAGCGATGCCGGGCTTCCGGTTGTCAGTGCGGCGGATAGTCAGGCATTGATACAGTTGCAAAAAGAGTATTGTGATAAGCGAAAGTGTCTGTACTGTCGCTTCGGTTATGAATATCTGAAACATACATAGATTCGGGAAATTGATTATATAGACGCAAATATTTAGTTCTTAAAATAACCAAGATGCCAAACTTGTCATTATCTTTGCGCCGTCAATTAAACTCTTAATTTGTATAGTGTTATGAGAGCTAAAAAGTTTGTATGCTGCTTGCTGGCTATGCTGCTGTTCGCCGGTGTTTCGTTTATCTCCTGCGGTAATAGTTCCAAGGCAAAAGCCGATAGTGAACTGACTACGCAAGACGGTGAAGATTTCAAATCATTTCTGGATAAATTTACTTCCAGTGCAGCCTTCCAGTATACTCGTGTCAAGTTCCCATTAAAGACCCCGATTACTTTATTGGCAGATGACGGCGAAACCGAAAAGACGTTCCCTTTCACTAAGGAAAAATGGCCGTTGCTGGATAGCGAAACCATGAAGGAAGAACGTATCACCCAGGAAGAAGGGGGAATCTATGTCTCCAAGTTTACGCTGAATGAACCGAAACACAAAATCTTTGAAGCGGGCTATGAAGAGTCCGAAGTGGATTTGCGTGTCGAGTTCGAATTGCAGGCTGACGGGAAATGGTATGTGGTGGATTGCTATACAGGCTGGTATGGATATGACTTGCCGATTGGGGAGTTAAAACAGACTATTCAGAATGTGAAAGAAGAAAATGCCGCATTCAAAGAAATACATCCGTAGAGATAAGTATCAATATCAAGTATTAAGTATCAAGTATTAGCCAGTCATTTAATACTTAATACTTGATACTTAATACTTATTATTAGGGTTCTCCTACATAATATCCTAGTTCGGATTCTTTTCCGTCTACCATTTCCCTGACAATGCCGTTTTTAGTGTTGAAATCCTGATAGAGTTCTTCATAATCACGTGTATAATCTGCGTCGGGGACTACGTTAACATCAAATTTTAGTTCTGCTTTTCCATTTGGGAGCATATTGCCGAAAATCCGGATGCGGTGAACAACTTCGCCTACATTCTTGATGCTGTTGTAGGTTGCTTTGAATTGCCTGATACCGTCTTCGGGAATGATGATATGCGAACTTTTATCCAGAATGATACAGCCACAGGAAGGTTGCATTTCTGAAATGATTAACGGAGCGTCTCCCGTGTTGGTGATGGTAAACATGATATCGAGTTGCTGACCTTGCTTGATAGGGTAATAGTGTCTGACGGAATCTTTTATCGTCATGCTGGTGGGACGTACTTCCTTTCTGCACCCTGTAAAGTAGAGCGGAAGTGCCGTCAGTAGTAAAATATAGAATATAGATTTATTCATTGTTGCCATTTATTTTTGTTATATCACTTTTTCAGCATTTAAGGGATGAATGCAATTTCATCGATACCCATTTGCGTTCCCGGCTTCTTTAAACAACTGATTTTTATGCTTAATTGTTCTGTTCCGTTCAAGTCTGCCGGAACGGTGGCTTTCATCATTTCTCCTTTTTCTGGGGAGTCTTCCGGTTTTAAGTCTATTGTTTTATAGGCTACTCCGTCTTTCAACAGTTGAACTTGCTGTGGAGCATAGATGCGATGGCGGGGAAGATTCAAAAAACTGATATAGAATGTTCCTGATGCATTGAGTCCTTTAACCGGCAGGTTGATGGTACATTCTTCTCCCGGAATGATAACCCAACCGCAATGATAGTCTCCGGGTAAACCGTGAGTGCCATCGGTCAGTTTCTTTGAATCATTTTTATTTAGTTTAGGGGTTGCGGAAGGATGCATTCCCAGAAACAAACTTTTCTTTATGTCGGAAGCAAGTATATATTGTTCCCATTCCTTTATATAATAGTCAATCTCATAAGCTGACTCATTATAATATCCCATTCCGGCAAATGCTTGATGCTCTTTGAGCTGGGTGACCCATTTACGAGCTTGGGGAAGCGGTTGAATATCCTTTCCATTCCGCTTGGCATATCCGTAAGCGTCGAAACTGTGGTCACGTGCTAATTCCATGCGCGTGAAAGACAAGGCGGTCTGGAGCTCGTGCAGCTTTTTGCGCTCTTTCCCTTTTGCTTCGGATACAAAATCTCCCATTTCATCATAGAATTTGATAAACTTCTCCGGATAGAGGAATCCTTTTTCCGATTCTCTGATACCGGCGTAAAGTCCGAGCCGCTTTCCGGATTGGGCGTTGTTTTCTAGCTCTGTGTAGTAATCGTACAGCCATTTTTTGGATACCGGGTATTCCTGATTGAAATAGCTTTTAATTAACTCATCAACCGGAAGCTCCGGGTTGATAAGAAGGGCTGATAATACAAAAGTCCTCATTTCATCGAAGGAAGAATAGCTGTAACCGCTTCCGTTGAAAAATATGCCGCTGGCTCCGTGTTGTTTGAAAAGTTGGAGTCTTTGCTGGGCTATCTTTAATATGGGGAAAGGAGTGAGGTAGTCGTCGAAGTTGTTGATATAGTCCCATATATAGATGTTGTTCGTTACTTTCTTCCAGTTGTCGAGTTGTTCCGCAAATTTCTTGTCTTGCTCGTCCTTGCCGTCTGTCCGGCGGAGCGGGTAGTCGATAGCGCTGACAATTACCCCGACGTTAGGCGGGAGCTGCTTGTCTGTGACTTGTTGCGTAGTCAGGTAGGAAGTCGTAAAGAACGTGTGTTTGGGAAAACGCTGCGACAGGCGGAGGATCAGTTCCGTAACGGCGGGAGTTGCGTTCTTCTCTGTATTTCCCAATGCGGTGCAGGTGGCACACGTACAGGCGTACGGAGTATCATCCGGTGCGATTACAAAACGGAAATTCCCCTTTTCACCGAAGTTATCTACGATGTAACTTTCTATCTGGCGATACATATCCTCGGAAGAGAAACACAGTTGTGAGTCATCTGTCTTCCCGTGAATGGTGGCATATACTTTCTCTGCATCTTTTCCCAAGACTTTTCGCAGGTTGTGTCCCCATATTCCCCAGCTGTCATCAAAGTTGTTCAGGCCGATAACGCCTGTATGATCGGCGTTCAGGCCGTATGGAGAATAAATACTTTGATAGTCAAATGCAAAAGCTCCGCAAGTATCGTTGAGATTGATAAGGGCGGGAGGAAGATCCGAACCGTCTATACGCGGGTCTTCTTTGCTGATCTTCTTTATCAGTTGGTATTGCAGCCATAACATTTGTTTGTCGTCACTTGCGGTCAGTCTGATATCAGAGCCTTTGCAGGCTACTTTGAATCCTCTCTGCAATGTTGGGTCTATCTGTATGATGATGCGCCACATGTCCATTTCGGAAACGCCAAAAGCTACTATTTCATCGTCGTTTGCACGCTTCTTGAGATGTTCGTACAGGTATTTCGCCCACCGGGTGTCTCTGTCGGTCGGATCCTCACCAATGGTGACGAGATACCCTTCTTTAGATGGGAACATCTCCGTGCGTGCCTGCATACGGCAGCCGGATAAAAGGCAGCAAATACATATCATTCCTGCCAATACAGGGCCAAGCGTATCAGAATGAAATATAAACTTGTGCATAGATGTTATATAAGTTTTTATAGCGTGTCGATATGGATTCTATCTGGTTGGACGGACTTGTCCCTCGCACCGTATTGGTTTGGTTATAATAGGTGTTCCAAGTGCCCATCAAGCCTATGGTAATGTTGGGACTGACCATATACTGACCTCCCAATCCCACCATGGTATTGGTGTGAGAGAAAGAGCCGGGCAGCGCATAGTCCAGTACGGCCGTTTCCGGTGCCGATCCGATGCTTGCCATGGCGTTGATATTTGTCTTTGTATCGCTCGCCGGGAAGTATTTGGCGCCAATCTGCGCATTGTAATAGAAGTTAGAGTTGAAGAAGTGCATATCGATCTTCGTGTTGAGACGAACCACTTCAATGGTCTTGGCTAATTCTCCGCCTACAGTGAGTAGGTTAGTCTTTGACTCATTCCAACCCGTAAACAGATAGCCATTGTCTCCGGTGCCGCCTGCAAAGAATTCATCGTTCCATTCATAACGCTTTGTGTAGGCGGCTACCCGTCTATAACCCACATGTGCGCCTATTTCCCAATCATTCTTGAGATAATGCCGTAAAGCGACATCAGCCGTTATGTCCGGGAAGTATTTGGTCGCAAAGGCTGCATTGGCCGTGAGGCTCCACTTCGGTGAGAAGTGATGCGTCCACTCACCTTGTACCTGAATGCCGACTCCTCCCGGTGTCTGTTCTTCAGCCTCCATGCTGTCGCTTGCCGAGCCGCTTCGTCCTGCATAGTTGAGACGTCCTGTATAGCTGTTCTTCTGGCCTTTTCGGGTGTATTCAGCGGTGGCAACGGAGGTAATGATGTCTTCTTCTCCGTAGCGTGCACGCAGGTAGGTCAAAGCAATCTCATTCTTGAGCATCATGCTTCTAAGGCCCGATAAGTGTCGTTGGAAAGAGCGATATTCCATGATGGATGGCTCGTAGTACTTTTGGTAATAATAGGCTGAATCCGCTTGACGGTTGGCTTCATATACCACTCCCTTGGTGTACTTCAATGATTTGTTCTGACTGTCGTAAAGCAAAGCTGTATCAAGAACAGCGAGAGCCTTTTCCGGTTCTTTCGCCTTTGTCAGTTGCAGGGCACGATATTCACTGCTTTGTGAGAATGCGCCTATAATCTCTTTGTTACTCGGGTATTTATTGAGTATCGGTTTCAGGAATTCCAAAGAAGCTTCGTATCTCTTGTCACGCTCAAGGACAGTAGCCCTCTTTGCCTGATAGAACGGTTCTTCAGGATAATAATTGATCCCTTGAGCCGTATATTTCTCGAATTCATCGTATTTTCCGAGTAAACCGGACGAGTTGATGGCATACCGTAATCCGAGATCGCTCGATGGATTCAGGCTAACCAGTTTGATGGCTTCTTCGTATGCTTTCTTCGTAGCTCCGGCTTCCATGCACTTTTTGATGTAGGGCACTGCCAGTTCCTCGTATCCGATGACGTAGAAGATACGCATATCCTCGTCGCTCTGCTCGATGGCAGACAAGTATAGTTGCAAAGCCTCTTCGGTTTTATCCATTTTATCGAGAATAAATGCCCTTTTCAACGTGCAGTTTTCGTAATCAGGGAAGTGAAGAGTGATGGTGTCCAATGTGGCAAGTGCTTCATTGTAACGTTTCATATTGATATAGCAACTCAAGGCTTTTTCCCATGCGGCACCGTTCACTTCATTGTCGTCTACATGTTTTTGAGAAACGAACAATACGTGCGGCAATGCTTCTGCGTACAGACCGAGTTCCATCAGTTTTTCAGCTTTCTTCATGTGTTGTGCGCTCATGGCAAGCGTAATATCATAATCATCAGGATACATCTCATACATCTTTTTCAGCGTTGAATAGGCAAGATCATCCTCATTCATCTGGCGATAAAGCATATATTCTTTATAAAGAATTCCTTTATCATTGTTGCCATATTGTTTTTTAGCTTCTCTGATATAGAAGAGTGCATCATCGGTATATCCTCGAGTGACGGAAGTGTTCAGCAGGTAGTCTAATGCTTCCTTGTTCTTATTACCTCCTTCGTAGGCCATGCCATATAATACATAAGGATCCCGCTGCTTCTCTGCTCGGGCAGCCTCCATTAACAGGTCGTTATACATACGCCGTATGGCAGGGCTGTTGTTTCTTCGCATTTGCTCGCGTATAAACACCAGAGCTTCCGGATAACGTGCCAATTCACTAAGGATACTCGCCCTTTTGACGATAAGCGCACCGCTTCCCGGTATGGCAGCCAAACCGTTGGATGACCAGCCTAGAGCAGCTTCCCGGTTTCCTTCCTGTAAATGCAGGTTAATGATGTCCAGATAATATTCTTCGTTTTGAGGAGATACTTTGATGAGCTCCGTCAGCTTTTCGATAGCCTCTTTTCGGTTACCGCCTTTTTTCATTTGCTGGTAGCCTACCTCCATGCTGTAGATATAATCCTTCCTTAGAATGGTATCGTTCGGGTAAATCTGATTGATTCGTTTCAACAGGCGATCCGCTTCCACATCGTTGTTCTGCTTGCGGTATAGTTCAATCTTCCTTCGCCATAAGCCTCTCCAATACGGATTTACTTCCAGCAACTCATTAACGTAACAAATGGCACTGGAATAATTCTCGGTGATATCTTCTACGTCTACCAGCAGATGTTTGGCATTGACGTTGTTGTAATTGTCATCTATCGCTTTGACAAGATGATAACGCGACTGGTCATAGTTCTTTTCGTGGAACCAGTATTTTCCCATGAGCCATTCAAGGTCAGAAACATTCGGGTATTTCTGAAGGCCCTCCTCCAACAGCTCTTTCCCTGCTTCCCATTCCTCGTTCGCAAAATGCTCCTGTACAATCTGGGCATATTGCTCCGGTGTCTGGAATCCGTTGTCGGTCCCGGAGGAAGAGGTTATCAGTAAAAACAGACAACCTAATATGGTGATCTTATGGAGAAATTCTCTGTTCATTCTATCTTGTCTTTAATCTTTCTTTCTTGTTTAAATCGTAGCAGGTTCGGGCTTCATTGGCGTTGTATCAGTATTGTCCGCACTTTCTTCTTTCTGCTTGAATCCCTTACGTTCCATGTTCTTCCACTTGAAGTCTCTATTGGTCAGATAACTGAGGTATCCTCTCAATGAACAGAAAGTGATGATGGGATGATAGAAGATAGGCTCCAATATGGACGCAATGATAATCCACAGGTATTCATATCCTCTTTTATATAGCATCCCGACATAGTAGTCGTAGGTAATAACAACGATGGAAAGGAACTGGCAGAACGTATAGATCGTCAGGTAAATCATCCATGCCGTGTTCCAGTTGACCGCCCCTGTAAAGGCCAGATAGATAAATACGATCAAACCGGTAAGCTCGATGATTGGCGCCAGAAACTCAAAAATGAACATATAAGGCAGGGTTAATAATCCCATCTGTTTATATGTCTTTTTAAAGATCATTTTATGATGGATACTAAGTGTCTGGAACAATCCCCGTGCCCAACGGGTACGTTGCCGGTAAAGCATTGCCAGGTTGGGAGGCCCTTCCGTCCAACAGCAAGTATCAGGAATCTGTACGATTTTATAAGGACGGGAGAAATCGCACATATATCCTACCATGCGGGTAATGAGGTCCATGTCTTCGGCAAAAGAGGGAGCATCATATCCTCCGGCAGCAATCGCTACCGAACGGTCGAAAAGACCGAATCCACCGGAAACATTCGGCATGCCATTGATAGCGGACCACCCCATCTTGCCAATCAGATAGGAACGCATATATTCCAGATTCTGGAAAAGCGGAATCGGAGTACGGGGAGTTCTCACGTCCACGATTTGTCCGTCTTTCACAACGCATCCGTTCGCCATCAACATCGTTCCGCTGACTGCAATTACTTGTTTTTCTGAAGATATAATGGGCGAGATACAACGATAAAGAGCATACTTTTCCAAAATGCAATCCACATCCGTGCAGATAAAATAAGGATAAGAAGCAACGTTGATACCCGCATTGGATGCATCCGCTTTGGTTCCTCCATTTTCTTTGTCTACAACGATGAGTCGGCTGTATTTCGGGTTGGAGGATTTGAGGAGTCTTCGGAACGGTCTGGTTTTGATTCGCTCGATATAAGCATAGGGCACTTCTACCAGTTCATAATATTCGGTCATCTTTTTCAATGTACTGTCCGTACTTCCATCATTTACAATAACCACCTCGAAAAGCGGATATTCCAATGCAAGCATGGAGTTCACATTATCAATGATTGTCTTTTCTTCATTGAAGGCAGGAGCAATTACCGAAATGCCCGGTGTATAGGGGGATTCCTTGATTGTTTTCCGCATATAGCTTTCCACATAGTAATCCTTTCTCCGTTTTAGAGAAATGAAAGAGAGGAAGGCGAATGTGATGAAGAATATCGCCAGCATGCTCGTATAAAAGAATACGAAATAATTGAAGAATGTAAATATTATATCTCTCATATTCTCTAAATTAACTGGTTGATTAACGGATGCCTGGTATGGGCAAACAATATAGCTGTGTGGGAATCTGCTTTTCTCTCCAATTGATCGAATGTTTTTCTTCCCATTGCACTGTATTCATAGAGGGACTTCAGGATGATACGTTTTGTTCCCCAGTTGTCTGCTTCATCATAAGCATTGTAAAGAAATCCTAATGCCTTATCTGTTTTCAGGTCTGCAACAGCCGAAATGATTTGTCGTTTGACTTCTTCCGGTTGCACATGATACATTTCAATCAGTTTGGGCTCAATCTCTTTATATTTTAGTTTTCCTAAAGTTCTGATCGCTTCACCCCGTATTTCCACAGAACGGGCATTGAGTTGCTTCGCGAGAATTGGGGCACTATCGGTTTCATTATATAACCGGATTTCGTTGATAAAGAATATCTTAACATTCTCTTCGGCCGAAGTATTCACCCATTTAATAAAGCTGGGTGTATTATATCCCACCTTCTTACGGTGTTCCAGAATAGCATGCAACTCCATCATGTCCCATTGCCTTAACTTCATGCCGATGTCTTCGTCGAAGAAGCGGAACGGGTCACCCTGGCTTAACCACATATAAGTATAGCGTGCCGAGTTTCTTAATTCTAGTTCACGATGATAGAGGAAACGCACCAATACCGCTTCAGAGGCATAGCCATTGATGGACTGAATAAGTTTCAGAGCTTGTATCTTTGATCTTTTGGAACCGAATTGAAGTTCGCGTTCAAGGAAACGTGTGATTTGGAATACGGTTTGAATCGTTTGATAGTTTAGTTCATTGATCTCATCTTCATGCACACTCTTGATTTCTGTTAACAGTTGAGTGATAATACGTAACTCATTAGGCTTGGGACGTTTTTTCGTATCATACTGTAATCTGTCTGCGATTTCCTCTTCACTCAATGTGTTGGAATCTAGCGAGATAGATTTCATTTCCTCGTAATATTTATCGAAAGCTTTATTGTATCTTCGCTTCTCTTTCCGCCTTTTAAATATACCATATATAATATGGAATAGGAGAAACAAGTACGCAATAATGCAAAACATTACAGCAATTGAGCATATTCTTATGATTAAAGGATAGCCAATAAACTTGTAATATATCCAATAGAAATAATATTCTATGTAATCTATACCATACAGTACTTGATCCATTTCCCTTGATATATTTATATATAGAACTTGTATATTCGGAATAAAAGTTCTATATTTGTTGTATTGAATGTTCTGTCTAATGCAAATATACGAAATAACTTGTATATATTATCCATTGTTCATGAACAGGCCTTTTGAACCATATTTTGACTCTTGTGATTATTTTCGATGGAAAGGATTGAAATTACGAATGAGAACGTCAAAAACACTATTAATCGTTAAATATATTTTTGATAAGTTAACATATAGAGCTCGGATATTGGGTGTGATAAGGTAGAGCTTTCATGGGAAACTGAAACAAACAATAAATTTAAAAATTAGATTAAGATGAAAATTAAAAGTTTGATGTACGTCCTTATGGGGACAATGTTGGTTACTACTTCCTGCTCTGATAATGAGTTGGAAAAAGGTAACGATGGTTCGGGAACTGTTGACCCGGTAAATGCTTCTACACTTGTGAATGTATATTCCGATAAAAGTGCTTCTGAAGCGAGTCTGCTTGTGGGAGATGTATTAGTGAAAGATTCCCGTACTCTTACGTTGAATGTTCCTGCTGCTTGCGAGAAAGTGTATATGAAATACAATACAGTTTCGGGAACAGAAGCTACAAAAGAATTTGCTTTGTCTCCTGTTAGTCGTGGTGTAGATCAGAGTACTGGTTTCAATTTTGAAACAAACCGTCTGGCATCGGTAACTCTTGCGCTTCCTGAAGATGCAGTGCAGCCGACAAATGAAACGGACCAAGGCTATCTTTTCTATCATAACACAGGTGTGGTGATGTTCGAAGATGGTTGGCCTATTCAACTGGATTCATGGTATGATGAAGATTTCAACGATGTTGTATTCGAGTATGACTTGAAGGTGACTGAATGTCATAGTCAACAGATGATGGAGACTGTAGGAGGTAAAGAAGAATTGTTGTTGACTTTGGATGTTCGTGCTGTAGGTGGTATATACCCGACTGTGTTAGGTGTTGTACTGGATGGTTTGAAAAGCGAGTATGTTGATCGGATTACTGCAAGCCTTGTACTAAAAGGTGGTCAGGGAACAATGACAGACTTAGCTAAAGAGGAACTTTCTACAAAAAATATAGTGAAAGTTGAAAATAAAAATTGGAATTGGAGTAATGATACTCGCAAAGAACCGCGTTTCGCAATATTGACAGTGGATAAAGCACAAGCGGAAGGAACTGTTATTACACTGGATGGTTTAACTTCTTTGATGGATAATAATCAGGATATGTTTCAGGTAACACAAGGAAAAGTAAGAGAAGGACTACCTATGTTGCGTGCTGAAGTTAGACTGATTGGTAAAGAAGGATTAACTGGAGCCGAAAGAGATGCTCAGCTTGCAGCATTTAGAGAGTTGATTTTAGATACTAATAGACAGAATTTCTTTATTAAGGTGAACGGTGGTAAAGAAATACACATGAGGGGTTATGCACCGACTTCTGCTTACAAAGCAGAATATGAAGCATTGGTTGCGGGTGACACTACACTGGATGCAAATGTTTATTATTCAAATACCAAAGGTTCCACTTGGGGAGTTAAACTTCCGGTTGGCACACGTCATGCTTATGAACGTGTACCATTTAGAGAAGCATATCCTGATTTTACTAAATGGGTAGATAGTAAGGGTGCTTCAAACCAGAAATGGTATGAGAACTTTGTTGATGAAAAAACTATAAGATATTGGTAATGCAAATTATCTGTCAATACGTTATTTGAGTTATTTTGTACAATTTGAACCCCTCTTTTTTCGAAAAGAGGGGTTTCTTTGTATTCGGAAGAATAATCTTTAAACTAATACCGTAATGACGAAGCGATTTTTTATAGGCTACAGTTTGATTACTTTTTTTCTCTTAAATAGTGTGGTGCTTTTGGCACAGCACAAAGCTTCCTTTGTGCAGCAATGGAAAATAGAAGATGCATCCCATGCTTTGCAGATAATAGAACGTGCAGATACATTAGAATTGATAGTTCCGGACGGACTGACTATGTGGTATCGGCAACGATTGACGGGCGATTATGAAATATGTTATCGTATTTGTATGGTGATGCAAGGTGGAAAGTATGACCGCTTGAGTGATCTGAACTGCTTCTGGGCTGCCAATGATCCTAAATACCCTGATGATCTTTTTGCCCGTAGTCAGTGGCGTGACGGCATCTTTAAAAACTATAACACATTAAACCTTTTCTACGTTGGATACGGAGGAAATGATAATTCAACGACCCGTTTCCGTCGATACAAAGGAGAATATTATGGAGTGGCAGATGACAAGGTGAAACCTTTATTGAAAGAATATACCGATGCCTCTCATTTACTCGTCCCCAATCAGTGGTATGAGATTCGGATTCGAGTGGAAAAGGGAATCACAACTTATTCTGTGAATGATGAAGAGTTGTTCCGCTATACCCTTGCGGGTGGTGAAGGTGACGGACACTTCGGTTTACGTCTTTTGCAGAATCACGTACTCTTTACAGATTTTAAAGCGACTATACTTTGACTTATATACTGAAAACCTAATAAGACTATATTTCCATGATGAAACAACCTTTTACTAAATTTGGAGTGACAACTCTGTTTTCTCTTTTGTGCTCAGCATTCCTTCATGCTCAAGTTGTAACAGATGAACGGATGTTTTCTTTTGAAGAACCGCAAATACCGGATTGCATCACCGCTACCCATTCCCGCCTGTCGGTATCTGATCTGCATTATAAAGATGGAAAACATTCGTTGGAATGGACATTTGAACCGGGTGGTATATTGGAACTCAAGAAAGACCTGAAGTTTGAGAAGAAAGATCCGACCGGCAAGGATTTATATCTTTCGGCTTTTATTGTGTGGGTTTATAATGAAGTTCCCCAAGATACGATCATTGAGTTTCAGTTTCTGAAAGACGGCAAACGATGCACATCTTTCCCTTTTGGTATTAATTTCAGTGGTTGGCGCGCCGCATGGGTTTGCTATGAACGTGATATGCAAGGCACACCGGAAGAAGGTATGAATGAACTCCGGATTATTGCTCCAAATTCAAAAGGAAGCCTTTTCATCGATCATTTGATTACGGCTACTAAGGTTGATGCACGTCAACAGACGGCCGATCTGCAAGTCCCTTTTGTCAATGCCGGAACCACCAACCATTGGCTGGTTGTCTATCAACACTCGCTTTTGAAACCGGATATTGAATTGACTCCTGTAGACGATAAGCAAAGAGCAGAAATGCAACTGTTGGAAAAGCGTTTTCGTGATATGATCTACACGAAAGGGAAAACGACAGATAAAGAAGTAGAAACCATCCGCAAGAAATATGATTTCTATCAGATAACTTACAAGAATGGTCAAGTATCGGGAGTACCTATTTACATGGTACGTGCTTCAGAAGCTTATGAACGGATCATACCGAACTGGGATAAAGATATGCTGACTAAAATGGGAGTGGAAATGCGTGCTTATTTCGACCTGATGAAAAGAATTGCCGTTGCATATAATAATGTGGTAAATCCGGTGATTCGGGAAGAAATGAAGAAGAAGTTCTTAGCAATGTACGATCACATAACCGATCAGGGGGTAGCTTATGGTAGTTGTTGGGGAAATATCCATCATTATGGCTATAGTGTTCGCGGTCTGTACCTGGCATATTTTCTGATGAAAGATGTGCTTAGGGAAACCGGGAAACTTCAGGAAGCCGAACGGACATTACGCTGGTATGCGATTACTAACGAAGTATACCCTAAACCGGAAGTCAATGGAATTGATATGGACTCTTTCAATACACAGACCACAGGACGCATTGCCAGCATTTTAATGATGGAAGATACACCGGAAAAACTACAATATCTCCGGTCTTTCTCCCGTTGGATTGATTTTGGTTGCCGTCCTGCATTGGGATTGTCCGGTTCGTTTAAAGTAGACGGAGGTGCTTTCCATCATCGAAATAACTATCCGGCTTATGCTGTGGGCGGACTCGATGGAGCAACCAATATGATCTATCTTTTCAGCCGGACGGAATTTGCTGTTTCCGAGTTAGCTCATGAAACAGTGAAAAATGTACTGTTGACCATGCGTTTCTATTGCAATAAGCTGAACTTCCCTCTTTCCATGTCCGGTCGTCATCCAGATGGAAAAGGTAAACTGGTTCCTATGCATTTTGCTATGATGGCTTTAGCCGGTTCTCCCGATGGAAAGGAGGAATATGATAGTGAAATGGCTTCTTCTTACCTCCGTCTGATTTCAGACCCAAGTATTGAAAATGACTCTCCCGAATATATGCCTAAGGTTTCAAATGCTGAAGAACGTAAGGTGGCAAAACGTCTTGTGGAGAAAGGTTTCCGTCCGGAACCGGACCCGCAGGGAAATATAGCGATGGGATATGGTTGCGTCTCTGTCCAACGTCGTAGTAACTGGTCGGCTGTGGCACGCGGACATTCCCGTTATCTATGGGCGGCAGAGCATTATCTGGGAGCAAATCTATACGGTCGTTACCTGGCACACGGCAGTTTGCAAATATTGACTGCTGCACCGGGACAGACAGTAACTCCCGCCACTAGCGGCTGGCAGCAGGAAGGTTTTGACTGGAACCGTATTCCGGGAGTGACATCTATTCATTTGCCATTGGAGCAATTGCAGGCTAAGGTGCTCAATGTGGATAGTTACTCTGGAATGGAAGAGATGCTTTACTCCGACGAGGCTTTTGCCGGTGGTTTGTCTCAACAGAAGATGAATGGTAATTTCGGAATGAAGTTACATGAGCATGATAAGTACAACGGATCACATCGGGCACGTAAATCTTACCATTTCATCGATGGAATGATTGTCTGTCTTGGTTCGGATATTGAAAATACAAATACGGAGTTCCCGACAGAAACGACTATCTTCCAATTGGCAGTTACTGATAAAGCAGGGCATGATTATTGGAAAAATTATCAAGGAGATAAGAAAGTATGGGTGGACCATTTGGGAACGGGTTATTATGTTCCAACTCCCATCCGGTTTGAGAAGAACTTTCCTCAATACTCGCGAATGCAAAATACAGGAAAGGAAACAAAGGGTGATTGGGTTTCTTTGGTTGTAGATCATGGAAAGGCACCGAAAAACGGAAGTTATGAATACGCTGTTCTGCCTCAGACGAATGAAACTCTGATGAAGAAATTTGCAAAGAAGCCCACTTATAAGGTATTACAGCAAGACCGGAATGCACATATTGTAGAGTCCGTTTCCGAACAGATCATTTCTTATGTGTTGTTTGAAACTCCTGAAACGACATTGCCGGGTGGTTTATTACAACGTGTGGATACTTCCTGTCTGGTTATGATTCATAAAGGATCTGCTGATAAGATTAAGTTGACGGTGGCACAACCGGATTTAGCTTTGTATCGCGGTCCAAGCGATGAAGCGTTTGATAAAGATGGGAAACGCATCGAACGTAGTATCTATTCACGACCATGGATTGAAAATGCCAGTAGTGAAATACCTGTGACTGTAACGATAAAAGGGCAATGGAATGTAGAAGAAACTCCGTTTTGCAAGGTGATTTCTTCTGATAAGAAGCAAACAGTTTTGCAGTTCAGTTGTAAAGATGGTGCTAGCTTTGAAGTGGAGTTAAGGAGATAAAAGTCAGACAATAGGAGATCATTTGCTTTTCCTGATAGGGGAACACTAGTTTCTCTTGGAGAAACCATAGTTTCCATGCCGTTGAAACTATTGTTTCTCGGTGCTGAAACTACAGTTTCCCAATGCTGAAACTTTAGTTTCCCGGTACGAAATGTACTGTACTGGATTTAGTTGACAACTTCGCTTGTTATACCTAAGTTAGTTTACTCAATATTTTTTAAAACCTAAATAAGTTTACTTGTCCCTTTGTAATTCCTGTATAAGTTGTCATTTTAGATATGTTGCAAAATTATGTATCTTCTCTTATAAGTGCAAGACTTCGGGCTGTAAACTTTCATTAAACAACAAAAACTCTTCGCTCGGGGATCGCCCTAGCGGCAACCTTAGATTTGCAGCATCAAAATATTTATCTTTGAATTGATATTGAAA
>OWJJ01000008.1_pt1 | contig 111869 bp, 85 predicted proteins | sample 1732811 | NCBI WGS metagenome assembly OWJJ01 (sample SAMN05065756, study PRJEB22554) | human gut metagenome | biome: ENVO:2100002; feature: ENVO:00000062; material: ENVO:00002003 | host: Homo sapiens | place: USA
AATATGGGTGTCCGTGGAAGATGAAATCCGAAATCATAGATTGACCGACATAAGCCACAACATGATTTCAGGAGGACACGAGTATGAAGTACGATGCAAGAGCTTGCAAATTCAACATGGACACCGGCTGCGTGGAGCTGCTGCTCCGGGATGGGAAAATGATCTCCATTGACTGCACCGGGGTCGAGGATGCGCTGGACGTGACTATGGTGCAGAGGGCAGAGTTGGACTACCTCATCTACAATGACCCACTGGCGTATGCAGATTTGATTCTGAATGGTGACCCGGAGAAATATCTGAAACAAATTTTGTGAAATGAATATTCTGCGATTTTACTGAAGAATCGACAATGTAGCGAAAACTAGATATCATAGCAACAGGCTTTATTTTGTTTCAGAAGAGGTATTAGCATATGGAAGCGTATGAATTAGATAAAATAAAAGTTTTGGCAACTTCTTTCCGTGGTGCAATTGAGATAGCAAAAGATGCTGGTGAATTTGATAATGACTTTGCATTTCCTCGATTTCCCAAAGGATGCTGTGGAGATATAAGCGATCTTTTAGCTGAGTATTTGGCACAGCATGATATTTACACATATTATGTCTGTGGTCAAAAAGGTACCCAATCACACGCATGGCTGGTTCTTGTAAACACTGTAACAGTGACAACTGATAATTCAGATGCTGACAGAAAGTATAAAAGTCTGATAAGTGTTTATAATGAAGATAATGATGTAATGCTACTGCGAAAATACTATAACTTAAAAGATGCTATTATTATTGACATAACCGGAGATCAGTTCACAAATCAAAAATGTTTTTTGTATTATAACATTCCTGTTTATGTTGGTTTTTTAGATGACTTTCATAAACTTTTTAGGGTGGATCAATGCTCTATCCATGAACCTGCTAGATTGTGGGATGCTCGCTGCAAAAGTCTGTATCGAGCAATAACTAAATATATAAAGTGATTTGCAGTATGAAACGAAGTTTTTTTCAATTAAGGTATAAAACAAAAACAGGGTGCGTCCACCCGGACGCACCCTGCCAAAAGCCACAGACAATAACGATATGTACAGCAGGAAGTTCCCCAACGGGAACTTCCTGTTTTTCTTTTCCTGCAAGATGAGCCTGCTCTGCCTGCCATGCAGCAAATTCTCTTTGCCCTTCCTCGCTGTTCCAGCAGGCAAGGATGGCCGGGTAGAATGCCCGTGCCAGACGGTCGATGACTTCATCGGGATAAGGGGAAGTGTTTGTGGACTTTTTCTTTTTGTTCAAACGCACGCTCCTTTGATCGTCCCACCGTGGCAAAGCCGGGCGAGAAAATCAAAGTTCCAATTTCATATCAGGCGCAAGGGCGCGGATGCTTTCCGCCCTGCTCTTGCTGCTGGCGGATGGTTGATGGCTTACAAGTGCCTGTCGTTATGCGGTCTTTTCGGCTTCTTCAAGGGTTTCAGCAACCTGATGCTTACGCTTCGGGATGGTGAGCAGCTGGGGTTAAATGTGAAGCTGTATTCCAGCCGCTGGATCATTGCGTGTACCGCAGCTTCCAACTCGGTGTACAGCATCATGTCCTCGACGCTCCCGGCGTCCTCAAAGGACGATTTGATGGGTGTGTAGGGATAGATATGGGCGGCTTGCCGTCAACCACCTCAGGCGGCGCGTAAGCCGCCGTAGAGCGGATGATGGGTGGAAGCCGCTGAATGCTCCCCATCGGGTTCAGGGCGAGACTGGCACGGACAGCATCATCCACCCGGCTCATTTCTTCCGGGGTGAGGTGTCCGAGATATTTCAGCACCCTGCTCTTGTCTACGGTAAAAATCTGCTCTGCCTGAACGATTGATGGTAAATGTGCAAGGCAGTCAAGCAGATGCTCCCGATTTTCCAGTTCCGCCATCAAATCATCCGGGGTTTTCTCGGAAACTAGGTTTGTTCCCTCGTAATCCTCGGAATCCAAAGAAAAAGCCGTATGATAGCGTGAACGCTCGTTGCTGGCGTATTCCATGCGGCGGGAATCGTAGATAACCTCCGCAATCTCGGCAGAAACAGTAATATTGACACTTTCACCAGTGACCAACTCGTAGTGAAGAATGCGAGAGCCTATGTGTAACCTCAAAATTTTCGATAAAATGTGAAATGCCGAAAATTTGGAGACACTACGGATATTTCGCCGCTTGGGGCAGCCATGAAAAGAGGGCAAACATAAAACCTGCTCCTTTTCGGGAGAAGGCCATCTAAAGCTATAAAAATAGCCGGACAACAGCCGACCGAAAGATTGGAGATCTTTCAGTCACGCTGCTGCCCGGCCATTTGGTGCTACGTTTCATACATTGCCATGTGGCAATGGCCCGTTGCTCGGTGCGAACAGTCCATATTCAGGGTGCAATGCACCCGATTTATTATTTTTGTATACTTCAATACGTTAAAGAAAGTTTGGAGAACACCTCATTTGCGGCCAATCATCAGATGCCACGGAACGTAAAGGTGAACTCCACAGGCTTGGTCACATCAGGAATATACTCCGGGTGGACATTGGCACCCCAGCTGTCATCGCCGCCAACGCCCATCTGCTCGCCCATAGCACGGATGACCGTGTAATGGACCGGGGGCAGCTCGTAGGGATGCTTGGCACTCTCCATTTCATGGGGAGTGTAGGGCAGCGCAGAGAAGAACATGGGCTTTGCGGCATCCGCGGTAAACAGCAGCCCGCGACCCTTGCGGTCCACTACCTTTGCCCAGCGCACAGCGGTCTTTGCACCGCACTCCTGCGGCACAAGGTACTGTGCCATGTTGTCTGCGACCTTGTTCTGGTAAATGCCCAGCTTTGCACCATGCTGACGATCCCAGTAGGTCTCCGCAGGGCCGTTTCCGTACCACTCCACCGTGTCGTAGTCAGCGTCGATCTTGAACAGTACGCCGAACTCCGGCATTGCTGCAAGTCCTTCCACCGGGTCATAGTGCAGGGTGGTCTGGATGCGGCCATCACCGAACACACGGTACTGCAGGCTGCACTCTGCTGCGGGGCTAGTCTGGAGGTTATAGAGATAGGTCACGACCACGCTGTCGGCTTCCACCTCGCAGGTGGGGTTCTGGAGGATGGTGCCGCCGTGAACAGACGGGATCTCCTTACCGATGCCCTTGGCGGTAGCGTACAGGCTTGCCAGCTTCCACTGACCGCGAACGCCGCTCATGTTGTTGCCGCAGTCGTTGTCGGTGGGAGCGCGCCAGAAGTTGGGACGGGGAATCTCCTGAATCATCTCCTTGCCGGCATAGCGGTAGGAAGTCAGACCGCCGTTCAGATCGGAGAACAAAACATCGAAATTCTCACCACGGACACCGATGTTGTGTGTACCGTGCGTAACGGTAAACGGCGTGACCTTCTTGCTGGGAATGGAACGGACCACAGCGATCACACCCTGTCCAAAGGCGACTTCATGACCCTTCTTTGCCCAGCTGGTGTCCTCCTTCAAACGGAAGCTGATGGTCACTGCATATTCACCGGGGAGCGCAGGAACCATAAACGGCAGCGGGAAGCTGGAACGCTCTTCGGGAGCAACATCAATATTGGTCAGTTCCTGCTGCTGATACAGCTTTCCATCACGATGCAGCAGTGCAACGCAGTCGAAAGCATCCGTAGAGGTGAACAGGTTCTTGTTCCAGACTTCAAAGCCAGAGTTGTCGATGGAAACGGCGATGTTCTGATAGCAGAACTTGACCTCCTGCATCTTGGGAGAAGGAGCACGGTCACCACCGTAGGCAATGCCGTTTCCGCTGAAATTATAGTCGGTAGGACGCTCACCGAAGTCGCCGCCGTAGGCTTGGAACCACTTGCCGTAGCGGTCTTTTTTCCAGATGGACTGGTCGATGTAATCCCAGATGAAGCCGCCCTGATAGCCGCAGTCCTTCTGGTCGGCAAGTTCCGTGTACTTGTGCAAAGCACCGTTGGAGTTGCCCATAGCATGAGAATATTCGCACTCGATATAAGGCCGCTTATCGCCCTGTGCCAGATACTCTTTAATGTCCTTGACCGTGCTGTACATATGGCTCTCGATATCGGTGGTTTCGAGGAAGCGGGGATCATTGACCACACCTTCGTAATGCACCAGACGGGTGTCATCAAAGAGGCGGACCATCTCGGCCATCTGGAGCAGGGTCTCACCACCAAACGATTCGTTGCCCAGAGACCAGATCAGAACAGCAGGATGGTTTTTGTCACGCTGGTAAGTGGAATTCATGCGGTCAAACAAGACAGCTTTCCACTCCGGCTTATCATTGGGCAAAACGCCCTCGATGCCGCGAATGCCCGCCTGATGAATATCCCATGTGCCATGGGATTCCAGATTGTTCTCTGCGATCAGATACAGACCATACTCGTCGCACAGGTCGTACAGTGCATCCTGATTCTGGTAATGGCTGGTACGGATGGCATTGATGTTGTTCTGCTTCATGGTGATGATGTCCCGAAGCAGTTCCTCATGGGTGTGTACGCCCACAGCACGACCCGTAATGGAGCTGAACTCATGACGGTTGGCACCCTTGAACACGATGCGCTTGCCGTTGAGCAGCATCCGATTGTTCTTCAACTCGAACTTGCGGAAACCGACTTTCTGCCCAGTCACCTCTACCAGATGGCCTGCATCGTCCAGCAGCTCAATTTCCAGTTCATACAGAGCCGGGTCCTCTGCATTCCACAGGTGGGGGTTCTCCACCGCATGACTGAACAAAGCAGAACCGCCGTTCAGTGCGATTTTTTCGGAGAACACTTCCAGCTCACTGCGGTGCAGGGTCAGACGGGCTGCGCCCTTACCCTCCACCTGCAATGCAACTTCCAGCGTGGAATGAGCGAAATCATCCCCGGCAAACAGCGTTTTGACGGATATATCTTCCAGATGCACGGTGGGGATGGCGTACAGCCACACGCTGCGGAAGATGCCGGAGAAGCGGAAGAAGTCCTGATCTTCGCACCAGCTGGAGGAAGTCCACTTGAACACCTGCACAGCAAGTTTGTTCACGCCCGGCTGGAGATAGGGAGTCAGATCGAATGCGTGTGCGGAGAAGCTGTCCTCAGTGTAACCCACATAAGACCCGTTCAGCCAAAGAGCCATGCCGCTTTCCACACCCTCGAACTCGATGTGGACGGGCTTGCCCTGCATGGATTCCGGCAGCTCGAAGTATTTTACATAGCTTGCCACCGGATTGAACCGCTGCGGGATCTCACCCGGCTGTACTTCTTCACGGCCATCCCACGGATACTGAACATTCGCGTACTGGGGAATGTCGTAGCCCTCCATCTGGATGTGTGCCGGAACATGAATGTCATCCCAGCCGCTGCAATCGTAATCCGTCTTTTCAAAGCCGGGGATGGCACTGGTGTAGTTCTTTGCGTAGGCGAATTTCCAGATACCGTCCAGCTTCAGCGCCAAAGAAGAGGAGCCTGTCCGATATTCTTCGCGGGAAGCGTAAGTACGGAAACTTGCATGAGCATTCAGCACGTTTTCCTTGAAAAAGGTGGGGTCTTTTACTTTTGCAAAATCAAATGCAGCCATAGTATTTCCTCATTTACCTTTTATAATTTTATAATATTTCTCCAGCCTCCCCGGAGGAATCGCCGGATTCCTCCGGGGAACAGCAGATGAAGGAGAAATGATAATGGCTTCTTATCAGGCTGCTGCACGCAGCTTTTCATTTGCTTCTTCGACCTTCATACGAGAGAGAATGAAGGTGATGATGGCATCCAGAGCAAACGGAATCACCAGATACATGATCTTCAGCATATTGATGCAGGAATCCGGCTGAACGGTCAGAGCGCTGTCAAAATGGCTTGCTGCCAGCAGCCAGCCGGTGATGGCGGTGCCAAGGCCACCGCCCAGCTTCACGCCCAGAGAAGTGCAGGAGTACATCGTGCCATCCACGCGCTTATGCTTCGTCAGCCAAGTATATTCAGAGCAGGCTGCGATCACAGCGTTCATATCGCCCTGCCAAGGACCCTGACCAAGAGCTGCGATTGCAGTAAAGAGCAGCATCAAAGGTCACATTGCCGCTGCCCATGTAACCAGCTACAGCAACCAGTGCACGAGAAATCGTTGCCAGAGTATAGCTCATTACATTCAGCTTATACATTCCATTCCACTTTGCAACCAAGGTCGGGGTGAACACCAGTGCGATGATCAGAGGAATGTTGATCGCCCAAGAGAATACACCGAACAGATTCTGGTTGCCAAGGATGTAGGTTGCATAGTAGGTGCCCATGCTGATCATGGCACCGTAGATCTGCTGCAAAATGTAGGTGACGCAAATCATCATATAATATTTGTTACCAGCAAGCAGCTTTGCAGCCTGAACCAGATTGTACTTTTCGTCCTGCTCGATTTCCTTTTTGTCGGTGGTATCCACCAATTCGCCTTCCGGCAGTTCCTTCACGGAGAGAACGGAGAGGGTGTTGACAAGCAGACCGATGATGGCGTAGATGATTGCAACAGTGCGCCAACCGGCAGCACCACCGCCCAATGCCGTAACAGCACCCAGCGTGATGGACTGGATGAGCAGGCTGGTGGCAAAGGCAAACATGAAACGCCAAGAACCCATCTCGACCTGTTCGGCACTGTTCTTCGTGACGAGAGCAGTCAGTGCAGAGTAAGCAATGTTGTTGGCAGTGTAGAATACAGCGTTCAGCAGAGTATATGCGATCAGGAACCATGCGTACTGTGCAAACTGTCCCAGATTGGTCGGGATGGCGAAAATTGCCACCAGCGTAATGGCACAGCCAATGTAGCCGTACAGCATCCAAGGACGGGCTTTGCCCATCTTAGAATGCGTTTTGTCGATCAAAGAACCAAAGAAAATGTCCGTCACACCGTCCAGCAGTTTGGAAACTGCGATCAGAGTGCCGACAATGCCGGGGTTCAGGCCAACGGTGTTGGTCAGATAGATCATGACAAAGGAGGACAGGAATGCATACACCACGTTGCCTGCAATATCGCCTGAACCATAGCCGACTTTATTATACCACTTTAGATAACGTTTCTCAGTCATTGTGCTTTCTCCCATCTTGCTTGTTTTGTGTGGGCGCGACCAATCTGCTGCGCACTTCAGACTGGAATCCTTATTACGCAAGTTGCCCAAATCTCTTGCGTTTCGTCTGAAAATATTATAGAATCTAATGGAACGAAAAGATATGGACAAGATGGAACAAAATATGCACAAAATCAAAGCGTTTGTAATTTTTTGATAGAATGTTTTCCAAATCACTGTAAACTCTCTGAAGATGAGGAGGACGCAGGGATGTATTTCAACTCAGGATATTTGAACAACTCCCGTTTGGATTTCAAAGACTACTCAAAGCCGCTGGTCGTAGGCAGCTGCGGCACTTATCGCTTGAAAAAACGCCCTAAGCTGCCTACTTTTTGGGCAAAGGGTCGCAGAGACTATCAAATCCTCTATGTGGCATCTGGTAAAGCACACTTCTGGTTCGATGGTGTTGAGGAAGTGGTGACTTCTGGACACATGGTGCTTTATCAGCCGAAAGAAATCCAGAAGTATGTCTACTATGTAGAAGATCATCCAGAGGTGTTCTGGATTCACTTTACAGGATATGATGTCAAAAACATCCTGAACTATCACGGAATACCCTTGGACAAGCACGTTTTTTACAGCGGCACACTGCCGGATTACAAAATGCTGTTCCGAAAGATCATCCGGGAACTGCAACAATGTGAATATGGCTATGAAGACTATATTGCTTCTCTCTTCAACATCATGCTGCTTTTAGTAAGCAGGCAACAGCAGGAAAGCGAGAAAACAACTACAAGCATCCCCGAAGAAATCGAAGCCGCCGTTGCCTACTTTAACGAGAATTATAATACAAAGGTCAGTGTGGACGATTACGCAGAATCGCTGCATATCAGTACGAACTGGTTTATCCGTAATTTTAAGCAGTACATGAAAATAAGCCCTGCACAATACATCCTGTCCCTTCGGATGGTAAATGCACAAAGCTTATTGGAGAACACCGAATACAATATTGGAGAAATTGCAGAGATCGTAGGGTATGATAACCCACTCTATTTTAGCCGGGTATTCAAGAAAGAGTATGGTGTCAGTCCGGCACAGTACCGAAAGAATCTGGAAGAATCTACTGAAAAATGAGAAAGATTCCTTATAAATAAGAAGAGTAGAATCATGCCGATAAAAAATGCGATCCACAGCCAACAAGTCTACGACCCAACGGATGAATCCATCATGGCAGAGCAGGAACTTTGCATGGATACTTTCAGCTTGCGTTTTCCTGTTCGTCAAGAATGCGCCAGCCGTCCATCAGGTCTGAATTTTCCATAATAAAGGTGTGGGCAGTGTCCTGTCCCCACGAGTTGTCGTATTTCAGCATCAGATAATCGCTCAACTCGGTCCGATTTTTGAACTTCAACAAGCGATACGGCTCCTGAAAAGCGACCTTTTCGACGAAATATACCGCATCCGATGTGGGAAGCATAACGCCGACATGACCGATCATAAGAGAATTGTCCGTTTCAGAGAACTGATCGTGCAGGACTACGGAGACGAGACGGATCTTATCATCTTCTACGAAGGAGAGACTGCGTTTCTTCCATTCCTGCTGAATCGTTTTCAAATGGGTAGGAATATCGGTCGTATTGGTGGTTTTAACCGGGGCGAACAGCGCATCAAACTTTTGCCTTCCGTCGCCGCAAAGGGATTCCGGGTCAGAATCCAGTGTTTCATAGTCCATAAACAGGGTGTCCTCGGCTGAGTCAAGGTCTGCCTTGCCCGTGACAGTGATAAAATCACCGAACAGCCCACAAGCAGTGATCCGACAGTTCCAGCCGGGGAAGGTATCGTATTTTTCTGTCCATGCGTCCTGCATGGAGTAAGGATCGTATTTCAGATCCAAAGGCTTGGCGTTTTCAAACCCTGTGGTGAGCCATGCCGGGTCCACAGCATTGTTGAACTTCTGCACATGATCGAAGAAGGTCCGTATCCGCAGGTCGGACACGCCGGCATCCTGCAAAAGCTTGGAAAGAAGAGCTTGTGTATCCGAATCTGCCAAATTGGAGTATTCGATCTGCTGAAGGACAGGCAGAGAAGTTTTTGGAGTGCAGCCCCCTGCCAGAAACGCACCGCAAAAAAGTGCAGCGGAGCAGACAAGAAAAGTTCGACGTTTCAAAAATGGTCACCTCGTTGTGTTTTTCGGAAAGTTTCTTTGAGTGCCGGAGTCTCCACCATAGGCGAAGAGAGCAACGCCATCGGTCTTATAACGAATGGTATCACAGATAAACAAAGAAAATCAATGACTTCTGTCGTATTTGACCCTATATAATGTTGCAGTATCCATATCCCATACGGCTAACGTCCATGTAGAGAAAGTCGATGCGGCAGCTTTCTGAACGATTTTCTTCATGTCGGACACAACAGGAGTATACCCAAGTTGGAATAAAAATTTTCCGTTTTTTCCGAACAGAAGGTTCAAATCACTTTCCAGATAGACGGAGGATACCAACTTGCGAAGCGCGGCACGGCAATCCCATAGATTTCCCCATGCTGCAGGGTGAGTTTTACGGTACGCAGTGCCAGCAAGCAAGATGGAGGGGCCTTGCCCCGACAAGTTCGGATTTGTCCAGTTCTGCTGGCTTTTTTGCTGCAACAAAAGGCCGGGGCAGGGGAGAACCCTCTGTCCCGGCCTTTCTGCGCGATGCGGGGGCCGTCAGCCCTCCATCTTGTGCTCCACGAAGTCGCCCACCATCTTGTCCAGCTGGCTCACGGCGTGCTCGGCACCTTTGGCGATCTTGCGGGCGGTGCGGCGCAGCTGGCGCTGGCTCGTGTTGGTGGCCATGACGCCGGCGGCACCCAGTGCGGCACCGGCGGCCATGCCGATCAGGAGCGGGGCGGTGGAGCTTGTGTGTTCGTTTTTCATAGGAGGCACTCCCTTCGAATCAAAATTTTTGGGCTGCGAGGGTAGTATTTCCACCAAAGGATTCACTATACGCTTTTTTTGTGCAGGAAAATGTGGTATACTGTATCATATGCTGATAAACTGGGCTGGTTATGGGCTGGCTTGGTTTATGGGAAAAGGCATATTCTGCGAAGGAGGTTTCTTTTTTGCTGAAGATAACGGAACCGAAAAAAGTTCTCTGCATCCATGACCTTTCCGGTGTGGGGCGCTGCAGTCTGGCGGTCATCCTGCCGGTGCTCAGCGTCATGGGCATCCAGCCGGTGGCACTGCCCACGGTGGTGCTTTCCACCCACACCGGCGGCTTCGGGACACCGGCCCGTCTGGACGGCTGCGCCTACGGCGAGGCCGCACTGGAACATTACCGGGAGCTGGGGCTGAGCTTCGACTGCATTTACACCGGCTACCTCGGAGGCGAGGAGCAGGCCGCGCTGGCCGAAAAGGCCTTTGACCTCTGGCCCTCGGCCTATAAGGTGGTAGACCCCGTGATGGGCGACAACGGCAAGGCTTACGCTACCGTGACCCCGGCCTTCATCGACCGGATGCGGCAGCTCTGCCGCCGGGCCGACCTCATCCTGCCCAACGCCACCGAGGCCGGCCTGCTGCTGGAAAAAGAGCTGCCCGCCCAGCTGGACGAGGAAAGCGCCCGGGCGCTGGCCGACGAGCTGGCGGCGTCGCTGACCCCCAACGTGGTGGTCACCGGCCTGCAGCTGGACAAGTACATCGCCTGCGCCGGTGCAGGCCGCGACCGCTTCGTGGTCAAGAAGCTGCATATTGCCCGCAGCTTCCCCGGCACGGGCGACCTCTACGGTGCGGTGCTCATCGGCTCGCTCATCCAGGGCAACGCCCTGAGCGCAGCGGCAGACAACGCGGCAGAGTTCGTGGCGCTGGCCATCCAGAAAACGCCCTGCGACCAGGACACCCGCTTCGGCGTCTGGTTTGAGCCGCTGCTGCCCCGCCTGTGTCCGATGGGGGAGGAGTAAACAGCGATGAGTGAAAAACCGACCCTGAACATCGTTCTGGTGGAGCCGCGCATCCCCCAGAACACCGGCAACGTGGCCCGCACCTGTGCCTGCACGGCCTGCCGCCTCCATCTGGTGGGGCCGATGGGCTTTGCCATCGACGACAAGAAGCTCAAGCACGCCGGGCTGGATTACTGGCACTATCTGGACATCAGCTACTACGACAGTCTGGATGACTTCTTCTCGAAGAACGGTGGGCCTTTCTACTACTTTACGACCAAAGCGCCCCAGCGCTACACCGACATCGCCTACCCGGACGGGGCTTACCTCGTGTTCGGGCGGGAAGATGCCGGTCTGCCGGAGGCGCTGCTGGCAGCCGATCAGGAGCACTGCATCCGGATGCCCATGCGGGACACCTGCCGCAGCCTGAACCTGTCCAACAGCGTCGCCGTGGGCGTATACGAGGTACTGCGCCAGTGGGACTTCCCGGAGCTGCTGGACCACGGCCACCTGCGAGACTACGAATGGAAATGAGGAACACTATGAGCAAAATCGCGATTTTGACCGACTCCTCCTGCGACATCCCGCAGGAGCTGGCCGAGAAATACGGCATCGACATTATGGGCTTCCACATCCTGCTGGACGACGAAGACATCGTGGAGCGTGAAAAGTACACCCCCGAGGAGTTCTACGACAAGATGCGCGCCGCCAAGGGCATCCCCTCCACGGCTGCCATCACCCCCATCCAGTTCTGTGAGAAATACTGCCAGTATGTGGATGAGGGCTACACCGATGTCATCCATGTCCCCATCAACCGCTCCGGTTCTTCCACCTACAACAACGCTGTCATGGCGCAGGGGATGCTGCGGGAGGAGCGCCCGGAACACCACCTGAACATCCATCTGCTCGACCCCCACACCTACTCGATGGTGTTCGGCTGGTATCTGTGCGAGATGGCCCGCAAGCTGCAGAACGGCGCGGAGCTCCGCCACGTTATCAGCGAGTTTGAGACCCAGATGAACAAGATGGAGATCATCCTCGGACCCTACAGCCTCAAGCAGATGAAGAAGAGCGGCCGCATCTCTGCCGCCGCCGCGGTCATGGGCGAGCTGATGGGCATCCGCCCCATCATCACCCTTATCGACGGCAAGACCAGGGTGGAGAGCAAGGTGCGCGGCGACGACAAGGTCATCCCCGCCATGATCGACCTGTGCAAAAAGCGCACCGAGGGCGTGGAGGACTTCGATTATATGATCGGCCACACCTCCATCCCTCAGGCCGCTGAGCTGGAAAAAGCCTGCCGCAAAGCCTTCGGCAAGGCTCCGCTCGTCACCTTCAATCTGGGCGGCGTCGTTTCGGCCAATACCGGCCCCGACACCCTTGCGCTGGTCTATGTGGGCAAGCCCCGGGACTGAGCATATCACGGAAAGACTGCTGCTGTGCGGCAGTCTTTTTTCGTATCGCCGTTGCATTCCGGCCCAAACTATGGTATAATTCTTCACGCTGTGCCTGCGGGTACGGCTCCTTAAAGAGCAACTTAGGATTTTAGGCTCCCCGGCGTGTCTCGAACCATGCCGGGCCAAACCCACGGGGGCTGGCGGTCCCCGCGCGGTCAAAATCAAACCGCTGGAGTTATACGATGAAAAATCAGAACCTTTCCGTCCGTAAACTGGCCCGCTGCGGCATGGTCGCAGCCCTTTACGTCGTGCTCTGCATGGCACTGCAGCCGTTCTCTTACGGCGCAGTGCAGGTGCGTGTGGCCGAGGCGCTCTGCCTGCTGCCCGTGTTCGGTGCCGAGTACATTTTCGGCGTGGTGCTGGGCTGCTTCCTGGCAAACCTGCTGGGCTCCACCATCGTGGACGTCATCTTCGGCACTCTGGCCACCCTGCTGGCCTGCCTCGTGACCTACAAGCTGCGGAACATCCGCTTCAAGGGTCTGGCCCTTGCGGCCTCGCTGCCCCCGGTGGTCTTCAATGCCGTCATCATCGGCATCGAGATCGCGGTGATGTTCCCGGACCCCTCTTCCAGCGCACCCCTCTGGCTGGCCTGCGTCACCAACGGCATCTCCGTGGGCATCGGTGAGCTCATCAGCTGCACCGTGCTGGGCGTTCTGCTGGTCCGCATCATCGAGGCAAGCCCGGCGGTCAGGAAGGTCTTCGAGTCCTGAACCTGATCCCTTCCGGCGGGCGGGCCTGATCGAGCAGGCCCTCTGCCGGGGCATGAAAGGCTATTTTATCGGGTTGCTCGGCCTTTCGGACAATCGATATAGAACGGTGAAGCGCCGCGCGGGAAACTGTGCGGCGCTTTTCCTTTATAAAAGAAACGAAAGAGCGCTGATTCTACTGCGCGTCGGTTGCGCGGGAGGGTGCGGACCGGTACAATGAAGCCAGAAACGGACGAAGAACGTCCGACAGGAGGCAAAACATATGTACGAACTGGACAAGGCTGCATTCGGCCATTTTCTGGCACAGCTGCGCAGAGAAAAGGGGATGACCCAGAAGGAGCTTGCCGCGACGCTGTACGTGTCCGACAAGGCCGTCAGCAAGTGGGAACGGGGACTGAGTGTGCCGGACATCTCGCTGTTGGTGCCGCTGGCCGAGCAGCTGAACGTGACGGTGGCCGAGCTTCTGCAGGGACGCCGGGTAGAGGAGGAACAGCGCTTCACCCGCGAGGAGACCGAAGACCTCATCCGCAAGGCGCTGACCTTTTCGGCAGAGCCGCCGGAGCGCCGTCAGGCGCGGACGAAGAAGTATCTGCCGGTGTATGTCATCTGCTGCGTGCTGGGCGTCGCAGAAGCGCTGGCCGTCTGGGCGGCGGGACTGACCGACATCGAGGGAGCGCTGGCTCTGCTCATCACCAGTGTGGTTTTCGGCGTCGTCTACGGGGCATATGCCATGTTCTGGATGGCCGAGACCCTGCCCCGCTACTACGACGAGAACCGCATCTGCAACTTTGCACAGGGTGCGTTCCACATCCACATCCCGGGGGTGTACTACAACAACCGCAACTGGAAGCATATCCTGCGGGCGTTCCGGGTCTGGTCGATGGCGTCGCTGGTGCTAGTGCCGCCCTGCACGGCGGGGGCCGTCCTGCTTGAACGCGCCACCGGCTGGCAGGTGTGGGTCGCGGTGCTGGTGGTGTATATCGCCTCGCTGGGCGGGGCGATCGTGATACCGGCGAAGAGGTTTGAGTGAGGGAGATAAGGCTCTCCCCTTGGGAGAGCTGGCGAGCGAATGCGAGACTGAGAGGGCAAGCTCGTTGTGACAGAACCGCCACGCAGCGATAAGCAGACCCTTTGTCAGAGCGATACTATCGCCGCGCGTGAGTTTCTCTGTCAGCATCCTTGCCCTCTCCGTCATTGCTCCGCAATGCCACCTCTCCCAGAGGGAGAGGCTCTGGCGTGGCGGAAAGCCTGATTTCTTCGCCGGAGGCTCTCCTGCTAGGGAAACAGTCGAACGAAGTGAGACTGAGAGGTCGTACAGAGGACATCCCTCTCTGAGACCCGCATATTATCTGGCCAAGTGACAAATTATCGACGATGTATCGGCAAGAAAGTCACTTGGCCAAGGTGGCCAAATGGGCGATGCTGACCAAGTGACTCACTTGGCCAATGGGGGTCACTTGGCCAAACTGGCCAACTGGCGAAATATAACGTAACTATATTATTAAATGGTCACTTGGCCACATGATCTACTACAGTATACAGGAGAAACTTACATGCTCAAGGATTCACAGCTCGACCTCTGCGGACGGGTGGATTTTGCCCGCACGACACCGCTGCTGGCGCGGGACGAGGCGTTCTCGTTTGCCTGCGCAGGCTGCGGCGGCTGCTGCCGGGGGCGGGAGGACATCGTGCTGTCGGGCTTCGACCTCTGGCGAATCGCGGGTCGGCTGCGCCTGCCGCCCCAGACCGTGGCCCGGGCCTTCTGCCGCGCGTCCATCGGGCAGGTGAGCCATCTGCCGGTGCTGCGGCTGGCCCCCGTGAAGGAGGAGCGGAACAACTGCCCCTTCCTGACCGAGAACCACTGCGCCATCCACGACGCCGAACCGCTGGTCTGCGCCCTCTACCCGCTGGCGCAGGAGATCAGCAGGGAAGGGGAGGTGGGCTATTTTTTGCAGCCCACCGGCTGCGGAGGGCGTGTCATCGAAGCCAAAGTGGAGGACTATCTGGCCCGCTACGACGTCCCTGCCCGGGAAAAGACCGATGTCCGCTGGGCGCAGACCTGCATGGACCTGGAAGACGTGGTGGAGCCGCTGGACGCCGCCCTCGAGCCGCCCCTGCGCCGCCGGATGCAGGCGAAGCTCTGGCAGGCACTCTATTTTAAGTTCGACTATGAGAAAGAATTCCTCCCTCAGCTGGAAGAAAACCTCGTCTGGCTGGGCGCAGAGCTGCAAAAACTGACGGACTATCAGCAGAGAAGAAACACCTATCGAAAAAAGTGATAGATATATTCATTTTAATAGATAATTAGAACCGAAACGGCGTTGCCATCGGACGGAAATCGTGCTATACTTCACGAGTGTAAAGCAGAGGCTGCTCTGCCGGACATCCAAATGGCTTTTCGGCGCGGCGTCCTGCTGCCGCGTAGATGGAAAAATGAGGGAGTAATCATTATGCGTAAAATCACTCGTCGTTCGTTTCTGGCTGCTGCCGCTGTCTGCGGCGCTGCTGCTGCCCTGACCGCCTGCGGCGGCTCTTCTGCATCCTCCACGGCTGCTTCTTCTGTGGCATCTTCTGCCGCTTCCGGCTCCGCTGCCGCTTCCGGCGACACCTACACCATCGGCATCTGCCAGCTGGTGCAGCACGCCGCACTGGACGCTGCAACGCAGGGCTTTGAGGACGCTCTGACCGCAGAGTTCGGCGACAACGTGAAGTTCGACTTCCAGAACGCACAGGGTGACTCCGCTACCTGCGCCACCATCGCCAACGGCTTCGTTTCCTCCGGCGTTGACCTCATCATGGCAAACGCCACCCCCGCTCTGCAGGCTGCACAGTCTGCCACCAACGAGATCCCCGTTCTGGGGACCTCCGTCACCGAGTACGGCGTGGCTCTGGGCCTGACCGACTTCTCCGGCACCGTCGGCGGCAACATCTCCGGAACCTCTGACCTGGCTCCGCTGGACCAGCAGGCTGATATGATCGTGGAGTGGATGCCCGACGCCAAGAAGGTCGGCCTGCTGTACTGCTCCGCTGAGGCCAACAGCCAGTATCAGGTGGACGAGGTTCAGAAGTATCTGGAGGCCAAGGGCGTCACCGCGACTCAGTACGCTTTCTCCGACTCCAACGACCTGTCTTCCGTCTGCCAGAAGGCCGCTGACGAGAACGACGCTCTGTATGTCCCCACCGACAACACCGTCGCTGCCAACACCGGCATCGTGGACGGCATCTGCCGCCCGGCCAAAAAGCCCGTCTTCGCCGGTGAGGAGGGCATCTGCTCCGGCTGCGGCGTGGCCACCCTGTCCATCAGCTACTACGACCTGGGCTACACCACCGGCGAGATGGCCGTCAAGATCCTGAAGGGCGAGTCCAATGTCTCCGATATGCCCATCGAGTACACCGATGTGACCAAGAAGTACAACAAGACCATCTGCGACGACCTGGGCCTGACCGTTCCCGAAGGCTATGAGGCAATCGAGGGCTGATAAGGGATAACCTCTCAGTCTGCCTTCGGCAGACAGCTCCCCTACCGAGGGGAGCCTCTGGCGAAGAGGAAAAGCTTTACGGAATGCCAAGGCCTCCCCTCGATAGGGGAGGTGGCACGGCGGAGCCGTGACGGAGAGGTTTAACCACTAAAAAACAGCGGAGAAGAGCGGCTTTTCTTGCCCTTCTCCGCTTTCCCGTATCAAACGGGTCTGTAAAAAAGTGTAATTTAGGAGGAATCATTTTGGAAATGCTTGCAAGACTGGCGAACCTGCCCGGTGCTCTGCCGGGTGCGTGCGCACAGGGCCTCATCTGGGGCATTATGGCCATCGGCGTTTACCTCACCTACCGCATCCTTGATGTGGCGGACCTGACCGTGGACGGCTCCTTCGGCACCGGCGGCGCAGTCTGCGTCATGTGCCTGCTCTCGGGCCAGAACGTCTGGGTGTCCCTGCTGGCTGCCGTGCTGGCGGGCCTCGCCACCGGCTTCGTCACCGGCCTGCTCCACACCTTCATGGGCATCCCGGCCATCCTGTCCGGCATCCTGACTCAGCTGGCCCTCTACTCCATCAACCTGAAGATCATGGGCAAGGCCAACCAGTCCATCAACGTGGACAAGTATGACCTGCTCATCTCCCTGCGCTGGGTCAAGGAGTTCGCGCTCCACAACCCCATCATCATGGTCATTCTGGTGTCGGCTGTGGTCATCGCCGTGCTGTATTGGTTCTTCGGCACCGAGCTGGGCTGCGGCATCCGCGCCACCGGCTCCAACCCCGCCATGTCCCGCGCACAGGGCATCAACACCAACTTCAACATCGTGCTGGGTCTGGCCGTCTCCAACGCTCTGGTGGCGCTGTCCGGCGCTCTGCTGAGCCAGTATCAGGGCTTTGCGGATGTCGGCATGGGCCGCGGCGCCATCGTCATCGGTCTGGCCGCTGTCATCATCGGTGAGGCTGTGTTTGGCCGCATCTTCCACAACTTTGCCCTCAAGATGGTCTCCGTCTCTCTGGGTGCCATCATCTACTACATCGTCATCCAGCTGGTGCTGACCCTCGGCTTTGACGCAAACCTGTTAAAGCTGCTGAGCGCATCTGTCGTGGCTGTCTTCCTCGCCGTGCCGTACTGGAAGGGCAGATACTTCGCAAAGCCTGCGGCCAAAAAGGCAAACAAGGAGGGCGCAAACAATGCTTGAGATACAAAATGTTTCCAAGACCTTCAACGCAGGCACCGTCAACGAGAAGACGGCCCTGAACGGCCTGAATCTGAAGCTGAATGAGGGCGACTTCGTCACCGTCATCGGCGGCAACGGTGCAGGCAAGTCCACCATGCTGAACGCCGTCGCCGGCGTCTGGCCCGTGGACTTCGGCAAGATCATCATCGACGGCGTGGACGTCACCCGTCTGGGCGAGCATCAGCGCGCCGCCTACATTGGCCGCGTCTTTCAGGACCCCATGACCGGCACTGCCGCCACCATGCAGATCGAAGAGAACCTCGCCCTTGCCGCCCGCCGCGGCAAGCCCCGTACCCTCCGCATCGGCATCACCAGGGCGGAGCGGGAGCAGTACCGTGAACTGCTCAAGAGCCTCGATCTGGGCCTCGAGAACCGTCTGACCGCCCGTGTGGGCCTGCTGTCCGGCGGCCAGCGTCAGGCGCTGACCCTCCTGATGGCCACCATGAACAAGCCCAAGCTCCTGCTGCTGGACGAGCACACCGCCGCCCTCGACCCCAAGACCGCCCTCAAGGTGCTGACCCTCTCGGCGAAGATCGTCGAGGAGAACCACCTGACTACCATGATGATCACTCACAACATGAAGGACGCCATCAAGTACGGCAACCGCCTCATCATGATGCACGAGGGTCACATCATCTACGACGTCTCCGGCGAGGAGAAAAAGAACCTGCAGGTCTCCGACCTGCTGGCAAAGTTCCAGATCGCCAGCGGCGGTGAGTTTGCAAATGACAGAATGATCTTGTCCTAATAAGGAGCCCGGGTTGCGGCTCCCAGCGTCTGCTTCGCTGCCGCTCGCATCCTGCTGGCCGCGGCCCCAACAGCTCCTCCCTGTTTCCGCCACTGGCGGCGGTCGTCGCCGTTGCTTTTTTCTCCTGAACTTCACTTTCCTGATTTACAAAACAGGCCGAATCGTCTATAATAAAGGACGACGGCCTGTTTTTGTGCAAAAACGGCCAAATCCAAGCACTGGGAGGAAATGCTGTGCTCATTCAAATCATCGAGGGCGTCTACCGTCTGTTGTGGGGCGACCTGCTCACCCTGCATCTGGGAAACGTGACCCTCAGTCTTTCGTTTATGGTCATCTTACTGCTGACGGCGGGGGTGTTCTTCACCCTGCGCACGAGGCTTCTGCCGGTGCGGCTGTTCCGGGATATGCTGGCGGCGGTCTGCGAGAAGAACGACAAGGGCAGCGGCCTCTCGTCCTTCCAGACGCTGGTGGTGTCCACGGCCACCCGGGTGGGTATGGGCAATCTGGTGGGCGTCGTGGCGGCGCTGTCTGTGGGCGGTGCAGGCGCGGTGTTCTGGATGTGGGTGACGGCTCTGCTGGGCGCATCCACCTCCTTTGTGGAGTCCACGCTGGCCCAGAAATACAAGCAGCCCGACCCCCTTTACGGCGGCTGGCGGGGCGGCCCGGCCTACTATCTCCACACCCTCGCGGAGCGCAAACGGGGCAGGAAGCTCCGCCGCTCGGTAGCGGCCGGCCTGTTCGCCGTGTCGGGCCTCATCTGCTGGTGCGGCATCAGTCAGGTGGTCAGCAACTCGGTGAGCGAGGCGTTCCAGAATGCGTTCTCCATCCCGCCGCTGGTCACGACGCTGGTGCTGACGGCGCTTGCGGCGGTCATCGTCCTGCGGAAGGAAGCCACCGTCAAGAGCCTCGACGTCATGGTCCCCATCATGGCGGGCTGCTACTTCGTCATGACCCTCTGGATCATCCTCACCCATCTGCCCCAGCTGCCCGATGTCTTCGTCCGCATTTTCTCGGAGGCGCTGGGCCTGCGTCAGGCCGTGGGCGGCGGCTTTGGCGCTGTGGTGATGAACGGCATCAAGCGGGGCCTTTTCTCCAACGAGGCCGGTTCCGGTTCGGCCCCCTGCGCTGCTGCTGCCGCTGAGTGCGACGACCCCGTGAAGATGGGCCTCGTGCAGGCGCTGGGCGTCCTCATCGACACCATCGTCATCTGCAGCTGCACGGCCTTCGTGATGCTGCTGGCTCCCGGGAGCGTGACGAGCGGGCGGCAGGGCATGGACCTTCTGCAGGCGGCGATGCAGTACCATCTGGGCAGCTTCGGCGTCGTCTTCATCGCAGTGACGCTGGCACTGTTCAGCTTCTCTACTTTTATCGGCATCCTCTACTACGCCCGCTGCAACGTGGCCTATCTCTTCGGCGACAGCTGGTTCTGGCAGACGGCCTACAAGGTGCTGGCGCTGGTGATGCTGGTCGTCGGCGGTATGCAGGCCTACACCGTGGTGTGGGACCTCGGCGACGTGGGCATCGGCCTGATGACCATATTCAATATGCTGGCCCTCTACCCGCTGTCGGGCGAGGCGCTGACCGCCCTGCGGGAGTACGAAGCCAAAAAGAAACTCAAGTAAACAAAAAAGCCACCGGCTCAGACAGCCGATGGCTTTCGTTTTATGCGCGGTGACCCAGCCGCATCTTGAAGTCGTTGTAGCCGAAGCGGACCAGCTCCCGGCAGGTGCCGTCCTCAGCCAGCGCCCAGATGGGCGGCAGGGGCATTCCGTTGAAGGTGTTGTTCTTGCAGGTGGTGTAGATGGCCATATCGCCGAAGATGAGCCGGTCGCCCTCGGCAGGCGGGGCGTCGAAGCTGTAGTCTCCCACGACATCGCCCGCGAGGCAGGTCGGCCCGCCGAGGCGGATGGTGCAGGGCTTTTCGCCCGGCTCGCCCGCGTCCAGCAGGGGAGGGCGGTAGGGCATCTCGATGACGTCCGGGGTGTGGCAGGCCGCAGACATATCGAGGATGGCGAGGCTGGTGTCACCGTTCTGCAGAGTGTCCAGCACTGTGGTGACGAGATAGCCCGCGTTCAGCGCCCACGCCTCGCCCGGCTCCAGATAGACCTGTACGCCGTACTTCTCCTGCATCCGGGCGATGCAGGCTTCCAGCGTGGCAAGGTCATAGCCCGGGCGGGTGATGTGGTGTCCGCCGCCGAAATTGAGCCATTTCAGCCCCGGCAGCAGGTCGCCGAATTTCTCTTCCACAGCGTCCAGCGTCACGGCCAGAGCGTCGGCGTCCTGCTCACAGAGGGTGTGGAAGTGCAGGCCGTCCAGCAGGGCGGCGAGGCCCGGCTGTTTTGCCAGAGCCGCGTCCCACTGGGCGCGGGTGGTGCCGAGACGGCTGCCCGGGGCGCAGGGGTCATAGATGGCGTGGCCTTCCTGCGTGGAACGCTCCGGGTTGATGCGCAGACCGACGCTCTTGCCCGCCGCCTTGGCCGCAGGGCCGAACTTTGCCAGCTGGGCCGGGGAGTTGAACACGATGTGGTCGGCGTAATCCAGAAGCTCGTTGAACTCGTCCACCCGGTAGGCGGCGCAGAAGACGTGGTTCTCCTTCTCGGGCAGCTCTTCCTTGCCCAGACGGCTCTCGTAGAGGCCGCTGGCCTCAGTGCCTGCGAGGCAGGGCGCGAGAAGCGGGTAGAGGTCGAAGTTGGAGAAAGCTTTCTGCGCCAGCAGGATCTTGCAGCCCGTCCGCTGCTGGACCCCCAGCAGAATCTCGCCGTTGCGGCGCAGCTGGGCTTCGTCCAGCAGATAGCAGGGGGTGGGCAGGGAAGCGAGTGCGCCCTCCGAGAGGTTTGCCAGCCCCGCGAAGGGCGGGCGCGTATCGACCAGCCGCATCAGTCCACCAGAGCCGGGCTGTGGCTCTCAGAGCGGGGCAGGCCGTACTTGTCCAGTGCGTCCAGATACGGGTCCGGGTCGAACTCTTCCACGGTGTGGACGCCCTTGGTGGTCCACTTGCCGGTCAGCAGCATCAGTGCGCCGCACATGGCCGGAACGCCGGTGGTGTAGCTGATGGCCTGAGAGCCGACTTCCTTGTAGCACTCCTGGTGGTCGCAGACGTTGTAAATGTAGTAGGTCTTTTCCTTGCCGTCCTTTTTGCCGGTGAAGATGCAGCCGATGTTGGTCTTGCCCTTGGTGCGGGGGCCGAGGCTGGCGGGATCGGGCAGGAGGGCTTTCAGGAACTGGATGGGGACGATCTCCTGACCGTTGAAGTTGATGGGGGTGGTGGAGAGCATCCCCACGTCCTCGAGGCAGCGCATGTGGTCGAGATAGCTCTGGCCGAAGGTCATGAAGAAGCGGATGCGCTTTGCCTCCGGGATGTTCTTTGCCAGAGACTCGATCTCCTCGTGGTGGAGCAGGTACATATCCTTCTGGCCCACCTTGTCGAAGTCGTACTCCCGCTTGATGCTCATGGCCGGGATCTCGACCCAATGGCCGTTCTCCCAGTAGCTGCCGGGGGCGGAGACTTCGCGGAGGTTGATCTCGGGGTTGAAGTTGGTGGCGAAAGCATAGCTGTGGTCGCCACCGTTGCAGTCGAGGATGTCGATGGTGTCGATGGTGTCGAACTCGTGCTTCTTGGCGTAGGCGCAGTAAGCCTGGGTCACGCCCGGGTCGAAGCCGCTGCCCAGCAGGGCGGTGAGGCCGGCTTCCTCAAACTTTTTGGCGTAGGCCCACTGCCAGCTGTAGTCGAAGTAGGCGGAGAAGCCTGCCTCCTTGCAGCGCTTCTCATAGATGGCACGCCACGCGGGGTCGTCGGTGTTCTCCGGCTCGTAGTTGGCGGTGTCCATGTAGTTGACGCCGCAGGCGAGGCAGGCGTCCATGATGGTCAGGTCCTGATAGGGCAGGGCAATGTTCATCACGAGGTCGGGCTGATAGCTCTTGATGAGGGCGATGACCTCGTCCACATGGTCGGCATCCACCTGGGCGGTGGTGATGTTGGTGGTGGTCTTGGGGGCAAGCTCTGCGGCCAGCTTGTCGCACTTGGACTTGGTGCGGCTGGCGATGCAGATGTCGGTGAACACTTCGGGGACCTGGCAGCACTTGTGGATGGCGACGGAGGCCACGCCGCCGCAGCCGATGATCAGAACTTTGCTCATGATGGTTTCTCCTTTATATCAAATTATGTTTTGTCAGACCTGAAACCCGGGCCAGCCCTTGTCGAGGGCGATCAGCAGCTCCCGCAGCACCTTGCAGGCCGTGGCCGTGGAGACGCCGGAGATGTCCAGCATGGGGGCCAGCTCATTGAGGTCGGCGCCCACGATGTTGGCCCTGGACACGGTGCGGATGGCGTCCAGCAGCTGCAAAAAGCTCACACCGCCCGCCTCGGGGGTACCGGTGCCGGGGAAGCAGGAGGGGTCGAGGCAGTCAAGGTCGATGGTGAGGTAGACCGGCTCTTTGGTGGCGCAGAGCTGTTCGGTGAGCTCGGCAAGGCCGGTGAAGTCGAACTTGTGCATCTCGGTATGCTGGGCCGCAAACTCGAACTCGGCCCGCTCGCCGCTGCGGATGCAGAACTGGTGGATGCGGCCGTCGCCCACGATCTCGTGGCAGCGGCGCAGCACACAGGCGTGGCTCAGCTTCGCACCGAGGTAGTCGTCCCGCAGGTCGGCGTGGGCGTCGAAGTGGATGATGTGGAGGCCGGGGTATTTCTCCGCCACGGCCCGCACCGCACCCAGCGTCACCAGATGCTCACCGCCCAGCAGGAGCGGAAGCTTGCCGTCGCGCAGGATCTCTGCCGCCCGGGCCTCGATGTCGGCAAGGGCGGCTTCGCTGGAGCCGAAGCAGAGCTCGAGGTCGCCGCTGTCGAAGATGTCGAAGTCGGTGAGGTCGGCGTTCTGGTAGGGGCTGTAAGTCTCGAGGCCAAAGCTCTCGTGCCGGATGGCCGACGGGCCGAACCGTGCGCCGGGGCGGTAGCTGGTGGTGGAGTCGAACGGTGCGCCGTAAAGCACGATGTCGGCGGCGCGGTAGCTGCTGTCGCAGCCGATAAAGGTTTCAACATTGGGTGAGATCATTTGGGTTCCTCCACTTCGCGCAGCATCTCCTCGAGGAATGCCGGCAGATAGAAAGCTCCGACGTGGAGCCGGGTGGTATAGTAGCGGGTGCGCAGATTGAGCGCCTTCCATGCGTCGGCGTCCAGGTCGTCGATGGGGTGGTACTTCTTGCTGGCAAAGCCGAAGAGCCAGTAGCCGGCGGCGAAAGTCGGGATGTGTGCCTGATACACCCGGCTGACGGGGAAGGTGGACGCGATGCGCTTGTGGCTGCGCTGCATGGCGCTGGCGTCCTCGGTGTAGAAGGGGCTGCCCTGCTGGTTGACCATGATGCCGTCTTCTTTCAGGGCGTTGAAGCAGCTGCCGTAGAACTCCCGGGTGAACAGGCCCTCGGAGGGGCCGAAGGGGTCGGAGGAGTCCACGATGATGAGGTCATATTCCTCCTCGCAGCGGCGGATGTATTTCAGAGCGTTCTCGAAGTAGATGTGGACCCGGCGGTCGTCCATCCGGCAGGCGTTGCCGGGCAGATAGGCGCGGCAGGCTTCCACGACCTGGGGGTCCATCTCCACGAGGTCGATGCGCTCGACCCGGTCGTAGCGGGTCAGCTCCCGCACCACGCCGCCGTCGCCTGCACCGATGACAAGGATGTCTTTTGCCTCCTTGTGGACGGCCATGGGAACATGGACGATCATCTCGTCGTAGATGAACTCGTCCCGCTCGGTGAGCATCACATTGCCGTCCAGCGTCAGCACCCGGCCAAACTCAGGCGTCTCAAAAATGTCGATGCGCTGATAGTCGCTCTGCTTGGAGTAGAGCTGCTTGTTCACCCGGATGCTGTGCTTGACGTCCGGGGTGTGAAATTCCGAAAACCAAAACTCCATCTGCTTCTCCTTATGCCAGAACATTCAGGTGCAGGATGTCCGGGTCTTCCGGGCCGGTCATGCTGCAGCCTTTGGCCTTGGCGTACTCGATATAGTTCAGTATCTCTTTGGTGATGCGCTCGCCGGGGGCCAGGATGGGGATGCCCGGAGGGTAGCACATGACGAACTCGCTGCACACCATGCCCTCGGTCTCCCGGAGGGGCAGGCTCTTTTTGGGGGCGTAGAACGCCTCCTGCGGGCTGGCGGCAACGACGGGGTCGATGTATTCCTGGCTCAGCAGGCCGGTGCCGTCGGTGTGGTAGCGGCGCTTGATCTCGGCCAGAGCGCTCACCAGACGCTCGATCTCCTGCGGGCGGTCGCCGATGGAGAGGTAGGCGAGGATGTTGCCGATGTCGCCGAACTCGATCTGGATGTCGTACTCATCCCGCAGGATGTCGTAGACCTCGATGCCGGCGAGGCCGATGTCCAGCGTGTGGACGCTGAGCTTTGTGGTGTCGAAGTCGAAGACCGAGTTGCCGTTGCACAGCTCCTTGCCGAAGGCGTAGTAGCCGCCCACGGCGTTGATCTCTTCGCGGGCGTACTCGGCCATGTCAGCCACCTGATGGAACACCTGCCGGCCCCGCAGCGCGAGGTTCCGCCGGGAGATGTCGAGGCTGGACATGAGCAGGTAGCTGCCGGAGGTCGTCTGGGTCAGGTTGATGATCTGGCGCACATAGCCGGGGTGGACGTTGGGGCCGATGAGCAGCAGGCTCGACTGCGTTAAGCTGCCGCCGCTCTTATGCATGGAGACGGACGCCATGTCCGCGCCTGCCGCCATGGCAGAGACGGGCAGACTGCCGCCGCCGAAGTAGAAGTGGGTGCCGTGGGCCTCGTCGGCGAGGCAGAGCATCCCGGCGTCGTGGGCCATCTTGACGATGGCGCGCAAATCAGAACAGATGCCGTAATAGGTGGGGTTGTTCACCAGCACGGCCACGGCGTTGGGGTGCTCCTTGATGGCTTTTGCCACCTGCTCCCGCTTCATGCCCAGCGAGATGCCGAGGCGCTTGTCCACTTCGGGATTGACATAGACCGGCACTGCGCCGCAGAGCACCAGTGCGTTCAGCACGCTGCGGTGGACGTTGCGGGGGAGAATGATCTCGTCGCCCCGCTTGCAGACCGTCAGCACCATGCTCTGCACCGAGCTGGTGGTGCCGCCCACCATCAGAAAAGCGTGCGCTGCGCCGAAGGCGTCGGCGGCCAGCTCCTCGGCCTCCCGGATGACCGATACCGGGTGGCAGAGATTGTCCAGCGGTTTCATGCTGTTGACGTCCACGCCCACGCACTGCTGGCCCAGAAAGGCCGTCAACTCCGGGTTGCCCCGGCCGCGCTTGTGGCCCGGTACATCGAAGGGGACCACCCGCATCTGTCGGAACTGCTCCAGAGCCTCGTAGATCGGTGCGCGGCGCTGGTCCAGACGGAACCGTGTACGGTTCTCACTCATGTTTTTTCCTCCGTCCCTGACTCCTGCTGCAAACCATGCGGGCAAACAAAAAAGCACAAGCCCTGCACAGAAATGCAGGCTTGCGCTTTGAAAAAACCGTTTGAATGCGCGGACAAAGCCTCCGGGGCAAAGACGCCAGAGCCGTATCGCAGCATGATTCATCAGGATTCAAAAGGACGGGATGACGAGAGTCTATATAGCAATTACACTTTTACTACTCTTATTGACCGTTTCACAAGTCTGCGCACGCTCTGCGCAATTTCATGGTTGTAAAGGAACCAACTTATAAAATTTGAACTATAACGCTCAATCAATAATGGCAGCTTGCGCCGCCGGTCGGCAGTGGACCCGGCTGTCCGTATGGCCTTAGGGTGTACCCGAGTTTTCAGATGCACCCAGCCCCCTCGGGGCGGTCCTAGTTAAATTGCTTTGAAAAGACTTCGACACGCTTCGTCTCTCAAAATCGTGTGTGATTTTATCACGCAAAAAGCGGTTTGTCAATGATTTGACAGGAAAAAACTCGAAAAATCCTTCAGGAGTCATACTTATCGTCGTCCGGCAGGAAGTGTCGGCGCGGTATAACATAAAAAGAACGGCCCCGGTACGCAGTCTGGACGTACCGGGGCCGTTTTGGCTTGCTTTTAGCGCTTGATGTCGTAGTTCATGTTCATGAGGTTGCGGATGGAGCTGACATCGTCGGTGATGTTGGCATCGCCGTGGATGGTGTGCTTGATGGCGCTGCTTGCCACCGCAAAGTTTATCATGTCCATGGCCTTGTAGTTGTGGAGCATGGCGTAGATGAGGCCGCTGGCGAAGGCGTCGCCGCCGCCCACGCGGTCGAGGATGTTGAAGGTGAACAGCTTGCTCTCGAAGGTGTGGCCGTCATACCACATAAAGGCTTTCAGGCTGTTCTCGCTGCCGCTGTGGGCATAGCGGACGTGGCGGGCGATGCACTTCAGGCTGGGGTAGCGCTCGATGAAGTGCTGGAAAATTTCGTCCTGCTGCTCATAGCTGGGCTGCAGAGGCACGCCGTCCTTCCAGTCGCCCTTGGAGTGGTCGTTCTCGTCCTTCCACAGGTGGTAGGGCTCGATGCCCAGCAGCACGTCCACATAGGGCAGGCACTCGGTGCAGAAGTCGCGGGCCTCGTCCCAGGTCCAGAGGGTGGAGCGGAAGTTGCCGTCGAAGCTGACGGTCAGGCCCTTCTTCTTGGCCTCCTTGAGCATATCGATGATGAGGCCGCGGCAGTTGGGGGCCAGAGCCGGGGTAATGCCGCTCAGGTGCAGCCAGTCGAAGCCCTCCAGCAGTTCGTCCAGATCGACCTGAGAGAAATCGTACTCGGTGATGGCGCTGTGCTTGCGGTCATAGATGACCTTGGAGGGGCGGATGCCGTAGCCAGTCTCGAGGTAGTATGTACCCAGACGGTTGGAGGGCGTCTCATCCGGCTCAGTGAGGATCATGGGGGTGCAGTGGACGTCGTTGGAGCGCAGCCAGCGCACGGCACTTTTGCCGAGGCTGTTGTTCGGCACGACGCTGAAGAAGGTGCTGTCCACGCCGAGGTTTGCCAGTGCGAGGGCGATGTTGGCCTCGCTGCCGCCGTAGCTGGCCTCAAAGTTGGTGGCCATGCGGAGCTTTTCGTAGTTCGGCGGGGTCAGGCGCAGCATGATCTCGCCGCAGGTGATGAATTTCGGTCCGGTCGTCTCGTGGCCCAGAATGGGGTTGAAATGTTCCATAACGGTCCTCCTGTTGCTCTTCTCGGGCATTTGAGCCGCCGCCTCTCATATACCATTCTTGAGACGGGGCGTTTGGTGCTCAGCAGGGCAGCCAGACCCCACATGACGCACATCGTTGTATCCATTATAGTGCTTTCGGAGAGGATTTGCAAGGAAAAGAAAAACACTGCGAGAGAAAATTTGGCAGGATTTTTGTGGATTGTGACGGAAAGCGTATCGGCAGGCCGTCCGGTAGTTTCCCCGCAAATGGGACCCGAAACCCACGGTTTCGCCCCAACGCTTCGCGCCGGGGCCCCACTTCTCTGGACATTTGCTTGGGAAACTCCCCTCCACCTGCCTCTGATAGGTTTACCGGCTGGTCAAATGCCCGTCAAATCAAAGCTGGGCGTATATTCCTCCCGGGCGCTGCTCTTCTGCTGCATATAGCCGGCGGTCAGCCCCAGATCCATGGCATGATTGACCACCCGGCGGTACTCGTAGGTGGTGATGCGCCGCCCGATGCCGTGCTCTGTGGCCTTGTAAAAGGGGGTGTACTGGCTCATGACACTGGGGATGAAGCAGCCGGGGTCGGCCTCGTTCCATGCGGCCATCTGGTCGAGAACGGCAAAACTGTCGTCGATGTGGCCGGGCAGGGCCAGATGCCGCAGGATGACGCCTTTCTGTAAGATGCCCTCGCTGTCGAACACCGGATGGCCCGCCTGCGCCATCATGGCCTCGATGGCGGGCCTGGCCTGGGCGAAGTAGTCCGGCGCAGAGGAAAGCTCGGCGGAGAGGGAAGAGGAGACGTACTTCAAATCGGCCAGCCAGATGTCGATAGAGCCGCGCCACGCCTCCACGCTCTCCACCGTCTCGTAGCCGCCGGTGTTGCAGACGATGGGCAGACGCAGCCCCTCGGCCCGGGCGATGTCCAGCGCCGCGATGATCCAGGGCCGCCACTGGCCGGGGGTGACGAGGTTGATGTTGTGGGCGCCCTGCTCCTGCAAGTCGAGGAAAATTTCGGCCAGATGCTCTATCGTGATCTCTTTGCCCAGTCCCTCGGCGCTGATGGGGTAATTCTGGCAGAAACAACACTTGAGGGTGCAGCCCGAGAAAAACACGGTGCCGCTGCCCCGGGTGCCGCTGATGCAGGGCTCTTCCCAGAAGTGCAGGGCCGCGCGGGCGGCTTTCAGGGTGCCGCCCGCCCCGCAGAAGCCTGTCTGCCCGGCGGCACGGTCTGCGCCGCAGCGGCGGGGGCAGAGGGTACAGGAGACAGGCGGCGTTGTGGAAATGCTTTTAGACATATTGTCCAACTCCTATGAGAAAGAATCATATTAAATTATCCGAGGCTATTATATCATTTTTGCCCCCGGAAGTGGTATACTAAGATTGAATATTGCATGTCATGCAAGAATACTACATGATCTGGAGGACACCATGCGTACAGAGACCGAAGAGATCCGGGACAACCTGAAATATCTGAGCCTTCTGGCCCGGGACTACCCCTCGCAGGCAGCGGCCGCCAGCGAGATCATCAGCACACAGGCACTGCTCAAGCTGCCCAAAGGCACCGAGCACTTCATGAGCGACCTGCACGGTGAGAACGAGGCGTTCGTACATATCCTGAACTCCGCTTCCGGCGTCATCCGCGAAAAGGTAGACATTGTGCTGGGGGATACCGTGCCGGAGGGGACGCGGGCCGAGCTGGCGACTCTGATCTATTATCCGAACGAGAAGCTGCCCCAGCTCAAGGAGCGCTGCGCCGACGAGGAAGCGCTGGAACAGTGGTACAGTGAGACGCTGCTGCGGCTCATCGACATCTGCCGCCTCGTTTCTTCCAAGCACACCCGGGAGCATGTCCGGGCCTGCCTGCCGTCCAGCTGCGGTTACATTCTGGATGAGCTGCTCCACGCCCACTTCGAGGACCACGACAAAGACCTCTACTACGGCCAGATCGTCGGCAGCATCATCGAGAATGGCCGCGCCGATAAGTTCATCGTCCGTCTCTGCGAGCTCATCAAGCGGCTGGCCGTGGACAAGCTCCACATCGTGGGCGACCTGTTCGACCGCGGCCCCCGCCCCGACGTCATCCTTGACCTGCTGATGCGCCACCACGATGTGGACATCCAGTGGGGCAACCACGACGTGGTCTGGATGGGCGCGGCGGCCGGCAGTCCCATCTGCATCTGCACGGTGCTGAAGACCACCCTCGCTTACCACAACCACGGCATGGTGGAGGACTGCTACGGCATCAACCTCCGCCACCTGCAGCGGATGGCCGAGCAGTTCTACGGCGACGACGATCTGACCATCTGGATGCCTCACACCGACGCTGCCCGCGGCCCCTACACCCCCGGTATGCTCCATCGCTGCGCCGTCATGCATAAGGCCATCACCATCCTGATGCTCAAGCTCGAGTGTCAGGTCATCGACCGCAACCCGGATTTCGAGATGCAGGACCGCGACTTCCTGCGCCGCATCAACTGGGAGAAGGGGACCGTCATGGTGAGCGGCAGGGAGTACCCCATGCGGGATATGTCTTTCCCGACGGTAGACCCCGCTGACCCCACCGCGCTGAACAGCGACGAGAAGGTGGTGCTGCAAAAGCTGGTGCAGTCCTTCCGCCAGAGCGAGAAATTACAGCAGCACGTCGAGTTCCTGTACGCCAAGGGCAGTGTCTACCACATCGAGAACGGCAACCTGCTCTACCACGGCGCTGTGCCGATGACCAGGAAAGGCACCTTCGCTGTGGAGCGGTTCGAGGGCCACGCCTACTCGGGCCGCGCCCTCATGGACTACTGTGACGAGCGCGCCCGCCGGGGCTACTTCGCCCCCGAGGGCAGCGCCGCCCGCCAGAGCGGACAGGATTTCCTGTGGTATCTGTGGTGCGGCAAGCTGTCGCCCCTGTATGGCCGCAGCGCCATGACCACCTTCGAGCGGCTGTATGTCGAAGACGCTTCCACCCACACCGAGGTAAAGGACCCCTATTATACATGGTATAATGAGGAAGCCGTCTGCCGCCGCATCCTCGCCGAGTTCGGCCTGCCCGGCACCAGCCACATCGTCAACGGCCATGTCCCCGTGCAGGAGAAGAAGGGCGAGAGCCCCATCAAGGGCGGCGGACGCCTCGTGGTCATCGACGGCGGTTTCTGCCGCGCCTACCACGAAAAGACCGGCATCGCGGGCTACACGCTGGTCTATTCCAGCCGCACCATGTCCCTGCGCACCCACCAGCCCTTCGAGAGCGCCGAAAAGGCCGTGAACGAGAATCTGGACATCCTCTCCCAGAAGAACATCCTCGAGACGGAGAACCACCGCATCCTTGTGGAGGAGACGGACGAGGGCGAGATCCTGCGGGAGAAGGTCCACGACCTCAAACAGCTGGTCCGGGCCTATCAGCTGGGCTGGATCAAGGAGACCCGCTGCGACGACAGTGTGTGGTAAGGAGCGGCAAATGTAAAATTTTCCTAAAAATAAGAGACAAAACCCGAGGATAATAGAGAAGAAACTGGGCAAAACAGAAAATAATCGACGAGCGTGCATTGGGGCTTTGCTTTTTGCTGGAAGTTGTGTATAATAAAGTAGCTGTAATTGTGTCAACTGGTTGTGAGCTTTGTACAGCGAGAAGGAATAACGTACCTTGAACTGACCTTTTGGGCCTGCGGGGAGCGGGACTGTGACAAGGAGATCATAAAATTGGAAAAGTTTGTTATTACGGGCGGTAAGCCCCTGCACGGCGAAGTCATCATCTCCGGCGCGAAAAATGCGGCTGTGGGCATCCTGCCCGCTACCATTCTGGCAGCGGACGTCTGCGTCATCGAGAACCTGCCGGACATCAGCGATGTGGCGGTGAGCCTCAAGATCCTCAGCGTGCTGGGCGCAAAGGTCCGGATGCTGAACAAGAACACCTACGAGATCGACACCACCCATCTGACCGGCACCAACGTCCCCGACGACCTGTCCCGCCAGATGCGCGCCAGCTACTATTTCCTCGGCGCACTGCTGTCCCGCTTCGGCAAGGCCGAGGTGGCCATGCCCGGCGGCTGCAACCTCGGCCCCCGCCCCATCGACCAGCACCTGAAGGTGTTCAGCGCTCTGGGCGCAGAGGACAGTGTGGACTACGGCATGATCACCGTCCACGCCGACGAGCTGAACGGCGCTCATATCTTCTTTGATAAGGTGAGCGTGGGCGCTACCATGAACGGTATGCTCTCCGCTGTCATGGCCAAGGGTCAGACCATTCTGGAAAACTGTGCCAAGGAGCCCCATGTGGTCGATCTGGCCAACTTCCTGAATATGTGCGGCGCTGATGTGCGCGGCGCAGGCACCGATGTCATCAAGGTGCGCGGCGTCGAGCAGATGCACGGCTGCACCTACAGCATCATCCCCGACCAGATCGAGGCCGGCAGCTACATGGTGGCTGCTGCGGCCACCGGCGGCGATGTGCTGGTGAAGAACGTCACCCCCAAGCACCTCGAGCCTATCACCGCAAAGCTCCGCCGTGCGGGCATTGAGGTGGAGGAGTTTGACGATGCTGTGCGGGTTCGCCGCACCGGCGACATCCTGCCCCTCAAGATCAACACCATGCCCCACCCGGGCTTCCCCACCGATATGCAGCCCCTGATGGGCGTTCTGCTCAGCGTGGCAAAGGGGACTTCCACCGTCACCGAGAGCGTGTGGGACAACCGCTTCCGCTATGTGGACGAGCTGCGCAAGATGGGCGCGAATGTCCAGGTGGACGGTCAGGTGGCCGTGTTCGAGGGCGTGGAGAAGCTGTCTCCCGCTCCACTCCGCGCTTCCGACTTGCGCGCCGGTGCAGCGATGGTCGTTGCAGCCCTGATGGCCGACGGCACCAGCGAGATCGAGGAGATCGGCCATATCGAGCGCGGCTACGAGAACATCGTGGAGAAGCTGCGCGGCCTCGGTGCTGACATCAGGAAGGTGGAGCGGATGCCCGCTGCACTGGAACAGGCTCTGTAATTAGAAAAACCTCTCCGTCACGCCTGCGGCGTGCCGCCTCCCCTGTCGAGGGGAGGCTTTGGCAGTCCGTCAGGTCCCTGCGTTTTTATGACTGCGCAGCAGACGGAGGGGTTTTATTTGTTGAGGTTTATCATGTCTGAATTCATCTCTCTTTATTCCGGTTCCTCCGGCAACAGCAGCGTCGTGCGCTGTGGGGAGCGGTATCTCATCGTGGATATGGGCAAAGGCGTCCGCACCACCGGCGCAGCCCTCAAGGAGCTGGAGCTGAACATCTCCGACTGCGACGGCATTCTTGTCACCCATGAGCACAGCGACCATGTGAAGGGCCTTTCCACCTTCCTGAAAAAATATCCGCTACCGGTGTACGGCGCAGAGGAAACACTGGAATTTCTGGACGCAAACGGGGGCGTTCCCGCCAGCTGCGACCTGACGGCCCTGACGCCGGGCAGGGAAGAGGACATCGGTGTCTTTGGGGTCAAAGCTTTCCCCACCAGCCACGACGTCCCCTGTGTGGGCTACCGCATCCACACCCCCGACGAGAAGACCATGACCATCGCCACCGACCTCGGTGTGCTGACGCCTGCTGTACATGAAGCCCTCTCCGGCTGCGACCTTGTGGCCCTCGAGAGCAACTACGACCTGCACATGCTCCGCAGCGGGCCGTACCCCTACTATCTGCGCGCCCGCATCGAGTCGGTCCGGGGCCACCTCTCCAACGACGAGTGCGCGGCAAAGCTGCTGGAACTCATCCAGGAGGGCTGCAAGAAGTTTGCCCTCTGCCACCTTTCGCAGGAGAACAACACCCCTATGCTGGCGCTGCAGACCGTCTTTTCCACCCTCGGTGCGGCGGGCGTCGTGCCGGACAAGGATTGTATCGTCCAGACCCAGCGGCGGAACGAAGTGAGCCCCGCGCTGGCGTTCTGACACTATAAAACCAGAGCAGGAAAAGGAGAAAAGAGCCTATGTCGTACATCATGGCGCTGGACGCCGGAACCACCTCGAACCGCTGCATCCTGTTCAACAAAGCGGGTGAGATCTGCAGCGTCGCGCAGAAGGAATTTGCTCAGTATTACCCGAGACCCGGCTGGGTGGAGCACGACGCCAATGAGATCTGGGCCACCCAGCTGGGCGTGGCCCTCTCGGCCATGAACAAGGTCGGCGCCCGGGCCGAGGACATCGCCGCCATCGGCATCACCAACCAGCGGGAGACCACCATCGTCTGGGACAAGGAGACCGGGGAGCCCATCTGCCACGCCATCGTCTGGCAGTGCCGCCGCACCAGCGAATACTGCGACGAGCTGAAAGCCCGGGGCCTGACGGAGAAATTCCGGCAGAAGACCGGCCTCATCATCGACGCCTATTTCTCGGCCACCAAGCTCAAGTGGATACTGGATCATATCCCCGGCGCCCGCGAAAGGGCCGAGCGGGGAGAACTGCTCTTTGGCACCGTGGAGACCTGGCTCATCTGGAAGCTGACCTGCGGAAAACTGCATGTCACCGACTATACCAACGCCAGCCGCACCATGATGTTCAACATCCACACGCTGGAATGGGACGATGAGATCCTGCAGGAGCTGAACATCCCGAAATGTATGCTCCCGAAGCCGGTGCCGTCCAGCGGCTTTTATGAGTACGCTGACCCGATGCACTTCGGCGGCGAGATAAAAATTGCCGGTGCGGCCGGCGACCAGCAGGCGGCCCTCTTCGGCCAGACCTGCTTTGCCTCCGGCGAGGCGAAAAACACCTTTGGCACCGGCGGCTTTTTGCTCATGAATACCGGTGAGACGCCGGTCACTTCTCAGAATGGCCTTGTCACCACCATCGCCTGCGGCCCCGACGGCAGGGTGAATTATGCGCTGGAAGGCTCTATTTTTGTGGCCGGTGCGGCCATCCAGTGGCTCCGCGATGAGCTGCGCCTGCTGGAAGAGGCCCGCGACTCCGAGTATATGGCCCAGAAGGTGAAGGACACCAACGGCTGTTACGTCGTGCCGGCTTTCACCGGCCTCGGCGCGCCCCACTGGGACCAGTACGCCCGCGGCACCATCGTGGGCCTCACCCGGGGCTGCAACAAGTACCACATCATCCGCGCCACGCTGGACAGCATCTGCTATCAGGTCAACGACGTCCTCCGCGCCATGGCGGCGGACTCCGGCATCGCCATGAAGTCTCTCCGGGTGGACGGCGGCGCGTCAGCCAACAACTACCTCATGCAGACCATGGCCGACATCAGCGACCTCGAAGTCAAGCGCCCCCGCTGTGTGGAAACGACGGCGCTGGGTGCGGCCTATCTGGCCGGCCTCGCCGTAGGCTACTGGCAGTCCGCCGAGGACATCACCCGCAACTGGTCGGTGGACCGCGTGTTCCGCCCGGCCATCTCGGAAGAGGAACGCACCAAGCGCATCAAGGGCTGGAATAAGGCTGTCCGCTGCGCCTATCACTGGGCCAGGGACGAAGAAGAATAAGAAGAAAAATAAAACGGCCGGAGTTACCTGACGAGTAACTCCGACCGTTTTTTGTTATTAGGCAGCTTGAGCGAGCGAAAACCACGGCTCGCAGAGAACATAATGCTCCGACGAACCGTGGCTTGAATTTATATCATCTTAAAGTATTTCAGTGCATCCCTTTTCAGGAGTCGATCTCGCCCTTGGAAAGTGCGATTACACACTCCACATGGCTCGATTGCTCCAGATTGATGTCAAGTGTGTAGCTAAATTCGCGTTCGTTCGCGGGAATTTATCAAAGCGTGTTTTTGCCGTAAAACACACCGATTTTTACCCTTGTACGTTCTCGGAAAGAGGTCAAAGACCTTGCTTCTACCTATAATATGCAAATCCGCAGATTTGCCGACCTCTTCAAGACTTCGCTCTGAGGAAATAAGTCTGAAATCCCATCGACTCAACATTAAAATCCTTATACATCAGGTTTTTCTCCAAATTCGAATCTTGCCTTTCCTGCTGCAATCGCAGCAATTGCAACTTCCTCTTCTGTCTTATCAGGAACGACCCATAAGCCCTTTACAAATCTGGAATAGTACTCATCCTCTATAAGTTTCTTGGGCGCTTGAATGCGATAACTGTCAGGATACTTTTCAGACGGCCACTCCCAGACATACTCCAGTATTCCAAAGAACTCTCCAATGCGTACGGCGCATAAATTCGGCGATCCAATAAGGACTGAGTACTTTATATTTTCATTATCAAGTCTACGGCAGAATTCTTCACACTTTTTTATTTCGTCCAAACTCAACGGTTTGCCTTTGACCTCGAACCACCTATCCAAGCTTGGAATATAAAAGTCCGGAAGATATCTGGTTCCATCCATTTCAAAGCCTTCGATTTCATATTCATAAGTTAGACCGACTGCATTGAAAAAGATTGCCCAACGAGCTTCAAGCCGACTGCGAAAACGATGTCCGTCATATTCTGTTTCAATTGCTTTAATATCATTACTCACGGACGAATAAGCCTCCTTCTTCAAATGCAACATAATTACCATCATTCATGTCTTATAAGAGCTCTCTTCGTGTCCTTGTATTTTTCACGCAATGACGTAATATTTATATCGGCACTTAATACTTCACGTACGACACCCCATAGACCATCTTTTTCATCTGGAAAGCCATCCATATACTGGTTGAATGGAAGCTCCATCACGAACTTTGCCTGATCCTCGATGCCTCTGCCCGGAACACCATAATCCAGTATAGAAGGCAACCCGGTTTTGATATCTTTTCCAAAAATAATGGCTCCTGATGCCGGTGCTCCTCCAAGCAAGGTCATGCTTATCGCAAGATCAATCATTTTATCATCAAGGCTAATCCATGAGTGATCAAAGTATAATCCTTGCCCAAGCACCTCGCCTATACATAAATCAGGTTTGCATCCGATCTCAGACAAGCAAACATATAACGCAGCGCACGAAGCGTGGCAGGCACCCCACCATTGTTTTCTCTCCATGTACCTGTACATGTTTACCAAAACATCCCCGACATCTTCTTTATAGCCGTTCTCTTTAACCGCATATCTTATTTGCTCCGGAACACTCATTGTGTCCTTTCTTAAACAGAAATTCTTATATTTCTTTCCGCTTCCACATGGACACGGATCATTTCTTCCTATTTTCATCATGCGCCCCTTCTTTATTGTTTTATAAACGGCACAATCACATCGTAGAACTTCTTCGCCCAATCAGCGTGGAAGTTAGCCATCTGGAGCCAATCGGTCTCATTCTCAATGCTGACGTTGTTCAGCTGAATGAACACTTTAGACGATTTGATGTCGTCGCCACGGTTCCACTGGAGCGTCGTGCCCAGCGCAGATTCTATTTCTGCTTTATGTGTATACAGACTATCAAAGGCAGCCTTGTTTTCTTGCTTATTACTTCGGCCAAATACGACCTCTGCCCGCACTGCATCAAAGTTTGCTACGCAGCAAAGATAGAAGCCACCTATACCAAAGAAGCCATTGATCCAGTTATCCCTTGACGGATTAACATTAGAGAAGGAACCGTCCTCGCCGTGCGCCTTCTGGATAATCGGAAGCGCGTATGTCCAGTATTTTCTCCGGAGCTCATATCGGCTGCCCGGCTCGTCCTCATTGGCCTCGTTTTCATCTCGCAGGTAAAACACCAAATCTGCAGGATCTTCATCGTACAGTTTGAAGAGACGACTCAGGACAGACAGCTTGCTCTGCGTGCTGGTGTTTGTCCAAACATAGATGCCATCGCCAATCTCAAGCGACTTTGTGAATGCATCCTGATTTGTATTGAAGTGGAGAGCTATGTTCTCCTCCTCCGACATGGCCAGCTTAGTAATAATGGTCTTATCCTCGGCATACAGAATTTGAATAACCTTCTGGAACATTTCAACCCAGCTCGTTACCGGCTGCTCAGTGTTCTTAAAGGTAAACTTCGCAATCAGTCGTCCGGTCAGCTCACCCTCATCCTCAAGCGTATAAGTGTCAAGCTGCTTTTCTTCCGGTTTGTAATCTGTGACAGGTGCTGCCCAGATTGACAGAGCTCGACCCATGAGATATTCGCTGCGCTCTTCCAGCTCCGCCAGCGTCCACTTGTCCTTTTTTGCAATCCAAGTATTCATGCGGATACCACTGTCATCGAAACCGCTCTGCATGGTTTTCTTTTCAGTGAAAGAGCTATTGCTATATTTCGAGTTGTAGGCCGTCAGCGTAAGATTTGCCATGCGATGCAACCACAGCTCATGTATCTGCTCATAGTCATCGCCCAGCTCCTTCTGCCATACTGGCGTTAGATGCTGAGGCATAATGTGCTCAATCGAATAGGTGCCGTCGTCACAGTGACGGTATACATCCTTATCCTCCGAAGTGCCGAAGTTCTCGAAGCGCTCAAGAATGTATATCTTATTCTTGCTGTTCATCAGATAAACCGGACGTTCCTCAAATGCCGCCTTAAACTCCACATCGTCCGGGAAGCGGGCACGCTCTTTCTTGGAAAGAAGTGCATACTTGAGCTTCTCGACATAGTTATCCTCGGTACCATCGTATCGTATGATCTCTCGGTGCAGCATGAGGAAGATTTTATTAAGGGAATTTGTCGGCAGATCACACATCGTCCTGCGGAACAGGTAATTCTCTGTCGTCAGGAAAATCTCAGTGACCTGTGCCAACGTCAGTTTGTTTTCGTTATATAGACGCAGCACTTCGAGGAAGTACGGCCTTGTTACCGTCGTCTCCAGACGGTTCAGTCGGTCAATGCAGGCGTCAAGGGCAGCACTGCCGGAATTACCATCAAGGAGAATCTGGTATCGCTTTGCATAGGCCAGCATCTCAGCAAGGAGTGGTTCTGTTTCGATTTTTCCAAGCTCCACAAAGTCCTTAAAATTGATGTAGATCTTTTTCTGCTGCGGGATGGCCTGCTGCTTCACACTCAGGTAATCCCGGATAAAGGCGCTTACATCATACTTTGTGCAAACCTCGATCTTGTTCCAGTATTTCTCGTAATAATCCTCCTGCTCCTTAGAAGGCAAGCCCATCAGTATGAAGTTCCTGATCTTATCACCTTCGCTGAGGCCAAGACCGGTCGAGTTCAGACTCTCAAAAATGAGCTGAGGAGTGTCATCCATATCCAGCCGAATATTTATAATTTCAAGACAGCAAATCGCATCGTAAAGCTGATCGATGGTGATTTCCTGCTTCTGAATGCGGTCATAAAAATAGTCGTAGTTCACAGTCAGATTGGACTCGCGGATATGCTCCGTCGGATCAGAGAACAGCTTCCCGAAAGCCGTCTGGTCATTCTTTACCGGTTTGAGCTTGATACGGGTATCCTCCGGCTTCCACTTGTCCACGAGGTATTCCTCAAAAATTCGCTGCTTCAGATTAGCAGTCTCCGGCACAATGACACCCTTATCAATCAAGTTATACATGGCAAGAAACAACAGCGATACTGTCGTAAGGCGCTGCTGGCCATCGATAATCAGGAATTCCTCATTGTGGCCGTCCGGATTGTAAACGGAAACAAGGCTGCCGAAAAAGTGACTTTTCCGATGCCCCTTGATGATTTTTACAAGGTCATCGTACAGTTGTTTGCAGTTCTCGGTCTTCCAGTCATAATTTCTCTGGTACACCGGGATGACAAACCGCTTATCAGAGCCCTCCATATATTTAACGAATTTGCATTCCGAACCCTTCATTTCGCATCAATCCTCCTCGTTCTACTGAAGATCGGGATCGCTCCCCAGAGGAGTAATTCCGTTTTCTTTGAGCATTTCATTTATTTCATAAATCGAATTCTCAACACAGGCTCCTAATACGCATTGATAAACGTATCCCTCGCCCTTCATTGAATTTAATTTAAAGTCTGTTTTACCGAGAAACATCTCAGCCTCTGGCAAAGGCAGCTTCAGACCTACGCATAAGGCAAGAACTGTCTGAACTGAAGTCGGGTACTCTTCATCGTTTCTCAAACGCTGAATGGTTTTTTCTCCCACAAGAGAGCGGTCAGCCAGCTGCTTATTTGAGAGCTTCCTTTCCTTCTGCAGCGCTACCAGCGTCTCAGCAAAGGAACCGGGATATCTACGCATGGCCTCTGACCGGCGCTTTGCGTTCTTGATTTGCTCAAGAAGTGTCTTGTTGTGCGCATTAAGTTCAAAGGAATATTCAACCTGATTTTCAACCGGTGCGGCATTCCGCATAAACTGCGTGTAATACCTTGCCCCTTGATATTTCGATTGATAGCTATATCCCTTCGAGAAGACGACGCAGCACTCATCCAGGTGCGAGAGAGCATATTCTGACAGCGTAGCATTCCCAGACTGATCTCTCGCTATGTATTTCTCGTTATTGAGAACGAGATGACGATCTGCAAAAATAAACTGTCCGCGGTCAATCAGCTTCTTAAACTCACGATCAAAGCAGTACGCCTTAAACAAATCGGCATAGGGAATAGTGAACGTCTGATTCTTATCCAATGCACCTGCTTCGAATGAATATCCGCGAACATACTGACCATCCACAAATGGATATGCGCCCTCGGCTTTGGAATATCCCAGATCCATCAGGCGAACCTTGGCGGCCTGTCTCGACACATCGAACAGCTCCGCAAGTTCATCAATGACATTCTCGTAGGCTGCAATGCTCGCATCATCAGCCCCGCCATAAACTGCAAGGAGCTGATCTGCCTTCAAGCGCGTCGGTTTCGCAGGCATCAAGATTCTCGGAGCAACGCCCTTGGCTTGCCACTCCATCCAGTCTACAGCCTTCCATTTATCTGAATCCATGGAATTAGCGGCTATTTGACATTGAATTGCTTTTCCCAGATTATCATCGGCACCTATCATTTTCATCAGTACGTGGTATGGCTGATGACGATGCCAATGAAAACACTCATGTGCCAGTGTAGTGCGCTTTGTTCCTACAGATCTCTCATAGGAAACACGCGGATCAAGATATATGGTTCCTCGTTTGGCATTGCGAATTGTAATCTTCCGGTGCTTATCGAGAACATTCCCGTTATCAAATATGATAGTTCCAAAGTAAGTAAGATCATCTGACAAAGGGATATCTTCGATAACCTGTAGTTTCATATCGCTGGCTATTGTCTCGATTGGAACCCTCATAGGTTTTTCCAACGCTTCAGGACAATACCTTGTTAGGAACTTCTCCGCCTCGTCTTCAAACTGTTCGCGGGAAATAATAGGTACAAGCTCTCCGGACAGGCGGTCATTATCAGATTCCTCTTGCGGCTCACAATTACCAACAGACATGATTCGGAACCCACTCATATCGATGCCAAGAGTAACCTGACAATAAATCTTCAGCCAGTGCTCATTAAAATATCCCTTGCGAGATGCGGACGGCATTTCGACATCGCATGATGCAATTACATCGAAAGCAATCACGCCATCCTCCGGCTGTTCAATATGGATAATATTCTCGATTTCCATATCAATGACCGATAGTCTTTTCGTGTCACCAGAATGATCCTCTTGAATATAAGCTATGGCCGCATCCCGGATGTCGTCATAACGAGATTGGTCGATCAGTTTCTGCAGTGGGCTTTCATCCTGCGCTTCATAGTAGTCCAGTCTGCTGTCGTTGAGCTCTTTACGTATTTCACGCCAATTAGGCATGTGCCTATCCATGTATGCGATGAATGTAGCATCATGCTTTCTTGTGAGTAAATGTGTAAGCTCATGCAAAATAATATAGTCGAGGCAAGCATATGGCTTCTGAGCGAGCTGCAGATTAAACCATAGTTTCTTTTTATCCGTGCTGCAGGCACCCCATTTTGTGACCATATATTTTGTTTGCCAAGAATCGCATTTAAGGCCTGTCTGTGATTCCCACTTGGGCAGACGCTTTTCTATTTCTTCTTTCAGAACCTTTCGATATTCCTCTTTGACATAGGCATCCCGCTGCTTTACTGTGCTTTTGGCACTCATGGAAAGGACAATATTCTGGTTCTGAATCTCGAAGCTGTTCTTCTGATTGTCCGGCTTAAAGACAAGGAAGTACTGCTTTCCCCAGATATACATCGTCTCACCAGAAACATACTGCCGCTTCGATGCCCTTGGCTGTTCCTGAAACTGCGCAATAGCCCTCTTGATAAAACCCAGCTGAGTTCTGGCATAAGCCTCTATAGCTTTATCGTCCACGGATAAAGGCGCAGAAATTACCACATGTCCATCCGGCGGCTTCACCTGAAGGTGCATATTCTTTATATTCTTTTTTTGCACATCAATCGGAATCCCGGAAATGACAATGCGCATTAATACTCCTCCTGCTTCTCAATGATCTTATAGATGCGTTCCACCTCGGAGTCATCACCCAGAATCTCAAAGAGAGCCTTTTTTATTCTCCTGACAACCACCTGATTATCCCTGAAACCAGACAGTGCCTGCTTTTTCACGGCCTTGTGAATGCGAAGAGCAAGTTTCTCGTCCTCGCCGGTGTTGTCATAAATGGCCATGAGCGCTTTGCTCTTACGGATGCTTTCCGGATATTTATCGTTATCCTCCGGACAATCAACATCCTTGGCCAGCTTTATATATTTCTCAAGCATCTCAGCGTAGTCAAGAACTCCCTGCTTACGCTCTTCGATGAGCTTATCAAGGATTTCTGACATCTTTGCGTAATAGCGCGGATTGACGGTAACCTTTTCGATAACCTTCTTACGGATGTTATTCTCGATGGCCTCTGCTGCGCCTTCCTTGTGGCCGCTATCACCTTCACCGGTAAGCGCTTCGCCCTGTTTTGCTACGAAATCCAATAGGGTAAGATCATCAAAATCGCCAATCTTTTCAGCATCCGCTGCCGTGATATAGTTATCGATCATCTTTCTCATATCAGGCTCATAGGCCTTCAAATCGAGGAAATCACCACTGGCCGTACCGATGGTTTTCTTCAACTCAATGTAGAAAGTGACCTTCTTGTCATATTCATTCAGTTTGCCAGATGAGATGTCATCAACCAGATATGGTTTTGCTTCCGCGAACGCTCTGACAAGACTGCTCACCAGACGATAGAGTTTTTCTCTCAGGCGTGCATAAATCTCGTCGCTCTCCTCCGACTGACCGGAAACACCACAGAAATAATGGATGTACTGGATTTCCCCACGAGGTTCCTCGACGCCTTCGCAGAGTTCTTCGACGGCATCATACACTTCCTCAAAATAGGATACCGTAGCATCGTGGCGATCCTTAACAAGTCCTTTTATATCCTCCGGATCATATCCTTCAAAAGCTCCGGAAGTATAGTCCTTCATTGCAGTCTGGAGTTGTCCAAATAGCTGCTTGTAATCCACAATATAGCCGAAGTCTTTACTATCATCATCAAGGCGGTTGACGCGGCAAATCGCCTGAAACAGGCCGTGATCCTGCATCCTCTTGTCGATGTAAAGGTAGGTACAAGGAGGCGCATCAAATCCAGTGAGCAGCTTGTCCACGACGATAAGGAGCTTCATATTTGCAGGCTCCTCTACAAACTTGCGCTTTGCTTCCTTTTCAAATTCCTCCACCTTCGCCTGAACCGATCCAGCATTCGGAAGATCAGACGGATCAAGTCCCAGCATCTTCAAATATGTCTCGTATTTGAGGAAGGTTTCGGTATCATCCTCATCGCTGACAGTGTCAGTGCGCAGTTCACCTTTGTTCGGTGTATAGGAAGATATGATGGCGCACTTCTTAAAGCTCATCTGCTGAAAAATTTCGTAGTACTTGCAAGCCGTAGGAATACCATCGGCCACAAGGATGGCATTTCCATTGCCGTCCATCAGACGAGGTTTCATGTTAAAATCCTGAATGATGTCCCATGCCACTTTTTCCAGACGAGAGCGGGAGCTGTATACCTTCTGCATCGTGCCCCACTTCTCTTTGAGCTTTGCCTTAGCGCGAGAAGAGAGGCCTCTGGTCTTTACATCAAACCACTGGTCAATACGATCTTGTGACGACAAATCTTGCGGAACATCACGGTATTCATATCGCAAATCCAGCACGACGCCATCGGCAACGCCTTCGTTATATTTGTAAGCATGGATGTATGTACCGAAAACTTCGATACTAATCTTTTTATCCTTTTTCAGCAACGGAGTACCCGTAAAGCCGATAAATACAGCATTCGGCATGATAGTCTTCATCGCTGTATGGAGTTTACCGGACTGCGTTCTGTGGCATTCGTCAACAAATACCACAAGGTTTCCCTTTGCCTCGAAATCGGCAGGGAGGGAGGCTTTCAGCTCTTCAATATACTTATCGTAGTCATTTTCTGTCGCTTCTCCGCCACGACGGCCAAACTTATGCACCAGAGAGCAGATCAGCGAATCATCATATACATTCAGTCGATTCAGCAAGTCCTTACCGCTCTTGGTACGAGCAATATTTTCATCCACGCCAGTGAATGTTTTCTCTATCTGCTCATCAAGCTCATCTCGGTCTGTCACAATTAGGACACGGGCATTAAGCTCAGCCCAATGTGTCAGAATCCACTTCGCAAGCCACACCATTGTCAGCGTTTTGCCGGAACCCTGTGTATGCCACAGGATGCCGCCCATCGGTTTATTCGGATCTCTGTTCGGATTGTGAAGCTCTGACCGCAGATTATTGAGCCTCTGCTGAGTGCGCTTGATACCAAAATACTGATTATACCGACACACCTTTTTGATGCCTTTATCAAAGACGACAAAATTCATGATAAGGTCGATGAAACGTTCCTTATCGAACATGGAATATAGCTGCTTTAAGAGCTTATTTTCAATTCCTGCGCAGGTTTTGCTAATACGAATATCCACCGGATCACGCTCTTCCTCGTGCTCCTTGAAACCGTCATCCTTCCACTCCATATAAAACTTCTCTCCGGTCAGAAGCGTGCCGTAGCGCAGGCCTTCCGACTCGTTTCCGGCCATACAGAACTGCATGGTAGTAAAGAAGCCTCGAATAAAGGAGTCCTTCTGGTTTGTGAGATTCTGGCGGATGCCTTCGGACACGGAGATGCTGCTTCGCTTTAATTCGATAACGGCCACAGCAATACCATTCAAATAGATGACAAGATCCGGCCTCTTCTCCTGCTGCTCAACAACAGTTACTTCCTCAGCGATTGCAAAGTCATTATTCAGCGGATTAGCCTCGTCGATAAGTTCAACTGTCACCGGAGGCTTCTCCGGGCTCTCACTGACCGGAATGCCGTACTTTAACCGCGAATACACAGTCTTATTGGCATCATAGACCCCACGAGAAAGATTTCCTGCTTCCTGCTGAAGCTGCATAACGGCAACATCAATCAGTTTATCTGCATAGCCCTTCAGCCGAAGATACTGGCGCAGGCGATCTTCCTTGATGTTCTTATTCTGATAATCCGACAGGTTACCGATATACTGATAGCCCAAGATTTCCGGATCTTTAAAGAAGCGGATCACTCTTTTCTGTGTTTTAATTTCGGCATCCCCAATACTCATCCGACAGGAACCTCCTTACATCAATCTGACCTTACCGGTCAGCAGTTCTTCCATTATTCCTTGTTTTACTTTTTGATATTTTTCCAGTTTCGCTTCGAGCTTATGAATATCGGAATCCATATCAAAGAGAATAGCTGCTATAGCTTCCTGCTCCTCTTTTGTAGGCGGTACGTAGAGATCAAACTTTACAAGGTCTTTCTGATACAAATGATTGATCGTAGAACCCGCTGATAGTTGTTGCAGGAAATTCTTAAACACAGATGATTCCAGCACATAGAACATAAAGTGAGCTGTGTATGCATCTGTAATGGGTTTTACAAGGAATACTCCACTATTCAATGTTGCTGGTCTTTTCAGATCAGATACAAATGCAACTTTTCCAATGGTTCCGTCTTTAGTAAGAAGAAGGTCTCCGTTTGATACTTGGATATTTGTATCTTGTGCGTACCTGTCATAGTCCACATAATGGCATCCGCCCCAGCCAATGCGTCCGTCTTTGAAGTCGGTTCCAGTAATTAAGTATGAATATCCCTCGTCCAAATACTCAGCAGTAGTTAATCCTTGCCAACCTATACGCGCCTTGAGCCTTGAATTTTTTGCAAGATTGATTTTAATCCAATCTCCCGTGAAGCCATCAAGACGCTTCTTCCCAGTAATAAGCGACTGCATTGTACCCTGTCGCATATTTTTCTTTTTAACAATCAATTCCTGAAGCTTAGTTATTAATGAGTCTATTCCTGTGAGCGTTTCTGCAATTCGTTTTTGCTCTTTAATATCAAGCGCAGGCACAAGGAGCTTTTTGACATCATCTTTATAAATTGCTCCTAAAGAAGTACTTGCATTAATTGTTGCTATACATTCCAGCACCGCAAATAGGGCACTTGACAAGGGCGGATAATAAATGCGCCTGTTCCGTCTTGCTGCGGTTGACCGGTTCGTATCGTTTGGATTGCGCCAACAGCTTGACCTGTGCAGCGTTCCACAATTCTTCCGATACGATGCCCTCGTGCAGGCCGTCCACCAGTAAATAATTCTCCTGTGGAACCTGATGATATTCGTTCCGGGTGCCGTGAATCTTTTCAAGCTTGCGGCGACCAAAGGCGATTTTTCCACAGTAGACGGGGTTTTTCAGGATGGCACGAATCAACGTTGCGCTGAAAAGGGGAGAGGTGCCATTTTGACGAGCAAGTTTCTGAAAGCCATGGGTCTCCAGATATTTGGAAAGACCATTTGCACCTGTGTCGGTGTTTACATATTGCTCAAAAATCGTGCGAATGGCAGGGGCTTCATCCTCATTGATTTGGCAGCACACCGTCAACCAAATGATAGCCATAAGGCGCAAAACCGCCGTTCCAGCGACCTTCCCTTGCTTTCTGGATACGACCTTCCATGGTTTGGACACGGATGTTCTCACGCTCGATCTCAGCGACAGCAGACAAAACGGAAATCATCAGCTTGCCAGCGTCTTTAGAAGAATCAATGCCGTCCTCCACGCAAATCAGGTTCACACCAAAATCCTGCATTACCTGCAAGGTAGACAGTACATCGGCAGCGTTACGGCCAAAGCGGGAGAGCTTGAACACCAGCACATAGGCAACACCATCCTTGCCGGATTTGATGTCCTCCATCATCCGGCAGAAAGATGCACGGCCTTCAATGGATTTGCCCGATTTGCCAGCATCCTCATATTCGCCGACGATTTGGTAGTCGTTGAAGTCTGCATAGGCTTTCACGCGAGCTTTCTGTGCATCCAGCGAGTATCCATCAATCTGCATGGTCGTGGAAACACGGGTGTAAATGTAAACCTATGTCTTTTCCTGTGACATAAAAACCTCACAAAATGGTTATTTGTTGTCTGTTTTCTGCTCCAGAAACTTAATGGAATCCAGATAATCCTGCTCCACATCGCTGAGGGTTTTAGCCTTGTATTTCCGATATTCGGTAGTAGCCTTGTCCACTGCCTGCTTGTGGGTCACACTGCCATTGCCAACAAGAAGCTGCTCGCCGCTCATAGTCAGAATACGGTCAAGGTGGTTTGCCCAATCCTGCATTGTCATGGGCTGTTCACGTTCTGCCTGACGCTCGGCAAAATCCAGATAACCGGAAACCAACTGCCCCATAGCACGAAGTTCTTTCTCGTTCAGATAGTTTTTGGCGATAGTGGCTTCTCGTAAGCTGGGCTGGTTTCCTGCAAAAGTGGTCAGACCCATAAATTCCTTTTCGGCATCTGCACGATTGTAAATGACCTCAGCGGCAGTCTGACCGTGGATGGCATAATGAATTTTATTCTGGACTTTTTTGAAGAACTGGACGGAGATTTCTGCTTTTGGGTCGTAGTCAATGCTGGTTGCATAGATTTCCAGAACTTGACGATAAAATACTTTTTCGGAAGCACGGATGTCACGGATGCGTTCTAACAGCTCTTTGAAATATCCACCGCCGCCCAGTTTTTTCAGGCGTTCGTCATCCAGCGCAAATCCCTTGCGCATATATTCTTTCAAAATGCCAGTTGCCCAGATACGGAACTGTGTGCCGCGTTTAGATTTGACGCGGTAGCCGACGGAAATGATGACGTCAAGATTGTAGAACTCAACCTGATAGATCTTTCCGTCTGCGGCAGTTGTTGCAAATTTTGCAACAACTGAATTTCGATCAAGTTCACCCTCTGCAAAGATGTTTTTGATGTGGCGGGAAATCGTGGATTTGTCACGTTGGAACAACTCAGCCATCTGATCAATGGAAAGCCAGACAGTGTCACCGTCAAAGGTAGTATCGATTTTGGTCAGGCCATCTTCTGTGGTGTAGATGATGATAGAATTTTTGGGAGAGTCATCTGGTCGATTCATTTTAAGCACCTCGTTCCGTGTATGTAATACAGTGGAGGGGAAGATCCTACCATTGTGTTGGAACAAATATTACAAGAAAATTATATCATGCTGCAAGAGCGGCATCAACCGTATCTTGTTGATTTTCGTTGTTGGTTGAGAATACAGCGTTGTCTATTCCCAAGACCGATGCGTACTTCTCAATCACATCGGCTAGAAAGGTTGCGAATGCGCTCCATTCATCGAGTGTGGACGTAGAGCATTGCGAAGGGGCAGGGCTGGTTTCTGTACGATGGCAATTATTCAATAGGCAACTCCATTTCCTTGTAGCAGAACTTTGACAGTCTAGCGGATTTTTCAGAAATATTTTTGATGCAAAACATAAAACTCTCTGATGCACCGTTGATTTCACTGAACATTCCTTCGGCATCGGCAACATGATCAACCGTTGCCATCTTTTTTCCTAGCTCACGAATGGTCTGGAGTTCGGAACTGCGCTTCCTCGATGAAATAGAAGGCCGATTCTCCAAGAGTGGATCAGCCGTTTGGATTTTCGGTGTGGAAGTGCCGGAAGTTTTATTTCCAGATATCTTTGAAACTAATTCTAAATTTTCATAGGTGTCCGCATTATCGTCTGCTTTACCGCTTAACTTTCCCTCTCGCCACGTTGATACCACGGTGGGCAATGCTTCCGTGGGAGTTCCACGGATAATGGTAGCCTCTCGCTGGGATAGCTTAAGTTTGCCGGATAAGATTTCTTCCTGAATACCGGGGCAGTATTTTTCCATCAGCTCAACGGTTTTCATGAACTGCTCGGCACGAATTACGAAAGAAGGGCTTACATTGTTTTCTTTGGCGATTCGTTCGGTCGTGTTTTCTACCGATGGCAAATTGTCAATTTGACAGTTTGCCACCTGTGTGTACTGATTGCCATGATTTCCCCCACGAGTGGATTTTTCAGAATGATACTGCTTTCCAATCAGAAACTTTTTCTGTTCGGGTGTCAAATTCCGGCGACCCAGCTGATGTTTGCAGATCCATGCAAGAACATCTTCACGGGTTTCGCAGGTGCAGGAGATCGAGCGGGTGGTATAAGGGATTTCTGGATGCTGCTGGAGAATCTTATAGCGATTGTGGCCATCAACAAGAATGTTGCCCCAGACAATCAGGGGAGACAGGACTTCACCTTCTGAAAGGATGTTTTCTTCCAGTTGCTGAAATTCTTCATCGGTCAATGCAGGAATCTGAGATTGAAATTCGGAGTCGATGATAAATTCAAACTTGTTTTTCTTCATAGGCAAAATCTCCTTTCAAAAATTTATTGGTAGTTCAGCCGTTCTCCCTGCATGAATTTCCTGCCCCCTTTCAGCGGCGTTTTCCGGCTCTCCTTATCAGGTTCATGGCCGGGTATTCCATGCAGACGGTCATGCGGTTTTCAAGGTCCGATGAGGAGTTGTAGAAAGCATATCACAATCATACAAGCGTTTTTAGGACGTATCAGGTCCGGTTTTGAGGGAGAAAACCGGACTTGGGAGGTCCGGTTCTTGTGAACAGCTCTGGATAGAGCATATCATAATAACACTCAAATTTTTGGGAGGTGATACTTCCGCTTTTGTGCAATATTAAATGTATCAACGACGATTTTCATAAAACAAATTTTTCTTCAAGGAATTTGCTTATTCAGCGGTCGTTAAGGTGCGAAATTAGCGCATTCTTGTGCTGAACATCGGGTTTGGGCGAAGCCCGACAAGTGTTTTTGAAGTCGGATTTGTAAAATCAGATTCAAAAATCGTGAGTTGGTACCAACTCGCCCTGCTTGCTGCGATTGCAAACTCGAAAACTTCCTGAGCAAAAAAAAAAAATAACCGCCCACATCAAGTGAAACTTGAAAATGGACGGTCTTGATCGCAAAATGATTTTCAAATTTGGAAAGCACCTTGAGAGGCTTCATAGCACCCGCAAGCAATGCAGACGTATATACATCTGCTTATTTTGCGTTGCAAAATACTTGTTGGGAACACCCAAACCCTTGAACTGCATCCGGGGGATGCAGGCTGTTTTAAGCAAACAAAAAGGAAAACTGTTTTACTTCTTGCGGAATTCTCCATACAGCCACTCTGCCAATGCCGACATAATAGCCTTGTACTTGCTGGTATCCTCAAACAGGGAAGAGAAGGTGTCCTGCGCTTCGAGATAGCTGTCCTGTGCGGCAGTATCAAAGGCTTTGGGGAAGATGCTCTCGGTGAAGATCTGCGGGTCGGAGCTGCGCGCCAGCTTTGCCAGCTTCGGGTCGGCCAGCAGACGGTCATGCAGGGCAGTAAGCAGCACCCGGTCGGCGTTGGTGAACTCACCCTTGAACTTCTCGTTGATCTTCAAAATGATCTCGTCCAGCGGCTCCTTGGGGTCGTGGCCGAGAGCACCCTTCTGGGTGACCGGCTCGTAGACGCCCTTGGCGTGCTCCAGCTCGATGGCACCGGCAAAGGTCTTTTGCAGCTTGTAATACTCCAGCTGCAATTTGCCCTCCAAGTCCAGCGGAGAGACCTCGTCCGGCGGCAGCAGCTTGAGCAGATAGGCACAGAATACGTTCTCCTTGTGCAGCTCCTCATCGAACATCCGTGCCACCTGCGAAACGTAGCCGTACCACTTGACAAGGCTACGCAGCAGACGGCGGAACTGGTACCGCTCGGCCTGCGTTTTCTGGTTGTAGCGGTCTGCCACCGGCTTCAAGACGCTGCTCATGCGGCCTACGGCGTTTTTATCCTGCTTGGTGCTGCGGAAATACTCCTTGGCAAAGGCTTCCACGTCCGCATCGGAATAAACGGCAAAGCTCCGCAGCTCCTTCTGGGTCTTGTAAATGAGGTCGGTGTTGACCTCCTGCTCCAGAAAGGTTTCCTGATAAAACGGCTGGAAGGCCTCTCGGATGTCCTCTGCCTTGTTCACAAAATCCAGCACAAAGGTGTCGGTTTTACCGGGGTAGGTACGGTTCAGACGGGAGAGAGTCTGAACCGCCTTGACGCCCTTCAGCCTTTTGTCCACGATCATGGTGTGGAGCAGCGGTTCGTCAAAACCGGTCTGGTATTTTTCTGCCACGATGAGCACATTGAAGTTGTTGTGAAACTCCTTTTTGGTCTGGCTCTCTGCAATGTGGCTGCCGTCGGCGCGGACGTTCAGGGACTGCTCCGTGTACTCCACGCCGCCGTCCGGTACGGCACCGGAAAATGCCGCTAAGATCTGCACATCATCATAGCCCTGCTCGGCAATGTAGCGCTTGACCTCGTGGAAGTACCGCACCGCCGCCAGCCGGGAGGAGGTGACTACCATCATCTTGCCCCGCCCGCCGATCTTGTGACTGGTGGTCTCCCGGAAGGTCTCTACAATGATCTTTGCCTTCTGGCTGATGTTGTAGGGGTGCAGCTCCTCGTACTTGCGGATAAGTTTTGCCGCCCGGCTGGCAGGCAGGTCGGGGTTGTCCGGGATGGTCTTGGCAATCTTGAAGCAGGTGGAATAGGTCATGTAGTTTTGCAGCACATCCAGAATGAACCCTTCCTCAATAGCCTGCCGCATACTGTAAATGTGGAAAGGGTGGTGGCTGCCGTCCGGGTACTCGGTGCCGAACAGTTCCAGCGTGGCGGCTTTTGGGGTGGCGGTAAAGGCAAAGAAGGACAGGTTCTTGTGCCGCCCGTGGGAGGTCAACTCCTTCACCAGTGCATCTTCCGGGTCGATCTCGTCCTCCGCTTTGCCTTCCAGCTCGGCATATTCCCGCAGCGCGTCCTCGGTGTCGGCAAGGGCGGCTTTCAGCTTTAAGGCAGAGGTGCCGGTCTGGGAGGAGTGCGCTTCGTCGATGATAACGGCATAGTTCTTCCCGGCGGTCTTGTTCACCTCGGTATAGATGACCGGGAATTTTTGCAGCGTGGTGATGATGATACGTGCGCCGTTGTTGATGGCATCCCGTAGGTCGCCGGAGTTTTTGTCCTCGCCGATGGCCTCCACCACACCCAGCGTATGGTCGAAGCCGGAGATGGTTTCCTGCAGCTGTGCGTCCAGCACGGTGCGGTCAGTCACCACGATGACACTGGCAAACACCGGCTTGTTCTCGGTGTTGAACAGGGAAGCCAGCCGGTACGCCGTCCATGCAATGGAGTTGGACTTGCCCGACCCGGCGCTGTGCTGGATGAGATAGTGCTGCCCGGCACCCTTCTGCCGCACATCTGCCACCAGCTTGCGCACCACGTCCAGCTGATGATACCGGGGAAAAATCAGGGTCTTGCCGTCCTGCAGGCTCATGAACTTTTGCAGGATATCCATCATGCTGTCCTTCTGGAACACTTCTTCCCAGAGGTAGGCGGTAAGGTAGCCGTTGGGGTTGGGCGGATTGCCTGCACCGCCGTCCCGACCGGCACCATTGGAGCCCTGATTGAAGGGCAGAAAGCGTGTGTCCTTGCCTGCCAGCCGGGTGGCCATCCACACCTCGGTCAGGTCTACGCAAAAGTAGCCCAGAATGCGCTTGTTGAACTGGAAACACACCTCCCGGGGGTCTCGGTCGTGCATCCACTGCTGTTTGGCGTTCTCCACGGTCTGCCCGGTGAACTGGTTCTTCAGCTCAAAGGCGAACACCGGGATGCCGTTTACTGCCAGCACCATGTCCACCGAGTTGTGGGTGGTGTCAGAGTAGAACCACTGCCGGTTGCAGGTGATCTCGTTTTGGGCGTAGCGCTGGGCATCCTTCTGGTTCAGCGCAGATTCTGGCTGAAAATAGCACACCCGAAACCGCCGTCCCCGGTGCTTGAACCCATACCGCAGCACCGAAAGCAGCCCGTCCGCATCGCAGGCATTGTTAAAGGCCGTGCAGAACTTCCGCACCGGGTTTACCGGGTTCTGCTTTTCAAAAAATGCCCACTCGTTGGGTTGGGTCTTTTGCACAAAGCGGATCAGGGTATCCACAAACAGCCCCAGCTTGGGGTCGTAGCAATCCCCGTTGCGGGTGTAGCCGCCGGCAGGGGAGAGCAGCGCCGCAGCAATGTCCGATTCAAACTGCTTTTCGGTGGTGTTGAGGGGCATGGTTAGACCTCCTTTATTTGATTGTTACAATCTATCGTATCAAATTGAATGACTTTTTCAAGACTTTTTATTTTTGGGTTCGATTCACCAGTATATTTGGCAATTCTGAAGTGTAAGGAATATTCGTATAAATTGTAATTGCAATCATAAATTCCAAGACTTATAGATTCAATCTCTGGAAAGATATAAACAGAAACCCATTGACCGACAATTTGAAAAGACTCACCGGGTTTTATGGGGGACTTTGTGGGAAAAGCATAAGGAGAATTGTTTATTTTGATATAAGCTAGGATACAAGCATAATTGCCAATGTTTGATATGACCAAGTTTTCCCAGTGATAATAAATGTGATTTGGAGTTATTGATACACACGGATTCGGAGAATCATTTGGAATTGAGGCTTTTTTTAAGTGTTGGATTTCGTCTTTAGAAAGGTCTGATAAGTGCTGAACAACGAGATAAGGTTTTATTTTTTCCATGTAATCTCTTTGCTCTTTTTTTCTTTCATATCGGACAGTTAAAACAACGCCAACAAGAGTAAACAATCCGCCTATTATACCAGACAACAAAGGTATCCAAATATCACGAATCATATCATAAGTAAATAAGCCTTTCATGCTTTACACCTCCCTCTTCCCGGTTACAACCTCATAAATCAAACTTTTCTTGTAGCTTTCCAGCTCTTTTACCAGCTGCTCCTTCTTTGCAATCAGCTTGTCAATTTCGGCGCACTTGGCGTCAAGGTAGTCGGTGATTTCTTTTTGTTCATCTAGTGGAGGAATGAGTATTTTCATTCTTGCGACAACGTCTTGACTGATATTGGGGTCTTTTCTTGTTCCAACAGCATATTTCATCCAATATGATTTTAGTGCAAGCAACTGCATTAGCAGAAAAATGGGAGAAACAATTTCGCGGTTGCAGACGATGGAGCAAACAGCCTGATTTGTTGCACAATCTGACATGAGTAGACCACATTTTCCGATTGTTCCAGCACCACCGTACATGGCAACACAAACTGTACCTTTAGGCATAATAGAGCAAGCAGATGAGGCTAAAGCCAATTCAGTTATTTTCTCTGAACTATCATAAACTAAGCCATCATTCAAATCAAGTGTACGAACCCATCTGATAGTGGCATCATCAAAAAAAGAGGCTTCCTTACTTCTTAGTGGCGTGGCACCACTGGAAGTTTGACCAATGCTTCCAATTTTAGCGACACCCCAATGGTGTGGAACTAGACCAGCCCATTCAACTCCACTATCCTTCATCTCCCGCTCACCACGCACGCCTTTTGTAACAGCCTGCGTAATAACTGCCTGCTTGAGCTTTTTGTATTCCTCAATGCTGGAACGAGTTTCAGAAATAAGGGAATCAATCTTAGCAGAAGTGGCATCAAGATAAAGTGCTATTCTATCTTGTTCAATGCGTGGGGGAACAGGAACACAAATGTTTTTGATAAAATCAGTATTGGCTCGGGGCATTTTAGTCCCGTATGTAGATTTTGTGACATGATCAATAAATGTAGGCGAAATTAAAAGATTCCAAAAGTATCGGATGTTCACAGAACTTGAAAAATTCAAAATGCAAAATTCACTTGAACAGCAACCATCGTTAGAAGCACAAAAAACTTTGGCAAGGTAGGGCCTTAATTTGCCAAAGAGAATATTGTTTTCGAAAAAGGCCAAGGCCTGAGATTTGTCACATTGAGAATCCGATGAAACATACTGTCCGGTCCAACTTTCGATATTCTCAAGTCCAATATACGGAGAATCTGTGCGAGCATTCTTTTCTATAGGAAAAGTGGATAAATATTTGAGTTTTGTGACCTCCCACCCCTCTGGAATCTCCCCAATCCATTCAATGCCGCTGTCTTTCATTTTACGCATTTTCTGTACCATGCTTTCCGTATTCTGCAACTAGATAGTTGACGATTGCACTACAGGTAACCATCATGAATTTGGCTTCTTCAAAAGTAACGATGCTTTCGGCTTCGTGCTCGGCATGACGCACACCACCTTGATCGCAGGCATAAGAGTAAAGCTTATCAATTCCAGAGTTAAGACAAGGATGCAATTTTAGTCCGTGCTTAGCAAGTAGTTTTAATGCTTCACCAAGAGTAGCACTGTCTTTTTCTGCAATAATGCGGCAGGTTGCTTCGACGGCACTGATACTTTCTTTGACGCAGTTTTTATAGTCTGGGTGTTCACGGTCAGATAAAAAGTTGAGAGCCTTCTTAAGGTGTTTGCGTGCGCCGTCAAAAGGCGTACAGCAGGCTTGTTCAATTTCTTTTACTTCGATTTCATCTGTAATAGGAACGATTTCACCAGATATAAAGCGGTAACCTACATATTCACTTTGGAAAAGTTCATTGAACCACTCTTGAAAAACATCGATACAATTGTTAGTGGATAAGGCAAACCAATTGCAAATATACCAAAGCAAATCTAAAACTTCGTTATAAGGAGCCTCCATTAAAACCTCTTCGATTCGGGAATAAAACTTTTCCCAATCATAATGATAACCAAGCGGTAAATGATTTAAATCTGCAAAAACATTCTGCATTAGATTTTTACAGAAAATATTTGAAAGATTTTGATCTGTAGGACCGTACTTTATATTACGAGTTTCGCATTCATGGTTGAATGTTACTTGCAAAAAATCGTAGAGTTTATTACTAATAAATGTCCGAGTTCTTTCATCAAAATCATCAATTTGCATTTGGATGTTACAAGGGTCAATGCCGGCTCTGTCACTAAATCCACCGCGAACCTTAATCATACTTTTCCGTTCCATTATTCGTCCTCCTTATGGAACAACTCTGCCAGCCCGGCGGAGATATCCTGTTCCAGTGCGGTGATGCGCGCCACGATATCCTCCACGGCTTCCGGTGCCTGATATTCGTAGAAATAGCGGGTCATGGTGATCTCGTAGCCCACCTTGGTCTTGCTGTGGTCGATCCAGGCATCGGGCGCGTAGGGCAGAACTTCCCGGGCAAAGTAGGCGTCAATGTCCTGCACCAGCGGTACGTTTTCGGTGTCACGCAGGCTGGTGTCCGGCACAGGCTTGCCACGCTTCAGGAGGATGTTGCCTGCCTCGTCCCGCTGGGGGCGCTCCACCACGATCTTGTTGTAGCCGAACTCCACGCTCTCGAACACCTTGCTCTCGCAGTAGATGCCGTTTTTGTCGCCGTACACCTTGCCGTTGGCAAATTCGCCGTAGGCGGTGACGATCAGCTCCCGGCAGGCATCGGTAATATCGTTGCGCTTGGTGCCGATGCTCTTGCGGCGTGGCTCGAAGCAGTGGCTTGCGTCAATAAGCTGCACCTTGCCCGCACGGTGGGCGGGCTTATCCTTGCTGAGCACCCAGATGTAGGTGGAGATGCCGGTGTTCATGAACATATCGGTGGAAAGCTGGATGATGCAGTCCAGCCAGTCGTTTTCCAGAATATATTGCCGGATGTTGCTGGGTCCGCTGCCGGCGTCGCCGCTGAACAGGGGAGAGCCGTTCTGGATAATGGCCATCTTGCCCTTGTTTGCCAGCTTGGAAAGGCCGTTCAGTACAAAAAGCTGCTGACCATCGCTGATCTTTGGCAGACCGGGGGCAAAACGCCCCATCTCGCCTCGGGCAGCCTCGGCTTCCACCGCCTTCTGCTCCCGTTTCCAGTCGATGCCGAAGGGAGGGTTGGAGATGATGTACTGGAAGGTGAACCCGGGAAACTGATCTTCCGATAAAGTATCACCGAACCGCATATTGTTGGGGTCGCCGCCCCGGATCATCATGTCCGCCTTGGCGATGGCAAAGGTGGAGGGGTTGAACTCCTGCCCGAAGCAGGTCACCTCAATGTCGCTGTTCAGCTCGTGGATGCGCTCCTCCATGCAACTCAGCATCTGGCTGGTGCCCATAGCCATATCGTAAACGGTCATGCTGCTGGTATCGAGGTCGGCTTCGGACAGCAGCAGGTCGGTCATCAGGTAGATGATGTCCCGGCTGGTGAAGTGGGCTCCGGCTTCCTCGCCAAAGCTTTCGGAGAACCGCCGCACCAGGTCCTCAAAGATGTAGCCGCAATCCACGGCGCTGATCTTGTCCGGGCCAAGATAGCCCTTCTCGGAGCCGAACTCCTTGATGACGAGGTAGAGGGTGTTGCTCTCCACCATCCGCTTGATGATGTTGTCAAAGTCGAACTTTGCCAGCACGTCCTGTGCGTTGGCAGAGAAACCGGACAGGTAATCCCGGAAGTTGGATTCAATGTTGTCCGGGTCTGCCAACAGGGTCTCGAAGGTGAACTGGCTGGTGTTATAGAACTGGTAGCCGGAGGCCTTCTGCAAAAAGCCGTCGATGACCTGCAGCTTTTTCACCTTTTCGTAGGTGTCCAGCACTGCCTGATGGGTGGGCAGCAGGCAGTCGTGGAACCGCTTCACCACGGTCATGGGCAGAATGACCAGACCGTACTCGTGGGGCTTGAACGGCCCCCGCAGCATATCGGCTACGTTCCAGATCATGGCGGCTTTTTCGGCAATATTGGCACCTACGGCGGTGATTTTATCGTTTGGCATACGTTGCTCCTTGTTTTTGTGATAGGTGGACATCCTGATTTTACAACAATGGGTGTCCTATAAATCGGATGGAAGGATGCTTTTCCTGAAAAATGATTCTTGCATCTATTGTACCACGATAAAAGTGGAAACACCATATTCCGGCAAAAGAAAATGCCCGCCTGAAAATCAGACGGACATACTGTAAATCAAATCATCTGAAAATGCCGCAACGCTTCCACAATCGCATCCTCTTTTTCCTTCGGACACTTGGGCTGCTTCGCATGTTCATTTTTCGCTTTATGGTAATTCTCTCGATCAATAATGCCGTGTTTCTGCTTCACCTGCGCGATATAGAGATTGGATACCTTAAGCTGATGATGCTCCCACACATGCTCCCGAATCTCGTTGTAAGTCGCCTTGCTTTCTGCAGCAGTCACATCCAACTCGTCCATGCTGACGTCCACTTCGATGTGCCGCTCGACATTGAGTTTGGTCAAAAGGAGAACCGCTTCCACATAGCTTGAGGGTTGCGTTTGTTACATCGTTTTGGTATAACAACTCACAACCTCGCAGTGCCGGGTTCGTGGAAAAAGGTCCACCGGCTGCACCTTCTCCGCATGATACCCATGCTCTTCGAGCCATGCGGCATCTCTTGCAGCAGTGGAGGGGTTGCAGCTGACATAGACCACCCGGCGGGGGGACATCTGGACGACGGCGGAAAGGGTCGTCTCGTCGCAGCCCTTGCGGGGCGGGTCGAGCATGATGACATCAGGCCGCAGGCCCTCAGCGGCGAGGCGGGCGGCGGCCTGACCGGCGTCGGCGCAGAAGAAGCGGCTCTTGGCGGCGACGGCGTCGCCCATCCGGGCGGCGTTGGCCTTGGCGCTGTCAATAGCCTCCGGCACGATCTCCACGCCGATGAGCTCCCGGCAGCGGTCGGCCATGGAGAGACCGATGGTACCCATGCCGCAGTAGAGGTCGAGCAGAACGTCCGAGGGTTCCAGCTGGGCGTACTCGGCAGCGATGCCGTAGAGCCGCTCAGCGGCCAGTGTGTTGACCTGGTAGAAGGAGAGGGGGCCGAGTCGGACCGGCACACCGCAGAGAGTATCCTCGATGTAGCCCGGGCCGTAGAGGGAGATGGTCTCCTCGCCGAGGATGACGTTGGTCTTCTTGGCGTTGACATTGATGAGGACGGACGCAATATCGCTGAACTGCTCCCGCAGCGCGGTCACGAGCTCCTCGCTGTGGGGGAACTTCGGGCGGGTGCAGACGAGGCAGACCATGATCTGGCCGCTGTGTGCGCCCCGGCGCAGGAAGATATGCCGAACAAGGCCCTTGCCGCTCTCCTCGTCGTAGGGCTGGATGCCGTGGGCGGCGAAGAAGCTGCAGAGCGCGTTGCCGATGTCGTTCAGGACGCCGGGCTGTAATCTGCAATCGGGGCAGGGGACGATGCGGTGGGTGCGGCCGGCGTAAAAGCCGATGCAGGGCGCACCGTTTTTGTCGCGGCCCACCGGGAACTGTACCTTGTTGCGGTAGCGGTCCACCTCAGGGGAGGAAAGGGCATCCAGCACCGGCACATCCAGTCCGCCGATGCGGCGGAAGGCGTCGGCGACGCTCTCCTGCTTGGCCCGCAGCTCGGCGGCGTAGTCCATGTGCCGCAGGCTGCACCCGCCGCAGGGGCCGGCGACAGCGCAGTCCACCGGGATGCGGTCAGGCGAAGGAGTGAGCAGTTTGTCCAGGATGCCGAAGGCATACCGGCCGCAGTCCTTGACGATACGCACCTGAGCCTCATCGCCGGGGGCAGTACCCGGGACGAAGACGGCCTCGCCCTCCGGCGAGTGGGCAACGCCGCTGCCGTCGCTGGAAAGACGCTCGATGCGGAGGGTGAGAAGCTGGTTTTTCTGTAAGGGCATGGAATGATCTCTCCTTATGTCTCGTCAGGGGCGGGCTGGACGTCTGCGTCAGCCTGCGAAGTCATATACTTGCTGGGCGGCACACCTTTGGCGCGCTTGAACACCCGCGAAAAATAGAACTGGTCGAGGAAGCCCACCGATGCCGCCACCTCGGCGATGGACAGTGTGCCGCTGCGCAGCAGCTTGCAGGCTTCGTTGACCCGGTATTCGGTCAGATAGTCGATGGGGCTCTTGCCCACGTTGAGCATGAACACCCGGTACAGATGGCTCCGGGAGACGCCGACGCTCTTGGCGACATCGTCGATGGAGATGTCGTGGGAGTAGTTGAACTGGATGTACTTGATGGCGTTCAGGACATACTGGCTGGAAGAAGAGGTGCTGTGGGGGCGGCTCTCGCTGGTCTCCCGCATCAGGGCGGCGATGAAGAGGTAGAGGTAGCCCACCATCGCGGCCTCGTCCTGGGGCTGCAGGCCGCGGGAAGAGTAGATGTTGCTCAGGGCCGCCCGCATCCCCTCCAGGTCCTGGGTGTGGTGGACGGGGGCAGCGTCGGTGAAAGGCAGCTGCGCCGCAAGCTTGTGGGCGCAGGCACCGTTGAAGCCGACCCAGCTGTATTCCCACGGCTGGACCTCGTCGGCAGTATAGCGGATGAGCTGGCTGGGGCGGGCAAAGAACAGATCGCCCGGCACGACCTCGTAGGTGCGCCCACCGACCTCGAACACGCCCTTGCCCGAGACGACCAGATGGATAAGGTAGTGGTCCCGGATGCCGGGACCCCAGGTCTGCCCCGGAGCACAGCGCTCCAGACCGCAGTTGAAGATGGACAGCTCGATGTTGTTGGTGTAGTTCTGCTTGAACGACTGCTTGTAGACGTCTGCCATTGCGGTTCCCTCCTGCCTGTTGGCTCTATAGCCTGAGTATACCACATCTGCCCCCGCAAATTCAACAAAAGTACATCTTATTCTTTGGGCTGGACACCGAAAATTACTTTTTTTGCGGGTTGAAATTGCAAAATGGCAGCGGATGCATTACAATAGCGGTAACAAACCGAACATTGCAGAGAGTGCAGGGAGGGGTTCTGGATGGCAACCAGCAGGCAGCTCAGAGAACAGATCGCAGCAGGGAGGTGGGACGCCGCGCTGGCCGCGCTCTACGGCGGCAGCGAAAAGGTCCTGGCCCGCCAGCGCAGCCGTTATGGTGCGGCCCTCGAGCAGTTTGAGCTTTACTATGGGCCGGGGCGGCAGGTGCAGGTCTATTCGGCCCCGGGCCGCACAGAGCTTGGCGGCAACCACACCGACCACCAGCACGGTTACGGCCTTGCGGGTGCGGTCACGCTGGACCTTGTGGCGGTGGCATCCCGGAACGAGGATGGCTTCATCCGGGTCAAGTCCCGTGGCTTCAACAAGCTGGACGTCATTGATCTGACCGAAGAGGAGCCGCAGCAGGGGGAGAGCACCCACTCGGCCAGCCTCATCCGGGGCATCGCGGAGGGCTTCCGGGCAAAGGGCTGCGATGTGGGCGGCTTCGATGCCTACACGGCCAGCGATGTGCTGCGGGGCTCGGGACTGTCCAGCTCAGCAGCCTTTGAGATGGGCGTGGCCATGATCCTCAACACGGAATACGGCTGCGGCCTGGACGCCCCTGCGCTGGCCCGCATCTGCCAGTTTGCGGAGAATACCTACTTCGGCAAGCCCAGCGGCCTGCTGGACCAGCTGACCAGCGCCGTGGGCGGGGTGCTCTTTGCGGATTTTGCCGACCCGACGGCACCGAAGATCGAGAAGATCCATGCGGACGGCGTCCTGCCCGAGGGCATGACCCTCTGCGTCACCGATACCCGTGCCAGCCACAGCGAGCTGACCGGCGAGTTCGCGGCCATCCGGAACGAGATGGAGGCCGTGGCGGCCTGTCTGGGCGGCAAGGTGCTGGGCGAGGTGGAGGAGAAACGCTTCTGGCAGGAGCTGCCCCGTCTGCGGGAACAATGCGGCGACCGCGCCGTGCTGCGTGCCATCCACTATTTTGAGGAGAATGCCCGTACCCTTGCCCAGAGAGCTGCTCTTGCGGCGGGAGACTTTGCCGCCTTTGCCCGGCTGGTGGAGAAGAGCGGCCACTCGTCCTTTGAGTGCTGCCAGAATGTCTACTGCGCTTCTTCGCCGAAGCATCAGGGGCTGTCGGCGGCGCTGGCCATCAGCCAGAGCATCCTTGCAGGCACCGGCGGTGCATGGCGGATGCAGGGCGGCGGCTTTGCCGGAACGATCCAGGCTTTTGTACCGGATGCGCTGGTAAAGCGCTACTGCGCCGCGATGGAGGCACTGTTCGGCCCGGGCTGCTGCTATCTGCTCTCGCTGCGGGAGCAGGGAGCTGTGCGGGTCATGTAAAACACAAAAAGAATGCCCTGCGGCACGGTGAGAGTCCACCGCCGCAGGGCATTCTTTTGTTTTTAGAAAGGTCAGCCGCGCTGAGACTTTGCGTCTGCACGCAGAGCGCTCATATCGTTTTTGTAGGTCTGAAGGTCTTCTGCAGCCTTGCTCGGTCCGCCGAAGATGAAGGTGTGGACGCCTTCCACGGCATTGAAGCCGGCCTTGACCACATTGAACAGCAGCTTCGGAATGAACGAGATGGAGAGAGAGAGCAGTCCACCTCTAAAGAAGAAATCAGTGAAACGGAGATGGTCCGTAAATGAGGTCCATGCGTCACGAAATGCGCCGCCGCCGCCAAGAAGGGCTTTTTCTCCGTCCGTTACAACAGCATAGGAAGAAGGCATCTGGATGCGTTTCATAAACGACTCCTTTCTATCACTCCGTCAAATCAAACAGACTCAGGCAGCTGCAGCCACGATGGGGTCGGTGATGCCGACATTCTGCTGCTGGGACGCGGCAATATTTGCCTTGGTCTGGGCGTAAGCGTTCTTGAGCTCGATGAAGATGGACTTGACCGTGTTATAGATCTGGATAGCCTGCATTGCGCCGTACCAGCCAGCGAGAGCGCCGACCGCCACAGTGGCAGCTTTGCCGGCCTTGTTCTGGCCGTCCCAGTAATAGGAGACCGACTGGGACAGGGTCAGGCCGTCCTCGTGCATCAGAAGCAGACCGCCCACAGCCGCCGTAAGGGCAGCTTTGCCCATCAGCTGGGCAAAGTTGACCGTGAAGTTCACAGCGGCAGTGAGGAGGTTCTCGGGGTGAAATTCGATGAGGTAAGAACCGATCTGAAGGGCACCGCCGTCGATGTAGGTCATCTCGTCGGCAGAGATGACGGCATAAGCAGCCGGCATCATCGGACTCTGATATGTAAGTTCCATAGGGGAATGCTCCTTTCACACATACGCTCCGCCGGAGACGGAGACTAAACTATCTGGATTATAGCATAACTGCCGAAAAACAACAAGAGAGCGCAGAAACAGAATCGGAACGGGATTTGGGACGCCAAAGCACAAAAATCAAGCGAAACGGACGGAAAAACGCTAAAATATAAAGGGAATGCCCCGGAAAAGGCTCCGAAAAAATGTTGTGTTAAAATTTCGGCAAAAGGCGGAGAAAACAGCAGCGCCCCGGCTGCTGTCCGGTGAGGGAACGGCAGGCAGGGCGCTGCTGCTATCAGGATGAATCGGAGAAAAATGGGGAAAGCTTAAAGTTCTTCGCCCGGCACACGGTGGTACAGTGCGGTCAGCTCAGCGATGTGAGCGCTGAGGGCCGGGGTGAGCGGCTGGGTGAGCCGCCACTGCCAGTTGGCACCCTGGGTGCTGGGGGTGTTGATGCGGGCCTCAGCGTCCAGATGGAGCCAGTCGGCCAGCGGGATGACCGCCATGTCCGACACGCAGGAAAGGCAGGCGCAGATCATGGCCTCCGTGAGGTCTTCGGGTGCGCAGCGCAGGTAGCGGCAGGCGTAAGCCACATCCTCGGCGCTGGCGCTCTGACGCCAGCCCTCGGCGGTCACGTTGTCGTGGGTGCCGGTGTAGACCACACTGTTGCGGGGGTAGGTGTAGGGCAGGTAGTTGCCCGGCTCGCGGCTGTCAAAGGCGAACTGCATGATCTTCATGCCCGGGTAGCCGCTTGCGGCCAGCATGGCCTTGACCTCGGGGGTCAGATAGCCCAGATCTTCGGCGATGATGCCGCCCTCGCCCAGCGCCTTGTGGATGGCGTCGATGAAGGCGCGGTCAGGGCCTTTCTCCCAGTGACCGCCCGCAGCGGTCTTGTTCCCGGCGGGGATGGAGTAGTAGCTCTCGAAGCCCCGGAAATGGTCGATGCGGACGACGTCGTAGATGGAAGTGGCGTGCTTGATGCGCTGCTTCCACCAGCGGAAGTCTTCGGCCTCGTGGCGGGGCCAGTCGTAGAGCGGGTTGCCCCAGAGCTGACCGTCGGCGGCAAAGGCGTCGGGCGGACATCCGGCAACGCTGGTCAGGTGGACGGCGCCGTCGGTCTGGAACAGCTCCGGGTGGGTCCAGAGGTCGCTGGAATCGGGGCTGACGTAGATGGGGATGTCGCCCACCAGCTGGATGCCGTGGCTGTTGGCGTAGGTCTTGAGGGCGTTCCACTGGGTGTAGAAGAAGAACTGCACAGCCTTGTAGTAGTCCACCTCATCGGCCAGCCGCTCCTTGGCGGCGGCGAGGGCCGCAGGCTCCCGGGTGCGCAGGTCGTCGGGCCAGTCGGCGAGACCGGCCTGCCCCTGCTCGGCCTTGACGGCCATGAAGAGGGCATAATCTTCGAGCCAGCCGCTCTGGGCTTCACAGAAAGCCTCATAGGCCGGGGTGGGGGAAGCCAGCAGCCGGTCGGCCGCTTTATGGAGCACCACGGGCCGCTGCTGGTAGAGCGCACCGTAATCGACGGGACCCACCGGCTGGGACGCGGGCAGCTCAGCCTCGGTGAGGAGGCCGTCCGCTGCCAGCAGACGGAAATCAATAAAGTAGGGGTTGCCGGCAAAGGCAGAAAAGCTCTGGTAGGGGCTGTCTCCGTAGCCCGTAGGGCCGATGGGGAGTATCTGCCAGTAGGTCTGCTTTGCAGCCGCAAGGAAATCGACGAAGGCAAAGGCTTCATCTCCCAGCGTGCCGATGCCGTAAGGACCCGGCAGGCTGAAGACGGGCATCAGAATGCCGCTTGCACGCATGGCTGGAACCTCCTTGTTTTAGCCCTTGACAGCGCCTGCCACGACACCCTCGATGATGTACTTCTGGCAGGTCATGTAAAGGATGATGATGGGGATGATGGCGATGATGATGCAGGCCATCATGGGGGCCAGCTCGACGCGGCCATAGCCGCCGCGGAAATACTGGATAGCCATGGGGATGGTGCGGTACTTCTTGATGTCCAGCACCAGCGTGGGCAGCAGGTAGTCGTTCCAGACCCACATCGTCTCAAGGATGGCAGTGGAGATCATGGTGGGCTTGAGGATGGGGAAAACGATCTTGAAGAAGATCTGGATGGGGTTGCAGCCGTCGATCATGGCAGCCTCTTCGATCTCGATGGGGACGCTCTTCATGAAGCCGGTGAACATGAACACGGCCAGACCGGCACCGAAGCCCAGATAGATGATGCAGATGTTCCAGGGGGTGTTCAGCTTGAGGGTGTCGGCGGTCTTGGACAGGGTGAACATGACCATCTGGAAGGGGACGACCATGGAGAAGACGATGAGCAGATTCATGAACTTGCTCAGCTTGTTGTTCACGCGGGTAAGGTACCAGCCGGTCATGGAGCAGCACAGCAGGATGAGGGCCACGCTGGACACGGTGATGACGAGACTGTAGCCAAGGCTGGACAGAAAGCCCATCTTGGTGACGCCGTAGATGTAGTTGCTAAGGCCCGCGAAGGTCTCAGCCGTAGGCAGCTTGAAGACGGTGGAAGTGGTGAAGGTGCCTTCAATTTTCAGGCTGTTCTGCAAGATCAGGACGATGGGGTAGATCCAGAGCAGGCACAGCAGGCTCATGATGACAGTGAGGATGTTGTCCCACATTTTTTTATCTTTCGGCATTACTGCTGCACCTCCTTGGAGCGGGTAAACTTGAGCTGGATGAGCGAGATGACCACGACGACGAGGAAGAACACCACGGCCTTTGCCTGGCCGATGCCCTTCCACTGAGCGCCGGAGCGGCCATAGAAGGTGTTGTAGATGTTCAGGGCCAGCATCTCACTGGCGTTGGCGGGCTCACCGGCGGTCAGGGCCACGTTCTGGTCGAACAGCTTGAAGCTGTTGGTCAGGGTGAGGAAGGTGCAGATGGTGACGCTGGGCATGACCATCGGGATCTTGATCTTGAACAGGATCTCACGGTCATTTGCGCCGTCGATCTTCGCAGCCTCGATGAGGTCGCCGGGGACGCTCTGCAGGCCCGCGACGTAGATGATCATCATGTAGCCGATCTGCTGCCAGCACATCAGGATGACCAGACCGACGAAACCGGCCTTGGCGTCCAGCGCCAGCAGAGGCTTCTGCAGGTTGGCCAGCACACCGTTGAGCAGGATCTGCCAGATGTAGCCCAGCAGGATGCCGCCGATGAGGTTCGGCATGAAGTAGACGGTGCGGAAGAGGTTGGTGCCGCGGATGCCGCGGGTGAGCACCAGCGCGATGGCGAAGGCGCACACATTGATGAGCACGGTGCTTACCACCGTAAAGGCAGCGGTGAACCCAAAGGCGTGGAGGAAGGTCGCGTCCGAAAAGACGTTGATGTAGTTCTGCAGGCCCACGAAGGTGGTCTTGCTCACGGTGGTGAAACGCTGGAAGGAAAGATAGATGCCCCAGATGAAGGGCCAGATGAAGCCGATGATGAACGCCAGCAGGGTGGGCAGTACGAACACCGGCCAATATTTACTGATGGCCTTTTGCATGATATACCTCCTGAAAAAGAAGGGGAGGCGGGCGAACACATCGCCCGCCTCCCCGTTATCCAGCTATTGCGGAAGAAAGGGAACGCTTAGCCGTTGGCCAGCTTGTACTCCTTGGCCCAGCCGTCCACAAAGGCGGTGACCACATCGTCCCAGCTGCCGGTGCCTGCTGCATAAGCAGTCAGTGCAGAGCCGACGCCGTTCTTCCACTCCTCGGAAGGCATGGTGGAGAAGCACCAGTCAACGCTGGTCTTGCCCTCAGCAACGTAATCGTTGGCGATGCCGATGAGGGGGTTGGTAGAGTCCTTAGCGGCCTTGAAGGGGATGACGAAGCCCATCTTGTCAGCCATCGCGCTGGTGCCGGCCTCAGAGGTGACACACCAGTACAGGAAGTCCAGAGTAGCCTGGATGTCCTCATCGGAGGAGGTGTTGTTGACGCACCAGAAGTTCTCGGAGCCGGTGCACAGGCCCTGGTTCTCCTCGCCCTCAGCGCCGATGTAGATAGGCAGCATACCCAGGTTGTCGTCGCCCAGATCCTTCACGTCATTGTAAGCCCAGGTGCCGTTCTGGTAGAACACGGCCTTCTTGCCCACGAACTCAGCAACAGCATCGTTGCCGGTCTTGGAAGCCAGCAGCTTGGGGTCGCAGGTAGAGTCGGTGATGTACAGGTCCCAGATCTTCTTGTAGTTGTCGAGGTAGGTGCCCTTGATGGCGTCGGTGGAGCCGATGCCGTCAGCCTTGTACTCGTAGTAGATGGGCAGGTTTGCCAGATGGGTCTTGAAGCGCCAGTCGGAAGAACCGTCCATGCCGGCGGAGGTGAAAGCACCATCAACGCCCAGCTCAGCCTTGCGGGCCTGAATGTCGTCGGCGACCTTCTTCAGGTCATCGAAGCCCTTGATGTCGTCCTGAGTGTAGCCGGCGGCGGTCAGCAGCTCCTTATTGTAAATGATGCCGTAGGTCTCGATGACGTAAGCGATGCTGGTAACGGCGTCGCCGTCCTTCAGTGCAAAGGAGTCGCTGGTCAGCTCACCGTACAGCTTGCTGTCGGAGAGGTCCAGGCAGTAATCTTTCCAGTTTGCCAGACCCACAGGGCCGTTGACCTGGAACAGGGTGGGAGCCTCGCTCTTCTCCATCTCGCTCATCAGGGTGGTCTCGTACTGGCCGGAAGCAGCGGTGACAACGGTCACAGGCACGCCGGTCTCCTTGGTGTACTCGGCGGCCAGATCCTGCCAATCCTGATCCTGCTCGGGCTTGAAGTTCAGGTAGTAGACCTTGCCGGCAGCTGCGGGAGCGGCAGAAGCTGCGGTAGAACTGGCGGTGGAAGCAGCGGTGCTGCTGGAGGAACCACCGCAGGCAGCCAGACCGAGGGCGGCAGCAGAAGCGCCGGCGACTTTCAGGAAATTACGACGAGAGATCATTTTTTTCATAATTGTTCTCCTTCTTCATCATGTGATATACACATTCCGCCTGGCAGCGGAAATGAGACGAAATAAATCAGACAGCCCTTACGCTCTCACCGACCTGCAGCTCAGGCTGGAGGGTGATCTTCTGGGCCGGGGCGCCATGCTCGATCTGCCGCACCAGCAGCTCGATGCTCTGGAGCGCGATCTGCTCGCCGGGCTGGACGATGGTGGTCATCACCGGCACACAGTAGCGGGACATCGAGATGCCGTCGAAGCCGATGACCGATATATCTTCCGGCACCCGGAACCCGGCGCTCACCAGCGCCCGGATGGCACCGAAAGCGATGACATCGCTCATGGCGAACAGGGCGGTGAACTCGGCCCGGCGGGCCAGCAGGCTGTTCATGGCGTGGTAGGCAGACTCGAAATCGTAGTTGGACAGGCCGTAGAGCCGGTCGTCGAAGGTGAGCCCGGCATCCTCCATGGCATCCTGTGCGCCGAGGCGGCGCATCCGACTGGGGTAACTGGTGGTCGGACCGCCGAGAACTGCTATCTTCCGGTGGCCCTGCGCGATGAGGTGGGAGACGGCGGTGCGGGCCGCAGCCCGGTCATCCACGCCCACCATCGAGAGGTTCGGGAAATCCAGTTCGTCGGAGACCAGCGTCGTCAGCACCGCGGGGACGGTGATGTTCGCAAAGCCCTGCTGGAAGTTCGCCACGCTGCCGCCGAGGAATATCATGCCTTTGGGCTTTATCTCCCGCAGGATCTTTTGGGCGGCGTCTATCTCGTTGGCATTCTCGTCCAGGTAGGAGACGATGCCGCTGTACCCGTAGAGGGTCGCGGCCCGCTGCAGCTGAACGAGGAAGTCCGAGAAGAAGAGGTTCCGGGTACCCTTGACCACGAAGACGAGGCTGCGGGACTGCTGGATCTTCAGCTGCCGGGCGTTGGTGTTTGGCACAAAGCCCGACTCCCGCATCATCTGAAGCACCTTTTCTTTCGTTTCGGGACGCACATCCGGCCGGTCATTGATGACGCGGGAGATGGTGCTGACGGAACAGCCGCTCAGACGGGCAATGTCTTTGATGGTCATGTTCGGCATTCCGGGAAGCACCTCTCTTTCGGTCGAAGTTCTGGTTTTTACTGAAATCGTGCGGGAACGATGTCGGGAACGGTTTCAGTGACTATAGTATGGCATAATTTGTGGAATAAATCAATAACCCTGAAACACTTTTGGCAGAATTGCATAACAAATTGACCCTCCTTTGTGCAGGTTGATTTGCCCGCAGAGCGAAAAGCAAATTGATTTCCGGTAATTACCGGTACGCGTCAGAATCTCCCGGGACGACCGTACTCTTTTGTAACTTTTAGAGCAAAAAAGCGCGTTCTCATGCAGGATGGATACAAGCTGAACCGACGGGCCGGAGCAAAAATAAGCCGAAAAAATCCCGGTATCCCTGCCGCCGGAGCGGAAAGGATACCGGGAATGAGATCTCTGGGGTTTACTCGGCGCGCAGGGCTTTGACGGGGTTGCACTTGGCTGCGCCGCGGGCCGGGATGATGCCGGCCAGAATGGTGAGCAGGGTAGCCAGTGCCACGAGGAAGAGGGCTGCATCCACGGGCAGGGAGGCAACGAGGGTCGAAGTGCCGGAGACTTTCTGGATGATGATGTTTCCGGGGATGAGCAGTATCTCGCTGAGGACGATGCCCATGACGCCCGAGCAGAGGCCGATGATGAAGGTCTCTGCGTTGAACACCTCGGAGACGTTCCGCTTGGAAGCGCCGATGGCGCGCAGGATGCCGATCTCCTTCCGGCGCTCGAGGACGCTGATATAGGTGATGACGCCGATCATGATGGAGGAGACTGCCAGCGAGATGGAGACGAAGGCCACCATCATGCTGCTGATCATGTCCACGATCTCGGTCACGCTGGTCATCAGGGTACCCACGAGGTCGGTGTACTGCACCATCTTTTCGTCTTCACCCTTTGCAGACATCCCGGCGTTGTAGGCATCCAGCTTTTCCAGGATGATGGCCTTGCTGGCGAAGTCCTTCGGATAGATCTTGATCTGGCTGGGGGCGGCCTCGTCCGCGTAGCCGAAGGCCGTCAGGTTGGCCTCATAGGTGGCGGAAGAGGAGCGGAGGGTGGAGCGCATCAGCTCGGTCAGCTCGGAGGCGGTCATGTTGAGCTGGATGGCCTTCTGGAAAGCCGACGCGTCGATCTTGATGGCGCTCTCCATCTGGCTGCTCAGCTTGCCGATGTTTTGCTGGATGGCCGTCTTGAGCTGGGACTGTATCTGGTCCTGGAAGGTGACGATGCCCTTCTGGATGGCAGCGTCCAGCTGGCTTTTCAGCACCTCTGTGATCTGGTCGGAGTAGGTCTCCATCACGGTCTGGATGGTGGTCTGCAGAGCGCTCGAGAGCTGGCCCTGCAGCTTGTCCGGGTCAACGAGGTCTTTCATGGACTCGGCCATCAGCTTCTGGAACTGCTCCGACTTGAGGTAGGCAGAAAAGCTCCACTTCTTGAAGTTGAGGATGCCGTTGCCGATGATATATTTCTTATAGTCTTTGAACACCTTCTGCACGAGGTCCTGCAGAGCCTCCGGCGAGACGGAGAGGTCCAGCTCTGCAAAGGCGTCGCTGAGGTCGATGTCGGGCAGCTCGTCGATGTCGAGGGAAAAATCCGAGAAGTCGATGAGGCTGCTCAAATCGAAACTGCCGCTGCTGAGGTCGAAGGCACCGTTCAAATCGAAGTCGAGGGCATCGGCATCAAAAGAGAAGGCATTCTTGAGGGCGTTGGTGTCGATGGAGAAGAGGCTGGTCAAATCGAAGTCGCGGAGGCTCTCGGCCTTGCCGAAGCTCTCGCCGGTGAGGACGTTGGTGGCGGGGTCGGCCATCTGCTGTTTCACGATGTCGCTGTCGGCAGCGTCCTTCATGACCTTCTCGGTCAGGGAGGCGGGGTAGGCGATGCCGGAGGTGAGCATGGAAGCGGAGGCGGTGTAGTCCGGCTGGACGATGCCCACGATGGTGATGTCCTCGCCGTTCTCCACCAGCTGCTGCATATAGTCCTTGTCGTCGGCCTTGCTCTTCCAGATGCCGTAGGTGTCGTCGTAGACGTAGGTGTCGGCGCTGTTCACCAGCTTGAACTTCAGGCCCATCAGCTCGTCGTAGCTGTAGGTGCGGAAGTCGCTGGGGACATCGACGTTCTGGTTCTGGGCGAACTGCTGTATCATCTTGTCCAGCTCGGCGGAGTCCCGCAGACCCATGGAGTAGAGGGCGTAGTCGGTCACAGTGCCGTATTTGCTCAGCACGGCGACACATTCGGTGGGCTTTTCGGGCCAGCGGCCGGCCTTGACTTCGTACTGGGACTTATAAAGGTCACTGTTGGCGGGCAGCTGATAGAAAACGCTGGTGTTGCTGCCCATGCTGTTCATCAGGCTGCTGGTGACGGAGGTGGAGCCGGAACCCGAGCTTCCCAGACCCAGCATCGAAAGGGTGGAGTCCGGGTTGACCTGATGCACACTGCCGTCGGCGTCCTGCCGGTAGATCTGGGGCGAGACGCTGTAGGAATACTCGATGGAGGTGGCGTCATCCGCAATGGTGGACTCGTCGCTGTCGAGATATTTCTTTAAGGAAGTGAGGTCGTTGGACGTCAGGCCCGACACCATCTTGGTGATGAGCTGGCGGACCGAGACCATTCCCTCCACGCCGCCGGAGGTGTCCTTTTTGCCGTCCTCGTCGGTGGGCAGGCCGGTGGCTGTGGTGCCGCCGCTGCTGCCCGAGGACAGAAAGCTCGTGATGTCCACGCCGCTGCTCAGGATCTGCAGCGGGTATTCGCTCAGGGTGGAGCGCTCCATGTCGGCGATGTAGGCGTTGACGCCGGTGGACAGCGAGATGATGAGGGCGATGCCGATGATGCCGATGCTGCCCGCGAAGGCTGTGAGCAGGGTGCGGGCCTTTTTGGTGCGCAGGTTGTTGAAGCTCAGGGCCAGCGAGGTGAGCCACGACATGGACGAACGGCCCATGTTCTTATGGATGGGAGGGGCAAGCTTTGTGTCGTCCGGCTCGAAGGGGCGGGTATCGTCGGTGATAGCGCCGTCCCGCAGACGGACGATGCGGTTGGCATACTGCTCCGCCAGTTCGGGGTTGTGCGTGACCATGACCACGAGGCGGTCTTTTGCCACATCCTTCAGCAGCTCCATGACCTGGATGCTCGTCTCGCTGTCCAGTGCGCCGGTGGGCTCGTCGGCCAGCAGGATGTCGGGGTTGTTGACGAGGGCGCGGGCGATGGCCACGCGCTGCATCTGGCCGCCCGACATCTCGGTGGGGCGCTTGTGGAGCTGGTCCCCGAGGCCCACCTGCCGCAGCGCCTCGGCGGCACGGCGGCGGCGCTCAGCGCCCGACACGCCCGAGATGGTCAGGGCCAGTTCGACGTTGGCGAGGACGGTCTGGTGGGGGATGAGGTTATAGCTCTGGAACACGAAGCCGACGGTGTGGTTGCGGTAGGAGTCCCAGTCCCGGTCGGTGTAGCGGCGGGTGGAGATGCCGTTGATGATGAGCTCGCCGCTGTCGTAGCGGTCGAGGCCGCCGATGATGTTGAGCAGCGTGGTCTTGCCCGAGCCGCTGGGGCCGAGGATGGCGACAAATTCGCTGTCGCGCAGGTTGAGGCTGACCCCGTTGAGCGCTGCCTGTGTCAGATCGCCGGTGGTGTATTTCTTTTCGATATTGATAAGCTGAAGCATTGGCCTGCCTTTCCGGCAGCAGAACGGGGAAGTGTCTGCTGGCCTATTCCGCCCGGCATTTGTGGACGGAGAGGGAAACATAGTATCTGCTTGATTTTATCAGAAGAATATGAACAATTTATGTCGTAACGGGTGCCAAGTTCTGTGTTTTCTGCCGAAGGATGGAAAAGCGCTGCATCCTGCGCGGAAAAGCGTCCCAAATCAGGAGAATGCGGCAGATGTGTCTTGATTTTTGGAGCGGTTGATGGTATTCTTGAGACAATATCCATGTTAAAATTTTCAGTGTTCCAAAATTCGACGAAAACTGACGCAAATTTGTCGTTGTAACTCCTTTCGACGCTCCATACAATTTTATACAGTATAGTATAAAGTGATTTGTCCGGCATAAGTGAAAGGGCCGGACAGATGGGGCGAGGAGGATGCAGAATGAAACAGGATATCCCGTTGGTGAGGAGATTTTCGACGCTGGAACCGTATCAGGAGGCGTATACCCTTGCCTGTTCTCTGGAGACGGAGGGACAGGGCTGCTGGCTGACCGTGAGCCGGACAAAGGCTCCGGACGACCCGGCAGTCACAGCCCGTACATGGGTCCCGGCCCCGGAAGAGGAGTGCGGACGGCTGCTGCAGTTTTTGTATGAGAATTCGGTCCAGCCGGAGCTGTGGCAGGATGTTATTTCCTGCTGGTATCCGCAGGCGGAGCAGGCAGAACGCCTGCAGGAAGGGAGGCGCGTCGTGTGAGCTATGAGGAACAGGACGTCATATGGCGCGTAGCGCTGGCCAGCTATGACCCCAGAGAGATGCGGGTATGGACACGCTATCTCGAGGAGCGCAACCCGGCCATCCGCTGCACGGGCTACCGCAGCAGCCGGCCACTGCTGGAACGGCTCGAGCAGGGCGATGTGGACGTTCTGGTGCTGGGCGGCAGACTGGAGGACATGGACAGCATCCAGTTTCTGCCCAGGATACGCGGCCTTGCCCGCAAGCCTCTGGTGCTTCTGCGGGACGACGGACGCAACGAGAAGTCGGCAGTGGAGAGCCTGAGTCAGGAGGATGCATGCTACCTCATCCGTCAGGCCACACTGGAAGATATGCTGCAGGAGCTGCGCGCCCCGGCCCACCGCCCGGCGGAGAGCCTGGAAAAACGCTGCGAGCGCATCTATCGCAGCTGGGGCGTGAGCACCTGCGACGCCAACAAGCGCTACCTGACCGGTGCGCTTCGGGTGATGATGGGCTCCGACCACCGTCTGGCTATCCGCAAGGAGATATTAGGGCCGGTGGCGGAGGAATACGGTCTCACCGTGGCGGCTGTGGACAGCGCCCTCCGGCGGCTGCTGGAGACGCTGGACGAGACCGGTACCCAGACATGGCGGGATTTTCGAAAAGAGTATGGCTTAGAGCGCAGGAAGGTGACCATCGGCCGCCTGCTTTATGCGCTGGAAAGTAGACTGAGTCAGCAGTGAGGTGCTGACCACACGACGCGGAGGTAGAGCAGAATGCGCAGGCGAAACGATGGAGCAGGAGTCTCCCCTCAGGAGGAGTTTGGGGATGTGTGCTTCCATGCCCTTGGCATCATCGACCAGAACCGGGAGTATCTGCAGATGCATCTGCTGGCGTCGGCCGACCTGCCCACCCGGCAGGCACTTTCAGACATCCAGATAGAGTCTGCCCGGCTGGACCGCACGGTACGCAATGCCATAACACTTTATCAGCTGGAAAATGAAGAGCTGAGCGAGCTGCAGCCTCTGGATCTGTGCGGTCTGCTGGAAAAGGCGGGCCGTCTGGCCCCGGACATCCAGCGGTCGCTGGAAATAACGCTGACGGCGGAGAGCGGGGGCATCGAGCACTGCACCGTCATGGGCGTCCCCGATGAGGCCGAACAGCTGCTGCTCCACCTCATCTCCAACGCGCTGCGGGCCTGCGATGCAGGCGGCAGGGTGTGGGTGAGCCTGAAACAGAAAAAGACGGGCGTCGCGCTCCGGGTAGAAGACAACGGCTGCGGCCTGATGGAGGAAGACCCCATCGAGAACAACCGCCGCTTCCTCAGCGGCGCAAAGCTGGGCCTCCGCATCTGCAAGCTCATCTGCCGCCGTGCAGGCTGGAAGCTGACGCTGACGGCCCGGCCGGGCGGCGGCACCCGGGCGCAGGTGGTGTTCCCGCTGGCCTCCTGCGAGGACATCCCGCCGGAAATGGAACTCCACTCCGACGAGGAGAACGACATCCACGCAGCGCGGTTCGCAAGCCGGGCGGCCCAGGAGATCCTTCTGCTGAGGAGATATTGAACGAGACAAAAAGGCATCTGCAATGCGGCCGGGACGGCGCAGCGCAGATGCCTTTGCTTTGTGTGCGGGACAGGGAAGAGAGCAGAAAAATTGACAGACGGTAAAGAATCTTAGTAGAAACAGCCCGAAATTCACAGAAAAGTTTGCGAAATTAACAAAATGTTTAACTTTGAAAGGTGATTTTACTGTTTTTAAGGTGTAAAATAATCCCGAATGATTGATTGTCAGCCGGATTTGGTTTATAATACCCGTGTATGCGAGTCTGAAATTTGATTCGTTAGCAAACAACTTCTGCCCGGGCCGGAGAGTCCTGTGTGCAGAGGGAGAGTGCATTGTCCTTCAGGAGGAAAAACAACTGTGAGAGTAGGTCTTGACATCGGCAGCACTACCATCAAATGCGTGGTGCTGGATGAAAACGATACCCTTTTATATTCGACGTATGAGCGCCACTACAGCCACATTCTGGAAAAGGCGCAGGAGCTGCTGCGCCGCATCGACGCAGAGCAGCTGCATGGCCGGAAAGCGCTGCTCAGCATCTCCGGCTCCGCCGGCATGGGCCTGGCCGACAGCTGCGGCGTGCCTTTCGTGCAGGAGGTGTTCTCCACCCGCGTGGCGGTCAAAAAGTTCGTCCCTGCGACGGACTGCGTCATCGAGCTGGGCGGTGAGGATGCAAAGATCCTGTTCCTGACCAACGGCACCGAAGTCCGCATGAACGGCAGCTGCGCCGGCGGCACGGGCGCTTTCATCGACCAGATGGCGACCCTGCTCAAGATGAGTGCCGATGAGATGAACAAGGCGGCCGAACAGGCCACCCGTACATACACCATCGCTTCCCGCTGCGGCGTTTTCGCCAAGAGCGACGTGCAGCCCCTCATCAATCAGGGCGCAAAGACCGAGGACATCGCGGCCAGCATCTACAAGGCCGTGGTCAACCAGACCATCGCCGGTCTGGCACAGGGACGCCCCATTCAGGGCAATATCCTCTATCTGGGCGGTCCGCTGACCTTCAGCACCGTGCTGCGCAAGAGCTTCGACGAAGCACTGGGCGTCACCGGTACCTGCCCCGAGAACAGCCTGCTCTACGTTGCGCTGGGCGCTGCCCTCTACGCTGACAAGGAGTTCGTCCTCTCGGACGTGGCCGCTGCGCTGGATGAATACGCCGCCACGGCGACCTACGCCAGCGAGCCGCCCCTCTTCGCCAACAAGGAAGAGTACGAGGTATTCCATGCCCGCCATATGTCCCACAGCGTGCCGCGGGTGGCGTTCGGCGCCCAGTGCGGCCCGGTGCATATCGGCATCGACTCCGGCTCCACTACTGTCAAGCTGGTGGTCGTGGACGAGCAGAGCCAGATCCTCTACACCAACTATCAGCCGAACCTCGGCAACCCGCTGCCCCTTATCCGGCAGCAGCTGCTGAAACTCTATAAAGAGCACCCCGGCCTCAAGGTGGCCAGCGTGACCACCACCGGCTACGGCGAAGAGCTGGTCAAGAACGCCTTCCGCTGTGACTTCGGCCTCGTGGAGACCGTGGCCCACTTCACGGCAGCAAAATACTTCATGCCGGACGTGGACTTCATCATCGACATCGGCGGTCAGGATATGAAGTGCTTCAAGATCGAGGATGGTGCCATCAGCAACATCTTCCTGAACGAAGCCTGCTCTTCCGGCTGCGGCAGCTTTTTGCAGACCTTCGCGCAGGCACTGGGCTACGACGTCAAGGAGTTCGCGGCCCTCGGCCTCTTCGCCGACCGCCCCGTGGACCTGGGCAGCCGCTGCACCGTCTTTATGAACAGCTCGGTCAAGCAGGCCCAGAAAGACGGCGCGTCCATCGAGAATATCTCGGCGGGCCTGTCCATCAGCGTCGTCAAGAACGCACTGTACAAGGTCATCCGTGCGTCCAGCCCCGAAGAGCTGGGCCGGAAGATCGTCGTGCAGGGCGGTACCTTCTACAATGAGGCCGTCCTCCGCGCCTTTGAGAAGGAGATGGGCGTCGAGGTCATCCGCCCCGACATCGCCGGTCTGATGGGCGCTTACGGTGCGGCTCTCTTCGGTCTGCGCCAGTGCCGCAAGAACGGCCAGACCACCTCCGCCATGATGAGCGAGGAAGAGCTGGAGAGCTTCGACCAGAAAGTCGTCAGCGTCAAGTGCGGCGGCTGCGGCAACCACTGCCAGCTCACCGTCAACACCTTCGCCGATGGCCGCAAGTTCATCTCCGGAAACCGCTGCGACAAGCCCGTCACCGGCAAGAGCGAGGACAACAGCCTCAACCTCTACGCCTACAAGCAGCAGCTTCTGGCCAGCTATAAGCCCGTGGCCGGAAAGCGCGGCTCCATCGGCATCCCGCTCTGCCTGAATATGTACGAGCTGCTGCCGTTCTGGCACGCCTTCTGGACCAAGCTGGGCTTTGCCGTCCACACCAGCCCGGTGTCCAGCCGCGGTCTCTATCTGGCCGGTCAGGCTACCATCCCCAGCGACACCGCCTGCTTCCCGGCCAAGCTCAGCCATGGCCACATCAAGGCCCTGACCCAGATGCATCTGGACGCCATCTTCTACCCCTGCCTGACCTACAACATCGACGAGGGTCTGGGCGACAACCACTACAACTGCCCCGTCGTGGCCTACTATCCCGAAGTCCTCGCCGGCAACTGCCCCGAGCTGGAAGGCCAGAAGTTCATCTACGACTACGTCGGCATCCACCGTCCGAAGGATTTCGTCCACAAGATGGCGAAGGACGTGCTGCCCAAGTATTTCGGCGGCATCTCCGAGAAGGAAGTGCAGGAGGCTGCCAACGCCGCCTACGCCGAGTATGAAGCCCACATGGCACAGATCCGGGTCAAGGGCAGCGAGATTATAGATGAGGCCCGCCGTCAGGGCAGGCGGATCATCGTGCTGGCCGGACGCCCCTACCATGTGGACCCGGAGATCAACCACGGCATCGACCACCTCATCACCCGCCACGGCGCGGCGGTGGTCACCGAGGACAGCATCTCCAACCGCGTGGAGAAGTTCCCCACCAGCGTGCTGAACCAGTGGACTTACCACAGCCGCCTCTATGCCGCCGCCAAGTACTGCACCACCCAGAACGATATGGACCTGGTGCAGCTGGTGTCCTTCGGCTGCGGCGTGGACGCCATCACCACCGACGAGACCCGCGAGATCCTGCAGGAGGGCGGCAAGCTCTACACCCAGCTGAAAATTGACGAAATTACAAACCTGGGCGCGGTCAATATCCGCCTGCGCAGCCTGTTCGCCGCGCTGGATGAGCGAGACGAAGATAAGAAGTAACATAGGAGGAACCTATGGAATACAATTACCCCAAATTCACCCCGGAGATGAAGAAGACCCACACCATCCTCATCCCCAACATGGCCATCACCCAGTTCCGCCTGCTGGAATACGCCCTGCGCTACGACGGCTACAAGTGCGAGATCCTTGGCAACTGCGGCAGCGCTGTGGCGCAGCTGGGCCTGAAATATGTCCACAACGACACCTGCTATCCGGCACTGCTGGTCATTGGCCAGTTCCTCGACGCGCTGAACAGCGGCAAGTACGACCTCGAGCATACAGCCCTGCTCATCACCCAGACGGGCGGCGGCTGCCGTGCCTCCAACTACATCCATCTGCTCCGCAAGGCGCTGGTCAAGGCAGGCTATCCGAACATCCCGGTGGCCAGCCTGAACTTCTCGGGCCTCGAAAAGGACAGCGGCTTCCAGATGACTCTGCCTCTGGCCCGCCGGGCTATTGCCAGCGTGTTCTACGGCGATATGCTCTGCGCCCTGCGCAATCAGGTCGCTCCGTATGAGAACGAGAAGGGCGCTGCCGATAAGATGGTAGACCTCTGGGTCGAGCGTCTGGGCCGTGTGCTGCTGGCGGGCAAGGGCTTCACCTCCCGCGAGATGAAGCACACCTTCCCCCTCATCGCAAGGGACTTTAAGTCCATTCCCGTCACCCGTGTGCCGAAGGTCAAAGTCGGCGTCGTGGGCGAGATCTACGTCAAGTACAGCCCGCTGGGCAACAACGACCTGCAGAAGTTCCTCGAGAGCCAGGACTGCGAGGTCAACTTCCCGGGTCTGATGGGCTTCGTGCAGTACTGCATCTTCAACATGGGCGAGGACCATGTCCTCTACGGCGGCAAGCTGGCCATGAAGATGGGGACCGACCAGCTGCTCAACTGGCTGGACAGCGTGGAGCGCTCCATGCTCAAGGCCGAGGCCGACGCCGGGTTCTACGCCCCCGGCCCCTTCAAGGAGCTGGTGGAAAAGCCCGAGGGCATCATCTCGCTGGGTGCCAAGATGGGCGAGGGCTGGCTGCTGACGGCTGAGATGATCGAGCTGGTACAGGGCGGTTACGGCAACATCGTCTGCGCACAGCCTTTTGGCTGCCTGCCGAACCACATCGTGGGCAAGGGCATGGTAAACAAGATCCGCGCGATGTACCCCGGCGCCAACATCACCCCCATCGACTACGACCCCAGCGCCACCAGGGTCAATCAGGAGAACCGCATCAAACTGATGCTGGCCGTAGCAAAGGAGCGTCTGAACGCCCCTGCCGAGGCGAAGCCCCTGACCGCCGAGGAGATCGCGGGCGGTGCGCCCAGCCTGTCTCACGTCTGAGAAACTACAGAAGAAACAAAGAAGCCGCACGGTACAGTTTTTCGCTGTACTGTGCGGCTTTTCTTATGCGCCGGAGCGCTTATTTCTTGTGATACTTGCGGTCTTCCTGTTCATAGGCGGGCTCGCAGGTGAGGTACATTCCCAGACGCTTGATGGTGTCCGTATCCACGCTGGACAGGATGACCGTGGAGTGCATATCGCAGCCCTTGAGCTTGGAGAGCTGCTGCAGAGCGACAGCAGCCGTCTCATTCTCGGCGGCAGAGCTGGACAGCGCGATCAGGATCTCATCGGTGTGCAGGCGGGGATTCCGGCTGCCGAGGTAGTTGGTCTTGAGGGTCTGGATGGGCTCGATGGCGCGGGCGGAGACCAGGTCGATCTCATGGTCGATGCCGGCCAGCTTCTTGAGGGCATTGAGCAGGGCAGAAGAGGCTGCGCCCAGCAGGGGACCGTTCTTGCCGGTGACGACGGTGCCGTCCGGCAGCTCGATGGCGGCAGCGGGTGCGCCGCCGGTGCGCTCGGCCACGGCGTGAGCCTGCTTTTCCACGGCACGGTCGCCGACAGCCAGACCGGCCTGATTCAGCAGCAGCTCAAGTTTGAACAGCTCGTTTTCGACATTCTTGCCGGTCTTCTGGTCACAGAGCGCCTTGAAGTAGCGGCGGATGATCTCGTTGCGGGAGGCCTCGCGGCAGGATTCGTCGTCCACGATGCAGTTGCCGGCCATGTTCACGCCCATGTCCGTGGGGGACTTGTAGGGGCTCTTGCCCGCGATGAGCTCGAACATCGCGTTGACCACCGGGAAGATCTCGATGTCGCGGTTGTAGTTGACGGTGGTGACGCCGTAGGCCTCCAGATGGAAGGGGTCGATCATGTTCACGTCGTTCAGGTCGGCGGTAGCGGCCTCGTAGGCGAGGTTGACCGGGTGTTTGAGGGGCAGGTTCCAGATGGGGAAGGTCTCAAACTTGGCATAACCGGCCTTGACGCCCCGCTTGTGCTCGTGGTAGAGCTGGGACAGGCAGGTGGCCATCTTGCCGCTGCCGGGGCCGGGGGCCGTGATGACGACGAGGGGACGCTGGGTCTCGATGTAGTCGTTCTTGCCGTAGCCCTCGTCGCTGACGATGCGGGCCACGTCGTTGGGGTAGCCGGGGATCTTATAGTGGCGGAAGGTGCGTACGCCCACGCTGTTCAGCTTGTGCTCAAAGGCTTCGACCTCGGGGGCGGCGGTGTACATGGTCACGCAGACGCTGCCCACGAACAGGCCCATGCCCTGGAAGGCGTCGATGAGGCGGAGAACGTCGAGGTCGTAGGTGATGCCGTAGTCGCCGCGCACCTTGCTGCTGATGATGTCCTGCGCGCTGATGACGATGACGATCTCGGCCTGCTCCTTGAGCTGCAGCAGCATCTGCAGCTTGGAGTCCGGCTCAAAGCCCGGCAGCACGCGGGAGGCGTGGTAGTCGTCGAACAGCTTGCCGCCAAACTCGAGGTAGAGCTTGTTGTCGAACTGTGCGATGCGCTCCCGGATGTGCTGGGACTGCATCTGAAGATATTTCGCGTTGTCAAAGCCTTTTTTCATGGAATGCTCCTCTTCCTGATCTTACAACTTCATCTCCGGCACGTCGGTGGTGCGGCGGGCCGAAGTATCACACAAACACTTTATAGTATAGCATACGACAGGCTTCGGCGCAATTATTTTTTGAGAGCTTCCTCGTGCTCCAGGTGCTCAAATTCTTCCAGCTCCTCAATGTCCTCTTTCAGGAACATCAGGCAGAAGCTGATGAAGAGCAGCAGGCAGGACAGCCAGATGGCCCGGCTGCCCATGGGGGCCAGTGCAAGGCTGCCGAGGCCGGCGCCCAGCGCGAACAGGAAGATGATGGCGAAGTAGTGAAGCGCCTTGCCGAAGGCTTTGGTGCTGCCGCCCACCAGCCATGCGCAGAGGGAGTCCATGCCGCTGCGCAGATTGCCGATGCACATGGTGCTGGCGAAGGCATAGCCGTTCACCTTGCGGAAGGATTGTACCTGCATGGCGCAGGAGAAGGAGACGAGGGAGTTGGCCAGCAGATTCAGCTCCTGCGGCAAAAAGCCCACGACGAAGAGCAGCAGGATCTCGAACAGCACCACCAGCTGACGCCAGTGGAGCCACTGCATCCGCTTGAGCTTGAGGCGGATGAACTCGGCCACAAAAATGCCCAGTGCAAAGGCGCACAGAGGCATCAGGTAGCGCAGTGCCTCGCCCCACTCGCCCGCAAACAGCTTGACGGCCATCAGCACGATGTTGCCGGTCTGGGCGTTGGCGAAGACCTTGCCGCGGTATAAATAGGTATAAACATCCTGTAAGCCGCCCGAGACGGAGAGAAACAGAGCGGTGATAAAAGCTTCGGACATCTGTCCGTGAGGTTTGAGAGATGGCATAAAAGCTCCTCCTTGTATCCAGAAAATAATTCCATGCCATACTATAGCGCAAAGCCGGCGTTTTGTCAAAAACTGCGCCATATTTTTTATAGATAATGACGATTTCGGGCGGGTATCGCAGGATGCGCTTTGTTTTGCAATGCGGCGCAGACTGTGGTAGAATATCGCTAACGCGATATTCTAGTTTTATGCGCAGCGCCTCGCCGCTTGCTCCTGCGGAGCTGCACGGCAACCGGCTTTGGATGCGCAATTATACCATTTCACTGCGTTCATGGTATAATACACACAAAAAACAGCTTTTCAGGAGAAGGAGGGGCTTTCTGTATGCCCAATATCATCGAGATCACGGATTTCCACGCGCCGGAGCTGGACCCTTATGCCCGGCTGACCCAGAACCAGCTGCGCAATCGCCTCGAGCCGGAGAAAGGCATCTTCATCGCCGAGAGCCCCAAGGTCATCGACCGGGCGCTGGATGCAGGCTACAAGCCCGTGTCCCTGCTGATGGAGCGCAAGCAGATCACCGGCCCGGCAGCGGGCATCCTGAGCCGCTGCGGTGACGCGCCGGTGTACACGGCAGATCGGGAGATGCTGGCAGAGCTCACCGGCTTTGAGCTGACCCGGGGAGTCCTCTGCGCCTTCCGCCGCCCGGCACCCCGCCCGGTGGAAGAGCTCTGCAAAAACGCCCGCCGTGTGGCCGTGCTGGAGGGCATCGTGGACTCCACCAATGTGGGGGCCATCTTCCGCTCGGCGGCGGCGCTGAACATGGACGCTGTCCTCATCAACCCTTCCTGCTGCGACCCGCTCTGCCGCCGCGCCGTCCGCGTCAGCATGGGTACGGTGTTCCAGGTGCCTTGGGGGCAGCTGGGCGAGACCCCGGCAGACTGGCCGGAGAAGGGGATGGACATCCTCCACTCCCTCGGCTTCAAGACTGCCGCGATGGCCCTCAGCGACCGCTCGGTGAGCATCGACGACGAGCAGCTTGCGAAAGAGCCGAAGCTTGCCATCGTGCTTGGTACGGAGGGCGACGGCCTCGCCGCCGACACCATCGCTTCCTGCGACTACACGGTCAAGATCCCCATGTCCCACGGCGTGGATTCGCTGAATGTCGCTGCCGCCAGCGCCGTAGCCTTCTGGCAGCTGGGCAAACAATAAACGAAAAAGGAATGCCTCCCCGCCGGGGAGGCATTCCTTTTTATGCTCAGATACTTGCTAAGAATCGCTCAAAGCCTGCACGGCCAGCCGTGTCCAGCTTGTAGACGCCGGCATCCACCAGCACCTGCTCAAACACATGGCCCACCTCGTCCTGCAGGATCAGATGGACGGTGTCGGCGTTCAGCTCGGGGTGGCGGTCCAGGATGTCCTGAGCCCACTCCGCATGCTTCTGCAGGGCCTCGGGGTACCCGGCGGTGGGAGCCCGGGCCACCAGCAGGTCGGCCAGGTCAAAGAGCTCCTGCTTCAGGCGGCTGGGCAGAACGGCCAGACCCATGACCTCGATGAGGCCGATGTTCTCCTTTTTGATGTGGTGGAGCTTTGCGTGGGGGTGATAGACGCCCAGCGGATGCTCCGGCGTGGTGATGTTGTTGCGCAGCACCAAATCCAGCTGGAACCTGCCGTCCCGCATCCGGGCGATGGGGGTGATGGTGTTGTGGGGTTCGCCGTCGGTCTCGGCGTAGACAAAGCAGCTCTCGTCGGTATAGCCCCGCCATGCGGTCAAAATCCGATCGGCCAGCTCCACAAGGCGCTCGTCGTCGGCACAGGTGAGGCGGATGCAGCTCATGGGCCAGTGGACGATGCCGGCGTCCACATCCTCAAAGCCGGGGAAGACCCACTTCTTCTCGATGGGCGCTTTGGCCATGGCGAACTCGTAGTGGCCGCCCTGGAAGTGGTCGTGGCTCAGGATGCTGCCGCCAACGATGGGCAGGTCGGCGTTGCTGCCCACGAAGTAGTGGGGGAAGAGGGCCACGAAGTCCAGCAGTTTGCGGAAGGTGGCACGCTCGATCTTCATGGGGGTGTGCTGGCTGTTAAAGACGATGCAGTGCTCATTGTAGTAGACATAGGGGCTGTACTGGAAATTCCACGCACTGTCGTTGATGGTCAGCGGGATGATGCGGTGATTTTCCCGGGCGGGATGGTTCAGCCGACCGGCATAGCCCTCGTTCTCCACGCAGAGCTGGCACTTGGGGTAGGCGCTCTGAGGAGCCAGCTTTGCGGCTGCGATGGCTTTGGGGTCTTTTTCGGGCTTCGACAGGTTGATGGTGATGTCGAGGTCGCCATAGGGGGTCTTGGTGACCCACTTGACGTCCCGCTTGATGCGGTAGCGGCGGATGTAATCGGTGTCCTGACTGAACTTGTAGAACCAGTCGGTGGCGGCCTGGGGGCCGTCGGTCTCGTACCGCTCTTCGAAGTTGGCGCGGACGATGCTGGGGCGGGGCGTCAGCACACCCATGAGCCGGGTGTCGAAGAGGTCGCGGGCCGTGGGGCTGTCGTCGCAGACGCCCCGGGCGACGGCATCGTCCACCAGCGTTTTCAGGATACTCTCGAGGTCGGCGTAGCAGACGTCGCCCTCCGGCTCTGTGAAGCTGTCGAGCTGCATGGTCATGAGCAGCTGGTTGCGGATGTAGATCTCGTCGTCAGGCAGGATGAGGCCGGTGTCCAGACCGTAGTTGACGAGTTGCTGGATGGCAGTGGAGATCACAGGACAGCGCCTCCCTCCGGACGGATGGACAGGACGTGGCAGCGGCCCTCGCCGAGGATGGCTTCCATACCGGCCTTGAACTCGTCCAGCATCTCCACAGGCACGAAAGCCTGCACCGTGCCGGCGAAACCGCCGCCGTGGACGCGGACAGCGCCCTTATCGCCCAACAGATGCTTGGCGGCAGCGATGGTCACGCCCACTTCCTGATGCTCCTTGTAGCCTGCGGGGATGACGTTCTGCAGATACTCCCAGCTGCTGCGGCCGGACTCGTTCACGAGGCAGAGGAAGGTGTCGAAGTCGCCATCGTGGAGTGCGGCCACCTGCTTTGCCACACGGTCATTGTCGGCGTAGACGTGGAAGGCGCGGAGAACGGCGCGGTCGCCGCACTGCCTGCGGCACTCGGGCAGCTTTGCAAGGAAGGTCTCGAAGGGCACATCCCGCAGCACCTCGCCGCCGCAGACAGCGGCCACGGCGCGGCACTCAGCCGGGATGGAGGCGTACTCGTCGGTCAGGTCGGCGTGGTCTGCGCCGGAGTCGAGGATGCAGAGGGCCAGACCAGCCTTGGAGAAGTCCACAGCCACCGGCTCTACCACGGGCTTTGCGGGGCTGGCGAAGTCGATGGTGATGATGTTGCCCACGCTGGAAGCCATCTGGTCCATCAGGCCGCAGGGCTTGCCGAAGTAGACGTTCTCAGCCCACTGGCCGATCTGCGCGATGGCGATGGGGGAGACCTTCTCGGTCATGAAGCAGTCGTTCAGGATGACGCCGATGAGCACCTCAAAGGCGGCAGAAGAAGAGACGCCGCTGCCCTTCGGCACGTTGGAAGAGATGTAAACGTCCAGACCGGCCAGCTTTGCACCCCGCTGGGTGAAGGCGGCGCACTCGCCGCGCAGCAGGGCGGCGGTGGTGTTCTCCTCTTCCTTGCGGGCCTCGAGGTCATTCAGATCAATGACGCACAGATCATAGCCCTCGCTCTGGACGCGGAGCTGGTTCTTGTCGTTGGGGGCTGCGGCGGCGATCATGTCGATGTTCACGCTGCCGGCCAGCACCCGGCCATGCTGGTGGTCGGTGTGGTTGCCGCCGATCTCGGTGCGGCCCGGTGCGCTGTAAAGGCCAGCCTCAGCGTGGGAGCCAAAGGTCTTTTCCAGCCCGTCCAGCACGGCGGCGTAACGGGCGGCTTCAGAGGCCGTCTCGGCGGGAGCACAGCAATACAGGGAGGCGAGGCGTGCGGCGTGGACGCCGTCGGACAGCTCCTGCTTCCATACGGGAATGGACTTCATCATGGAATCTTCCTCCTGACAGACAGATACTTTTAATTTTGTTGGGTGGTGCTGGAAAACCTCTCCGTCACGCCTGCGGCGTGCCACCTCCCCTAACGAGGGGAGGCTTTGGCATTTCGTAAAGCTTTATCTCTTCGCCAGAGGCTCCCCTCGATAGGGGAGCTGTCGAGCGTGAGCGAGACTGAGAGGTTAATACATTCAACAGAACCCGCTTCTAATCCTATAGTAAAGGATTTGTCCGGAAAAAACCATGTGTTATTGTTGCATCTCAATGAAAAGTTGCAAAAAATCCCCGCCGGGGCTGTCCGGCGGGGATGCAGAATAAAAATCTCGGATGAATTACAACTGAGACAAAAGTTTTTTCGAAACCGGGAAAGCATTGTGTAACTGCGCTAAAACTTCCCGCTGCCGCGTCCCGGCGGGGGAGCGGGCCGCGATATGGAGAAACCTTACTGCGGCGGGCAGTGCAAAAGAAAAGGCCGCGCTCCACTTTTCCAGCGGAGCGCGGCCTTCTTGTTAAGGGAAGAAAATTATGATGTCAGGCGGAAGGCGAGGGAGCAGCGCCCTCCGGCCCGGGAACACAGGGAAAAATTACTGCATCAGGCTGCAGACGGCCTCGGCGTAAGCGGCGGGGTCATCCACGGGCAGGCCCTCGATGAGCTGTGCCTGTGCGTAGAGCAGAGCACTGTACTTCTTGAGCTTCTCGGTATCGCCAGCCTCCTGTGCGGCTTTCAGCACAGCGAAGACGGGGTGGTTGACGTTCAGCTCCAGCACCTTGTCGCTCTTGACGCCCTCACTGCCGGGCTGCTTGGACAGCACCTTCTCCATCTCGATGGACAGCGGGCCGTCGGCGGACAGGCAGACGGGGTGGTCCTTCAGGCGGGTGGAGACTTTGACCTCCTTGACCTTGCCGTCCAGAGCGTCCTTCATGGCGTCAAACAGAGCCTTGTTGGCGGTGGTAGCCTCTTCGGCGGCTTTCTTCTCGTCCTCGGTCTCGAGGCCCAGATCGCCGCTGTTGACGTTCTTGAACTCGACGGTGCCGTCCTTGCCCTCGGCATCCTTGCGGGGATAGGTGCGCATGATCTGCAGGCAGAACTCATCCACATCCTCGGTCAGAAGCAGGACGTCATAGCCCTTGTCCATGACCAGCTCAGCGGCAGGCAGCTTTGCCAGACGGTCGGTGGAGTCACCGGCGGCGAAGTAGATGTACTTCTGCTCGGCGGGCATCTTGTCCACGTACTCCTGCAGAGTGACCATCTTCTGCTCCTTGGCAGACCAGAACAGCAGCAGGTCGCGCAGCAGCTCGGCGTGCATCCCGTAGTCGGAGTAAGCGCCGAACTTCAACTGACGGCCAAACTCCTTCCAGAAGCTCTCGTACTTCTCGCGGTCGTTGGCCAGCATGGCGTGGAGCTCGTTCTTGATCTTCTTTTCCAGAGCGTTGTGGATGAGCTTGAGCTGATTGTCCTTCTGCAGCATCTCACGGCTGATGTTCAGGCTCAGGTCCTGGCTGTCCACGATGCCCTTGACGAAGCTGAAGTAGTCGGGCAGCAGGTCGGCGCACTTCTCCATGATGAGGACGCCGGATGCGTACAGAGCCAGACCCTTTTCGTAGTCCTTGGTGTAGAAGTCATAGGGGCGGTGGCTGGGCACGAAGAGCAGGGCGTTATAGTTCGCAGTACCCTCGGTGCGGCTCACGATGACGCGGGCGGGGTCGGCGTAGTCGCTGAACTTATCCTTGTAGAAGTTTGCGTACTCCTCGTCGGTGACTTCGCTCTTCTGCTTCTTCCAGATAGGCACCATGCTGTTCAGAGTTTCCAGCTCGGTGTAGGTCTCCCACTCGGGCTTGTAGTCGTCGGGCTTGGGGTCGGGTTCGGGCTTCTGACGGCTCTTTTCGCGCTCCATCTGGATGGGGTAGCGCACATAGTCGCTGTACTTCTTGACGATGGCCACGATGCCGTACTCGTCGAGGAAGTTGTCGTAGTTGTCGGTCTCCGTGTCGGGCTTGATGTGGAGGATGATGTCGGTACCGGCAGTCTCCTTCTCAGCAGGCTCAAGCTCATAGCCGTCAGCACCGCTGGACTCCCACTGCCAGGCTTCGTCGGAACCGTAAGCCTTGGAGATGACCGTCACTTTGTCGGCCACCATAAAGGCGGAGTAGAAGCCGACACCGAACTGACCGATGATGTCGATGTTCTCGTCCTTGTTGTCCTTCTTGAAGTCGAGGGAGCCGGAGTGGGCGATGGTGCCGAGGTTCTGCTCCAGCTCTTCCCGGGTCATGCCGATGCCGTTATCGGAGATGGTCAGGGTGCGGCTGTCCTTGTCGCGGGTGAGCAGGATGCGGAAATCGCCTTTGTTCATGCCGACAGAAGTGTCGGTCAGACTCCTATAATACAGCTTGTCGATGGCGTCCGAAGCGTTGGAGATCAGCTCACGCAGGAAAATTTCCTTGTTGGTGTAGATGGAGTTGATCATCATGTCCATCAGCTTTTTGCTCTCGGCCTGAAATTCTTTTTTCGCCATAATACAAAACCTCTTTTTATCAGATTCAATGCCAGCACCTGGAGCACATGACTGCTTGCAGGAACTTAGCACTCATAACTTTTGAGTGCTAATATACACCGCTGAGAGACAAAAATCAAGGGGTTTCATAAAAAGTTCAAAAAACTTTCCGTTCGGGGCCAAAGCCGCCTTTACTTTCCCGCGCCAAAGCCGTATAATGGGCCGGAATGACAGACCTGTTTATAAGGAGGATGAGGGATGCAGCAGATAGAGCTGGAACTTGAGGGCGGCGGTGTGCTGACGGTTTCCCTGCGGGCGTCGCTGGACGCCATGCCCGCCGTGAAGCAGCGGCCTTTGGTGCTGGTGGTGCCGGGCGGCGGCTACGACCATGTCAGCCCCCGGGAGGGCGACCCGGTGGCCCTGCAGTTTGCGGCGGCGGGCTATCACACCGCCGTGCTGACCTACAGCGTGGGGGAGGGGGCGCAGAACTACCGGCCTCTTCGACAGCTGAACGAAGCGCTGGCTCTGCTGCGGCAGAATGCGGGAGAGTGGCACATCCTGCCGGATAAGATCGCCGTCTGCGGCTTCTCGGCGGGCGGACATCTGGCCCTGTCCGGCGCGGTGCTGGACATTCCGGGCGAGACGGCCCAGCAGAGGCCCAATGCAGTGATCCTGGGCTACCCGGTCGTCACGGCAGGGGAGTTTGCCCACCGGGGCAGCTTCGTCCAGCTGGCGGGCAGCGAGGATGCTGCCGCACAGCAGGCGTTCACCCTGGAGGATCAGGTGACCTCTGACACACCGCCGGTCTTCGTCTGGCATACCATGGAGGATAAGACCGTTCCGGTGGAGAACACGCTTCTCCTGCTGGCTGCCCTGCGGAGGGCGGGCGTGCCGTGCGAGGCGCATCTGTTCGAGAAGGGCGCTCACGGCACCAGCATCAGCACCGCCGAAGTGGATGCCGCCGACCCTCACCGCGCCCATTGGGTGGCTCTCTGCCTCGAGTGGCTGGGGGAGACGTTTGGGTTCAAATTGAGTTGAATTTGGACATTCCTACAAAAAATTCATAAATTTATGGTTGACCTGCCCAAGATTTGAGCGTATACTGGTCAGCGGAAACAAACGAGGAAGAAGGAAACATACATGGAAAAGAAGATCTCGGTCAAAGACCTGCTGATGCAGGCATTCCTGACGGGCTGGGAGCTCTCCGACAAGAGCATCGCGCAGGACGAATATCTGCAGAGCGCCATTCAGGTCATCGAAGTGCTGCAGGTGGAGCCGGAAAACGTCTACGCGGAAGAGGGCCTCGGCCTGACCGACGGCGACGAGGTAGACCATCTGGACGACCTGCTCCGGGCCGACGGCCAGTGGCTGTATTACGGCGTGGAGGCGGAGAATTTCTTCCTCATCCAGTGGTACCCGGACGAAGCATCCGCCAAGGCAAAACTGGCACAGCTCGAGGAGCTGGGCGACGGCAAGCAGTACCTCGTGGACCTGAGCCTCAAGCGCACGAACCCCACCGAGGCCGAGAATTTCGGCAATTCCAACCCGGTGCAGCTGAGGAGTTAACCTCTCAGTCTCGCTTCGCTCAACAGCTCCCCTACCGAGGGGAGCCTCTGGCGAAGAGAAAAAGCTTTACGAAATGCCAAAGCCTCCCCTCAATAGGGGAGGTGGCACGCCGTCAGGCGTGACGGAGAGGTTTAACCTCTTTATGAAAGGGAACTTTTCAATGCAGCTTTCTGATACGGAGCGTCAGTGCCTCACCACCATTCTGGCCCAATATGACCAGCACCCCGAAGTGCAGCGGATGCGGGAATTTATCCAGCACGGCGACGTGACCACCTACCAGCACTGCAAGAATGTGGTGCTGGTGAGCTTCTGGCTCAACCGCCGCTTCCATCTGGGCGCGGATGAGACGTCGCTGGCCGTGGGGGCGTTCCTCCATGACTTCTATCTCTACGACTGGCACAAGCGCAGCTCTTTCCGGGGCCTGCGCCGCCTGTTCGAGATGCACGGCTTTGCCCATCCCGGCTCTGCCTGCGTCAATGCCGAGCGCTGCTTCGCCATCACCAGAAAAGAGCAGAACATCATCTCGAGCCATATGTGGCCCCTGACCTTCCGCCATGTCCCCACCTGCCGGGAGGCGGTCATCGTCTGCCTGGCCGACAAATACTGCGCCGTGCTGGAAAGCATGTTCCAGCGCACCCGGGTGGCCGATACGGACGCGGCGGAGAACGAGTGGTAAAGGCCTTGTCTGATACGAAAATGAGCTGCTGTACGTAACGTACAGCAGCTCATTTTTTATAATTTCTTGTACCCCACAGGCTCGTCGGCTTTGGCGCGGCGCTCCATCAGGTAGGTGTCCAGCCAGCGGCCATGACAGTCCCGGGCGATGCGCTCCCGCCGCCCCACCACCCGGAAGCCGCACTTCGTGTGGAGGCCGAGGCTGGCGGTGTTGTCCTGCAAAACGGTGGAGTGTAAGGTCCAGTAACCCTCTTTCTCCGATTCATCGCAGAGGGCCGTCAGCAGGCGGGAGCCGAGGCCCCGGCCCCGGAACTTTTCGCCGACGTAGATGCTCACCTCGGCCACGCCCCGGTAGCACCAGCGGGGGTCTACCCGCCGCAGTGCGGCCCAACCGGCCAGCTCGCCGCCGTCCAGAATGACGAGGCGGCATTCTTTGATGTGAAAGGCGTCCCATGCCGTGTAGGGCGGGCAGGTGGTCTGGAAGGTGGCGTGCTCCGTGGCGATGCCCTCTGAATAGATCTCGGACACAGCGTCCCAGTCTTCCGGCTCCATGGGCCGGATGGTGATATTGCTCATGATATTCTTCCCCGGCAGAGCGCCCCAATGCGCCCTGCATCATTCCTCTTGTCTCAGTATAGCAGATGCAGCCCGCCCGCGCAATGGCCGCTTATTCCAGCCCCGGCAGGGGGTCCAGCACCGGGATGCCCAGGCTGTGCAGGAAGGCTTTCTTTTCCTCGATGGCAGGGACGACGTCCAGCTCCGAGGGGGCGTGGGCGTCGCAGCCCATGATGGCCTTGACGGGGTACTCCGCCGCAATGCGCCAGAACTCGTCCCGGGTGTAGCCCAGAGAGCCGTCGGGACGGTCCTGCAAAGTCAGTCCGGCCATGTTGTACTCGAGGGGGATGTCCAGCCGCGCCGCTGCGGCACAGATGTCCCGGCAGGCTTTCTCGGCGTCGGCGTCGAAGGCCGTCACCCGGTTCAAAAAGAGGTCGGGGTGGGCCAGATACCGGTAAAGCCCCGTTTCCAGCGCTTCCACCACCTGTTCGGCATACCGCCTGCCGTGGGCGGTGGAGGTGCTGCCGCCGAAGCGGCTGGCCCTGGCGTCCTGCTCGTCGGTGGTGTCGTAGTGACAGCCGAGGATGAGATATTCGATGTCCAGCCGCTCCATCTCTTCCCTGAGCCAGCCCAGATAGGCCGGGAAATACTCTGCCTCGAGGCCGATGCGGATGTGGAGCTTGTCGGCATATTTCTCCCGCAGCCCGCGCAGGGTCAGAACGTAATCGTCCAGCTGGGAGGGCAGCATCCGGATGCGGCTGACGAAGCCCGGCGTCGCGTAGGCCCAGGGGGTGTGGTCGGAAAACCCCAGCACCTTGTAGCCGCAGCGCAGGGCCGTGAGGATGTAGTCCTCCTCGGTGCCTTCGGCGTGGCCGCAGCGGGTGGTGTGGGTGTGGTAATTGGTCAGCATGACAAGGCTCCCTCCCGGGCAGAAATTTTTTGACAATCATCACCGTTGTGATACAATAGAGTAAATACCCGTTCAGGGCAGGGACTATTATAGACCTCTTTGCCGAAAAATGCAATGAAGGCTGCTCTGAAAAAGGAGAAATGAAGATGGATTGGAAACGAATCGCTGCCTCTGTGCTGATGCTCGGTGTCCTCGCCGTCCCGGCCTCAGCAGCCAGCATTACCCCCCAGACCACCATGAAGGAGATACGCGACGACCCCGACATCAAGGCCAGCGGCCTCTATACATACACCTATGTGTGGGAGCGGGACTGCGAAAGGCTCTCCACCAGCCGCGACGACGAGACGCTGACCGAGGTGGTCGGCAAGGCCTCCGCCGAAGCCTGCGCAGCGGGCCTCAACTATCTGGCTCAGGTCTACCACGACGGCACCCGGGTGACCTATCCGCTCTATTCGGAAGAGGAGATCGCCGCTGTGCCTGCCCGCGCTCATGCGGAGCTGTATTACTGCCCGGCCCAGCAGCCGGGGGCCAAGTTTGCCATCGTGCTGTCGGGCAACGCGCTCTACTACAGCGGCGAGCTGCGGGGCGGCGTGTCCACGGCGTGGGAGCTGCACGAGCAGGGCTATGCCGTCTTCTCGCTGCGCTACCGCATCGGATGGGAGGCCGGGGACGACGCTCCGCTGGAAGACCTGGCCCGGGCCATCCGCTTCGTGATGGACAATGCCGACACCTTCGGCGTCTCTACGGAAGACTACGCCCTGCTGGGCTACTCCTCCGGTGGACAGCTCGCAGGCGTCTTCGGCAATGAGGAAAAGGGCTGGGGCCGCTACGGTGTGCCGAAGCCCGGCGTATTGCTGCTGGCCTACCCCATCAACAACTTCTTTGAGGCAAAGCCTGCCTACCATCTCCTGATGGATACCGACCGGCTGGAAAGACGCTACTATTCCTACACCGTCTCGAAGCTCGTGACGCCGGACTATCCGCCCACCTTCCTGTGGTACGGCAGGAATGACCTCATGCTGAAAGCCTTCGTCTACCCCCTGCAGGGGCCGACCCTTGCAAAGGCACTGGAAGCCAGCGGCGTCCCCAACCGGGTGGAAGTTTACGACAACGCCAAACACGGCATCGGCATCGGCGTGGGGACGGACGCCGAGGGCTGGGTGGAACGTGCTGCCGAGTTCTGGCAGAGCGTTTCGGAATAACAGGAGGGAAAGAATATGTACGACTGGAATGAAGCTGTCCGCAGCCTGAATGTGGGCCTGCCCGACGACATCGCCCGGCTGAAAGCGGCCGGATATTATCAGGAGGCCATCGCCCGCATCGACCGGCTGCTGGCCGAGGACTGGACAAAGACCCAGAACGGCCCGGCGTCCAACGGCATCGCCCCGCCGGAGGGGTATGTCCCGCCCGAGAACCCCACGCCCCACGGTGTGGACGCCCTGCGGGAGGCCCTGACCGTTCAGAAGGAGATCATGCGCCGGCTGCCCGGGGAATACTGCTGGACGGAAGCCGAGGCCATCGCCCGGATGCAGGAGCGGGTCAAGGACTTCACCGCAGAGGAATTTAAGAAGCTCGACTGGGAGGGCCGGATGGACTGGCGGTTCGTGGAAGGGGAGAAGCGGTATCAGGCCCGGTTCGCCGAGACGCTGCTGGCTACCCACGCCGACCTCGCCGCCCGGAAGCTGACGCCGGACGCCCCCAACAACAAGAACGAAGAGCGCCACCGCCTCCACGAGAAGATGGAGCGGGAGGGGAGCGCCAGCGCCGACATCACCCTCCGCACCAGCATCCGGATGTCCGACGAAGCCTTCGCCGCCGCGCTGGAAAAGGCGAGGGCAGAGGGCAGAGATGCCGTCCACGTCCGGGCATGGCTGGCCCTGCCTGCCGCCTGCCCGTCCCAGAGCCATATCACGCTGGACCGCTTCACCGAGACGCCCGCCCATATCGCCGCCGAGGACGCGCCCCAGCGCACCGTCTGCTGGGAGGCCGACCTGACAGAGAACCGCACCTTCGGGGCCGAGTACAGCTACCGGGAGACGGCAGTCTATGCCGACCCGCTTTCCTTCACGCCCGACCCGGAGCAGCCCGGTTTCTACACCGGCGAGGAAGCGCCCCACATCGTCTTTACGCCCTACCTGCGGGCGCTGGCGGCTCAGCTCACCGAGGGCGTCACCAGCCCGGCGGAGAAGGCGAAGCGCATCTACGATTATGTCACCCTGAACGTCCGGTATCACTTCCAGCCCTCCTATTTCGTCCATGAGTCCATCGCCGAGAACTGCGCCCGCAGCCGCCGGGGAGACTGCGGCATCATGGCGCTGACCTTCATCACCCTCTGCCGCATCGCGGGCATCCCGGCCCGGTGGGAGAGCGGCTTTGCAGTGGCCCCGGGGGACGCGGGCTGTCACGACTGGGCGCGGTTCTACGTCGCCCCCAGGGGCTGGATGTATGCCGACTGCTCCTACGGTGCCTCCATGGCCCGCCGGGGCGATGAAGTGCTCCGCCGCCACTATTTCGGCAGTCTGGATACGGGCCGCATGGTGGCAAACAGCGCCTTTGAAGCGCCCTTTGACCCGCCGATGCTGGGCTTCCGCAGCGACCCCTACGACAACCAGAGCGGCGAGATGGAGGCCGACGGCGTAGGCCTGTACGGTGACGATACCGTGACCACCAAAGAAGTTTTGAAGTTTGAGGAAGTAGAATAAATGGAATTTCTCGCAATGCTGTATACCGTCCTGCTGGTGGCCATCTGCCTGATGATGGCGGTGCTGCTCTTCCGCAGCGGACGCCCCACCGGCGGGCTGGACGAAGCCGACTGCGAAGAGCTGAAAGACTGGCTCGAAGAGCAGCTGGCCGCTCAGGCCAGAGAGTTCAACGCCCGTCAGGACGCCATCGCCCAGCAGAACTACGCCGCCATCCGCAGCGTCAGCGAGACGCTGCAGACGGCTGTGCAGGGCATGAGCACCACCCTCGGTCAGGGGCAGGACAGCCAGCAGCGCATCCTGGAGCGGCGTCTGCAGAGCCTCGAGCAGGCCAACAACCAGCAGATGGAGCAGCTGCGCCGCGCCATGGTCGAGAGCATGACGGCATTGCAGGCGGAGAACACCCGCAAGCTGGACGAGATACGCCACACGGTGGACGAGCAGCTTCAGGACGCTTTGCAGAAGCGGGTGACGGAAAGCTTCAAGGCCGTCAACCAGCAGCTCGAGCAGGTGTACAAGGGCCTTGGCGAGATGCAGTCCCTCGCCGCCGACGTGGGCGGCCTGAAGCAGGTGCTCTCGGGCGTCAAGACCCGGGGCATCCTCGGCGAGATCCAGCTGGGCGCGATCCTGGAAGAGATCCTCGCCCCGGAGCAGTATGACACCAACGTGGCCACCATCCCGGGCAGCACCCAGCGGGTGGAATACGCCATCCGGATGCCGGGCGCAGACGGCGGCAGCGTCTGGCTCCCCATCGACTCCAAGTTCCCCGGCGACACCTACGCCCACTTACAGGACGCCTACGCTTCCGGCGACGGGCAGGCCGTGGAGGATGCCCGCCACGCCCTCGAGCTGGTGCTCCGCAGCGAGGCCAGAGACATCCGGGAAAAGTACGTCGAGCCGCCCTATACCACGGCGTTCGGCATCCTGTTCCTGCCCTTTGAGGGCCTGTATGCCGAGGTGGTGAACGCGGGGCTGCTGGAGGTCCTGCAGCGGGACTATCAGGTCAACGTGGCAGGCCCCAGCACCATGGCGGCCCTGCTGAACAGCCTGCAGATGGGCTTTAAGACCCTCGCCATCCAGAAGCGCTCTGGCGAGGTCTGGCAGCTGCTGGGCGCGGTGAAGACGGAGTTCGACAAGTTCGGGCAGGGCCTCGCCAAGATGCAGCAGCGTCTGCGCCAGACCGACGAAGAGCTGGACCAGCTCATCGGCGTCCGCAGCCGGGCCATCAGCCGGAAGCTGCGCAGCGTCCAGAGCCTCGACGAGGCCAGCGCCAGCGCCCTCTTGGAGATAGACGATATGAACGAGCTGCCGAAAGCACTCTCTGAGACCAGCGAGACATCTGGCAAAGTGGGAGAATATTGACGTAGTGACGGTCAAAAGTGCACTTTGCCAGGGTGGCAAACTGGCCTGAGCTGGCAAACTGACCACTTTGCCAGATATGAGCACTTTGCCAAGTTGGCAAAGTGGGGAAATATAACGTATCTATATTATTATTTTGTCACTTTGCCACATAATCTACCGCAGTAGAACGTCATTCGGCCATCCGGCCTGATAAATAGTTGACGAAGACGGCAGACTGTGCTATACTGAGACGATTCTTAAAATAATTGCCGGCCATGGCAGACCATACACACCAATAACAGAGAGGAAATGTGCTTATGAGCGTAAAGAACATCAGCAGCGCCATTCTGGGCGTGGGCGTGGACGATACCACCATCGATCTGTTTGAGAGCCAGTACCCGGTCCCCACCGGCGTCAGCTACAACTCCTACGTCATCCGGGACGAGAAGACCGCCATCCTCGACACCGTGGACGCCCGCGCTACCGACGAGTGGATGGCAAATGTCACCGAGGCGCTGGCAGGGGAGAAGCCCGCCTACCTCGTCGTCCACCACATGGAGCCGGACCACGGCGCGAATGTGGCCCGCCTCGCCGCCCTCTACCCCGAGATGCAGGTGGTGGGCAACGCCAAGACTTTCCAGTATATGGAGCAGTTCTTCGGCCCGGAGGCCATCGCCAAGGAGCGCCGCGTCGTCGTGAAGGACGGCGAGAGCCTTTCGCTGGGCGCTCACACCCTGACTTTCGTGTTCGCACCCATGGTCCACTGGCCCGAGGTCATGGTGAGCTATGAGTCCACCGAAAAAGTCCTCTTCTCCGCCGACGGCTTTGGCCGCTTCGGCGCGGTGGCAAAGTTCGACGAGAAGGCCGACTGGGCCAGCGAGGCCCGCCGCTACTACCTGAATATCGTGGGCAAGTACGGCCCGCAGGTGCAGGCTCTGCTGAAAAAGGCCGCTGCGCTGGACATCAAGACCATCTGCCCGCTCCACGGCCCCGTCCTCACCGGCGACCTTGGCAAGTACCTGAACTACTACGATCTGTGGTCCAGCTACAAGGCCGAAGAGCCGGAGAAGGTGCTGGTCGCCAGTGCCTCCATCCACGGCCACACCCGCGCCGCCGCCCACATCCTGGCCGAAAAGCTCCGGGCCAAGGGGGCGAAGGTGGTGGAGATGGACCTGACCCGGGTCGATGTCTCCTACGCCGTCACCGAAGCCTTCCGCTGCGGCAAGACCGTTCTGGCCTGCGCCACCTATGACGGCTTCCTCTTCCCGCCGATGGAGAACCTGCTGGCCCACCTCAAGACCAAGGCTTTCCAGAGCCGCACCATCGCCCTGATGGAGAACGGCACCTGGGCGCCCATGGCCGCAAAGCTCATGCGCGCCGAGCTGGACGGCATGAAGAACATCACCGTCTGCGACGCCGTCGTGACCCTACGCTCTGCTTCCAACGCCGCCGCTGAGGCGCAGATGGATGCGATGGTGGATGAGCTGCTGGCGAAGTAAAAGATTGCGAACATGAGAAAATCCCCCACTTTCGTGGGGGATTTTCTTGTTTTCTGTCAGCGTTTATGATACACTGATACTGCCGCCGCAAGGCGGTAAGGCACTGTACATACGGCAGGCGGTTTGGTCTCTCACTTCCGAAAGGAGGTGAGAAGATGCCGATTACTTTGACGTTTCACTTGTTTGGACTCACGTTCACACTGCGAATCAAAAAGTAAAACCGCCACCTCTGCCAAGGTGACGGTTTTCAAAAAGCCAAATCCTTAGAAAGAGGCCAAACCGCTTGTCACAGTGCCTTTTCTATCGCTATTATAGCGCATTGCCGGACATCTGTCAAGAAACCCGGCAGTGCGTTTTTTGCTCAGGAGGCGCGCGTCTTCCGGCCAAGCGCCGCCGCGCCGGTCAGGGCCACGAGGACGCCCAGCACGGCAAGGCCCGCACCGGCCTGCCCGAAGGCGTCGCCCACCGCGCCCACGAGGGGGCTGGCGGGTATCATGAGCAGGCTGTAGACCATGCCGTCCACGCTGATGAGGGTGGCCCGCTGGTCGCTGGGGATGACATCGTTGAGCTTCTGGTCCTCATGCAGGAGGTAGGCGTCGATGACGCCCTGCACCAGCATACAGCCGAAGATGCAGCCCAGCACCGGGGCGGCACCCACCAGCGCGCAGCCCCCGCCGCAGAGCAGGGCGCAGACGGCGTAAAACCGCCGCAGGCTCTTCGGATGGAGCCGCCGGGCCGCTTCAACGCCCAGCATGGAGGCAAGCCCGCTCAGCAGCATCGGCACGAACAGCAGCGCTGTGGGCCAGCCCAGCTCGACGAGCCGCTGCTGGACGAACATCTTGGTCAGGTAGCTGGGGATGCAGAGGACAGCGGCGGAGACGATGAGCTTTGCCGCCAGCGGGGTGGCGCGAAGAGCGGTGATGCTGTCCCGCACCAGCCGCGCGAGCTGGCCGGGCAGGTCGCGGAAGGTCTGCTTTTCGCGGCGAGCCTGCATTTCGGTGACGATGGGCTCGGTCATCAGGGCGGTGGCGGCAGCGGCAGTGCCTTCAAAGGCGGCGCTCAGCAGGTAGAAACCGGAAAAGCGGAGAAACCGTTCCAGCGTGCTGGCGAGGGACCCCACAGCCGTGGCCAGCAGGGAGAGCAGGGAGCAGTTGGCGGAGACCCGGAGGTAGTCGTCTGTCCGTCCGCACTGCTTGAGGCTGTCGTAAGTCAGGGCCGAGGCGGTGCCGGAGAACATGGCGTTGGCCAGTGCGCTCAGCGCCATCGCCAGGCAGATGAAAAAGAGGTCCGGCGCAAAGGCCATCAGGAGGTTGGAGAGCACCATGCAGACCCCGCCGGCCACGAGTGTCTTCCTGCGGCCCAGCAGGTCAGCCGCCATGCCGCTGGGAACCTCGAAGGTGAGGCTGACCATGTGGAACACGCTCTCGGCAACGCCGATCTCCCACAGCGAGAAGCCCCGCGCGGCCAGCAGCGCCACCCACACCGCGTCGGCGATGCGCAGGCCGGAGAAGAAGTTGTTTGTATAGATGCAGGCAAGCTGCTTTTTCAGGTTCATGGGGAACACCCTTTCTATTATTATGGATAGAAATGTGTACCCTTTGTAGGCTGTTTGCTGCCTTCCCTCGGCCAAAAGGCTCTCCCTTTGGGAGAGCTGGCGCGTGAGCGCCTGAGAGGGCAAGCCCGGTAGAGAAGAGCCTCTGCGCAGCGAGAAGTTGTCTCTTTGTCAGAGTAAGAGTATCGCTGCATATGAGCTTCTCCGTCAGCGGCCTTGCCCTCTCCGTCACCTTTGGTGACACCTCTCCCAAGGGGAGAGGCTTTGACAAAGGGAAAGCGCCTATGCAAAACAAAAGCGCCCCATAGCAAAGCTGCGGGGCGCATAGATCATGCTCCACGCTCTGCTGAAAGGTATAAAAGGGTACACTTCGAGCCGGAAAAGCTTAGGGGTTTCCTTTTTTGAAGAAAACACAGCCGTTCCAACCCATCGCAGGTGTACCCTCCTTTCCGTAAAGCGTTGAGCTCAGCATACCATAATAACTGCTGAAAAGCAAGAAAAATGCGGATATTCCTTAAAATCTGCCCGCTGTGCTTGCAAACCGCCCCAAAATGTGATAAGATGGTTCTCGGTTATCAAAATGACCACGACCTGAATACTCCAAACGCAGCGACGGAGAGAGTAGGCAGGCGCACCGCAGCAAAGAGAGAAGCTTCACTGGCTGAGAGGGCTTCCGCGCGGGCGCAGGCTGAAGTTCGCTCCCGAGCGGCCGGCCTGAACGACAGTAGGGCCGGACGGTGCGCCCCGTTACGGCGTTTTGAGCGCCGCACGGCTTGCGAAAGAGCCGGGCGGAAACCGGGTGGTACCGCGGAGCTGTGAACGTTTAGAGCTTCGTCCCTTTTGCCGGGCCTTTCAGGAGGCCGGGGCAGGGGACGGAGCTTTTTTTGCTGTCCGCTGAACAACACGAATGAGAAGGAGAGAACATCCATGCAAGCAATGATCGACGAGCTGGCAAAGCAGGCCGAAGAGAGCCTGGGCCAGGTCTCTTCCAAAGAAACGCTGGCAACTTTCTGGCAGGAATATCTGAGCAAGAACGGCAAGATCCCCGCCCTGATGAAGAATCTGCGCTCTGTCGCCCCCGAGGAGCGGCCGGCCATGGGCAAGATCATCAACGAACTGAAGGCCAGGGTCCAGGCCGAGTATGATGCCGCTGCCGACAAGGTGAAGCAGGCTGAGCTTGCTGCCCGCAACGCCGCCGAGACGGTGGACATCACCCTGCCCGCCAAGACCCGCGCCGTGGGCGGTCTGCACCCCCTGACCCTCGTCACCAACCAGATCATCGACGTCTTCTCGGGCATGGGCTTTGCGGTGGCAGACGCCCCCGAGATCGAGGACGACGACCACAACTTCACCCGCCTGAACGTCCCGAAGGACCATCCCGCCCGCGATATGCAGGACACCTTCTACCTGTCCGATGAGTTCCTGCTCCGCACCCAGACTTCCGGCGGCCAGATCCGCACCATGGACAGCCAGAAGCCTCCCATCAAGGTGCTCATCCCGGGCCGCGTCTTCCGCTCTGACTCCGACGCTACCCACAGCCCCATGTTCCACCAGATGGAAGGTCTGGTGGTGGATAAGGGCATCACGCTGGGCGACCTGCAGGGCGCTCTGAACACCTTCGTGCAGAAGATGTTCGGTGCCGACACCCGCACCCGCCTGCGTCCCTCCTACTTCCCCTTCACGGAGCCCAGCGTCGAGGTGGACGTGAGCTGCTTCGAGTGCCACGGCAAGGGCTGCCCCCTGTGCAAGCACACCGGCTGGATCGAGGTGCTGGGCGGCGGCGTCGTCAACCGCAAAGTCCTCGAGAACTGCAACATCGACCCGGATGAGTACTCCGGCTTTGCCTTCGGCATCGGCATCGAGCGCATCGCCATGCTGAAGTACGGCATCAACAACATCGGCCTGATGTTTGAGAACAACCTGCAGTTCCTCAAGCAGTTCCACGAATAAGAGGGGAGAGAGCAAACAATGAAAGTACCTTTCAGTTGGTTAAAAGAACTCGTCGATATTGACGTTACCGCACAGGAGCTTGAAGAAAAGCTTTTCTCCTGCGGCTTTGAAGTCGAGGAACTCATCCCGCTGGACGCCGGCATCAGCAAGGTCGTCGTGGGCAGGATCGTGGAGATGGAGCCTCAGGAAGGCACCCATCTGACCAAGTGCGTCGTGGACTGCGGCGAGTATGGCCACGACATCCGCATCAGCACCGGTGCGGCGAACATGAAGCTGGGCGACTGCGTGCCTGCCGCTCTGGACGGCTCCACCCTGCCCGGCGGCATCAAGATCAAGGCCCGCAAGATGCAGGGCGTCGAGTCCAATGGTATGCTCTGCTCCGGCGAGGAGCTGGGCCTGAACGATGACCTGTTCCCGGGCTCTGAGGTCTACGGCCTGCTCATCCTGCCCGAGGACTCCGTCCCCGGCACCGACATCGCCCCTGTGGTGGGTCTGGATGACTACATCTTCGACATCTCCATCACCGCAAACCGTCCCGACTGCCAGTCTGTGCTGGGCATCGCCCGCGAGGTGGCCGCCATCCTCGGCAAGCCCCTGCACATGCCCGCCATGGACTACAACACCGTCTGCGACGCCGACGAGCCGATCAGCGTGAAGGTGGAGGCTCCGGACCTCTGCCCCCGCTACATGGCACACTACGTCCGCAATATCCGGATGAGCGAGTCTCCCCGCTGGATGAAGCGCCATCTGGCCCTGTGCGGCCTGCGCTCCATCAGCAATGTGGTCGATATTACCAACCACACCCTGCTGGAGATGGGCCAGCCCATGCACGCCTTCGACTTGAACAAGGTCGCCGGCCGCAGCATCACCGTCCGCCGCGCCGTGGAAGGTGAGAAGATCACCACCCTCGATGAGAAGGAGTTCACCCTGAACCCCAACAATCTGGTCATCTGCGACGCTGAGAAGCCGGTCGCTCTGGCCGGCATCATGGGCGGTGCAAACTCCGGCATGGACGACAACACCACCAGCCTGCTCTTCGAGTGCGCTACCTTCGCCCGCGACTCCGTCCGTAAGACCAGCCGCGCTCTGGGCCAGAACAGCGACTCTTCCGCCCGCTACGAGAAGGGCGTTGACCGCCACTCTCCCGAGCTGGGCCTTGCCCGCGCCTTGCACCTCATCCAGGAGCTGGACTGCGGCGACATCACCACACTGGAATACGATCTGACCGATGGCCGTCCTCTCGAGCGCAAGCACATCGTCACCACCCCGGCTAAGATCTGCGGCGTGCTGGGCATCACCGTGCCGGACCAGACCATGATCGACATCCTCAAGCGCCTCGAGTTCACCGTGGACGTGCAGGCCGACGGCAGCTGGGACGTCTCCGCACCTCTGTACCGTGAGGATGTGGAGAGCTTCCCCGACCTGGCCGAGGAAGTCATCCGTGAGTACGGCTATGACCACATCGTACCCACCTTCCTGAACACTGCCGCTGTCACCAACGGCGGTCTGAACTACGGGCAGAAGCAGCAGCTCAAGACCAAGCGTCTGCTGGCCGCTCAGGGCTTCTATGAGGCTTCCACGCTGGCCTTCTATTCCAATGCCGAGTTCGATATGCTCCACATCCCGGCGGAGGATGAGGCCCGCAAGGCCATCCGCATCCTGAACCCCATCAGCGAGAACCTGTCCGTCATGCGCACCCTGCTGGCACCCTCCATGCTGAACGTCATCGTGGACAACCTCAAGAAGGGCAACGCTGAGGGCCGCCTGTTCGAGATGGCTCCCGTCTACCTCGCCAAGGAGCTGCCCATCAACGAGCATCCCCACGAGCGCCAGACCCTCTGCTTCGGTGCCTTCGGCCCCGAAGAGGACTTCTTCACCGTCAAGGGCGCTCTGGAAGCACTGGCTGAGGGCTTTGACCTGACCTTCACCTATCAGCGTGAGACCACCAGCTGGCTCCACCCCGGCATCAGCGCCGCCGTCTACTGCAACGGCAAGCGTCTGGGCGTCTTCGGCAAGCTGGCCAACGAGATCAACGCGGAGCTGGAGATCGCCAAGGAGCAGAAGGACAGCCAGAACATCTATCTGGGCGAGCTGGACTATGAGGCTCTGATGTCCTGCGTCGAGGGTGAGCTGCGCTATAAGCCCCTCAGCCCCTACGCCGCTGTCAAGCGTGACCTGGCTCTGGTCTGCGACGAGGCTGTGGCCTGCGGCGACATCGAAGAGACCATCAGGAAGGCAAGCCCCCTCATCACGGAGGTCAAGCTGTTCGATATTTATCGCGGCGCAAACCTCGGCGAGGGCAAGAAGAGCATGGCCTTCTCCCTGACCCTGTCTGACCCCGCTGCCGAAGTCTCCAACGAGCAGGTGGAGCGCACCGTCAAGAAGGTGCTGGGCAACCTGAAGTTCAAGCTGGGCATCGAGATCCGCTAAAACTGTTTCACCCGTCCGGAAATGAAGACTGAGAAGCTGCTGCACGGTGTTTTGTGCAGTAGCTTCTTTTTCTTTATGCCGATTTATGCTATACTTATCTTATATAGAAACACAGCAGGAGGATTCAGCGTGGAGGATTACCGCACCATCCGGGGAACAGCCATCGGAGAATACGAAGAGAAGAAGAGCCGCTTCATTGCGCAGCTCTCCTTTGCAGACAGCGAGGAGAAGGCCGTGGCCTTCCTCGAGCAGGTGCGCGCGGCCAACCGCACCGCCCGCCACAATGTCTATGCCTACCGCCTGCGGGAGGGGAGCCGGGAGCGCTATTCCGACGACGGCGAACCGGCCAAAACAGCGGGTACGCCTGCCCTGGAGGTCTTGCAGCACAGCGGACTGACCGACCTCATCGTGGTCATCACACGCTACTTCGGCGGCGTGCTGCTGGGGACCGGCGGCCTCGTCCGGGCCTACACGACCGCCACGTCCCGCGCACTGGAAGCCGCCGAGGTGGTGACGGTGCGCAGCGTGGTGGCGCTGGATGTGACGGTGGACTACGGCCTCTATGAGCGGGCAGACCTGCTCATCAGGGCGGCGGGCGGCAAGCTGGCCGAACCGGAGTTCACCGATAAAGTAACCCTCCGCTGGCAGATGCCGGAGCATACCGAAGGGCCGTTGCTGACGCAGCTGCAGGAGCTGACAAGAGGCACAGCGAAGGTGGCAGTGAGCGAGCCGTTCTATGCAGCGTTCTGAAAGGCTCTCCCTTTGGGAGAGCTGGCGCGAAGCGCCTGAGAGGGCAAGGACGCTCACGGAGAAGCGAAAGCGCAGCGATAGTATCGCTCTGACAAAAGGTCTGCTCATCGCTGTGAGGCGGCCCTAACGTGCCGGGCTTGCCCTCTCCGTCACGCCTGCGGCGTGCCACCTCTCCCAAAGGGAGAGGCCTTGGCAGGCCGGGTCACTTCCTACTGGACGCCTAAGGCCCGATAAGGCGTAAAAGAGCGGGCCTTGCTACAGAGGGCAGCGGCTTCTGGACAAGCGCTCCTTGTCAAGCTGTTGCTGGCCTAGACAGCGGAGCACTACCGTTTCCGAGACATCGTGCTTTGCTCGTCCAGACGAAAGCTGACCGGCACGCCAGAGGCTCCCCCTCTGGGGGAGCTGGCGCGAAGCGCCTGAGAGGGCAAGGACGCTCACGGAGAGGTTTCGCCCACGGCAGCGTCGAAACCAGACAGAAGAATAACAAATACCAAAAATTACCACACGACAAGTCGAAACATTTTCTGACGAAGAGACATGGATTTTCCCCCTTCGACAGGGCGAATCGGTTACAATAGCCGCAGACGCGGCATTGGGATCGGCCGCGCGCGGAGAGGAGGGAAAACGAGAGAAAAAGGAGGGACACAGGATGGATGTGCGCACACGCACCGAAGAGATCGAGCGGCTGACGCTGGCCCCGTGGGCGACGTTCAGCGATGCAAGCCGGGGCAGGCAGAGACCGGAGGAACAGGACCCCATCCGCCCTGTGTTCCAGCGGGACCGCGACCGGGTGCTCCACTGCAAGGCGTTCCGGCGGCTCAAGCAGAAAACGCAGGTCTTCCTCTCGCCGGAGGGCGACCTCTACCGCACCCGCCTGACCCACACGCTGGAAGTCTCCCAGATCGCCCGCACCATCGCCCGGGCGCTGCGGCTGAACGAGGACCTGACCGAGGCCATCAGCCTCGCCCACGACCTTGGCCACACCCCCTTCGGCCACGCCGGAGAGCGGGCGCTGGATAAGCTCACGCCCGGCGGCTTCAAGCACTATATGCAGAGCCTGCGGGTGGTGGACAAGCTCGAGAAGGACGGACAGGGCCTCAACCTGACCTGGGAGGTGCGCAACGGCATCGTCACCCACACAAAAGGCACTTGGGCCGCGACGCCCGAGGGCCGCATCGTGCGGATGGCCGACCAGATCGCCTACGTCAACCACGACATCGAGGACGCCGTCCGGGCCGGTGTGCTGGACCCGGCTACCCTGCCGAAGGACTGCACCGCCGTGCTGGGCCAGACGAAGTCCGCCCGCATCACCACCATGATAAACAGCATCCTCGCCCACAGCGACGGGGATGTGGCAGTCGGCGCGGAGGAGAAGGAAGCCTTCCTCGCCCTGCGGGACTTCATGTATGCCACCGTGTATGTGGACAAGACCGCCAAGGCCGAGGAGCAGAAGGTGGACAAGGTCATCGGGGAGCTGTACGAGTATTATCTGGCCCATGTGGACCAGATGTCCAACTTCTACGTCCAGCTGGCCTATCAGGACAACCCCGAGCGGGCCGTCACCGACTATATCAGCGGCATGAGCGACGAATTTGCCATCCGGACCTTTGAGGACGTCTTTGTGCCTCGCAAGTGGCACGTTTTGTAAAAAGGAGCGCCGAACATCTTTATGATCCCACACGAATATATTGAAGAGCTGACCCGCCGCACCGACATCGTGGAGCTGGTGGGCGGCTATGTCCAGCTCAAGCGGAAGGGCCGGCTCTACGGCGGTCTGTGTCCCTTCCACAGCGAGAAGACCCCCTCGTTCTACGTCTATCCGGACACCCAGAGCTTCTATTGCTTTGGCTGCGGTGCAGGCGGCGATGCAGTGACCTTTACCAAAAAGATAAACAGCATCGACTACGTGGAGGCCGTCAAGCTGCTGGCCCAGCGGGCCGGTATGCCCGAGCCCACCGAGGACGACAAGACGGGCCGTCTGCGCAGCCGCATCCTCACCATGAACAAGGACGCGGCCCGCTTCTTCCACGCCTGCCTCAACTCCACCGTGGAGGAGGCCCGGCAGGCCCGTGCCTACTGGCGTCGGCGCGGCCTCGACGACAAGACCATCAACCGCTTCGGGCTGGGCTACGCCCCCGACGACGGGCAGGCGCTCTACCAGCATCTCCGGGACAAGGGCTACAACCAGCAGGAGCTGGACGCCAGCGGCCTGTTCAAGCGGAGCCAGTCGGGCCGCATCTACTGCCTGTTCTGGCGGCGGGTCATGACCCCCATCTTCGATCTGCGGGGCAACATCATCGCCTTCGGCGGCCGTGTGCTGGACGACTCCAAGCCCAAGTACGTCAACAGCCCCGAAACGCTGGTCTACCACAAGTCGGACACGGTGTTCGCGCTCCAGATCGCAAAGCGGAGCGCTTCCCATCGGTACGTCCTCTGCGAGGGCTACATGGATGTCATCTCCATGCATCAGGCGGGCATCGACACCGCTGTCTGCGCCTGCGGCACGGCCCTGACGCCCGACCAGATCAAGCTCATCAGCCAGTATGCCGATGAGGTCATCCTCAGCTACGACTCCGACGAGGCGGGCCAGAAGGCCACCCTCCGCTCGCTGGAACTGTTCCGCAACAGCCCGGTGCGGGTGGGCGTGCTGCAGATCCCGGGCGCGAAAGACCCGGACGAGTACATCAAGAAATACGGTGCCGACCGCTTCAAAGCCCTGCTGGACGGCGTGGGCAATGCGCTGGACTTCCGGCTGGGCCGTCTGCGCAGTCAGTACGACCTCAAACAGGATGCTCAGCGCCTCGAGTACGTCAAGGAAGCGGTGGAGATGCTGGCGCAGCGCTCCAACCCTACCGAGCAGGAGGTCTACGCCGGGCGTCTGGCCGAGGAGACGAACATCTCCAAGACCGCCATCATGGCCCAGCTGGCCGACGCCGTGAAGAAAGCGGGCAGCAAGCGCCGCCGGGAGCAGAACCGCGCCCGCCTGCAGGAGGGTGAGATGAACCAGATCAAAGTCCCCTACAGCGCAGGCCGGGGCGCACTGGGCATGGCCAGCGCAGAGCAGCGGCTTCTTGCCGCCATGCTGCGGGAGCCGGGCTATATCGATAAGGTGAGCGCCCAGCTCAGGCCGGAACAGTTCCTGCAGCCCCAGCAGAAGGAGCTGTACGAAGCCATGCTCCGCTGCAAGGAGCAGGGGGTGGAGGTGAGCCTCGCCACCCTGCGGGCCTTTGTCAGCGAGGAAGCTCTGAATGAATTGAGCCGTCTTGCGGCACAATACAGCGATGTGAACTGTACGCCGGAGGACATCAAGCTCTATCTGGAACGCATCGCCCGGGGGACTCCCGTGGCCAGCCGCGCCGCCAGTATGTCAACCAACGATATTGAACAGTATCTCCAGTCGATGCGGGAACAAAAGCAGGGAACTGCTGACGCAGAAGATTCGGTCTGATCTCTCCACCGGCTGGGGCCGGAAGGAGAAGCACAGATGCAGAAAATGTCACAGACGGAAGAAATGGCGAAGATGCTGGCGGGACGCGCCCGCCGCCATGTCCTGACACCCGAGCAGGTGAGCCGTGCCATGGAAGAGCAGGACTTCGACCCGGCGGGGCTGGATGAGCTGTATGCCGCACTGGAGATGCGGGGCGTGCAGGTGGCCGAGGAAGAGACAGAGCTGCCGCTTCTGGACGAAGAGCAGATCGGAAAGCTCGAGCATGAGCTGTCTGCCGAAGGCGTGGCGCTGGACGACCCGGTGAAGACCTATCTGAAAGAGATCGGCCGGGTGCCGCTGCTCTCGGCGGAAGAAGAAGCCGCCCTTGCCCGTGCCGCGCAGGCAGGGGACGAGGACGCCCGCCGCCGTCTCAGCGAAGCGAACCTCCGCCTCGTCGTCTCGGTGGCAAAGCGGTATGCCGGGCGGGGCCTGCCCTTCCTCGATCTGATCCAGGAAGGCAACCTCGGCCTGATGAAGGCGGCGGAGAAGTTCGAGCCGGACCGGGGCTTCAAGTTCTCGACCTACGCCACCTGGTGGATACGCCAGTCCATCACCCGGGCCATCGCCGACCAGGGCCGCACCATCCGCATCCCGGTGCATCTGGTGGAGAGCATCAACCGGGTGAAGAAGACGGCAGGAGAGCTGCTGCGCCGCACAGGCCGGGAGCCCACCGCCGAGGAAATCGCCGCCCAGCTGGACATGGAGCCCGCCCGGGTGCGGGAGCTGATACAGCTGGCTCAGGACCCCATCAGCCTCGAGACGCCGGTGGGGGAGGAAGAGGACGCCCACCTCGAGGATTTCATCCAGGACGATGAGGCAGGCGTCCCCGCCGACGAGGCCGGGCGGCAGCTGCTCCGCCGGGAGCTGATGAATGTGCTCAAGAGCCTGACGCCCCGGGAAGAGCGGGTCATCGCCCTCCGCTTCGGTTTGGAGGATGGCCGCGCTCGGACGCTGGAAGAGCTGGGCCGAGAGTTCAACGTCACCCGGGAGCGGGTGCGCCAGATCGAGGCCAAAGCCCTGCGCAAGCTCCGCCACCCCAGCCGGGCCAAGCGCCTGCGGGATTATCTGGATGAATAAATTGCATTGCAAGAGTAAATGGTGACAAAATGCACAAGGGTGTTTTTGTCTGGAACGTAAAAAACAAAAAAATCAACCCCAAAATCACGCAAAGCATACACGTTCCCGGGTGTCCGATAAAAGAGGGCGTCCGGGATTTTTTTTGCCTCAAAACGGAAAAATGGCTTGACAACAGGGGTTTCAGGGTGTATACTGCATTAGTATCACATAATGGCCTAGTGCGCCAAAAAGGGAGTTTGCGCAGCATGAGCGGAACGGGTCTCACCGAAAAGTTTGTGCAAAACGCCGGACTTCTGCGCGCGGTGCAGGCCGAATTATGTGTGTCTGCTCAAATTCGACCTGCATTTTGCAACATCCGTAGAGTATAAAAGTAAGGAGTGGTTGATTTTATGATGAAAGTCAAGCCCGTCAAGCTCGGCAAGACCGAGCGCATGAGCTTCTCCCACATCGACGAAGTCATCAGTATGCCGAACCTCATCGAGGTCCAGAAGAACTCTTATCAGTGGTTCCTGGACGAGGGCCTGAAAGAGGTCTTCCACGACATCGGCACCATTGAGGACTACACCGGCAATCTGGCACTGAGCTTCGTGGACTTCCGTCTCGATAAAGAGCCCAAGTACAGCATCAAAGAGTGCAAAGAGCGCGACGTGACCTATGCAGCACCCCTGCGCGTCACCGCCCGTCTGCTGAACAAGGAGACCGGCGAGGTGAAGGACCAGGAGATCTTCATGGGCGACTTCCCCCTGATGACCGACGCCGGCACCTTTGTCATCAACGGTGCAGAGCGCGCCATCGTCAGCCAGCTGGTCCGTTCTCCCGGCGTATTCTACGGCCATGATCACGATAAGGTGGGCAACGACCTGTACAGCGCCACCATGAACCCCAACCGCGGCGCCTGGCTGGAGTACGAGACCGACGCTTCCAACGTGTTCTATGTCCGTATCGATAAGAACCGCAAGCTGCCCGTCACCGTGCTCTGCCGCGCACTGGGCCTGTCTTCCAACGAGGACATCCTGAACTACTTCGGCGAGGATGAGCGCATCCTTGCTACTCTGGAAAAGGATACCACCAAGAACACCGAGGAAGGCCTGCTGGAAGTCTACCGCAAGCTGCGCCCCGGTGAGCCTCCCACGGTGGAGTCCGCTACCAGCCAGCTCAATATGCTCTTCTTCGACCCCCGCCGCTACGACCTGTCCCGGTTCGGCCGTTATAAGATGAACAAGAAGCTGTCTCTGGCACGCCGCATCATGAACCACATCGCCGCCGAGAACGTCGTGGCCCCCCTGACCGGCGAGCTGCTCATCGAGAAGGATGCCAAGATCACCCGTCAGCTGGCTGAGGCCGCTGACAACGCCGGCGTCAACATCGTCGTGCTGAACATCGAGGGCAAGAAGGTCAAGGTCATCACCAATGGCTGTGTTGACGCTCAGGGCTTCTTCTCCTTCGATGTCAAGGAGTGCGGCATCAACGAGCGCTGCTCCTTTGAGGAGATCAGGAAGATCCTCGACACCACTTCGGACGTGGAAGAGCAGAAGGAGCTGCTGCGCCGCAACCACGACCAGCTCATCGGCCGCACCGTCACCGTGACCGACATCCTGTCCTCCATCAACTATCTGAACGGCCTGGGCCACGGCATCGGTACCACCGATGACATCGACCATCTGGGCAACCGCCGCATCCGCAGCGTCGGTGAGCTGCTGCAGAACCAGTTCCGCATCGGCTTCTCCCGCATGGAGCGCGTCATCCGTGAGCGGATGACCCTGCAGAGCCAGGACCAGAGCGTCATCACTCCGCAGGCCCTCATCAATATCCGTCCTGTGGTCGCCGCCATCAAGGAGTTCTTCGGCTCTTCTCCGCTGTCCCAGTTCATGGACCAGAACAATCCTCTGGCTGAGCTGACCCACAAGCGCCGTCTGTCTGCTCTGGGCCCCGGCGGTCTGAGCCGTGACCGCGCAGGCTTCGAAGTCCGCGACGTCCACTACAGCCACTATGGCCGTATGTGCCCCATCGAGACTCCTGAAGGCCCCAACATCGGTCTGATCTCCTATCTGGCATCCTACGCCAAGATCAATGAGTACGGCTTCGTTGAGGCTCCTTACCGCAAGGTCAAGAAGACCTACGACGAGAAGGGCCGCCTCATCGATCAGGTCGTCACCGACGAGGTCGAGTATATGACCGCTGACGTCGAGGACGAGTACGTCGTTGCTCAGGCCAACGAGCCTCTGGACGAGACCAAGCACTTCAAGCGCGCCCGCGTTTCTGCCCGCCGCCGCGACGATATTCTGGAGATCGACGCCGAGAAGGTCGATTATATGGACGTCTCGCCCCGAATGATGGTCTCTGTCGCTACCGCCTGCATCCCCTTCCTGGAGAACGATGACTGTAACCGTGCTCTGATGGGCTCCAACATGCAGCGTCAGGCAGTGCCTCTGATGGTCACCCAGCAGCCCATCGTTGCTACCGGTATGGAGTACAAGGCTGCTACCGACTCCGGCACCGCTGTTCTGGCAAAGAACGACGGTATCGTTGAGAAGGTGGACGCTGACCATGTTGAGGTGCGCAACGCTCAGGGCGCCGTGGACAACTATTCTCTGGTCAAGTTTGCCCGCTCCAACGCAGGCACCTGCATCAACCAGCGCCCCATCGTCGAGGTGGGCGAGAACGTCAAGGCCGGTCAGGTGCTGGCCGACGGCCCCGCAATGCGCAACGGCGAGATCTCTCTGGGCAAGAACGCCCTCATCGGCTTCATGACCTGGGAGGGCTACAACTACGAGGACGCCGTCCTGCTGAACGAGAAGATCGTCCGTGAGGACGTTTACACCTCTATCCACATTGAGGAATATGAGACCGAGTCCCGCGACACCAAGCTGGGACCCGAAGAGATCACCCGCGACATCCCCAACGTCTCTGAGGATGCTCTGAAGGACCTGGACGAGCGCGGCATCATCCGCATCGGCGCCGAGGTCAAGAGCGGTGATATTCTGGTCGGTAAAGTCACCCCGAAGGGCGAGACCGAGCTGACCGCTGAGGAGCGCCTGCTCCGTGCCATCTTCGGCGAGAAGGCCCGCGAGGTGCGTGACACCTCTCTGCGTGTGCCTCACGGCGAGTACGGCATCATCGTGGACGTCAAGGTCTTTACCCCGGAGAACAGCGACGAGCTGCAGCCCGGTGTGCGCGAGGTCGTCCGCTGCTACATCGCTCAGAAGCGCAAGATCAGCGTCGGCGATAAGATGGCAGGCCGCCACGGCAACAAGGGTGTCGTTTCCCGCATCCTGCCGCAGGAGGATATGCCCTACC
>OWJJ01000032.1_pt1 | contig 79361 bp, 104 predicted proteins | sample 1732811 | NCBI WGS metagenome assembly OWJJ01 (sample SAMN05065756, study PRJEB22554) | human gut metagenome | biome: ENVO:2100002; feature: ENVO:00000062; material: ENVO:00002003 | host: Homo sapiens | place: USA
TAAGAGACAGAATTAGATAATAGGAAATTTTTTCATAGACAAAAGAAACAGATACAGAAAGGGCGATTTTATGACCGCAAATGAACAGCTGGCCTCTGTAGGGAAGAACATCCAGGAAAAGGCCACTCTCATCTGGAATGTGGCGAATACCCTCTTTGGCGCTTTCAAGCCTCATGAGTATGGTCTGGTGATTCTGCCGATGGTGGTCATCAAGCGGTTCCACGACTGCCTGCTGCCAACCCACCAGGCGGTATTGGATACTTACAAGAAGGTGGAGCATCTGGCGGTCAAGGAGGGGTTCCTGCGGACTGCCGCCGGATACCAGTTCTATAACACCAGCCCTTTCACCTTTGAGACCCTACGGGCGGACCCGGAGAACATCAATGACAACTTCCGGGCCTACCTCAATGGCTTTTCCGACAATGTTCAGGACATCCTCTCCCGCATGAATTTCAGTGCCCAGATTGACCGCATGGTAGAGGCGGGTCTGCTCTATCAAGTGATTGTGGACTTCTGCTCTGACAAGGCGGATATGGGGCCGGAGAAGATCAGCGCCGTGGATATGGGGTACATCTTCGAGAACCTGGTCCAGCGGTTTTCCGAGTCCTACAATGAGGAGGCCGGAGCACACTTCACCAGCCGGGACATCATTTACCTGATGTGTGATCTGCTGGTGACCGGTGACCAGAACGCCTTCAACGGGGATGGCATCACTAAGACGGTCTACGACATGACCATGGGCACCAGCCAGATGCTCACCTGCATGGAGGAGCGGCTGAAGCAGTTGGATGCCGATGCGGATGTCACCTGTTTTGGCCAGGAGCTGAACCCCTTCACCTTTGGCATCGCCAAGGCCGACATGCTGATCCGTGGGGGCGATCCCGACAACATGCAGTTCGGCGACACCCTGGACGACGATAAGTTCGACGGCTACCAGTTTGACTACTGTATCTCCAATCCCCCCTTCGGCATTGACTGGAAGCGGGAGGCCGCTGCGGTGGAGGCAGAGCATAAGAAGGGGGCTGCGGGCCGGTTTAGCCCGGGTCTCCCCAGCAAGAGCGACGGGCAGATGCTGTTCCTGCTCAACGGCCTGTCAAAACTGAAACCGGAGGGCCGCATGGCCATCATCCAGAACGGCTCCTCCCTGTTTACCGGGGACGCCGGTTCCGGCCAGTCGGAGATCCGCCGTTACCTGATCGAGAGCGACTGGCTGGATGCCATTGTGCAACTCCCCAACGACAGCTTCTACAACACCGGCATCGCCACCTACATCTGGATCATCACCAAGGACAAGCCCTCGGAGCACATCGGGAAAGTGCAGCTCATTGATGCCAGCAAGTGCTATGAGTCCCGCCGGAAGTCCATCGGCAACAAGCGGGTGGACATTACCGAGGTGTGTCGAGACCTGATCGTCAAAGCATACGGCGAGTACCGGGACAACACCTATGAGCAAGATTTGGAATCCGGATCGAAAATCGTCTGCAAGAGCCGGGTGCTGGACAGTGTGGCCCTGGGCTACAACAAGATCGCCGTGGAAAGCCCCCTGCTGGACGAGGACGGAAATAAGGTACTGAAGAAGGGCAAGCCCGTTGCCGACCCCAAAAAGCGGGACACGGAGAATGTGCCGCTGGACGAGGATATCGACGCTTACTTCGCCCGTGAAGTCCTGCCCTATAATCCGGATGCCTGGATCGACAAGAGCAAGACCAAGGTGGGCTACGAGATCCCCTTCACCCGCACCTTCTATGAGTACAAGGAGATCGAGCCTGCCGACCAGATCGCCCAGCGCATCGAGGAGCATGAACACGCCCTGATGCAGAAACTCCACGACCTGTTTGGGAAGGACGGTGAGTGAGATGACTCCGGCAAATGGTTTTGCGGAGATGAAGGACAGCGGGATTCTTGGGTGTGGAAGTATTCCTTCACATTGGGAAACAATTGCTCTTAAATATGTTGCTCTACTGGATGGAAAGGTGGACACATCCAATATTACCCCAGAAGATACGGTTTCTTTTGTACCGATGGAGTGTATCCGCAATGATAAACGAATTCCAAAAACAGCCCAAAAATCCAAAGACAATGGAACATACAGCAGTTTTTGCAACGGAGATATTGCTATTGCCAAGGTAACGCCTTGCTTTGAAAATGGGAATATTTGTGTAATGGCATCTCTTGAAAACGGCTATGCATTTGGAAGTTCAGAGTTGTTTTCAGTTCGTCCCCAAAATATTGTTGGGCGCTATTTGTTTTATTCTCTACAAACTCCATATTTTCTTGATGGTGGCGCCGCAACTATGACTGGCGTTGGCGGATTAAAAAGAGTTTCTTCTTACTACATGAAAAATGTCAAGATAGTGTTTCCCCCTCTTTCCGAGCAATCCACCATTGCCTCCTATCTGGACGCTCAATGTGCCAAGATTGACGAGATCATCGCCCAGGACAAGGCCAGCATCGAGGACTATAAGCAGTGGAAGGCCTCCATTATCTACGAGGCCGTCACCAAGGGCCTGGACTCGAATGTGGAAATGAAGGACAGCGGAATTCCTTGGATTGGGAAAGTGCCAACACACTGGCGAGTCACAAAAATTAAGAATTTTGTTTCTATCCGTTCAGGTATAACACTTGGTAAGCAGTATCCTCCCGGTACACAATTAATTTCCTGTCCTTATCTACGGGTTGCAAATGTTAAAGCTGAGTATGTTGATTTGCAGGATGTTGCCACAATCATGGTTACCAGTGAGGAAGCTGAAAAATATGCTTTGAAATCTGGTGAACTACTTATGACAGAAGGTGGAGACCGGGATAAGCTTGGGCGCGGAACAATCTGGCATGGTGAGATCCCTGGTTGCCTTCACCAGAATCATGTTTTCGCTGTGCAGGTAAATGAAAAATATATGCTTACTAAATTTTTAGATTACCTCACGGCATCACCAGTTGGCAGGGAGTATTTTGACTTAACGGCCAAAAAAACCACTAATTTAGCAAGCACGAATTCAACAACGATACTTCAATTTTCAGTTCCAATACCCCCATTGACTGAACAAGAGAAAATTATTGCGATATTGGATCGGAATACCGCTACTATCAACGAAGTAATTGCTGAAAAGGAGACTCTTGTGTCTGATCTGGAGTCCTACAAAAAATCCCTCATTTATGAGGTCGTGACCGGGAAAAGGCGGGTGTGCTGAAATATCACATCTTCGAGAAAGGAATGAAAAATATGAGCAGAAACATTACTAAATTCCCAATCAGTTACGCTGAAAGGCATAAGAATATATTGGGGCCTCTTGCTGTCGAATGTCAGGTTTCAGGGCGCTATTTACAATTCCATGAAAAGTCCGCTGTCCTGGATACCGGAGAATTTATTTCCGTTGATGTAATGGCAATGCCTGATGATGGCAAGCCTGCGAGAAAAATCTGTGGATTAGTAATCAAGAGAGAAGACTTATTGGAAGCGTTGAAACATGTTACGCCTTCCGATTAAGTACCAGGAGGAATAAAGTATGCCTGACAACGAAAAGCAATTTGAACAGGATATTGAATCCTTTCTGATCTCTCCCGCTGGCGGCTGGCAGAAGGCCTCTGACGCAGGCTACCGGGCCTCTATGGACTCCGGCATGGCCCTGGACCTCGGCACCCTGGTGGAATTTATCAAAGCCACCCAGCCCATCCAGTGGCAGCGATTTGAAAAGCAGTGCAACTCCGATCCAGAGAAGAAATTCTACAAGGCCTTTGAGAATGCGGTGGAGAACGACGGCCTGATCAGCGTCCTGCGCCACGGGTTCAAGCACCGGGGGATCGAGTTCCGGGTGTGTTACTTCAAGCCGGAGTCCACCCTGAACGATGTGGCTGTCAAACACTATGGTCAGAATATCTGCCAGTGCATCCGGCAGTGGCGCTATTCCGGCCAGAACAGCAACAGTGTGGACATGATGCTGGCCGTCAACGGCATCCCAGTGGTGGCGATTGAATTGAAAAATCAGCTCACGGGCCAGAGCGTGGACAACGCCAAGCGGCAGTGGATGTTTGACCGTGACCCCAAGGAACCGGCGTTCCGGCTGAACCACCGCATCCTGGTGTTCTTTGCTGTGGATCTCTACGAGGCGGTGATGACCACCAAACTGGACGGGGCCAAGACCTATTTTCTCCCTTTCGACCAGGGCAGCAATGGCCCCGGCAAGGACGGTGGTGCAGGTAATCCGCCATCTTCGGATGGGGATTATGTGACCTCCTACCTCTGGAAAGACGTTCTGCAGAAGGACAGCCTGCTGGACATCATCCAGAAGTTCATCAATCTCCAGGTAAAAAAGGAGAAGGTGCCACAGAAGGACGGTACCCAGAAGGAGATCACCAAGAAGTCCGTCATCTTCCCCCGGTATCACCAGATGGATGTGGTGCGGAAATTGGTCCAGGATGTCAGAACTAATGGCCCCGGCAAAAACTATCTGGTGCAGCACAGCGCCGGTTCCGGGAAGTCCAACTCCATCGCCTGGACCGCCTACCGGCTCGCCAGCCTGCACGATGACAACAACAAACCCATTTTCAACTCCGTGGTTATCGTGACCGACCGCACGGTGCTGGATGCCCAGCTCCAGGAGACTATCTCCGGCTTTGACCACACCCTGGGTTCCGTGGTCACCATCGGTGAAAAGAAGTCCTCCAAAGACCTGCGGGATGCACTGAACGACGGCAAGCGGATCATTGTCACCACCTTGCAGAAGTTCCCGGTTATTTATGAGCAGGTGGACGACACCACCGGTAAGTCCTTTGCCATCATTGTGGACGAGGCCCACAGCAGTCAGACCGGGCAGAGCGCCATGAAGTTGAAAATGGCCCTGGCGGATACCCACGACGCTCTCAAGGAGTATGCGGAACTGGAGGGCAAAGCGGAGGATGAACTGGAAGATGCCGAGGATGGGCTTGTGCGGGAGATGATCACCCACGGCAAGCACAAAAACCTGAGTTTCTTTGCCTTCACAGCCACGCCAAAGAATAAGACGTTGGAGATGTTTGGGGAGGAATATGCGGACGGCTCCTTCCACCCCTTCCACATTTACTCTATGCGGCAGGCCATTGAGGAAGGTTTTATTCTGAATGTGCTGGAGAACTACACCACCTACAAAACCTGCTTCCAGATTGCCAAGAACACCCCGGACAACCCGGAAGTGCCTACCACAAAAGCCATCAAAACCATCCGGCGCTTTGAGGAACTGCATCCTCATAACTTACAGCAGAAGGCAGCCATTATCGTGGAGACCTTCCGGGACGTAACAAAGCACAAGATTGGCGGGAAGGGTAAGATGATGGTTGTCACTGCCTCCCGACTTGCGGCGGTTCGCTATTACCATGAGATTAAGGCTTACTTGGAGGCAAATCACTATGATGACATCGAGATCCTGATTGCTTTCTCTGGAAGTATCAAGGACCCGGACGAGGCAGATGGTCCAGAGTATACCGAAAGCGGCATGAACCAGGATAGGGCCGGAAACCGGGTCAGCGAGGCTCAGACCAAGCAGGTATTCCACGACGAGGGTGATGTGTTGATCGTGGCGGAGAAGTACCAGACCGGCTTCGACGAGCCACTGCTGCACACCATGATTGTAGACAAGAAACTACGAGATGTGAAGGCCGTCCAGACTTTGAGCCGTCTGAACCGTACTTATCCCGGTAAAGAAGATACCTACATTCTGGACTTTGTAAATACCAAGGAAGAAATCCTGGAGGCCTTCCAGCCCTACTACCAGGAGACCAGCCTCTCCGAGGAGATCAATGTTGATCTGATCTACAAGACTCAGAAGCAGCTCCGGGAGTTCAAACTGTATAATGACAGCGACATAGAAACCGTTACTAAAATCTATTTTTCTCCAGACGCGAAAAAGGTTGGCTCGGTGCAGGCGAAGATTTCCAATGCCCTGCTTCCTGTTGCCAAGGCCTACAATCAACTCAGCAAGGATGACCGCTACCAGTTCCGCCGTCTAATCCGGGCCTTTGTGAAATGGTATAACTACATTTCTCAGATCGTGCGGATGTTTGATAAGGACCTCCATAAGGAGTATCTCTTCTGCTCCTATCTCTCCAAACTGATCCCTGCGGAACCTTCTACTCCCTGGGACCTGGAGAACCGGGTGAAGCTGGAATACTACCGTCTGGAAAAGACCTTTGAGGGAGCGATCACTCTGGAAGAAAAGCCGACGGCCCTGGAGCCTGCAAAGACAAAGAAGGGCGTCAATATGAACACGAAAAGGGACCCGCTGGAGGAGGTCATTGAGAAGATCAATGAGACCTATAAAGGCGATTTTACTGAAGCAGACAGAGTCTTGATTGGAACTTTGCGGGAAAAACTTCTGGCGGATAAGAAACTCCGAAAAGCGGCAAAAGTAGATGGTCAGCAAATCTTCGAGAAGAATGTTTTCCCCAAGATCTTCGACCAGACCGCCCAGGCGTCCTACATTGAGAGTACAGAAACCTATACAAAATTGTTCGAAGACACCGCTAAGTACAAGGCCGTCATGGTTGCCCTGGCAAAAGAACTGTATCGGGAACTTCGGAACGGTCAGGAGGGATAACAATGCCGAGAGCAAAGAAAGACGGGCAACATATCAACTGCTACATCGATAGAACCCTCTGTGAGCGGCTGAAAGCCTATGCGGATGAAAAGGGGCAGACGATGACGATGGCGCTGGAACGAATCTTAAAACAATATTTTGAAAGCGAAAACAAAGAGGCTATCGATAAAGATGATATGGAGGCATTGTGCTCTGATGAGTTTGAAAAGAGAAAAGGACTGTAATCATTATGCAAAAGAAAATCTCTATTTTCTCTTTCTTTGCTGGGATAGGAATCTTAGATTTAGCGTTCGAAAAAAGCGGTTATAATATTGTATTCGTTAATGAATATGATGACCTTTTCATGGCCTCATATCAGTATGCACGAACACAAATGACTCATCTGGTTCCGCTATATGGATATCACAATGATAGTGCGGAACGCTATGCAAAAAAGCGCGGGAAAAGGAAACTTATCAACCTTGTTGCAAAAGAAAGAGAAAAAGGAAATTTGGTCGGTTTCATTGGCGGTCCTCCTTGCCCAGACTTTTCGGTTGCGGGGAAAAATGCTGGTGTTGTTGGCGAAAATGGTCGATTAACTAAGGTATATTTTGATATTATCTGCCGTTGCCGTCCAGATTTCTTCCTTTTCGAAAATGTTAAAGGACTGGTAAAAACAGAAAAGCATCGAGCATTCTATAACGAAATGATGATGAAAGTTCAGGCCAATGGCTATATTATAGATGAAAAAGTCCTTAACGCTCTTGCATATGGAGTCCCACAATTTAGAGAGCGTGTGTTTATGGTGGGCATTCAAAAGGGAATATATCAGAATCCGCCTGATGCATTGTCATTTGCATGGGACAAATACGCCCTCTTCGAAACAGCGGATATATTGAGGAGGGATTGGCCCAAACAACGAGAATTTGCAGTAGATAGTCCTTATGAGTTCTCATTTGAGAGAATTCCCAAAAGGCTTACTGTTGAGTATTGGTTCAATAAAAATGATGTCGAAGATCATCCGAATGGTAAAGATATATTCCAAGTGAAAAAGGGCCGAGAAAAAATTGCAACTATTGCAGAAGGCGACACAAGCGGCAAGTCATTTAAACGGCTGCATCGATGGAGATACTCTCCGACTGCAGCGTACGGGCACAATGAAGTACACCTTCACCCTTACAAAGAGCGCCGTATTTCTGTTGCGGAGGCAATGGCAATTCAATCTTTACCCAAAAAATTTCTTGTGCTCCCAACGCTTTGCTTATCAAAGAAATTTAAAATGATAGGTAATGGTGTTCCGTATTTAATGGCTGTAGCAATTGCAAAAACACTAAAGGATACATTAGAAACCATACGGGAGGATGGGCCATGAAAAAAATTGTGATCGATCCACGTGTCATAAAGCATTTGGGCAGAGATTTGATAACATCACCTGAGGTTGCTGTAATTGAATTAGTAAAAAACTCTATTGATGCCAAGGCAAAACATATCAACTTGCGCTTGTACAACAACTATTCACATTATGAGTCGCTCCCTAATTATGTTCGAGCGGCTATCCCTAAGCAGTATCTTGACTTACCGATGTTGATTGTCGAAGATGATGGACGCGGTATGACTAATGCCGCCCTGGATGATGGCTTTTTGAAAATTGCTACAGATATTAAAACCAACGAAGAAGGAACACTTGGTGAAAAAGGTATCGGTAGGCTGGCTACACAGAGACTTGGGACGGCATTGCTTGTAGAGACTTCCTCTGTGGAGGAAAGTCAAACTTCGTATGTTTTTATCGATTGGAATGATGTGATTAATGGTGTGGAAGAGGTTCCCAACTTTGAAGGCCCTGCAACTCCTCATCATACTCGCTTGATCATTTTCAATGTAAATTTAGAGGACTACATCGATAATGCAATGCAATTCGAGCAGTTGTCCTTGGACAACTCAAACGTACAGGTTCAAATTAACCGAGAGCTTAAGTCTGCGCTCAATTTTTTGATTTCCCCCTTTGATAATTCGAAAGAAACATTACCTATACCCCAGCTCAGGTTTTATTTTGATGATTATGAAATCGACATCACTTTCCCATATGACACCCTAAGTTTGGCGGAATCAATCCACAGTTTTCGATTTGAGTCAAAACAAAATGGCATATTAAGCTATGGTTTAGATATAAAGCCATGGTTTATTGAGCGTGTCCATCGAGCTTTAGTAAAAGCAGACGCTTTCAATCGTTTAAAGAAGCCACATGACTTTTATAGAGATATGTTGGAACGCAATTCCATAAGAATCGAAAATACGCTCAAAACTACCGCAACAAAGGAAGAACTTAAGGACTTATTTGTAAGTATTCTTAGCGATTTCTATGCTGTTACAGAGGATGAGCAGAAAAAAGAATTTTTCGATTCATTCATTGAAAAGAAAGCTCTATCCGCAATTGATGAGCTTTTAAAAATAATGCCCATCACAGGTTCGATTTACAGTTTTAAACAGGGGGCTGCAATTGGCGACAAAATCATTATTGATGCAGCGTACACTTTAAAACAAACAACCAAGCGATATTCATTAAAAGATCTCAAATATTTTCTGGAAGACTATAACGGGATTAAGTTATATCGAAACATATTCCGTATTGGCTTTTTGGGAAATAAAGAGAGCGATTGGATCAAGCTTCAACAGTTCAGGACAAAAGGTCAGCAGTGGTATCGATTTGACCTTGGCAATACTGTTGGATATGTTGCTTTGTCTGATGCAGGACAGAAGCATATTCAAGAAATCAGTTCTCGATTAGATATTAGTGAGAATGAGACATCTGAAGCATTCAAACTCCTTATAAATGTTGTATTCAATTATCTTTTCTATATCCTCAATCGGAAAGCCAATGATTTAATGAAAACACTTCTGGCAGAGGAAGGATTGTTAGAGGAAAATCTCTCGAAACGTGTTAAGAAAAATGATGCCGCACTTCGCGAGATGATGAAGCGTAATAAGCGTATGCAAAAGGCATTGGCCGATGTATCTGAGCACTTAGGGCGCGGGACGCAAATAAGTGGAACCGACAAAGTGGCATTGCCCCAACGAAGCTACGCATTTCTTACTGACACATTCAAAAAGCTTGATGCTGATATCAAAGCGGATTCTTCTGTTCAAGAGTCTACCGCTGTTCTTCTTTCTGAAGCTGATGCGCAATTGAAAGCTATTGAAATAGAGTCTTACAACAACTATAAACTTATGGCAAACGGACTCATTACTGAAACAATCACTCACGAACTTCACTCATTGAGTAAAACGGGCATTACGCCGGACGCAAGTAAGCATTTTGACTTTTTGAAGGACTACTTTGTTCAGAGCAGTAGTGTAAGGACTTATAATGATCATGTCGTCCCTATAAAAAATAGCTATAGTAATATCTCAGGGAAATTAGATCAAATTGGAAACCTCTATTCCTTTCTTGAAACTACTTTTATCAAAAAAGGCACTTATGATGAGTTTATCCACGAAAATATCAAAGGTGTGATAATGAGTATCAGGAAAAACCTTTTGACAACAGTAAAAAAGGAGAAAATAGAGATTATATGCAACGCTGATGATTTAACATGGTTTGTTCCAAAGGGGGTTTTATTGCATGTCTTTTATAATTTAATCAATAACTCCCTATATTGGATTGATATACGTCGCAAACGAGCACAAAGTGATCGCTCGTACGCACACTCTGGGCCAGATGCCATTATGATTGAAGAATATGGCGTTGATGGCATCGTCGTGTATGATACTGGCACTGGAGTTTCTAAGAGTATGGAAGATATCTTGTTTGAACCATTGCAGTCTGGTAAGCCACTGTCTGAAGGTCGTGGTATGGGATTGTATATTGTTCGAAAGCTACTGGAATCTTTCGGTGGAGAAATTGAGTTACTTGACGAGCGTAATGAATACGGAAACAGATATAAATTTTTGCTTGTATCCAATACCTCGGAGGAATTGTAATGGGCTATAAAGAACTACTTTCATCTATCGACTGCAAGTTCGTTGTAATTATTGAAGACGATTTTAAGCAAATCGAATACAAAAAAGAGCGAGCCCTATATGATATTACGCGAATGGCTATCGATGATCGTCGTCAATATCTTTCTGAAATCGAAACTGTTTCACCAGTATTACATGAGATTTTGTCGAAATTTCTTTCTTTATTTGATAAGTGCTTTGATAAAATCGGAGTGTGGGATGATAAAATTCCCTATGGGGATATCAGTTGTGCTTTTGCACTTATTGAAGGAATAGATCCTGAACTGAAAAGACAAATTGAGGAACAATATGTTCTTTTTGAAGGTGAAACTGTTCAAAAAATATATGAGATTGGAGCTAAATATGGAATTGGGGTTAATCACCCTTCTAATTTTGACGAACTTTACGATGACTATGTGTTGAGTAAAAACAGAGCTCAATCTGTTCGCATCTATACAGATTTTTCTGCAGAAACACAACGCTTATTTTCTGCAGACATCGAACAAGCTTCACCGGAGTGTGCAGTTGTATGTATCGTTGATAACTATATGTCTGGTGCCAACAGAGCAAAAGAGGTTATTGAAGTAATATCTGAAAAATGCAGTACTACGCGCCGGAACATTATTGGAAGCATATTCTCATCCAAAGAAATGTATGAAGAAATTAGTGATAAGCTATACTTTGAATATGCTTCTAAAGAAAAACCAGAAGAATTGAAATCCTGTATTGCAAGGAGCGCATATAACTATTTTAAAAACTCAAAATCCAGGCATTCCGGGGCTTTGAAGCGCCAAATGTAGGAATAATCAAGAAGTAACCTACATTTAAGTGCGTTTTATTGCCCCGATTTGCTTATTCATTTTGTTTTGACATAGATGTCGCCATCGCCCCCAAGGGAAGAACTTGGCTTGGAAGAACCGGAGTAAACCATGGCTCCCTCTTCCATCGTCCCAGCTACGCCGAAGATACTGACACCCTTCTTGATGTTTGCGGGGGTCAAGTTTTTGTCCCCCTTGATGGTCTGTACTCCGGCCAAATATCTTCCGCTTGGAATGGTCTTATCGGCCGTACCCGGCGTGATGGTCTGTGCGTCCTGGTCGGGAATAGAACCGCTGATTTGGGCGCCGCTTTTGTCATGAGCGGTATAGTTCTGACGCATCGCCCCAGCGACAACGGTGTCGCTTGTCAGGTCAATCAGAGTTCTTCCATCGTAGACGACTTTGTTGACGCTGTTGGCCATCTGCCTTACCCTCCGATCGTAACCGTAGTTCCACCAGCAGGATTATCTGACTCGGAATAGGGGATGGCCTCCACCGTAACCTGGGACAGGCAATTATACCCGCTGTCGGGCATGACCGTCTGCTGCTCGGTGGACGGGGTAATTGTCTTGGTCTGAGGCTTCATATCCTCCGAACCAGACATAGACCCCTCTACGCCAAGAATAGTGACGCCCTCGCGAATGTTATCCGCGATGAGCTTCGCTTTTTCCGCTGCGGAGATAACGGCCTTTCCACCTCCGTCATGATAACCCTGGGGAATGGTGGCCTCTTGGTCGGCCGTGGCGATCTCCAGCGTGACGCTGCCCTTGTTGGGCATAGTTCCCGTCAGTTTCTGTCCTCGTACGTAGGCAGTCTTACCCAACAGGATTTCCGCCACAGCAGCGGTAGCATCCGTGGAGTCCACATCAAAGGCGCAGGAGCCTGTAATGGGAGCGCCGCTCTTGTCATGGGCCGTGATGCCGGCCAGAAGCTTGTCGGCAGAAATGGTATCCCCGGTCAAATCGATCAGGGTCTTCCCGCCATAGATGACTTTGTTGATATACTTACCTTCAGGCATAGTGCTATACCTCCTCTGCAATATAAACGGTCCAGCCGTCTTGCTCATTGGATGTCTCAAAGTAGGGGACCGCGTTTACGACAATGTCCTTTGCCAGGACCTTGCCCGCTGTTTCCAGCGTCTGAGGCGTGGTTTTCGGCGTTACCTCATAGTCCCCGGTGTATGGCGGATAGGAATGAGACGGCGCGGCGGAGAGCTTGCCTGTGAGCTGAACTCCGGCCGAGAGTTCTCCCGGTAATGTCTTCAGCATGTCAGTCCACCTCTTCCGTCAGACGCAGCCGCCCTTTGGGGATGAAGGTGTCCACTCTTCCATCGGCGTAGGTGATTTGAATGTCATACACATACTTCCCGAAGGGCAGTGCTTTGGTATCCTCCGGCGCAAGGATCAGCAGCATGGTGTCGATGGGGATGTCCTTCACCACCAGCGGCTCTTCGTCCTCATAATTGGCCTTCATGGCAAACCGGACAGTATCTCCCTCCATGGGGATATACGGCTCCGCTCCTTCGGAATCGGGGAGGATCGCCTCGACGCGCGCCTCAAATGTATCTCCTCTGGTGAGGTAGATAGTTGTCCCGTCGACTCGGTAACTCATAACCCACCTCCGTTTCCTTGTTCAATAAATAGAGAGGGGGGGGGTATCGGCGTCTCCGCCCCTCTCCGTGCGGAAAAGCCCCATCCGGCTCCTCCATTTTGAATTGCTCCGGTAGTCTTATCCGCTCTCTTCCTGATAGTCGTTCGGCCGGATGGGAAGTTTGTCCACTTCCTTCATATTCCGCTCAGCCGACCCATTCCCGCCATTTTTCTTATAGGGGTCGTATAAGTAGGTACAAAGATTTTCGTACTCGTCCTGCGTGATCCAGCCCCGCTCGATGTAGCATCTGCAAAGATACATGATGCGGTCGTGCGCCATGCCGATCAGCAGTTCAGTCTTTGCGTCCTTTTTATCGGCTCGCTTTTGCAGAAAGGTCCAAAAGCCGGAAGATGCAATGACGGCCAAAAGAACGGAGACCAGCGTCTGGACAATAGGGTCCATGCCCGTACCTCCTGAGTTGTTAGTCTGTCAGATGGCGGGGCTGTTTTGGCTCCCCGCCCGGTCCTGCGTCTGGAAATTCGCCGCCTTTGCGGCTTCAAAGGTGACGCCGCCCGCTTTGTGGTCGCTCTTTGCCATGCTGAGATAGCAGGAGCAGACAACGCCGTGTGCGGTCCAGGGCAGGCCCACCATGGCCGAAAGCCAGGGAAGAGAGCCAGTGTATCCCTTGTGGATGCAGTAGGCGGCCAGCAGTAAACCGCCTACCGTTACCACCCACAGCAGAGCCCGAATGTCGGACACCAGCCGCTTGGAATAGTCCGGCTTCTTCCGTTTGGTCATCTGGATCGTCATGCCTTGCCCATCATCTGGGCGAAGCGGAACAGGACAGTGACAAGCTGTTCTCTTGTGGGGATGTCCTCCCACATATAGTTCGGCTGACCGTCAACCGTCGTTCCGTTTCCGGCAATCAGGCCGTTCTCCACAGCCCACTGCCGCGCCTGCTCGCTGTATGTGCTGCTGTCATTGTCCTGAAGCTCCTTGCGCATCTGATGCCAGAGTTCCTTGAATTGAGCGAGATCCACTTCCTCGTCCTCCTTGTTCTCCAAAATCGCCTGCACTTCCGCCCGCAGGGCGTCCATGCTCTTGCCATGCTTGGGAAGCCACTGCCCCATGTCGCTGTGGTTGGAGCCATAGCCTGCCCGGTAGGATTCCGCGTGGTCGCTGATACCCGACACCGGATACCCCAGCTTGACCACGCAGTATACATTCCAGGCCACCAGCATCTTCCACATCCGGTCGAAGTACGCCTGGTTTTTTGCCGTGTTGTAGGCCACCATGGTGCCTCCGGCGTAGGTGTGTCCGGCGGGCTCGCAGACCTCCCACTGAATCTTGGTGTTGTTCCAGGAGCCCTTCTTACCGGACCCGCACCCCCAAGGCCGGGCTTTCAGGTCCATCGTCACCAGGATGCGGCCCTCTCCCAGGTGGAAATCGCCGAGGATGGCGTTCACACCCCACTGGGCGCTGGCCTTGTTCATGGTATTAAAAAACACATCTGCCTTGGGTTGGGCGCAGCCTACCGAGTGATTGACGCAGCCCTGGTGCTTGGAGATGACCCGGCCGGACCGGTAAGCTCCATTTTGAGTTGCGTAGCGCACCTCCATATGGCTTTCCACATAGGCAATACATTCTTGGACTGTCATAGGTCACGCCTCCTCGATGTACTCCCGTCCCCAGTAGGGCTCGCCCTCTTCCGGGGTTTTCATCACGGCATACCACGCCTTGCCACCGTCTTTTCGGAACGCCGGATTGGTGGTCTTGGCGCAGAAGCCAAAGCCGCCCTCGTCCTCCGGCCCCTCCAGCCGGCACATGGTCTTTCGGCACTCGGTATTCTTGGCAGGGTCGCATTCATAGAAGACCACCCGCTCGTGGGTATCCTTATAGACCAGATACCCGTTCTCCGGGATGACCTCTCTCATTTCTTTTCACCCCAGTTCATGATTTCCCGCAGCTTATCAAAACCAAACATTGCCGCATAAGCCACCATGAAGCCGGCCACCACCAGCGCCGCAATCATATACCAGACGATGGCGATGTCCTTGATTTGAAAATAGGCGATGCCTGCGCCGATGGTCAGCATTTCACCTACGATCAATGCCAGAATGTTGGTAGGCAGCTTGTCCCATGTGGCCTTCTTCGCCACCTCCACGATCACATTGGTCAAAGCGACCAGCACGCCAATGATGGCAATAATGACAGACAGTTCCATAAAAATGCTCCTTTCTCCGCTTACGCGGCGCCCATAATTTCCTCGACCGTTCCAAGGTCCTCCCACTTTATGTTGAGCGTGCCCGGTGCCCATGTGTTGCCGTCCTGTCCGGACCGCCAAACATGTCCCTCATAGACGCAGCAGTCTCCCGTGTTGAATGGAGAAGTCGCCTTGGATACAAAGGGTTTGGCCTTCTTCGGGTCTGTGCTCCAGTAGAAGCCCCACTGGGACTCCAGCTCTTCCGGCTGTTGAGGGTAAGTGATGGAGTCGTAAGGCTGGATCAGCTTCACGACATTTCCGATCTCGGACCGGCAGAGATAGCCCGCCGGATAGTTCAGATACTGCCGCGTCGAATCGAAGTCGGGGATGAACTCCTCCTCCGCGATGATTTCCGTCCCCGTCATCTCCGGTGCCCTGGCCTGAAGGTCCTCGGCGGCCAGCCTTCCATACCGCCGCATGGTAGTCAGAACATATTCCTTATCGGTCATACCTCGTTCACTCCTTCCCGAATGGCACCCGCCATCTCCGACCATACCTCATCTCCCGTGGGCTCCGGCTCAAGCTTGGGGATGGGCTTTGGCTTGATCTCCTCGCATTCCTCCATCCCAGTGATTGCGCCCTTCTCGTCTGTCGTAATGGTTACGAACGGGCCGTGGGCCGCCCACACAGAGCGAAACGCCGACGGAAGCTCCGCCCAGCCGGGCAGGTCATAGTCCACGCCCTCCAGGGAGCAGTGGGCGTTGTTCCATTCCGGCTCGATTTTAATGATGGTTCTCTCCATTTTGATTTCCTCCTCTCAGCACATCCGGCGCCATACGCCGTTGACCTTCTGATACTGCTCTCCGGCGATGACCGCGTCCTCAATGGTGTAGCACCCAGAGGAATCAGGGCTGTTAGAAACCAAGAGTTCAGAGGAAAGAGCCAAAGCGGGACGAGCGCAGTTGACGCCGTAATACACGTGGTAGTCGTACCGGCTCCCGCCCGAGTCCACGTAATACGCGAGGTTGCGGGTGCTGGAGTACGAGGAGCGCAGCCACCAATCCACTGCTGTGGTGGTCTCGTCGTGGTAGGCGATGCGGTTGGCGTCGGAACCAAAATAGGAGAACTTCTTGCCCTCCGTACCCGCTCCAGACAGCCCCACCTCGGTGCAGGACAGGGAGAAGCCCCGACGCTGAAGGGTCTGTACCGTGGCATCCCAAGTGCCCTGTACATGCCCTCGGATGGTAGGGATAGGCACCGCGATAAGACACGCTTGGATGACCGGGTCCAGCCGCCCGATGAATTCCACATTGCAGAAGTCATCCAGACTGCACCCGTTATAAACGTTGTAGCTGCTGCCATTACTCGGCGCAAAGGCCCGGAAGCCCGCTGTATCCTTACGAAGAAGAGTTACCTCTCCCTTACCGTAATGGTTATGTTCCAGAAAGATGAACTTTTTTGCAGCGCCGTTTTCGTTGAGCTTCACCAGGTTTCCGGCCGCCAGGGTGCTGATTTTCTTGCTCACTTGCGTTTCTCCTTTCATTGTTTATTGGGACATCTCCATGCGCTTCGTAAATGGCGTCAACCCGCCGGCGAAGCTCCCGGATCAGTTCCTTGGTATTGCCATGTTTGTAATGGGCGCAGGCCGACTGAAAGCTCTGCTCAATTTCTTCCCGAGTAATAAGCCCAGCCGCATAGTCCTTCTCCCATTTACCGATTCTCCGCTTCATCTTTTTCTTCGATGAAGTTCTTAACTTTCGGATCACTTTTCCAGTTCTGGTGAGATAGACCCGGAAACCGCAGAAGTCGATACCGTGCCGAAGCGGATAGATCTCCGTCTTCTCATTCAGCTCATAACCCAAGTCCGCAAATTTCTCCGTAGCCTTTGCCAAAACTTCCTTGGCCCTCTCCTTGGTGTCCACGATGGCGTACCAGTCATCCATGAACATGCCGGACAGGGAACAGCCGAGATCTTGATTGATATAGTGAAGAACTTTGGACATATAAAAGACCGCGCAGATATGACTGGTCTGATGCCCGAGCGCAAGTCCCTTCACCTGGTCGATGTAAAGCCCCAGCAGACGGCAAAAACGCTCGTCCGAGAGCATAGGATAGACTGCGGCTTTCAGCCTATCGTGGTCGGTGGACGGAAAACACTTCCGCACATCGCCCTTGATGACCCATCCGTCTGAATAATCCCATTCCTCCATAGGCCGGTAGGGTAGCCCCTGCTCTATACGCAGTTTCTCATCCGCCGCCTTCTTCCGCAGGAAATAGGTCCGCATCTGCTGCTCCAGCATATCCAGGCCAAAGTGTTGACCTTTTCCTGTCTGGGCCGCAAACGCATTGAATGGGATAGAGGGCGCCAAAGCTGGATAGACTATATTGTCGGTCAGGTTGCGCTGCACGATTTTGTCCCGAAAAGCCGGGGCGTTGATTTCCCGGGGCTTCGGCTCAAATATCATGAACGCGTCCAGCCTTGCCGGCGTGTAATTGCCGCTGGCCAGCCAGTCGCTCAGGCGGATTAAATTTTCCGTTTCACGCAGTTCAAAGATGGCCTCTGGTTTCTTGCTCCGCTTGCCTCTTCGCGTTTTACGGTAGGCCGCGTCCATCACTGGAACGCTCGTAAATTCTTCAAATGTCATATCAAGCAATTAGCCGCTGATAGCGCAGCTTCCTCTCTTGGCCGAAGCGCGTCGGCTTTTTCATGGTTTTTCGCCCTTGTCGAGCTGGGGTCCGACCTCCTTTGGCTTAACCTCTTGCTTTCGCCCCTGGATAGGGTTACTTGATCTCGGCATACTTGCAAGCCAGAGCGGGACGAGCGCAGTTGTTCGCGTTATACACGTTGTTGTTGTTCAGGCTCCCGTCCGTGTTCACGTTATACGCGTTGTTGTTGTTGCTGGAGTTCGAGGAGCGCAGCCACCAATTCACTGCACAATGCAGGTCGGCCCCATATGAAAAATATCAGGATAATTGATCCCTACGCTGGCGCTCGTGATCGCGCCATGCAGAGCAAATATAGCGGACATCCATACTCTTTCGAGTCCAGACCTCCGCTTTATGGGAATTGATGCCGGGATAGGCGGAAGAAGCTTTCAACGCGTTAATCAACCCCTCGAAAGTCAGACACAGAGCGATGACCTCGTCCTGCAAAGCCTGCCGCACCACGAAGTCCCGTTCCCGGCTCTTCTCATTTGCCAGTTGAGTTTTGGCATAGATGTCCAGCGCAAGACTCTCCAGGCGCTGACCCGTAATGCGAAACCTCCGCCGCGGGATGATTTTGTCATTGCCCACAGCCTCCGAAGTGTAGACATACAGGTCCTTCGCCTTGTTCAAAAGAATAAAATCGCTGTCATCTTGTTTTGACATAGGTGTCACCGTCCTCGCCCAAACTGCTGGCCGGTGCGGTGGCGCCGGTGTAGATCTTGTGGGCGCCCTCTTTCAGTTCATCAATCTGCCGTTGCAGGTTGGCAGCCACATCGCCTTCCATCTGGGCTTGCAGGTTGTCGAACCAGATGTCGAAATCCTCCTGCCATGCTTGGAACAGCACCTCGATGCTGGCTGTGGACAGAATACCGGTTACAAAGGGGCAGGCATTGGTGCCAACCACGATTTCAATGTCCGACGCTTTGATGGAGGTCGCCCCACCCGCTACCTTTACATAGGCCAAAGCGTGCTGATGCAGAGTCTCCGTGTTGGCCAATGTGGGCTTGGACGGGCTCACCGCCGCCGTTCCGGTCACAATCTTAATGCTGTTGGTCCGGTCGGCGCTGTTGACCTCCAACACTACCGCGTCATACCGGGTCAGAGTTACATCTGCCGGCGCCAGGGAGAGAGGCATAGAGCTGTCGTTCTGGTTCCAGGTATGGTCAAACCAGGCCAGTCCCGGCTTTACGATAACCTGCAAACCCTCGCCGGCAACAGTGCCGTAAATACCCTCCACATGGCTGAAGACGCCGTCGTTCAGCAGCGTGTCAAAAATTCTTGAAATCTGTTCCGCGTTGTATTTCCGGTCATGGTCCAAAGCGTTGTAAAACCCATAGGTGAATGCCACGCGTCTTCCTCCTTTTTCAGTCAGTTTCAATGGAAGTGAAAGTCGGGTAGATCGCCTCGCCATTCACATCCTGGGATTGAATCAGCTCGGAAACCCGGGATTTGGCCTCCATGCCATATTCATTTACCACCTGGACCAGATCCCCGATGGTGAAGTCCTTGCCGTAGACAAATTGCCGGGTGGCGTCGATCTCGCCTTCAAAGGCTTTGGTAATCTTGGTTTCCGCCATGGCCTCTTTGCCCTTGGCCTGGAGCTGTTTGATATACTCCGCATCGGCGTCGGCCTCCAGATCCGCGATGTCGTCCTCGGACATATCCTCGTCCGTCTCCACGGTGGGCTTGGATACACCCGCCGCATCTACGAAGAGCTCCCGGCGGTCCAGGCCGGTTCCGCCTCCGGCGTCGTCTGTCGTTTCCGTGATAGTCCGCTCGGCTCCTTCGCCGCTTCCGCCCACAAAGGCCGCCGTCTTCAGCGATTTTTTGGTTTCCCGATAGTTGCTGGACAGCATGTTCTCAAAGCTGGGTGAAAAGATAACAGGCGGAAGCGTGGACTGGTCATAGGACCGGTCTTTTCCGGCATACAACTCAAACGCAAAGCCGCCGTCCCCATAGGGCAGAATCCGCCAGCCGATGTCTTTTTCCTCGCATAGGGCATTGACCGCTTCATACAGGGTCTCCCCGAGAAACTGCGTGTCCACCGTCAGCGAAGTAATCGCTGCGTCCGTGGAAGCCCGGAAGATCAGACCTGGAATTTTCCGTTTGGAATTGCTGGGGTTGATGGCGTTCTCATTCAGGAGCTTCTGAACTCCATTTTGAAAGTTACCGGACAGTACAGTGTAGGCCGCCACCACTCGCCGCTCCAGAATGGACTCTAAAGACCGCCCAGTGACGGTCAGATGGTTGCCCTCCTCGGCATCGGTGTCGGTCTGAAGCTCTTCAATAATCATCATTCGATCGGAAGACAGGATTTGCAGATAGTGGTCCTGCTTGAGAAAGCCCAAAGCCGTGGTGTCCACCGGCAGATAGAGTTCAAACTCCCCATAGCCCCGGAAGCGGTCCGTCCAGAGAAAGGACTCAAACTTGTCCAGCACCGCAGTAGTGGCATAGTTTTTATCCAAAATCAGCGGTTCCACACTATACACCTCCGTAAGCGTTCCAGTAGTTGAAAGTTACCACCAGATTTTTCTCTCCGGTCTCCGCCGTAAAACTGAACTCATTGCGGCCGTTGCTCAACTGGAACCAATCCGCATCCTTGTTCAGCGCGGCGATGATATTGGTGTAAGCGCCATTCCGCAGCAGGCGCATATACTTTTCACCCTTGACCGTGGAGATGATGATGTCATCTCCCTGCATCAAGGCCTTTCCTGCAATGGTCGCCACCTTGTCGGTGTCAATCTCCATGGCCTCCCTGGTCACCGTATTGTAGAGTGTGATACCGGTGGCCGCGCCATTAAAATGGATGTTGATGACAACGCCGGTGTCGGCGTCACCTTCGTAGTTCAGTTCCGCCCGGGTATCCAGCCGGATCTCGCCGAATTCCAGCAGATTTTCCGTCAGGGAATTGTTCTCAAACGGAAATTCAAAGACCGGCTGGACGCCCACAAAGGCCATTTCATTGGTGGCCGCCTCATAGAAATGAGGGTCCGGGCAGATGATGGAAATTTGGGTGGTCTCCTGCTGGGAGAAGATGTTGGGCTCATTGGACTCCACATAGCCTGTGGTCTCCACCAGCCGGTTATCTGTTTCCACCAGCAGGGTCACCGCTTTTTTGATTGGAAAAAACGAATAGGTTTTCTGCCGCACCGACTCAATGCTGGGAATCGGAAGCAGAATCAAGGTAAGTACGATGTTGCGCTCTGTGGCCCGGGCCGAGGCAAAGATAGAGCCGTCCATAGTGGCGAGCTCCGTTGAATTGATATTCGCCTTGCTCGGCCCAAGGCCGGAAATTTCCTGGATGATGAGCCCTGATGACTCAGGGTCCCGCAGAACAAGCTTCAGAGAATCCCCCTTGGGGTTTGTCACGGTGACGGACTGAATCATCAGGGTCAGCCTCCTTTCAGTTGCGAGAATAGGTTCTTGGTGTTGCGGTAAATGGTCGTGCGATCCAGAGACTTGGGCGAGTAGTTATTCTGGGTGAAGTTTTGAACGGTAGTCCCTCCGGAACTGCTCTCCTTGGAGCTTCCGGTAGACGCGACCTTGCGCGCCGCAGATGCCGCCACACTGGCCGCCCTGGCCAAAGTTCCCATGGGGGACAAACTAAGCGCCGCAGTTGTCGTGAGCGCCGCTCCGGTTTTCGCGCTGGATACCATGTCGTCCATATTCATCACTCTGCGGACCGAGCCGCCGGAACTTACCGCACTGGCCCCGCCGCCCACCGAGATGGAAACGCCTCCGCCGGAGCTTCCGCCGCCGATGGCGCTCATGGCAGCGGAGTAGGCCGCGACCGCCATGGCCGCAGCTTCCTGTGCCGCCCGGTCAATATTGGAGCGGATGCCCTCAATAAAACCGTCCACCAGCGTAGACGCGGCATTGGCCCAGAGATGCTTCTGTCCAACAATGCTGTTGGCTCCGGCAGAAACCAGGGAAACAGCCGCATTGGTCACTTTATCCTGACTGGCGAGAATACCGTTGGCAAAGCCGTCCACCAGCGCATTCCCGATCTCTCCCCAGCCGTCTGACTGATTGCGCAGGGCGTCGCTGTATTGGAGGACAAGGATCGACGCGTTGGTATCCGACGCAGTAATAATTCCGTTGATAGCGGCCTGATAGGCCGTGTTGGCCAGATTGGCCGCTGCTTGAGCCGCCCGCTCCACATTACTCTGGATACCGGTGATAAAGCTGTCTACCAGCACGCCTCCCGCCTGGTTCCAAGTCTGAGACTGGCTGGTAATACTGTCGGCGCAGGCGGTCACCATGGAGGTAGCTCCGGCCTGAACGGCCTGTGATGCTCCATTTTGAAGTCCCGTGCCAATACCTGCGGCCATGCTGGTCCCAATCTCGGTGGACTGAGTCACCAGCGTATGGAAGGTTTCCTCGGCGCCAGTCTGATAGGCCACCTGCACATTCTTCATGGCATCGGCCACCACCTTCTGCACATCCACGCTCATATTCTGCGTCATGGCATTCGGGTCATAGCCCGTACTGCTCTGTGCGGCGGCTTTGATTTCCTCCAGACTAAAGCCAAAGTTCAATAAAGTTTCCTGGTTCTCATTGAGGTAGTCTGCATACTTCTGGAAGGCCTCCCGGTTTCGCTCCGTGGCTTCCGCCTGGGCTGTATTCAGTTCCTCCGCCAGCGAAGCCAGGTCGATCTGCTCCTGCAACAGCTTATTATAAGCTTCCTGAGTTTCCTCACTGGCCGCTCCAAGCTGCTCCAGCGTCGTCTGATACTCCGCCTGCGCATAGGATACCTTTTGACTTTGCAGCTGAAGCTTGTTTGCCAGGACCGGCATCTCCATGGCTTCCTTTTCCGAAGCGGTAGCAGTCGCGCCATACAGCTTCTCCCACAGTTCGTATTCCAAATCTGCGGTAGAGGCGTCCAGGTCGAATTTGTCCAGCTCGGTCTTAAAAGCGTTGACGATGTTCTGCGCCTTCTTGGCGGCGGCCTCTTCCGCGCTCATGTCATTGGTAATGCCCTCGGCGATGCCCATAACAATAAAGCGCCCGACCTCATCCCGCATCACCCCGGAGGGAGAGTGGATCTCCAGCTTGTCTTTGAATGCTTGAACCACAACGGCTGCCATGGAAACCGCGGCATTCGTCGCGGTATAAGCGTTTTCTTTGATACCGTTGGCCAGTCCCACATCCACATACATACCCAGCAGCTTGAATTCCCCAGAAGGAGAATTGATGTCCAGCCGGCCTTTTGCCGCGGCCAGAGCTGCATCTGCCAGTTCCGCGGCGGCGCTTACTGCCGTCTGGATATTGGCGCGGATGCCGTCCGCGAAGCCTTGCGTCACATTTTCGCCGGCCAAGACGAACTGCCCCCGCCGGCTGTTGATGACGGCCAATGTCTGGATCAGAAGCGTGCTGACCGTGACCTTCACCGTTTCTCCACGGCGCTGAATCGTAGTCGCAACGCCCTGAATCATGGATACGACCGCCAGGTTCATGTCTGGGATCTCCATGCGGACAGCATTGGTCAGCCCGTCCGCCAGAGTTCCTATGACTGCTACGGTCGCCGGCATACGGGACTGAATGGACGAAGCCACTGTGCCCAGCATACTGGATACCGCGTTGTTGATTTGCGTATTGGAGTTGTAAAACGCCCTGGTAAAGCCATCAAGGCCAGCCAGAGCCATGGCGTTCAGCGCACTGCTGAAATTGGAAAATCCGCTGGCGTCAAGACTCTGTGTTCCTTCTGCCAGCTCCACCAGCCGCCAAACCTGATTGATGACTCCCGACAATCTTGCGGGGTCTGCTCCGGCAATCTGGGAATAGTAATAACCCATGTCTTCGCCGAAAGCCGCAATGTCATCACCAAAATCGGCCAGAGTCTGTTCTCCACCGAACCACTTGTCAAACAAAGTGATGTCGGGAAGTCCGGAAGCCAGGCTGGAAAGAGCGGAAGCCGCATTGGCCGAAGCCGTAACCGCGTCCGGCTGTACGCCACTGATCGCCGCAGCATAAGCGGCCAAATCCAGACCGAACAGCACCAGATCGTAGCCAAAGTCCGCGATGTTGTTGTCCCCTGTGAAGAAGGTCACAAGACCCCCACAGTTGGGAATGGTATTTGCCAGCTCCACCAGTGCCTGCCCGGCGGCGGCCGACTTGGCGACCGCTTCCGTATCCAGGCCGGCCACAGCCAGCGAGTAGTCTTTGATAGAGCTTCCGAAGGAAACAAGCTGCGTTCCGAAGGTATCCAGATTGTTTTCCCCCGCAAAGAAGGCCACCACACCTCCGCTGTTGGGAAGCGTTTTGGCCAACTCCACCATGGCTTGTCCGGCTGTGGCAGAGTTCTGTACCGCCTCCACATCCAGACCGGCCACCTCGGTGGAAAAGGCTTTGATAGCCCGCCCGAAGGGGACGAGCTGTTCGCCAAAAGCGTCCATGTCGTTCTCTCCAGTAAAGAAACCGGAAACACCCCCGCTGTTCGGCAGGGTCGCCGCCATTTCAGCCATAGCTTTTCCTGCGGTGGCCGCATTTGTAACCACCTCTGCATCCAGACCTTGAACAGTCCCCGCAAAAGCCATCATGGCTCCGCCGAAGGACACAAGCTGTTCGCCAAAGGTATCCATGTCATTGTCACCGGTGAAGAATCCTACGACCCCTCCGCTGTTGGGAAGGGTGGCGGCCATCTCGGCCAGCGTCTTTCCGGCGATTGCCGCATTGGATACCAGATTGCCGTCCATCCCGGCGATAGACTGAGAGAACGCCAGCATGGACTCGCCGAAGGGAACCAAATCCTCTCCGAAAGACGCCAGGGAAGAGCCTCCGGTCAGCCAGGAGGTCAGCGCGTCCAGAATATCCGCTGCGGTGAGCAGCAGGATTGCCTCGGTAAGGGCCTTTACGCCGTCCATCATAGCCGGCGAAATCTTACTTGCCCCTTCCACGAACGGCTGCACATTGGTCATGAAATTGCTCAGGTCCGTTCCGATTTCAGGGAATTGCCCTGTGACGCCGCTCATAAACCCGCCGACAATGCCGCCTACAAATCCGCCGATTGCATTGCCGATGTTCTCCAGCAATGCGCCGCCTTCGTTGATTAACCAATTCAGGCCGGGGATCTGCGCCAGAGCGCCTATTGCCGCCAGCACCAGTGCCAGTTCTGCAATCACCGCGCCCATACCCAAGATACCCACCATGGCACCAGGGACCAGCCCAGCGACGGCACTCAAGGCCGACATCATGGCGGCCAAAAGGCCTACGCCAACAATGCCCTTGAGCAGGATGTCGGTGTCCAGTCCAGACAGCGCGTCTACAATACCGGAGAAGAACGCCATCAGCACATCCACCGCCGCCTGAATCAACGCCGGCAGATTTTGTGCAACGCCCTCCAGCACCGCGATCAGGAATTGGAAAATAGAATCCACAATACTCGGGGTATGGTTTACAAGTGCCTCCAATACCCCATCAATCAGAGTCAGAGCCCCTTCCGCCAGTGCGGGAACACACTCCACCAGTACATCAATCAGGGTGAGCACCACAGCTTTAAGAGCTTCTCCAATCGCTGGAGCACCCTGTGCAATTACCTCGCAGAATGCGATGATAGCTTCGCCTACCTGGGTCAAAATTGCCGGGATAAGCGCCGCCACGCCGCTGATGATTGCAGTAACGCCGGCCACGATAGCGGTAGCACCTCCGGCCAGAGCAACGGCCAATGCCGTGATACTCGCCGCCAAAAGAGCAACGCCCGCCGCCGTTGCGGCTACGCCGACGCCAATCAAGGCAAGCGCGGCGCCGAGTGCAAGGATGGTCGGAGTGAGCGGAGTCAGCACCGCACCGGCTACACCGATTACGGTAAAAGCCCCCGCCAATGTAATCAGGCTCTTGGCGATTTCTGCCACGCTCATTCCGCCCATCAAACGCAGAGCCGGAGCCAGCGCCAATAGAGCGGTAGACGCCACCAGCAAAGCCGCAGACCCCGCTAAAGTCCCCTGCATAAGTTTGAGCGCGATCGTCAGCTCTGTCAGGGAGCCGCCAAGGGTCAGCAAGCTCTTGCCGATCTCTTCCAGACTCATTCCACCCATCCGGCTCAGAACACTGGCCATGATTTGCAGCGCCGCCCCCACAACAACCAAGCCGGTCCCAATGCCCACCAGGTTGCCAGGCATGAGTTTAGTGGTAGTTGCGACCGCAAGCAGAGCTGCCGCCATAGATACGAGACCCTTTGCCAATGTTGGAATATCCAGCCCGCCAAGATCACCGACCGCGGAGGCAAATATTTTCATGGATGCGCCTACCAGGACAAGCCCCGTACCGATACCCACCATATTAGTGCTTCCACTGGTCAGCTTGGTAAAGGCGGTCAGAGCAGCCAGTAGTGTACCAATACCGGCAAGTCCCTTGACCAGGGTCGGAATATCCAGCCCGCCCAAAGAAGCGCAGGCTGTCGCCAAAATATTGATTGCAGCGGAGAGCACAACAATGCCCGCCGCCGTAGAAACTGCACCGCTTTCAAACTTTGCCACACGGAGGAAAACGGCGACCTCCGCCAGAAGAACGCCTACGCCGGTCAATCCGGCGGCCAGTTCTCTCCAATCCAAAACTGCAAGATCCTTGCAAGCAGTCGTTAAAACATTGATGGCCGCGGCAAACACCACGAGGCTCGTCGCGCCTTTGATGGCGCCGCTGTTGGACATAAGCTTGGATGCCGCGACCAGAACGCCCGCCATACCGGCAATGCCGACCAGCCCCTGAGCAATATCATCCCATTCCAAATCCGCCAGTTTTGTCATAGCGCCGGCGAGGATCAGGATTGAGGTAGACATCAGCGTCATTGCGGTAGCATTCTTAACAAGACCTTTTACTGCGGCACCGCTGATGCTGTTGAACACTGCCATGGAACCCATCAGTTCCACAAACAGCATGGTAATTGCCCCCAAAGCCACATTGAGCTTTGCCGAATCCACCACTGACAGAGCTACGATAGCCGCAGTGAGAATGGCAATCGCTCCGGCAATCTTCAACAGAGTGCCGGCCTGGAGCTGGCTCTGGTAAGCTTCAAAGCATCCCTTTACGCTGTTGAGGATACCCACAACATTGTCCTTGATGTCGCCAATGGCCTCCAGTGGCTCGGTGAATTTCTTGATGGCCAGCGCGATACCTCCGAAGGAAAGCGCGTTGATAAAATCCAGCACGCCGCTGAAATCAGCGCTTCCAATGGCTGTAATCAGTGTACTCAGTCCTTGGCCCAGGATATCAATCGCCCCGCCGGCCAGGGTTTTTACTCCGTTGAACAGAGCCTGCATGACCTGGAAGAAAGCGCTTCCAGCCACAGCAGCGTCGATGTTGTCAAAAGAAGAGAGGATGCCGTCCTTGAATTCCGCCAAGGCCTCGCCGGCTGCCTGAAGCCGTTCCCCGATCTTTTCCATCAAGGTCTGGACCAGTTCCAACCCCGGAGCCCCGATTTTCTCCTTGATAGCGTTTAAGAAGTCCTGCACAGACTCCTTTGCCTCGGTGAGAGTGGGGAGGTGCAGTTTCTCCCGTACAGCGTCGGCGAATTCCAGAACAGCCGTAACAGCTCCCTGGATAAGGCCTGTCAATTTCTGAACGCCCTTATTAAAGGTATCGTTTTCCCGAATGGCTCCGTCAATGCCGGTCAACCAGTCACCCACAGCCGCCGTAACCGATAGAAAACCGGAGGCCAGCGAGGAAAGACCGCCCAGCAAAGGCTTGATGCCATTAAACAGAGCTGACAATGCCTGCCCTACGATATCCAGCACCGCGAATACGCCGCTGAAAGTCCGCTTGACCTTGTCCATGGTTTCATCAGACAGAATTAACCCCTCGGTGAAGCGGTTTAGTCCCTCAATGATGCCATAGAGCTGTTCGGAAGTAGCGGGCGGGAAAATATCATTCCATGCCTCTTTCAACGCCCCGAAATAACTCTCCAGAGCCTTACAGATGTTCAGCAGGGACTCGAACAGCAGCTCCCGGCCGCTCTTTCGGGTCATATTCTCCACCAGTTCAGCCACGGGTCCAGTAGCGGTTTCTGCCTGCCGGGCCAGCTCCCTGATTGCCTGCACCTGTTCCTCGGTATAGCCGGCGCTCTTCAGCTGTTCGTCAGACAGTGCCGACAGGCCTTCCGAAGTCCCGGTTACCTGGTTTGCCAGCTTATCCAACGTCTTGGTTAAAATATCCGTGGTCAGCCAGCCTTTGGACAGAGTTTCGTCAAAGGAACCGGCTTCCTCCACCATCTTGTCAAAGTCGGCAACGGTTTCTGAAGCAGTCTCCTGAAGGGCGGTGCGGAAATCGTCTACTGAAAGGCCGGCATCCTTGACCGTGTCCTTCAACTGCCCCCAACTCGACATCAATGCCCCGCTTAGCAACGAATTGCGTGCTTCAGCGGAGGCGCCGATAATATTGCTAAAGAAATTGTTGAACTCAGTAAGGGTCTTCTTAGCCTCTTCATAGTCGCCTACAATGAGCTGCCAAGTTTCTGCCCATCCCGACTGTGCGCTCTCCTTCAGCGTGTCAATCAGCTGACTGAAGGTCTTGACATCCTGAGCGGCGGCGAACGCCTTCTTGCCGATCTCCGTAGTTTCATCAGCGTATTTTCCAAGGGTTGCCGTCAGAACCTCCGTGGTCATCCACTGGCTGCTGAGAGAGTTATTAAACATGGTGGTGGTTGTGAACAGATCGGAAACCTTTCCATTCAAATCCGTAGTGGTAGACTGATACTGGTCGCCCACTTTTACCAGAGTTCCCAACTCCACAGCCGTTTCAATCAACTGTTCCTTGAATTCCACCGTGGCCATATTGGCAAGCTCGATGGATTTCCAATCTTCCAAACGGACGCTGCCGGAAGAGAGCGCCTGACCAAAGTTATACATGGCGTGAGATGCTTCCGCCGCATTGGCGCCAGAAACAGCCGCCACATTGGCCACGCCCTGAATTGCCGCTACTGCATCATCTAACTTGACCCCGGCATTGGTAAATTCACCAATATTCTGAGTCATATCAGCGAAGGAATAGATAGTCCGGTCCGAATAAGTATTCAGCTCATCCAGCTTCTGGTTGACAATATCCAAACTCTCGCCGGTGCTGGCCATAATGGTCTGGATGGAACCCATTTTCAGCTCATACTCGTCAAAGCCGCTCTTGATGGGGTCAATGATGAATGCCGCGAGCATCCGCTTGCCCGCATTGACCGCAGAATTTGTAATGTTGGCCAGGGCGGTGACCGCCATGACCTCCAAGGAGGAAAATCTGGCCTGAACGGTTTCCAGCGCGCTGCTGAGCTTGGACATATCGCACCGTTTCGCCGCATCATTGACCTGCTCCAGTCCCTTTGCCGCGCCCTCCATATCCAGGCTCCGCTTAAGCCGTTCCAGCGTATTCAAGCTGGTCTGCACATTCGACTCAAACTGCCGGTTGTCAAATCGCATTTCAACAACCTTTTCGTCAATCGTCGTGCTCATGGCCGTGTAACCTCCCTCCATGCTTCTTTTGCGATTTGCTCAAAAATAGGCCGGATCGCAGGGTTGATGTAATCTGTCCCCTGGACCCAGCCTCCGGTTCCCGTGCCATGTCCGTATTGCAGAATGATGGCAATGGGAACTCCATTTTGAATGTTGGAATTGCGGAAGGAGATCGTGACGGACCCCTTCCGGTGCGTGATTTCGTAATACCAGGAACGGGCCGTTTCACCAGAATCCACCGGCGTAGCAGACGACAGAGCGGCCACACCGGCTTTTCCGTACCGGTCAAGGTCGCCGAGGTGAATGACCTCCTTCGCCCGTTCCAGAAAGCGGGTCAGCTTGGTGAAGTCGCCCTGTTGTCTAAATCTAATCATTCCGGACCTCTTAGCCTCTCGTATTCCATCGCTTCCGTCTGGCGGCATTCAGCGCACGGTTTCGCGCAATCTGTTCGCTCTTCGGAATCTTCTTAGGCGGCCGACTCTTCGCATCGCAGACACGAATCAGGGTCAACAGCCGGTTTAGATGCCATTTCTGACACTCAAAAGGGATATGGTGGATAATCATCCAATGGTAAATGATTTCCGCCGTGATGATGTCTCGGTTGATGCCCCGCCCCTGTTCCTTGGGAAAGGTGGTTGCAGTCATCGGAGCATCGATATAAGCGTTTACCTGGTCGAGAATGTTTTTTGTTATCGCGTTATACACATTCGGGTCTACATTCTGGGTAATTGTCATGCACCGGATATAGTCGATGGACTCCTCCGTGGTCTTGGGTTCTCTGGAAAGAAAGGGCTTGCAGTGCTTTGACTCCCATTTATAAAGGGAGACCAGAGAGTGCTCCAGCTGGAGGACCTGTTCCTTGGTGTTGATAAAACATTCGGCAGCATCATCAAACTGCTCAGATGCCGGAACCACAACTTTTAACATCTCTGGTCACCCCAGTATTTTCTCAGTTGGAAAGGGCCGGTGCCGGCTTCTCGGCTTCGGTGTTCTTGGGCGGCGGGATGATACCATTGATGAATGCGGCCGCAGCATCATGGTCGGTGGACAGTTCCATGAACAGCTTCACATAAGCCTCCGTCTGGGAGAAGGCGTCCCGAAGCTCCGGGCTCTTGATAAACCGGCGGCCATCCGGGGATTTCTCGCCATAGGCCCGAAGCACGATGTCCTTAAAGGTGGCAATGATCTGCTTGCCGTCCTGTGCGGCCACGATACGCTGGATCATTGCGGTCAAACCGCCGTCCACAGACACTACCATCTCGGCCAGCTCAGCCTCGTTCAGGTTGAAATAGAAGTCCTCCGTACGGGGATTTCCATTGTAATCGGTGTAAGTGATAGTCTTTTTCAGCATGATGCGCTTCTCCTTTCAATAAATAAAAAAGAAAGCGGAGCCCTCGGTGAAGTGATATGTACCCCCTTTACTGGACACCCAGTAGAGGGGGTACATATCAAAGAGAGCCCCGCTTTTGCAGGCATATTATTTGATACAGAAAATATCAGCCAGCCGCCTCGGCCAGCAGCGTGATGATCTCCGCAGGCATGGGCAGACGGGGAGCGACAGCCTGGGCTTCAGGCTCAGAAACAGCGTCCTTGCCATAGAGAATATCCTCCAAGGCCTTCAGCTTCTCGGCATTGGTCTTGGTGGAGTCGATGGTCAGATGGGCAGTAGGCTTATAGCCGGGCACATCCACGGGAGTAGTGCTGATCTCCCAACTGAAAGCGACCGCCTCAGGGGAGTCGTTGACCGTCTGGCGGTTCTTCTCGGAGGGAGAGGCCAGCGCGCCATAGATCAGGTGAATCTTGTAGCCATGCTCCTGTCCATCCACATCGTTACCGATCAGGGTGCGGTAACTCAGGCCGAAGACCTTGCGGGCCTGCTGACCAATAGTCACGCCGGGAGCCACCTCAGCCGTGCCGTCACAGGCCTCGAACTCCGGGGGATAGGTGAGAGCTTCCACAGTGGCGCCGAAGTCCTCAGCGCTCATCAGGTTCAGATACTTGATGTTGTCGGCGTACTGAGGGTTGGCCTCCGCGCCGGAAGGACTCTCGTTGACGGCGGTCAGGCCGTTCCAAGCCACGCCGGCGCCATACTGGCTGTTGCTCCCCATGGGGAAGAGGACGCCGCGGTCCAGACCGGTTTCAAAGAAACGCTCGCCGACCTTGTCCCATACAATTCTGCCGGGATTACTCATAGGTTTTTTCCTCCTTCAAAAGTACAGGTTGAATACATCATGGTTCAGGTTGTCAGATGTAAAATGCCGTTCATGGGAACACCGGGGGAGCTTGGCGATCTCCCCGGGCAGTCCGCTGTCGGGATTGCGGTAAATAGCTGTGAGTTGATAGCGGTTGTGAATGGTGTAGGGGAGATTATCCGCAAAATCGGCGTCCATGCGGCTGCGCTCATAGACAATGCAGTCATACTGCATCTCCGTGTTGGGCGGGGGCTGAAAATAGGCCCTGCACGCATCTCCCGTCTCCGGACAGTTCAGGAGTTTACACAGAACCGCGTGCAGCAGCAGTCTTCGGTCCATTGTAAAGTCCTCCTATTGTCAGGATAAGCCGTGGGAACTGCACCTCCACATTGCTGATCTTCCACCGAGCGCCCATATATTCCACATACCGCATCTTGTGGAAGTTCTGGTTGGCAAATGGATCGGCGACTATGCTGATCTCATTTGCGACATTGATGTCATCGTTGAGATGCTCGGAGGATTGCAGCCGGCGGGTGTTTCGGACCAGTTCGCCGTAGTATTTCCGCTCGACGATCTGCTCACTCCGTACCCCCGGCGCGGTCTCAACCACTTCAGCATAGCCCACCGCTCCATAAAATTTTGCCATTTTGATTTCCTCAGGCGCCGACGGTCCAGACCGTGGTTGCGGCGGTTCCAGTAGTGGTTCCGTCAACAACGGTGACGAAACCGTCCTCCATCATGGCCACCGGGGCCAACTTGTTGGTGCCGTCGTCGATCAGCAGCAGTCTCTTGAGGAAGGCGTCCTCCAGCTCCTCCTGCGCGGCCAGAGTCTTGTACTCAGGCTCGCAGTAGAGTTTCTTGTCCTCGGCCTTGCCATAGGCGATGCAGCTCTTCACATGGACATCATCCGAATGTTCATAGATTTTCTTCATACAGACTTACCTCCATTCAAAAAAATGAGCCCACGGAGGCGTTAAGCCCCTACAGGCTCCTCCAGCACGATAGCGGACTGGATACGGGTCAGCGCGCCGGACAGACGGGTCTCGATCATGTACTTTTCCTGATTGAAGTCGATGTCGAACTGGTTGAAGCGGGTGATCTCACCGCCCTTGGTAGCGCCGATGGTGTAGTCGGACAGGTTCACGAAGATGCCCAGCAGCTTCTTCTGCTTGCTCTCGCTGTCCGTGCGGGCCAGACCGGCGAACTGCTCGGCGGTGTAAATCTCGTTGACATTCAGCGCCTTGGCCAGATCGCTCTTGGAGTCGTAGATGCGGCGGCCGTTCAGGTCGCGGGCCAGCAGCATCACATTGAGCAGGTGGGGGTCGCAGTAGAAGTCCGGGGTGCCGGTGCCCTTGTACTGCTCTCTGGAGTACAGGGAGGCGGTGATAACGGCCTCGGCGTAGATGTAGTTCTCGCCGAAATTGACCGAGGTGTTGCTGCCCTGAAGCTCCTCCTTGGCGGCCTCCACATCCACATCGTAGTGAATGGCGTACAGGTCGTCGTCATTCCAGATGGAACGGATATGCTCCTGATAGATCTTGTGCTCGTCGCCCTCTTCGCGCCCGTCGCCGATCATGATGGCCACCGCCAGCTCCTCGTTCAGCGTCTGGCGCATCACGCCGTACTGGTACTCCACCACATCGAAATCGGTGATGTCGATTTTGTCATCCCGGTGCATGGCGTCGGTAATGTAGACAGTCTGGGGGTCGGTGGTGCGGGTAATCAGCTTCATGTTGCCGGAGGGAGTCTTCAGACTGCCCTTCTTATAGCCCTTGGCACGGATACCGTCCCGGCGGGCGTCCATCTGCTTGGTGCGGATACGGCTGATGGGGCTCTTGTGAACCTTATTCATGACCACGGTGACCCAGCCCTGATCCCGGCTGACCACCTCGGGAGCGCCCGGACGTAGGTCGCGGTAATCGGGGAACAGCGCCTCGATGTCGTCGATACCATGCTTCAGAGTATCGCTGTGCTGCTCGGCATAGAGCTTCATCGCGCCCTGAAGGGTGCCGATGCTCTTGGTCTTGGCGTTGCTGATGATCTCCTCCTGGGCGGAATGGCTCAGGATAGTTTCCCGGTTGTCATCAGGCTTGTCGAAAACATTGTACTTCATGGTCTTATCTCCTCCTTCAGAGTGTTTCACGGTCTGCTTGCCGTCGGATTTGTCTTCAGGGTCATCGTCATCATCGGAGCCGCCCTCCTCCAGGGCCTGTCCGATCAGGGCGTACACCACTTTCTGCTGCTTATCGGTGAGAGAATTGAGTATATCTTCCGCCGTTTCGTCGTCGCCCTCAGACTCTTCTGTCTTCTTGCCATCGGACTTATCCTTGGGCTCGGTGCTTTCACCGTCGTCATCATCGTCACCAGAATGAGAAAGGGTGATGCCCTCTCCCGTACCGATGATGACCTCCTGCTCCGCTCCCTCGCCGTGGGCAAGGTCAACGAAGTCGATGAATGCGCCAGGATTGGAGCCGGCCACCACCAGGCTGACCTCGCGGATCATACCGTGAATCACATCCCGGTTCTGCTGTTTGAGCTGATTGGCATAGATGGAGAGAGCCTCCACATCGCCGTGCTGAACCAGCAGCTTAGCCGCCTTGCCGCTTTCAGTTTCATTAAAGGTGCAGTAGGCGTACACGCCATCCTGGCGGTTCTCCAGCAGGGCGTGACCCAGGACATTGAGCGGGTCGTTGTGCTGGTGGTTCCAGACCAGGGGAACGATCGCCCCGTCACAATCAGCAAAGGCGTCCTTCCGAATGACACGGCCATCGCCGCAGACCAGATTGTTTCTGGTTGCCCAGCCGCTGCAATCACACTTCGGCTTCTTCATTTTGATTTGTCTCCTCCTTCGGTGTCGGTTTGTCTGTGCCAGAGGAAGCCGGAAGGCTCTCCTTGGCTGCGCTGATATTGCTGTTGCGGAGTTCGTCCGCTTTGGGGTCCTTCGAGGGTTTCATCCCCACCACCTGCCGGATCTCATTAGAGGTCATGATCTCATTGCGGGTGAACTTGTCCGCAATCTCCGCAATCTCGGATACCGGCACAAGCTTGAAGGGGTCCCGGAAGAACACGATGGACTGCCGCTGCGACCGGGCGGTCTTGGTCAGAAACTTCCGCTTCGCTTCGTCAACAAAGGCGGACACAATGGGCTCAATGGTTCGGTCATAGTAATTCAGCATCGTCTTGTCATCTGCGGAGCCGTTCATAATCTCCTGAGTGATACCTAACTGGCTGTAAAGCATACTCGTCAGGTATTCAATCTGAGACATCAGGTTGTTCTCCACAGGTCGATTAAGCTGGGTAATATGCTCCGTCCCATCGGTGTAGGCGACCCCGTACTTGGAGCCTGCCAACTGGTCTTCGATATCCTTACGGCGTTTTTCCGCCTGTTGACGCCTTGCCTCGGTCTTGATGATGTAGGGGAGCTGAATGATGATGTCTAGCTTGCCGGCCGCGCTCTGCTCGTCGATGGCGTCCAAAATGTTCAGCTTCCGGATTAGCCGCTGGCTGGTAGAGTTTGGCTCGTTCATCACGGCGTAGAAGGGGTTTTCAATGATGGCCGTCTTGTTCTTGGGCACCACAATGTCCTCTTTCTCGCCTGTCCGGTCGTTATAAACCCGCACCTTGATATGCTGGGGATACCACTCCAGAATGCGCCCCGTCCGTATGGACAGAATGTCATAAGAATTGGTCTCATCCGGGTTCAGCGTTGTGTCTACCGGGACGACAGCCACGCAGCCCTCATCCATCATGGACATATACACATCCTGGCTGAATGCCCGGCCCGTCTGATCCAAATTGGCCTCCAAGGTCAGACAGGTATTCAGTCCGCTGTCTATTTCGGCGAGGAAGCGGTCGTCCTCATCCAGACGAACATGCCGGAGAACACAGGCCGCCGCGTCCATGGCGATGCGGTTGTAGACCGATGTGACAATAGAACGCTCGTTTCCCCGGCTAAACCGTGGCCGGTCAGGCCGGTAAGAATAACTTGGCCCCATCAGTCCGTACCCTCCATATGGATTTCGGTTAAAAAAAGCGTTCCAGGCGTGCTTCAGCCTGGAACCAAATGCAATCTCCATCCAGACGCTCACCTCCTTCTTGTTTTTTGGGCATAAAAAATCCGCAGGTCTCAACAATGAGTCCAGCGGTCATATGATTTTATTCAAATGCTTCACGGTTGGCCTTAAACGCGATATACGCATCCATCATAGCGGCAACGGCGTCAATCTTCTGTTCGTAACGCTTCTTCAACAGTTTTCGGTTGCCATTGGTATCCTCCAGCGTGATACAGTTTCCCATGGCATAGGTCATCAACTCTTCATCAAATAGAAGCATCCGGTCTTCGGACATCTTTTTTAGCTCTCCCAGAGGGACGGACTCCGTCTTCGAGCCTTGAATAACCTTCTCAATACCGAAAGGTCCGTTTTCATTGGCCCACCGATCAATGAACTGCTGTGCGTTATACGGATCGTAACCCACACACCGCACATCATAGCCTTTGTCGGTGATATGATTGTCCAGATCCTCGTAGACCTGCATCAGGTCCAGTACCGTCCCCTCTAAGACAATCAGACTCCCTTCCTCCATGAATTGGTCATACTTGGCCCGCATAGCAGCGGGGAGTTTGTTCAGGGTGCGGGAGCTGATATAATTCCGAGTCTTTACGCCGAAACTTCCTTCTCGCAACGGGAAGAGGAAGGTGAAAGAACAGAAGTCATCGCCTTGAGATAAGTCTATCCCCATGGCACACGGCATATTCCAGAAAACCCGCTTCCGATGAGGCAGAGTCTCTTCATAAGTGAAGTAATAGGTATAACCTTCCATAGGAAGGCCAAACCGTTTGGCCAGAATGTCGTTTCGCGCCGCCGGAGCGTTCTCCGCACGTTCTACATCCAACTGATAGGTTTCATAGGTGACAGTCTTTCCCAGATTGGGGTTGGCCTTCATCCACATCTCTGGGTAGGCCACTTCGTCTACGGAATCCAGCTTATACCACCAAATAGATACATGGGGGTTGAAGTAATCCCCCTTAAGGATGTTCATCAATTCCATTTTGATGGTATCGCCAGCCCCGTTTCGGACAGTGCCCTCCGAACTGGTGGCAACGATAAGATAATCGTCCACCTTGGATGCGCCCTGCTCAATAGCGCCAATCACATCTTCCCGAATGTCACCGGAAAGCCATTCATCCACAGTGGCAATTTTGCACCGCAGACCTTGAAGCTTATTGATGGACATAGGACGGATCTCAATGAGGGAGCCGGTGAGGAAATTTTCAATTCCTTTCTTGGTAGAGGCCAGCTTGATCCGCCCAGCACGGGAACCGGTGGTATTCTGGAGAGACCCTTCGGTTAAAAACTTAAAAAGCGGCCCTCGGGCTCTGGTAATAGCAGTCCGGATGGGGGACATAACCTCTTCAGCCAGTTTCATAGTTGGGGCCGTGGTGATTTGATGGGTGGTGGATGTGTCTACATTCTCGAAGTACGATTGAATGCAGGAGTCATAGACTGATTTGGCGGCGCCGCGTCCAACAATCAAATACTGCTTGTTGATCAGCCGCTTCTTGATCATCTTCTTGACATAGTGGCCGCCATGACCATCCTCGTTAGGTTGATAAACTGTGCGCTCCACAAAATAGTACCAGCCGAATACCTGCTCGCCCCACAGCTTGAAACTGTCCAGAAGATGCAAATCGGAGCCGTCTGTCAAGGTCAGCTCCGCCTCACAATATTGAATCCAGCCCTCTACGGCCTGATCGTCGTAGTAGATACCCGGATTGGCGATCAAGTCATCAATGCGGTTCATCTCCATGGAAACTTCCTTGCAAACCGGAATCTCGCCTCGAATTACGGCATCTCGAAACATGCCGTAATATTTGGGGACGGCAGTGTTTGATACTGCCATAGCGTTTTCGCTCCTTACTTCTTGCGAAGTCCCTCTATGATTTTCTTGATCCTGTCCGCATTGTTGTAAAGAGTGAGCGCAGTAGTAGTAGCCGTCGCCGCAGCGGTGGCCACTTTCATGCTCTTGGATACGAAGGCCTTGCCTTTATTTACATCAGCGCTGGACAGCTTGCTGTACTGTTGCTCCATTTGCAGGCGGTTCAGGCGACTTCTCAGTTCAGCATCACTCATGGTCTTCACGCTTTTACTGCTGTGCGCCTTCTTATAGTCGTCATGTTCCGGTTCGTCCTTTGAGGAATAGCGTTTCTTGCCTTTTGCGGTATAAGAGCCATCCTTGTTCTGGAATCTCCGGACACCCCACTTCATTCCCTTGATCCCATAATGGTAGAGTTCATTGTGCTCCATTTTGAAGATCCTCCTCTCCTGATTGATTGCTCTGCTGGTCTGCCTCCACATAGAGCCGCCACTCAAGTTCTTTGATCTGCTGATTGATAGCCTCAATGGCAGCGGAACTGAGAGGCGGGTCAAAGACGAGTTTGACCTTCAAGTGCACATAGGTACGAACAAAAGAAAAGGCCGCCGGATTTCCGCTAAGAAAGTCTTTCCACTCCTGGTCTTCATCTGTGATTACAAAGCCCTCGGCAGGACCTACCCCCATCTGTCTTAAAATAGAGAACACGGAGTTGATGTGTATAATGAGGTCTGGATCGAAATGAGTATAGCTCTCATCAATGCCCAGTAGCTTCTTGATAGAGGTCAGGATGCTTTCGTTCAGTTCCATGCGGCATCCCTCCTCATGGTAAAAGCGTAAGATACTTCCTCATGCAGTAGCCATTTACTCCTTCGGAAGTTTGAATGCGGCAGAATTCCTCGGTGGAGCCATTCACATCCACCTTGACCTTTGTGAGGGCAGGAAGCTCCTTCAACACGGGCGCGTTTCGATCCGCCGCTTTTCGCAGGTTCAGCCTAATGCAATCAGTCACGATTGCGAAAACGGGTACGGCTTCCCGAAGCGGTTTCTCTGTCTCTGAACGCAAAGTCTCGTCCAAAGATTTTACACCTACTCGGGTTCCGTGGTTTCTGGAATCGGTTTGCATTGCTTGGTTCCTCCTTCTTCTGAGATAATGGACAACTCACGTACAGCCTCCTCCATAGAGTCTGCGGAAAACTGAAACAGGCCATGGGAGAAGACTTCCACATGCCCGCGCACCCATCGAAATTCATGCATAGCGGCCCCCTTCTCATTGCCGCCAAGGGCAGGTGTCGTTTCTGCTCCGAATGGTTGGCGTGAGGATCAGCAGAGACTCGTCTCCGTAGTGAATCGCCTGATGAGTGTTGTGGGCCGTTGTAATCAAAAATTCCGGATTGAGAAGGAGGTCGCTCCGCTCCCGGATGTCCTCCGCTGTAATAGGGTTCATGTGGTGAATCAGGACACGGCCTTGTATCTCCCGACCCTCAATACCAAGGTCGCATCCATTATCTCGGATAATGACTTGGTTGCGAACTTCCTTCCACTCAGGAGAACGATAAAATAACTGGTTCAAATAGCGGTCAAAGCCGAAGGTTTCCTTACCAACGGCCCCCAAGAGGCGAAGATACCGATACCGCTCTTCAAATGTTGAAAGCTGGACCAGCTCGGAATAAGTTCTAATCTTCAGGTTCATCGAACTCGTCCTCCTGTCCTCTGTATCTCTGCATAGCGGCCATCGCTTCGAGGTAAATCTTCTCCATGTTCTTTTGGGACTTGATAGAATCGGCCTTTGCTTCGGCCAAATCTACCTGTTTGGCCAGCAGTTCTTTCTCAATCTGGGCTTTTGTAGACCCCAGTTTCAGAAAATGCGTGATTACCTGGGATGAGGCGGTCCCCTCGATCAACTGTTTCTCCGCCAGATCCACGGCCAGCGAGATCATCTGGTTTTCTCTGGCTTCAGGGGACAATGCTGGTCGAATCTTTCGCCCAGAAGAGCCAGATGTTCTTGCCTTTGTCAAAGAGAACGCCTCCTTTCTTCGAGTATTGCAATGGTTTTAGTAGGGTTTGGAGCAGCATTTGAAAGAACTCACAAAGCCAGCCCGCTTATACCGGGGCCGAAAGGAGAAAGACATCTTGGATAAGATGGAGGAAAAGAGCCCACAAAGCCGAAACCGACCTTGTGAGCTCCTGCAAATGCTGCTCCAAACCAAAAACATTTTTGAAAAATATCCGCCGGAGCTTTTTTGAGGACCGCCGCGATGCAGGAGGGGGGGTATCATTTTTTTCAGCCCCCCCCTATGTTTGACGGGGATGCTAAAAATCGCGGACAGTCCATAGTGGGTCAACGCCGATGAAGGTATTTCAGCTAACTTTTTCTGTTTCGGACTGCTTGACCTTCTTATAGATGCCAAGGACATCGTATTTAAGGATGTCGTTAATGGCTCGCTCAATCTCTTGGTCGTTTTCTTCTTCTGAAAGCCGATCGGAAGTGCGAGCAATTCGGGCCAAGTAAGCACAAGAATGGTAGCCTTTTCCTTCATCAAAGTGATACCACGCCTCGTACTGGGTAAAAGGGTCGTATGGGTTATCATGAGTTGTCAGCATACACTTTGCCATTTGCTCTCACTCCTTTCATTCATTCAAATACTTCGACACAACAGAAGTTGAGATACCCAAAGCTTGAGCAATCTCAGCATTTGTGTTGCCAGAATTGGCCATTGCTTTAATCCTGTTGATACGAGCAGTCGACAGTTGTGTGCTGGTTCGTGGAGTTGCCCTTTCTCTAACGGTGTCGGGATCTGCATAACGGAGAATCTGCGTCAACACCGTATCCGAAACTGCGCCGGCTTGAATTGCTTCCCATTCGCCATCTGTGATGGTAATACGGGCCCGTTTTCCACTTGCTCCGGTCATTGTTCTGGCATCACTGATCGCAGCTCTCCGAATCTTAGAGATCTCATCCTTGTCGGTGATGTTATTATCCTGAACTTTGGCCTTCACCTTGGAGTTTGCGATGCGTTGAGCCTCTCTTTCACGAGGAGCATTCATGGTCGCCACTCTAAGAGCGGACATTAAACGGTCTACCTCAGGTTGATAAGTAGTCTTAGCGCTGCTGGAATACTTGAGTGTGCCTGTTCTTGTATACTCTTTCCGTGCTTCGTTGGCCAGAGCCTTCATTTTATTGGCATAGTCAGCATAGGCCTCTTCCTGGAGAGTGCCGGAAGATAGCTTATGAGCATCATCGGTTACTTCCAGAAGCTTGGCCTTAGTGGTGGCCCTTACCTCCTTGCCTGTCTTGGGGTCGATGTAAGTACGACCGGACTCCTTATAAATCACCTTACCAGTATCCTTATCAATGCGACCGCTCCCTTGGCGTTCCGGTACACGAACATCCTGTTTGCGTCTGGATAAAAGGGTGGATGCTCCGCCTACCTCCCGGCCATCCTCATCCACATAGCCCTGGTATGCTTTTCGTAGCTCCGCGATACCGTTGTCTTTTTCGGACTGCTTATAGTCCAATTTGTGCTTAGCAGCATCAATGACCACCATGCTGTGCTTAACTGCACGAACCAGTTCGCTCTCGTTGGCCCCTCTCAGGGTCATATCGGTAATGAGGTTAGAGATCTTGCCCATCTCAATCTGAGTAGCTTCTTTAGACAGAAGCCGAACTCCAGTACGTCCTTCAGTGGAATACTGAGTTTTAGGATCGAAGTCTTTCAGCCCATCCAGAGCTCTGGTCGACTTAATGTTGACTTTACCGCCTGTTGGTATAACGACGACTTGGTCTCCATCAAAGTCTGCACCAGACAGACGCTCCGCGACTTTTGGGTTGATACCAATAGCGTCCCGAATGTTTCGACCCAAAATAGAAATCGCCGACTGGTTTTTATTGTTGACAGTAAGAACAGGGATTTCAAATGTACCGGCATGAGGGTATCGAACAAGAGCCACCTTCTCTCCGTCCCTGTAATTAGGTGCGAATACCTCTGTTTCCTTTAATGCCGTGATGGGCAGGATAACCTGGGTGCTTTGCCGTGGGAGCGCCGCCGCTTTCAAATGAACTGCGGCAGAATCGCACTCATCTGCAAAGTCAAGAAGCATCTTTCGCTTAACCGTAGGGTTTGTCAGAGAGCAAATCTCGTCAAACTCATCAGCGGCGTCCGCATAGGTAAGATCAAGCTGCTTCTTAATAAGCTTCATCGGCTGTTTGGAAAGAAACTGGGAAGACAGGTTCTTGCTCATCTTGTCCCAGTCGCCCTCTTCTTTCAGCTTGTTGATGGCAGAAAGAGATTTTTTCTCTCCAGTGACGGGATCGGTATACTTACCATTGGGATCAGGGTAATAGCTCTGTCCATTGGCCTTGATAAAAGCCCCAAAAGGATTGTCCGGATCATCGCTAATCTTCTTCATGACATCCATCTTGGGCGTTCCGGATTGCTTGTTTGTGTTGAATACGATATCCACGCCATCCGGTATGTCGTCAGAGTACATGGCCATCCCTTTGAGATAGTGAGTTCCATCTACCAGAATGCGAACCTGGGCGTAGTGAGAATCCCCAAGGTCAAGATCGGCCACACCACGGCGGAGTTCGATCACGCCGTCTTTGTTTTTGCCGCCTTCATCGCCATAGAGGATTTTTACCCTGTCCGAACTGATGCTTGCGGGGTATTCCCGCTTGTCCCAAGACTCGCCGCCATCAGAAGAATGGTATTCCCCGACGGACTTGACCAGACTAAGATCCTGATACGCATCTCTCTGAGTGATGTCCGGATTTGAAATGACAGGGGTGATTGTCCGTTTAGAAGGGTCGTTCACTTGAGGAACGCCAACACCATAACGGTTATAACCCTCTGTTTCCAAAATGAACAGAGCTTCCTGAAGAACGCCAGAAGATACACCGAGCTGTTGTTCTACACCGACGCCGACATCAAGAGCGCCTTTTTCCGCAAGCTCTTTTTTCAGAATTTCCGCAGTCTCCTGGGCCTTATTCTTATTCTTGGCCGTATTTTCGTTCAGAAGAGCACGAACTGAAGAATCGTTCTCAAAACCCAAAGCAGATGCGATTTCATCCAAGGTTTTCCCATCATCCCGCATGGAGCGTGCCCTGTCTGCCAACAAAGCTCTTCGCTCATGCTTGGCGACACGAACCTGCATTCGGAGCTCGGTTGTGGTCAAACCAACTTCGCCGGCAATTTCTTTTTCGGATTTTCCAAGACTTTGGAGTTCTTCAACCCGAGCTAAGAAATCGCCACTGCGCTGATAAGGGTTTTCACCAGAGCCCCATGGATAGCGGCCAGAACGCCGCTTGACACCATAGTGCATCAGAATGTCTTCCTCAATGGGGTTCATGGGTCATCCCTCCTGTTCTTTGATTTTCTTAATGATCTTGTCGGCGGTGACGATTTTATCCATGATGGGTACAATAATATCCACCGAGGGCTTGTCGTACAGAATTTGGTCATTCTGATAAATGCGGCACTCAATGTCGATATTGGCTGGTTTGATGTGGTACTCCAGACAGAACAATGCCACATAAATATAAAGTTGCTCCATGTGAGCTGGAATTTCCCCGGTTTTCAAATCATGAACGCGCAGGGAATTATTGCGGAAACCAATGGCATCTGCCGTTCCAAAGCAATTCTCCGAATAATAGAGAATCTGCTCTGGGAGCATTTTATAGCCGATGGCATCATTGACATACATATTAAGCGTTTTCTGCGATTTGGGTAATTTCTGCCCCAGTCGGATACATTGAGCCGCGAAGGCATGAAGTTCCGTACCTCTCACAGTCGCTAAAAAGCGAAGATAAGAGTCTGCAACCTTGTCCTCGCTGTAATTGATCCAGTGATATTTGCTTGCGCCAAGAAACGCGTGCTGGCCTTCAAGGCTTAAGTGCTTGTTGAAGATCATGCAACACTTCCTCCTTGTTTTCGGGAGATATAAACCGGGAAAAAGACATGTCGTTCATTTTCCCAACATAATAATCCTGGTTTGGTTGTCTCTTGGCCCGCGCAAACTGCTTGCATTCCAAAGAGGCCCACTTCTCGCCATGAAGTATCAGTAGGTCAGGAATGCCTTGGCGCTGATCCATCTTGAATACCATGCACTCGGGGAACATCGCCTTGAGTGTGGCAATCAGACGATCCTGAAAACCACTCTCCAGCTTGGAACTTCTGGCCATTGTTGAGGCCTCCTTTCGGCAAAAATAAAGAGGAGAGGCGTAGAATGTCGCAAAATGCAAAGCACATTCTATTCCTCTCCATAAAAGAGTCTGTTTTTTTCGCGGAACAAAAAAAGAGCATAAAAAAAGCCGAGACGCCCGCAGGCATCCCGGCCAAACCAGAAATATCAAATTATCATTGGTTAGCTGTTGTTCCGAAGATAACGAATCAGAATCCAGATCAGCCACAGCCCGCCAGTGCAAAGGGTTAAAATCACATCCAAAATCAGACCGGCGGTGCTCCGCTTTTTACCACTACCTTTACTCATGCGATGTCTCCTTTCCGTTTTTCTTCAATTTTGTGTTTTTGCGGAAAACAATTTTTTCAACACCAGACTTTGCGCGCCCGGTAACATCAGCAACTGCATCTTTAGCCCGGCTCATCTGCTCTGAACGCTTAACCGCTCGCTTATGCTTTGCAACTACTTTTTGTTTTTCAGTTTCATCAAACAATCTCTGACTCTCATTGATAACTTCTTGCGTGATGTATCGAATCAGCACGGTTGTTCCAGGACGGACTTTTTGATTGCTTCTCGGTTTAGAACTGATGACCTGCCCATCGAAACAATCTTTATACTTCATATGGGCTTCTCGAAGTGTGAACATACTGGGCATGGCTTTTAAGCCGTAATTAGACAAGAGCTCCGAGGCTTGCTCTATCTTTAGAGGAAAGCTTTTATCATAGAGTGCGGGGATAACAACCAGTTCGTTTCCACCGACCTTGTCTTTCCGTTTCTCCATGGCATCATTTACAATAGGCGTAACGGCAGAGATAATTCCGGCCACAGCAGCGACAACCCCCGCAATATCTCCACCTGTTTTTCGATCGGCCACTGTGCTTTCCTCCAATCATCCTGAAAATAAAAAGAGTGCGCCCCAATGAAGAGACGCACCCTTGCAAGAAGTGCATCTCCCATTGTTGCCACACAATCTCTTCCCAGGCAATGGGTATGAGTAAAGAGAGAAAACACTTGTTGCCAAGTTATTTTCCCATTACCTGAAGAAATTATATGATTGTGTGGCGAATTCAGTATAGCACACCCCAAGAAAAATTGGAAGAGGGATTTGTTTAGGTATCATTTGATGCTGTTTTTTTTCACTCTGCCCAAAAACCCACTTTTTTTCGTCACTTATATATAATTTGATACTATTTTTTCGCGTTTACTTAAAGAAAAAAGTGGGAAAGTGGGCAGAGAACCCGCAAAGCCTTGTACCGCAACGGTTTCCGGCTGCCCACTTTTGAAATAAAACTGGGCAAAACCCACTTTTTCTGGGCTTTTCGTCCGTACACAGCTTCACCAGACGCCCCAAATTGCCCACAGTTCCAACAAAAAGTGGGCAGAAGCCCGTATTTGCCTCTGAAAAGCGGGCTGAAATTTCGGCATGAGTGTGGCCCGAATTCTATCTTAGATTAGACAGAACCGGGCCAAACCCACACTGTTTTTACTCACCTCCAGATGCGTCCAGTCTGCTTGTCCACCAGAACAATGCGGCCTTCAATCTCGAAGTTTGCCAGTTCGCAAATATCAAAGATAGCATAGAGCAACTTATGGAACCGCTCTTCCTCGGCCTCGATATTCTTCATCGCTTGGTAGGCCGTCGGGTCGGAGTAGCCTTCTGTATTTCTGCGGTCTGTGTTCGCCACATCAGTCACCTCATTTCTTTATGCCAGGCCTCTATATCGACTCCGACGGTCTTCAGCTTTTCTGTGCAGAGCCAAATATCATCTCCGTTGTCCATCTCGTAGCGTTCGATCAATTCGCCAATGCGGTCATGGTATGCATCGTAATACTCACGGAGCCTCTTGGCGCCAAATCCAAATTGCTCATGCAGCACCCACAGAATAGTCGCGTCGATTTCAGCAAGGTGTTTCCGGTCATACTCGGCGAGTTCGCGCTGGATCTCCATGTCCATCGCTTTTTTCTCTGCCGCTGTGAGCACTGCTCCATAAACCTTGCCGCCGGCTTTTTTCAGATACATCAGACATACTTCAGGATGCAGGGAGTAGAGCCCTTGCGTTGTTTCTTCGGGCCGTGGAAGTTTTCAGGAATGGGCTTCCCGGTCTTCAGATTGATGGGCCGCAGGCCAAGCACTCGACGCCACTGGTTATTGTGCAGACGCTTGTTCACCCAAGAATATCCCATACGGGCCATCTCGGCTTTTGCCATGCTTCTAAGTAATTTACGCATTGTCACTACCCCCTGTCAATTTTTTGCTGATCTTGTTGAGCGCCTCAGCAAAGCCAGTCATAGATGGCATGGAGAAATCGGGTACAGGCGGCTCCGGCATAAAAGGCGCGAGGATCTTCTTTACTGCACTGGTGGAACCGAACACCTTCTTCGTCACCGCGGCACAGAAACCGGCATAAGGGTCGAATTCGTCGCCCTCTCCACAGGAGGCGATGGTCTTAGAGCCATCTGCCCAGATTACGATGGTTTTGGGGCCGTTGAAGATGACCTTTTTCACATTCAAACTCTCGCCCATGCCGGTGTATGGAGTGCGCATCCACCACATGAACCCGTTCCTATCGCGGCAGGGCCGAATGATGCTCAACTGCTCTTCCGGGAACCAGAAAACGCCCTCTTTGCTCTCAGGATTTCGGACCCCGTCCAAATTTACGCCGATTTTGTTGGTCTCCCGATGCCATTTGCAGACAGTACCGGTATGACCGGCAAAGCGGCCGCCATAGGAAGTTCCGGGAAGAACAGCAACTTTTGTCCCAAAGCTGATCATCTTACCGCACCTCCTTCTTCTCGGTACGACGGCGCAAAAGCTCGTCCAGCAGTTCCGTGTCGGTGTAGTCGCAAAGCGCCCTCTCTCCATCTTCTGCGGAAACAGAAACCAAGAGTTCAGAGGAAAGAGCCAAAGCGGGACGAGCGCAGCGGTACGCGAAACACACGTCGTTGCTGTACAGGCTCCCGCCCGCGTTCACGTAATACGCGCTGCGGTCGCCGCCGGAGTACGAGGAGCGTGTACACCAAGGCGTAGCCGTCCAGAAAGGCTTATCCGTCAGCGGGATGAAGCGCCGATATTTGCGGTACTCATCCACCGTCAGAATTCTTCCGTAGACATTAGGCATTCCATAGTCGGTCATGCCGTCCATGCTGGTCAGGTCGATGGGAAGCGCCAGAGCCGCTTCGGAGAGAACCTTGTGACTGTGCAGCCATTCGTCCACTACCCGCTTTACATTGCTGCCGATGAAGTTGTTGTGGTCGCGGTCGTCATCAGCGTCCTCGCTTTCAAACGCACAGTAGTCAGGCAGGGTATCAGCCAGCAACACAAAGGCATCACCAGCAATATCTCCCAGCTTGACGAACTCCTCGCCATCAACGATAAAGCGTTCGCCGTTGCGCACCTTGCAAATTTCCATTGTCTTAGCCATGATTGTTTTTTCTCCTTTCAAAAATATCAAAGGACCTCCGTAAGAATACGAAAGTCCTTGAATGCGTTATTTACCAAAGTTACCTCGACAGGCTTGCCGACCAGTTCCGACACATAGTTCACCTTTGCGGCCTTAAGGATTTCCTCCGCCCGTTCTAAGGAGGCCGTAACAGCAGCCTCGCGGGTCTGGCTTTCCCATTTGCACTCTTTCGAGATGTTCACAGTGAATTTGCCGCCATCACAGACGGCATATCCTCCGCCGTTCATGGAAAAGCCAAGCTGAAGCCCGATAAGGAACGGATAGTCTCTCAGGGTTCCAAACTCGGCAAAGTCGATCTTACCGAGCATTTTCTCAATTTTGTTCTGCTCCACAACTTTTTCTCCTTTCAAAAAATATCAATCGCTGCGCTTCTGAAGAAGTCGCTGATAAAGTTCCTCGGCCTCTTTCCCTTGGAACTGATTGACGATCTGCGCGACCTCGCCGGCTTCTTTTCGTCCGACAATCAACACTGCATTATCGCCGTGTGAATGGTCGAACCCGACGAGCAGAGTGTCAGAGTTTTTCATTCGACTTTCCTCGCTTTCCGCTCCTCGTATTCGGCCTTGTCAATGGGGACGAACCCATCGCCGCTCTCCTTGAAGTAGCGATTGAGTTCCACCTTTTTACCATCCGGAGTCTCAATCCACAGCAAAGCCATGGTGTCGTAGTCGCCATTCTTGGGATCAACCAAGAAATCCTCCCGAAGCACCCGGAACTTCTTTCCCGCAGGCAGATAGGGCATAGTGATGGGAAAGAGCTTGTCCACGAGCCGGGTGATAAAGCCGTTCGTAAACGCTACATTAGGCGAGTTGATGTCGATGCCGCAGACCCGCTCCACATCGGAATAGGTGACTGTACCGTCTGGGGCGACCTCCTTGAACAGGGAGGACATACGCTTGCACTGGTACTTCTGATACCCCTCTTTCCAGCTGCACTCTCCCGTCACATCGCTCCAAATATCCGGCGTATCCTCGACGGGTGTCAGGCACTTACCGTCCACCAGCCGGTTGAGGATGCTCTTGGTGATCTGAATGCTGAACCCGCTGTGGCCGTCGCGACACAGGCTCTGATAAGCCCGGAGGGCGCTTTCATAGCAGGCCACGCCATAGTCCCATTCGCCGCTGTCCTCAGAAGCCTCTTTTTCTTTCTGGCAGGCCAGTTCCACCTCTTTGGCGGCCCAAGAGGATATGCCGCCCTCTGAATCATCGGATAAAGTCAGCAGCCGTCCCACATCCGCGTCAGTATGCCCATCCCACTGGGGTGCGGTAGGAACCTCCTTGCACTGGAACAGATCCCAGTCCTTTTCCTCATAGTGATAAGTGTACTGGCCCGTGGGCGTTTCAATGCCGACAATGAACCAGCCTCCACCAAAGGGAACCTCACCGTCAAAGTGCTTATGCGACTTCCAAGCCAGAGTGGGGAAAGTGTTCACCAGAGCTGCAAAGAGGACGAGTCGCTGATGGTAGAGGGAATTGAAGGTGTGATACCCGTCCGAAAACTCACCAATGTCCTGTTCCGACATCAGCACTGCCCGGTCATCCCAATACTCATTGGCGAAGATTTTCCGGCAGTCTCCGCCGAAGGCCTCAACAATCTCGGGCAAGTTCTCGTTGACCGCGTCCAGATGGATGCTCTGCTCTTTGCAGAACGCCAGTGCCTTGTCCAAAGCCTCTCCGACCCGATTAGTCCAGAGGATGACCTTGGCGCCATTGGCCTGCTCCGCCTTGAGTTTGTTGATGTTCTTCTCGATGGGAGCACCTACCTCCGGCCACTGGTTAACCACGAGGCAACCATCGAAGTCCACCGCGATGATTTTATGAGCTGTCTTGTTATCCATGTTCTTTCTCCTTTTCAAAAATATCAATCATTGATAATGAGTTCCTTATGACATCCCGATAGAAACAGCGAGAAAGAGAATGCCCCAGAACAAAACGCCGGCGGTATTATGTTCTCGATACGCTTTGAGCATCTGTGCCGCATCTATAAGGAGAGCCACTAAGCCGATGATAACTCGGAACATCAATCCTTCACCCCCAGCTTCAACTTCGCCTGCTTGAGAGTAAGACCGACAAAGCTCTCCGGCTGAATAGAAATCGGGATTTTAGAACGAGAAACGGCCTCTCCATAACACAGAACTCCTTGAGTTCCATCGTCATAGAGAAGCCGCAGCTTGTCATCCAGCACATCCTGTTTGACCATCCGTATTCTTTTTTGTGCCATATCCACCCTCCGTCATCTGACAGTGGCAGCCGATTTCATATAGTGCTTGCAACAAAGCTCAACCGGCTCGATGTATTTGATGTCCCGAATGCGGATCATGGATATGGCTCCGTTATCTTTCTGCTCACGATGAAGAACCACCTCGTTGATTGCGTCTTGAGCCTCAAGGAATTCCTCCTTCAGAGAACAGACCTCCCGATGAGAACAATAGGTGCATTGGGTTTCTTTGATGCCATATTCATTCATGTTTTTCCTCCTGATAAAAGCAAAAAGAGAAAAGCCCGCGTTTCCGCAGGCCCTTCCCTTTGGCTGAGGTTAGAATTTCAGCTTTTCGTTGATCTTCGCGATTTGTTTTTCCACCTTTTTCTGAATTTCGGTGTTCCCGGCCTCGATTGCCAGATCAAGGACTTCCTGCCAGTCTTCCAACTGGTCCAGCAGCATACCCTTATACTGGTTGTCCGTCATGCCCATAGGATCGTCACCACCATTCAGAAGGTGAGACTCGTTGCGTTCAGCCATAGCCTAACAACCTCCTTCCATAATAGGAGCTGTGCTTTTTGCGCATAGTCGATTTGGCTTATCCGAATTCATCATACCATGTGCGCCGGAGGGTGTCAATTAGGTCTTGACAGGGGAAAGTCCAATGCTCTTACGGTAATCATTGTAGGAGATTTTGCCCTGTTCATAGGCAACTCGAAGTGACTCCTCATCGGGCCAAGGGGACACGCTAATGGACATTCCACCATCCGGCGAAATATAAATGGATACTGACCGATCGCCCTTCGCCATAGCGTCATCCACGATAGTGTGAACTTCCTGCCAAGAAGTGATAAATTTATTGCTTTCCATTGTGGTCACCCTCCGTTTCCATAACAAAGCGTGGTTCAAGAGAACCGTCTGACATAATGCTTATTTCGACGATTTTCATTTTATCGTTTTGCGCTTTATATGGACACTTTTGGCAATGCGCGTCCGTAGCCTCGCCATTTTTCTTTGCGTCACATCGCTGGCAATAATAGGCCAACGGAATATGGTTGCTAAACTTGACTCGTTGCTGCTCTTCCCGCTCCATCTGTTCAATCAGATTCAATACCTCAGGGGCAACCTTTTCTTTGGGAATTTTTATCGAGAAGCCCTCATGTAATTTACAGAAATGATCGAGCTGGGTATTCAGTTCCTCATGGACTCTTCGTTTTGCCTCTTCCATGATTTCATTACTAATGGGGATATCTTTCAAACTGGGGCCAGTAATCAGCTCACTGTACGGCAGACCCTCGATCCAGTCGCAGAAGGTGTGCCACTCATCCAACTTATGGTTCCGCCGACTCTTGTAGATGTTGGCCAACACTTCATAGTTGAGCATGACCGTCCGCCGCTGGTTATAGGAGGAGGGGAGGAGCTGGATCATCTGCCACCAAAGTTTTTTCTTGTATTTCGCATAGCACTCGTCGGACATAACAGAATGCCGATCTACTCGTTTATCATCTTTAGCAATAAATGCGATGCGATTCATGTTCAAACGAGTGACAATCTCTTTCAAAAGTTCTAACTCGTCGTCGCACAGGTGCTCGCAGCTGAAGTCCTCCAGTGTAAACTCTTTCTCCGCAATCTTGTGCATGGTAGAGCAGGAATTGGCCACCGTTCCCACCTTATAAGTGTCGAATTCCTTCCACCAGTACAGCGGGGCAGTCAGGTCCACATACACCGCAATCATCCGCATAAACTTCCGGTGATCAGTGCCGGCATTGCGAAGGCGCTTCATCAGATCGAGGTCGTTGGAGCCGAGGCAGGCGAATGACTTTTTGACATCGTGCGGCCAGCGTTCGCACTCACATATAGACACCTCACTATCACTTTTTGCCCAGGAATTCATCGGGTTGCGCATACCACGAATGGCGTGCTCCCAGCCGACGACTTCGGCGTGCTCGAATTTAATCATGATTTTCTCCTTTTTCACGCATAATATTTCTCAGATTCCTTGAAAATCTTAACGCCCTCATAACATCCAAACTCTTCAAGTGCTTCACACATACACTCATCCATTTTCTGATGACAGACTTCCGGATCATCGCTATGCTCCAGCCAAATATCTCGCATTCGACGCTCAAAGTGCTCAGCGTAGCCATCAAAGATGCTCATTAGTTTCTCCTTTCAAACGGGTGCAGAGCCCTCCAATCGATTGGATTCTCCCTTCATCTCCTGATGGTGCTTCTCCATCTCTGCCAGAACGGTGTTCTCCTCGTCGCAGAACTTAATTTTCGCGGGGTCAATCCGCCGGATACCGTCCTTAAACTCGACAATGCCGTAGACTTGACCAATCTGGCCTCCGGGATGGCCGCCCCGCAGCGGACTCGCATCTACTACATTGGACCACTGCTCCCAGATATGAAATTGACCCAGCTCACCGTTCACTTCACAGAGTCGGGTCTTCCATCCGATTTCACAATTTAATCCGGGCATAGATAAAATCATCCTTTCAATACGTTTAGACGTTCTTCTGCAATATGACAATATTTAGAAGACTGCTCAATCAGTATCCATTTTCGCTCTAATTTTTGAGCAACTTTAGAAGTAGTTCCACTTCCTCCAAATGGGTCAAGTACCACGTCTCCTTTATTGGACCAACAAGTGATATGGTCTTCCACTAATTTTTCGGGGAAAATGCTTGGATGCTCATATGCAATCTTATCTTTAGTTGCGTGGCCGTAACCGTTATTGTATTTCCAGATATTAGTTCTAACGCCAAAATCGCCAATAATTTTACGACCCTTATTAGTCAAACTTCCATTTTGTTCTCGTCGAGTTACATTGCCATATGTAGCCGTTCCGGCCCATTTATTGGGCTTATCTTTTAATAAATTTACCGTTTTGGGCCGACCTTTGGATAATATAAACATATAGTCATAGGCGTTAAAATAGCGGCCGCGATGAGGTGGTCCTGCTCCAGTTTTTTCATAAATAATAATGTCGTAAATTTTGAAACCAATAGATTGAAAATATAAAGCCTGCCGAAACGATGTCAAGGTACGCCCACCGTTTTTAATTTGATCGCCTACGATCCAAACAACAACTCCGCCAGATTTTAAGACTCTCCAAAGTTGATTGGCTACTTGCTGAAATATATTCATATTCCATTTCGTATCTCCGTATTTTCTCAAATTGTCATAAGGTGGGCTTGTTATTATCAAATCTATTGATTTTGACGGTATTTGGGGCAACACAACAAGGCAATCAGCATTGATGATTTTACCCATTAAATTTTCATCACGATCCTTTCAAATATCAAGCTGCTTTGGGCATTGGTTTCGTGGCCCAGCCCACAAATTTGCCCTCGTTGAAGTTCTTCTTCTCCTTGAGCGCTTTGCTGATGGCCAAATCAATGCCTGAAAAGCTCTTGAGATGGTAGTAATAGAGGTCGGTATAAGGCGTAGTCAAGCGGTCAATACGCCCGGCCGCCTGCACCATGACCTTGTAGGAATAGTTCTGCGAATAGAACACAATGGTGTCCGTGGTGATGCAGTTCCATCCCTCGCAGCCGGCGGTGTACTGAACCAGATAGACCCATTTCTCCCCATCTGGAATCGGCTGATGCTTATGGCCGTTCCATTCCGCAATCTCAAAGCCTTCACCATAGTAAAGGGATTTGAGAATATCCAGCTCATAGTCAAAGTTATAGAACACGATGACTTTGGGATGGTTTTCCACCAATTCCAGAAGAGCAACTTGCCGGGACTCGTCCGAATTCACGATTTTCCGCAGAGAGTAGCAAAGTTCTCCAGCCGTTTCAATAGGCCGTTCTTCCCACGGGTTCCAGCGGCTCCGCATAAGCGCCTTATATGCCGAGATGTTATAAGGGACGGCCACATCTTCGTGATGGGAAACAGTCTGCCGCTCAAAGTCCATCGTGACCAATATGCGATCCCTGAGCCGAATCAATCTACCGGTGTTCAGATAGCGGTCAATCTTGGGATATTTGGCCCGCCAGTCATAAACAACATGCTGGTCGATAAAGTCTGTCTTATTTCGATAGAAGCCATTGGCGATAAAGACCGGAATGTAATCCTGCCAAGTATCGCCTGGCGTAGCGGAGAGCAATATCCAGGGGTTGGCCTTGGCAATCTTTAAGAACGCCTTTGTCCAAGCACCATATCCTACCACCCGCTGCTCGTCAAATATAAAGAAGGCATCTGTCACTTCTTTATACTTACCGATGTTATTCCAGGAGTCCACCACCACCTTGTTTTTGTAGTAATTTGACTCCGGGTGGGTGGAGAGTAGGAACGGTGCCAATTCGCCCTGCCATTCGCAGGTATCCCGTTTCCGAGCCGTGGTGATAATATAAAGATCCTTTGGCTCTGTCATGGGAATGTAGTCGTCCGAACCCACTTTGCCGCCTTGTTGCTCATAATAGTAGGCAAGGGCGGTTCTGGATTTGCCGCTCCCCACACCGCCGCATAGGATGCAGCCATTTTTCATCCGTTTGACTGCGTCCAGTTGGTAATCGCGAAGACTTATGCCTGCAATTTCGGGTCACCTTCACCTTTCATTAAAATATCAAGCCGATGAACAAGTCGCCGGTAATACCACACATCATTGAAATACATAGGTGTAAACCAGTAATTCTCCGTAGTGTCAGAAGGACTCATCGGATTAGTAATGGTGTTGCCGACTTTGACAAATCCGGCCACGCCCAGCAAAGAGAGTTGAATATAACACATTAACGCCACTACTTCTTCAATATCCTGTCCAGTGACCAGAAGATGGTTCTGATAGTTCAGGCCGGCCTTTTCCAATTTGTGACGCGCTGTATGGATCGCCGCAATCAGATTTGCTCCGGCTCCACAGCAGGGATCATTTATGGTGACATAGCCCTGTTCCTCCACTTGTGAAACAATGTCGCCAATCGCAATATCTGCCATCAACTGACAGACATTGTATGGAGTAAAGACTTGTTTCAGTTCATCATAGCTGAGATTAAGATCCATATACATCTTCCCAAGGAAGTCCTGTTCAGGGTCCTCTTCCAAAGCCATTACCATGTGGGCGAACAGTTCGGGGAAGAGCGCCTGCTTTTGTCTTCCATATTTATGAATAATGTCGAGATACCGCTTCTCCCGTTCTTCGTAGTGTATCTTATCCACTGGATTGGACAGGGCACAGGCCGACATGATGATAAAGTCCTTCCAAATATCCCATGGTCGGCTCCGCTCAGAGAGGAGCTGACGGAAGGTGGAAAGAAATTCTTTCTCATGAGTACGGGGCTTGTCCACCGTGGCAGAGACCTTTGGAGGCCGCTCGTATTTCTTCGACTCCTCTGGTGCAGTAGGAGGCTTTGATGGATATGGTGGCTTCCACGGTTCCGATTTTGGCGGTATCTGCGGCTTTGCTTTCTGAGTTGATTTAGAATGTTTTTTCGATTTTTTCTTCCCGGGCTTTTTCCAGAAAGGTTTCATTGTCTTTCTCCTTTCAAAATGCGAAGATGGGAAGCCGGTTCCTCCTCCAGCTTCCCATCTCCTTATGATACTTACTCCTCGGGGCCTTCCATTTCGGCATACTTGGCCGCGAATTCATCTTCCTCAATGGTGACATACATGGTTTTGAGGTAGGCTTTGATGCCGCTCTTGCCGTTGACTTCCCAAGGGCTGGGGTTGATGATGACATCCACATTGCGGATCTCGGCGTAGTCCAGAGCGCCAACCGACTCCTCATCCAGACGAGTCTTCGTCTTTTTGGTGATCATGTAGATGTTGGGCGGAATGTTGTCGAAACGAACTGCGACCTGAATGTAGTGGCGAGGATCTTCGTCCTCAGATCTGGGCGCCAGCACCCGGATGTTCCATCCATCCTCCGCCATGGCCCGAACCGTCTCAGGATCATCGATAACAACGCAGAAATTGCGCTGTCCGGCCCGATTGTATTTACTTTCCTTGCCGGAAAAGTTACGGAACATGATGTGGGCATCTTCAATGATAAGGGGTTCTCTGTTTTCACGGGACATAGGGCATTCTCCTTCTTGTTGATAAATGATGGCATTCACCGCACATCAAAGGCGGATTTTTCTTCTTTCCATGGTTCTCCCGGCCCAAACCAAGGCGGCTTGTCCTCCGGAATATAAGGGTCGTCCGATACAAACCACTCAAAATCACCGAACTCGGAAATATCATGAGCAGCAGCATCTACCATCGCATCGTAGTAACTGCGGTCAATGGCATCCTGTTTGTCCAATTCCTTGACCATTTCCGACTCCAGCCAGCGATAGCCTTTGGTTCCGGTAGCAGCGTCATACTTTTTCTCTCCGGTCTTTTTATCCACAGACTCCCGGCACAGGAGGCCACCGCCGCACCCGGGTTTGATGGGGCAGAACTGCCCGACACGGCCTACGAAGATGTAGTTGTGGCCTTCGCTGATTTTATCCTTGAGATCCTCGTCGGAGAGATTATCAAATTTGGAATTCTGTTTTTTCAATGTGATTTTGCCAGAACGATCTCGGTCTCCAAAAGTATCATCGCGTCGAGTGCGCTGTGCATTACTACGGCGAGTATCCAATTCTACTTCAGCCTCGCTTACATCCGGCAGGTTCTCGTTCATGTCCAGATACAAAGCTCCAGTGACCGACTTGGTCTCGCACATGTCCTCGAAGACAACGTCCTCCTTGGAGAACAGCTTCTTGAATACATAAGGGATCTGGAACTGTGTACCGGTAGCTGTCCACTCGTTGGGGTGCTTTTTGTTGTCACCCGGCACATATCCATAAAGTTCCTGACACTTCTCGGCCGTAGCATACTTGGCAATGTAGACTGCATTGTTCACCAGACACATCCGGTCATAAGTGGCCTCATGTTCAAAGGTGTAACCATACTTCTCGCCGTACTGCATCACGAATTCGATGATTGCAGGATTGGCATCCGGTATCTTGATGGAGTCCGTCTTGATATGGGCAACAGTAAAGCCCCGTTTCTGCACCTCATGCTTGAGGTTAATCATAAACAGGGCTCCGCGCTTGGCGACGATATTGTCTTTGTTTCGGTTATCCCGGAAGGGGTTCTCGAAGTTGGCCGAGGTCAAGCCATAGACTGAGTTAATGGCGATCTTCAGCGCCTGCGCCAAAGCGTCCGCAGAACTTTCGTCCGTCAGATACTTAGCCAGAGAGCCATTCAGCATTTTGCGGGCCTTTTCAAAGTCCTTATGCTTAATGGCTACGCGGGCGTCCTTGATCTCCTGAAACCGCTTGGTATATTCCGCCCCAAACAGTTCTTCCGCGATGATGCTGGATGGATGCATCGAAGCGATGTCCAGCAAGGCGATATTGCCATACATCCCGGGCTCGGCATAGACATAGCCGCCTTCGCCGACCTCCTCACCGCGGTAAATGGATTTGCCGTTCTCGAACTTGTAGCCGGGAAAGATGGGACGCTTTTTCTTGTCAAAGGCCGTGTACTCGTCAAACTCCGGTTTGAACGGAAGATCCGCCTCGGGGTCGAAGATCTGGGTCGTATCGCCCATATCCCGGTAGTTGAATTGATCTTGGGGGTTTCGGTTGCCGCCAAATATAATTCTGGCGGTCAGCGTATTGGTGGTGTCATTGACCGTCAGCCCGGCCACATCGGCCAAGATTTCGCGGGCGACAAAGTCGGCTTTGCGGGCGTTGAACACCGCTTCGGTGGCCAGAACATCATTGTCACAGTATTCTGCCACTTTAAGCCACATGTTTTCCGGCACCGGCTGGTCCCAAGGGAGGCCGAGTTCCTGATGGTGAATGCCCAGTTCAATCTCCCACTTCTTCAAAGACTGCTTTTTAGAGCAGAAATCGTAGACATCTGTGTAGGAGACATTGTAGGCCTCACCAAAGAAGCAGTTATTGCTCTTGGCCTTCTTGTCCGTGCTGATGATGCGCTGGGATAGGTTATACAACTGCTCATTGGTGTAGCCCATCAGCCGGGCATAGAGAATGTGATTGTCATACCGGCGGCAGTTGAAACCCACCAGCCTGAACTTCATCAGCTCCTCAATTTCTTGGGGTGTTGGGTTAATCATCCGTACAACGGGCTGGTCGCTTCCCTCGATCTTCCAGTTTACCAAGAAGAGATTGGGGAAGACCTCTACATCGTAGAATATCAGTTTGGCATCATCATTCTTGGCCGCAGGGGACGGGTCGGCGGACTTGAACGGCATTTTGTTTACCAACTTGATGCAGTAGTCCGCGTTATTGGTACTGTTGGCCGCAAACGCCAGGACAGCATTGCGCATATCGGTGACATCATAGGACAGGCCGCTTTCATAAGCGTCCGTCAGAATTTTGTGGATGAAATCGATGCTGGGCTTAGTAGCCGGATGGATCTCTTTATTGAGGTTGCGCTTGATCTGAACTCTAAGCCCTTTCTCGCTTTGCACCGCTTTGGCATTTACCATCTTGCTTTCTCCTTTCAGTGGCAAGCCCGAGCTGATTGTCGAGACGGGTAGATTATTGCATTTGGTCAATTTTCTACGAAGGGAACTTTTTCCGGTGAACACTTTGACCTCGATGTGGTCATCATAGACACGGCTGAGCCTGGATACATCGCCGGTGTAAATATAATGCAGATGGATACCGCATCCGCTTTTGCTCACTTCTGCATAGGTGGCGGGCCATTTGCTGGCCTCTTCCAAATTTCGCTCAAAACACTTGTTGCCATCGTCATCGGGGATATCGAAGTCGATCACGATATGATTTTCCGGGACTTTGACATAATGGAGCCGACTGGTGTCCAACTGGGAGAGTTTGGTGGAGGCCTTTTCCCACTTCTGTGCCGGCGTTTCCTTAGAGGTCGCATATTGGGCGGGACAGTCCGCACACATCTGGTCAAAAACGGACTCCGCAGCGTCGAATTGGAGAAGCGTCTGCTTATGCTCCGTCTGAGAAGGAGCCTGGTCTTCAAACTTTTCCGTCCGAAAACCGCTGTAATAACTCCGGACCCTGGACCCGTCTTCCAAATTGAACCGTTCGCTGTAATCCCGAAAGTAATTCTTCAGTTCCTCCTTGAATGCCCTCTGACTGAGGGGATAGGCGACCTTCGCCTCTTCGTTGTAGGTCTTATACATCTCCCATGCCGCCTTCAGTGAAGTCCCATCCTCGCGTTTGAAAACGGGATAGGAGTCCACTACAAAGTTGTAGAAGTCGTTGGAAGCTCCCAGCATGGCGATGGGAATATAATCATCATAGCAGTTCGGATCTTCCAAATAGACCTCCTGACAATGGTAGGCGATGGCGCCCAGTTCAAACTCAATCTGCTTCATCAGAGTTTTGTACTCCTGGAAGCCGAGCTTGCTGCCGGACGGCGATACATCAATCAGCCGTCGAATTAAGCCGGACTTTGCATCTGTAATCCGTACCGGCTTGTTCGTACCCATAAAGAGAAACGCCTTAAACCGGTTGGCATAGGTTGATTTGAACTTTTCATTCACCGTCATCAACTCATGGGACACTAAACTGTTGAGCCGGGTATTGTCCTCGATGCGGGACAGATCGCCATCATGCTGAATGGCCACCAGGGGATTGCCTTTGAAAGCCTCCAGAGCAAAGGCGTTGCTGGAAGAGCCGAGGGCTTTTGCGTCAAAAACGGAATAATATCCGTCAAAGAGCTGCTGGATAATGTTGAGCACAGTGGACTTACCGGTTCCCGCCGCACCATAGAGAACCATGAACTTTTGAAGTTTTTTGGACTCTCCGGACACGATGGCGCCAATAGACCATTCGATTTTGTGGCGTTCCTCTGGAGTATAGAGCGTGGAGATCAGCTTTTCGTAAGCAGTTATCCTGCCCTGCTCCAGAGGATAGCCGAGACGCTTGCTGGCATAGTCTTTTTGGGTGGTTTCCGTGTTAGAAAATATCAGTTTTTCATCGAGCATGTGGAAGCAGTCTTTCATTTGCTTTTGGCAGTATTTGTGCCAGGTGTCGATTACTCCCGTTTCCGCATCCCACATGTGAAGGACCTTGATGTTGTTGTCAAAACGCTGGCGGTTTTCCTCGGCGTATCTATCCAGTTCGCGGTCTATGAGCTGAACCGCATCCTGCTCATCCGTAGACCATAAACCACGATCTTCAATCCAGATAGCGTAGAAGTCACCACCTCGAATCATCAAGTCGTTTGGTTTCTTGATAATGAACTTCGGATAGATCTCGATTACACCGCGCTTACCGCTGCGCGTCGAAATCATAAGGAAGTCTAACATTACATTGCTTACTCTCCTTCACCATGCTCCAGATTTTTGATTTTTCTGGCCAGCAGGTCGATTTTCTCATTTTGCTCCCTGCGGTTTAATTCAGACCAAACTGCATAACCAACCCCCACAAGTGTGAGAACTGTCATGCGCCGGCTGACCTTGGTCAATTTTCTGGACGGCTTGACCGTCACAAAAATATTGTGTATGGTCTCGTTCATGGCGTAACCCTCCTTCTTTTGAAAATATCAGGCAAAGCTTTCTTTCAGGTAACGAAACATCTGATACCAGATTTCGACCGACCGCATATCCTGTCCGCTCTGCCTGACGGTAAAAAGACCGCCCTCTCCATTTCGTGCGTAGTCACGGGTTAAGAAACGGGAAAGGACATCATCCACATAATCCCGGTCAAACCGTCTGTCATACATAGACCCAAGCCCCAGGCTGGCAATCATACTCCAGAACCATTGTCCAGTCCGGTTGCCAATATCGGGGTCGTCCATAATATGCTCTTCGCATCGAATAGAAAGGGCGATCATCATTTCCAAGATGCTGCATGGCCTGTCATCCAGAAAAGACGCAACCATAGCGTCACTGTAATGCTGTTCATGGCCGAATCGATATCTAAGGTTGATGCCGTCCTCGGCCCGGTTGCCGTCCATCGGAATCGTGTATGTGAATTCCGTATCGTGCAGCCTGACAAACAGCTTACGATAGGACTTAGAATATCGGTCGTCGACCACGAGCTGGTACATCCAATCGAAGTACCGATTGATCAGCTCATCTCTGGTCAAGGGTAAAGCCTCCTCTTAATCAGGACGGGGAGGCATATCCTCCAGCACATCCTTAAAGTTGCGGAGATCCTGCAAAATCTCATAATCGCACCGCTTGGCATCATTTCGGACGAATACCGAGTCTTCCTCATATTCGCCGAAATGCTCCAGTGCGTCGCCGACGATCTCCTCCACATCGTCCACAGGTTCGTTCAGTTCATCAGCCAGCACCCCATCGGCGAAATAGGTCAGACTGATTTTTGTGTACTCTTCAATCTCCCCGAACTCCGCCGGAGAAATCACATAGGGGGTATCCTCCGAAGCCTCGGAATCCGCTTTTCCGGTGGAAGCGACAGTCCGGGAATACTCTGTATAGCCCGCTCGTTCCAACTTTTTGACATATTCGGCCAAGTCAGGCTTATCCTGAATTTTTCCGGCTGAGATGGGGGACGGTGTTTCACCAGGCTGTTCCGTATGCTCCCGCTTGGCATAGGCGGCTTTGACCGAGTCGATCTCCCGATTGGCACGAGCAGCTTCCTTCTCTCGGATGTAATACCAAACTGCCCCACCGCCCACGGCGGCACCGGCAATGAAAGAGAGCACATTAGTCATCTTGCTCATCGCTGTTGCCCTCCTCATCCTTGATGCTCATAACCGTCATAGCCAGTCCGCCAAACAGCAGGGATGCACTGAGCAGAATGCCGCCTACAATGTGGCGTTTCCTCTGGCTGTCTAAAATGTAGTCCAACATGGACACGAAATTGGTCAGTCCCTCCATGTCCATTACCTCTTGCCGGAAAGGATTGCGGCGCCGCTGATGAGGCACAGGCCCGACACCGTCGCCAAGGAGTAGGAAAGAAGGGTTCTGAAATGGCGTTTGATCTGTTTCATGGTAAAACCTCCTGTCAATGTTCATATGGATTTCTCAAACTCCAATCGTATGTTGTTCCGCCGGTATAGGCATTGCGGAAATGATTTCGCTGACCATCACCAGTAAACCAGAGATAATCTTTGGGAAGAACCCGCCCCACATCTATTTCACCCCGTTTTTCCGCAAAATATCTGGTCAACACGTCTTCACAGAGAGCCAGCAAGTCCTCATCCACCGGATTTTCCGCATGATAGCCTGCAAATTGATAAGGCGCGGTCACAATTTCCAAAATAGTCTGGTCATAAGTATCGCACCGGTTCAGCACACACCATACACAGGCCGCTTTTTCCATATCGGAGGGAACGCCTCTGGCTTCGCCCCAGAGCATCTTTGCCAAAGCAGTCGCTTCTTCGTCCGTCCACTGTTTGGGAAGTGGAGCAGGTTCGATCTCCGGAAGTGGTTCAGCTGGCGTATGGGCTATCTGCATAGTGTTTGCCGGAGTGGCCGCTTTGCTCTCTGCCGGCACGGCGGCTACCCCCAGAAGAAGGGACAAACATAGGGTCAATACCGGAATCAAAGTAAATTCAAATTTTCTCATAGCTTACAGATACTGATGGGTAGCAATAAGATTGGTGATGTCGCCCACCACATTGAAGTCCAGAACAATAGCCGGCTCGTAGCCGTTGACAAAGTCGCGAGCCTTGGGACGCTGGATCTCAAAGATACCGAAGTCCACAAAGTTATCTCCGATGGGCTCATCCGGGTCATAGACCCAGCCAACTACTGCGCCGGCCTTGGTTCGCTCAAAGCCCAGCAGGTCATATACTTCATTGAGGAATAAGTGGCCGCGGGCCTTCAGCATATCGTTGGCCTGACTCTGCCTTGCCTTCAGATAGAACATATTGCGCTCTGCGTCCTTCATCCAATCAGGATGGAGCTCGTCGAAAATCTTGGCATAGGGGCTGTACTTGCTGGGGTCCCATCCCTCGTCAGCCACATCCGCTGTTTTCTTAACCGTCTTCTCTTTGCCCTTGGCATCTACGACGGTTTCCTCGATCTCCTGGGCTTTGATATTGTACCGCAGTTCTTTCTCCACCTGCTCGCCAAAACGGTCCAGGACGCGCTTGCGATAGTCCTTGAAAGAATGGTCGATAGCGGTGTAGGCCGCGGCCAGGGCAACATTACGCTTCTTCAGAATGCGGTGACTGGCCAGAATACCGGTAACGGATACGGCACCCAGCATCACAGCAGGACCATAGAGTTTAGCAAAAGCTACGCCGGTCTGGATATAGGTGATGGTAAGATCCTTCTTGCAGTCATCCTTGCTGTAACTCTCCCCAGCAGGGGTCATGCCGGTCTCCTCAGACTTATGGATGCGGTCCAGATCGTCCCGGGTCTTTTCGACAATCTCGTTCACTTTGAGGGTAGCCTTGCAGGCCATGACGGCGCTGGTGACCACGCCCACAATGCCGAGCCCCACCAGAATTTCCGGGCTCTTCTTCTGAAGCTGGAAACCGACCTTATGGAAGGTCCGCCCCATATTGTTCATCAGTTCAGTCTTTTTCATGGTAAATATAAACCTCCGTATTTAATGATTATCAGTGGCGATTTCTCCGCCACAGGCCGCATATCCAGCCAGATCCACGAAACTGTCTTCGGTAGCAGTCCCGCTTTGAATGCGCGCGATCTTCAGCAACGCCATCATCATGGCGACATCCACAGCTGTGAAATCGACGCCCTTATAGGCACGCCAAAGATCGGCAATCGTCTGAAAATTGTTCTCCGGGGAGCCGTATTCCTGCTCCCGATGGCCGCAAACACACGCTTCTGCTTTCTGCAAAATTTCCGGTCTTGTCATAGTTCCTCCTAAAACAGCCATAGAACAAACCGAACAGTCAGTGCAATCACAATAATGCCGAGGCAGATAGCAATTAGCACAGCAAGAGCTTGTCCCATTCTGTATGCCAACGTTTGTTTCTTATCCTTCATATAATTGCTCCTTTAGCTGATAGGCAGAGCCCTTGGGAGCTGTAAGATATAGCCGTCCCGTACACGGACTACCTTCGCATTGCGAATATCCGTCCAACCATATTTGTTGTCGGTATAGCTGCGCCCAGTAATGCCCACCAAATCATAGAGATCAGCTACGCTTGCCACGCCGTAGGTGCTGATGATCTCCTCCAACTGATCCAGAACCAACTCGGCATCTCCGCGGGACTCAATGATGATGTCATCATACTCATAGCCCTGAGCCATTCTGGGCCGGTTGTACTCCCTCCGGTCATCCCGTCTATCGTCGTAGTACCTCTGGTAAGATACCTTAGAACCAGAGCTCTTTTTCCCACCGATACGCCCGGCCTCGCCAAACAGAACGATGCTCACCACATCCGCAATGGCATTCTTGATGCCGGGGACCACCACATCCATCAAAATATAACTCTTAACGCTGTTGGTGTCCTCGGGAACGAAGATGCCGGCGAATTTCCGTACCTCGCTCTTTTTTCTGGATTTGACTGAGCTGGTAACCACCTTCTCAACCTTTTTGTCGGGAGGACTGCTGTCACGCTGAGTCTCTCTGGCATTGTGAGAATTGTTGGGGTATTCTGCCATTCCACTTCCTCCTAATATCACACGACCTGGACGAGCTTCCCGGGGAGGGAAATCCTTGTTCCAGGCAATTTGTTATGCTGACGCTTGAATTGATAGGCGAGATTGCTCCGCGCTTTCCGCTCAGAAACTGCGCAGGTACTCGCCTTGAAGTTATCCATGATACACCTGTCGAATTCCATAACAGGGCCATTGTAGGTGTACTGGTTCATGAAAAAAGCCTCCTTTCCAAAAGAAAAAAGGGAAATACCCTGTTACAGGTATTCCCCTCGGCGAACCCTCTCTTCAAATATCAAGGCTTCATTCAGGAATCCGCCTCATTCTCGCCGCCGTCGTCTCCGGCGCCCTCCGTAGCCTGAACGGCTTCCGCTGCCTTCCGGGCGGCGCGTTTTTCGTCGATGAACGCCTTGAGCTTCTTCGCTCCGCAGATAGCAGCGTAAGCGATGAAGCCGCCGACGATCCCCGCGAACAATGCGCCCGCACTGGAATTTTCGGAAACCTCCTCGACCTCGTTTTCGGGCTCCAGCTCCTCAACTTCGGTATTCATGACTTTCAGTTCTTCCATGATGAAAATCTCCTTTCAAAAATGTAATTGATTGGTTCTCCATAATAGGAGATGCAAATTTTGCGGATGTTACCAGCCGAGATACTGCGGCGGGATATGATGCCCGATGACCAGATAAGGAACGCCGTTTACCAGCTGGGAACTGAAATCCAGGTCGATGTAGCCCTTATCAATATCCCAGCCCATGGTCTCTCCGATGGAATCATCACATGGCTCAAGGCCAATCTCCTGCAAGAATTCATTGACCGTGATCTTCAGCTCATCCCGCATCCGCTTGTTCAGGTTATTTTCCGCCTTTCGGATGGTTTCAATATCCGATTTGAACAAGCTATTGGTCAGCGGGTCGAAGCAGGGCGTCTCCCCACGGCCGGTACTGACGATTTCTCTGGTTTCCACACGGGCCTTTTCCAGCTTTTCTTTCGCCACCGCATCCCGGATAGCCTGCTCCTTTTTGGGCCCCACTACCTCAAGAGCCTTTTCCCGATACTCCTTCAGTGCCGTCTCTGAGATGGTATAGGCTGTGGCGAGAGCCGCATTGCGTTTGGCGTTGACTGAGCTGGCGCCAATCAGGCAAGCCACCGACAGCGTTCCCGTCACCGCCGCCGGAATATAGCACTTCCAAGTGGTCTTGACCACCTCTGCCGTACTAAGACGCTTTTCCTCCTTGATTTCCCGCGCGTCAATAAGCTGAAGTGCTTTGGGGGTGGCTCTAACTGCGGTCACGGTGGTAGCAATCATGCCGGCGATGCCAATGCCAGTCAAAATCTCCGGACTGTGTTTTCTCAGGGCCTGCTTGACCCCTTTCGCAATGTTCATAAAAGCCTGTTTGTTCATGCCGCTTCCTCCTCTGGCAAAATATCCGGACAACGCTCGGTCAGGAGTTCTTCTTCCTCATCTTCCAGCATGGGCAAGCTGTCGATCCACCGTTGAAGCGGACCAATATGAGGAAACACATAATCTGCTATCAGGCCACCAATGCCCAGGATAAGCAGAAACACCGATAAAATCGCAAGTTCTACCATAAGGAGCTCCTTTCAAATCGATTCCAAAAGTTCTGCTGCCGTTTCCGCCGCGATGGAAAATATCCGTCCGCAGTCGCGGCCTTCTGACATGGAAGCATAAACCTCCATCTTGATGATGAATTCTTCGATGGTGTCCTTTGCCGGAGCCATGGGATGATCCAAAATTGCGTTGATCAACTCTTCGGCCGCCCAGCGGGAAAAGCACACCTCCTCGAACCATTGCTGCGGCCAATATAACTCCGGCGCATCTGAATTCTCCAGATATTCAATAATGGTTCGTACTGCCGCTTCGTTCATTTCAGACACCTCCAAAAAGAGAAGAGCCCTTGTTAGGACTCTTCCACTTCTTCGATGCCGCGATTGGCAAGTGCTTCATTGACTTTTTCCTCGATGATCGCATCCTGTTCCTGGTCGTCGGCCCATCCGGACAGCAGTGTTCCAATGCCGCCCAGTGCAAGCCCTGCCAGGGAAATGAGTTTGAAAATCTGTTTCTTTTCCATAAAGCAACCTCCTTCGTTATATCGTTCCATAATAGGGTTTGTGATTTTTGCGGGTCAGTCCGGCTCCTTGTCAGTGGGGAGCCAGTCCATTTCAATGATCCAGCACTCGACTTCTCCGTTCAATCCATCATCCACCATGGCTCTGGTATGGCCGAAATCGATCCAGTAAAGTTCATCATCGACCCACCATCCAAATTCAGAGAACTCTTTTTTCGGCTCAATTCCAAGGAATTCATAGAATTGATTGAGTGGCACAAAGCCGCCCATCAACGCAAAGTTCCGGTTGACATGATACTCCGCCTGCAATACCCGGCTGATTGTGGATTGGAAATACCGATCGGAGAAAATGTCATAGAACAGCCGTTCTTCTTCATCCGCACCCTCGAAATCAAGTGAAGAGGTGTTGACTATATTTGGCGCTATGAGGTGCGTCTTTTGGGCTTTTTCCACAGCAAGGGACTGCATGATCCGCTCATGAGCCTCTTTTCCGTAGAACTCCGTCACTTTGCTCTTGTACTCCCGGAACTGACGGCTAACCAGAGCATAGGCGCTCATCAGAGATGCCTGCTGTTTCCGACTGATTGCATTGGCGCTGAAAATACAGAAAATCGTCGCCGCACCCATCGTCACAGCGGGCACATAGCATTTCCATGCGGATTTGACCATCTCTGTCTTGGTGGCAGCATAAGGATCGCCGTCATGGTTTGTCCGGCTGTCCGTCCGTATCAGGTCCACCGCTCTCGGTGTAGCTTTCACCGCCAATACAGCAGTGACAACTACCCCGGCCGCGCTGAAACAAGCCAAAATAGTAGGGGACGCCCTCTTCAGTTTTCGGACGGCTTTGTTCGCCAGATTGCATTTGGGTTTCATTCGAGCTTTTCTCCTTTCAATTATCAAAATATAGCCCATCAAGAATTGATTGGGCGGCGTCTCTGGAAATGGAAAATGTGTAATTTGCCTTGTCATTTTCTCCGACGGAGCTGTTCATCTTTTCGACAAACCTTACCGCAACAGCAGTGGGTGGAATACCAGCCTGCGCCCCGATCTCCTGAAGCAGACTTTCCAGCGCAAATTTCTCAACGCTGAGCTGTTCAAAATACGGGTCGCTGATTTTGACCAATTTCATGTTGTATTCAATATCGCCAATGAGATCTTCGATAAAGTCCTCCATGACCATATCCGGATACCCTGCCTCCGCCTTCATAGTTCATTGTCATCTCCCTTCAAAAATATAAGAGCCTGGATAGGCTCCAAAAGTGAGAGAGTCTGATGCCGGACTCGAACCGGCGACAAGCGCCATTTTGTGGCGATGCTCTACCAACTGAACTAATCATCCTCTCCATAATAGAAGATGCAAAATCTGCGGAAAAAAGAGAAGAGCCGCTATAAACGGCTCAGCTCCTTAAATTCCAATGCGCTTCAAAAGTTTAGTCAATTCTTCCTTATCGAGTTCCGCATCCAAATCCAGATGGATATGCGTTTTCCCGTCAACAATGGTGACCTGCAATTCCTTGAGTGCGATGTCCGCATCGACATCCAGCTTCTTTCGCAAAGCCACCTCTGCCAGTTTGGAAACGATTCCTGTCGTGAATTTCGATAGCAATTTCATCTCATCCATGCTCCTTAACCCCTTTCATATCAGCATTGGCTTTCCATAATAGGGGCTGTGGATTTGGCGCATCAAATATCCCGCCGGTCGAACACCGTTTCCCATCGCTGCTTTGGCAAAGGTTTCATTTTCAGCGCCCACATGATCTGCCGGATGGTCACAGTGGGGTAAAGTCCGTCCGTACACACGCCTGCCCGGCTATCAAAGAACTCCTTAAATTTAGGATGCAGATACAAGGCATCGGTGAGCCAAGCATCCACCTCGGTCCAAAAGGTAACCTTCACCTCCGGGTCATACCGCTGCTGGATAACCGCCAAGCCTTTCTCCTCAATAAGAAACAGCGTACAACTGTGATAAACGGGATGATCGCAGAGATACCGCTGGCCGTACATGGACAAATAGATGATGGGTTTTTCAAAGTGGTATCGCATGTCCCTCTCCAAAACAAAAAGAGGAAAAGCCCCTGTGACGGGACTCCTCCTCCGCGTTGATAATGTTTAGTTGCCGAACATCTTGCACGATGCCTTGCAGTAAGGGTACGGCCCTCCGCAGGCTCTGCATCCAGCGGGCGGCATGTCGTTCCGATAGATCAGGCGGTCATCACCTCTTTCATCCAGTACGAGTTCCATTTCGTCACCATCCTCGTACTCATAATCCATCTCGTCAATTTCCCATCCACAGGACGGGCAGGTGTAAATATCGCATCCGCCTTGAGGATCTCTTCTCCGATCCATGACCGCTCCGCACTTGTTGCAGATCGCGTAGCCCCGGTTCAGGTAGTCCATCAACTCACTGCCTGCCGGTTTGATAATCTTCTTACCCTTGTTGTTTCGCACTTTCATTACCTCCAGCTAATCCGGTCATGGCTGTATCTTATCATACAGTATTTCCGGTTTTTAGTCGAGAGACAGAAAGAGCTCTTTGCTTTCTCTCCATAAAGCACCCTGCATAATCGGCGAAAAAACGAAGAGGCCGTGTTTTTCACACGACCCCATCGCTTGGATGCCAAGTCAACCTTTTGCAGTCGGCTTGAACCGATTGAACAGATTTCGGAATGTTGTCGAACCAAAGGTTCCGGTCTCTTCAAACTTGAACCCTCGCTTCATCCAGACAGCATAGAAGATCAGCGGCGCAATCAACTCCGCAGCCGCAATACCGACCTTCACATACCGATCGATAGCCTGTTCCTTGAGCTGGCGCCGCTTGAACGCTTCTTCCAAGCCTTGGTTCGCACGCTCGTTTTCCTGTCGAGCGCGCTCCATGACCCGGCGCTCGCGCTTCTCTTCCGCGTCAACCTCTGTCTTGACCTCGTCGATATGGAGTTTATACAGCGCTACGATGTCGTCGATCGCCGCCGATCTCTCCTTGCCGTCCCCATTGAAGTTTTTCAGGTTTTGAAGTTCCATCTCAATGGTTTCGTCCAACAAATATCGAATTTCTGCCATGTCCGTTCTTCTCCTTTCAAAAAATTTGGATTGGCTCCATAATAGGGGCTGTCATTCATGCGGGAGAAAGTTTTCCGCCCGAACCCGAAGCACCACATATTTTTTGTGAAGGAAGCGTCCCACATCGGAGGACAGCTCCAGAAACAAATATGGCGGGTCGACCGGATCAGACTGGTCGATGCGGAGATTGCCCACCGGCCGGCGATAAAAGACGGCGGCCCCTACCAGAAATCCAATAATAAGCGCAATTACAGCAGTCATATCAAGACCTCCTCAAAATGATTTTCAGAATTTTCCCACCCGGGATTTTTTCAGATACCAATGTAACACGGTTTTCCGTCACCTGCGTCCTGAAAAAAGAGAAAGAGCCGCATTTAACGGCTCAATCTCCTTTTCGCTTCTTTGAAATCTATCAATTTCTCTGATTTCGGCCGATGTCGTTTCTGTGCAAACTCACCTACCTTTCTCTCCAAGACTTTGCTCCACAAAGCCGCTCCCGCCGCGGATGCAGCCCCTACGAGCACATAAGTCCCGATGGTTTCCAGCCAGTTTTGTTTCACGTGACTCACCTCCATAAAGGAGGATGTTTATTCTGCGGATTGGTTTTCGTAAATAATGCGCTTTCGCAGGGCGCTCCAAGAAATGAAGCACTCTTTCCGGCATACCGGGCATTGAAACTTGCTGACCTTTCCGCCCATATCCTTCAGTTCGCCGCGCTCAGCCTCCAGTTTGCTTCCGCAGTTCGGGCAGTTGAACCGATAGAGCTGCTTCACGGCGATGTCCACAATCCTCATATCAATCCCTCGCCTTGCTCAGCAGCCAGAAGAACCGCCTGTATCGATCGTAGTAGACATCCTTGCAGCATGGCAGGTCTGCCTGCATCTTTAAGGCGGTGTAAGACAGCCCCTCTGTCACCGCCCGTAAAATATAAGGATAAAGTTCAGCGTCTGCACCCAACGCAGCCTGCTCCACCATCTTCATCCGTTCAGCATAATAGGCCCGAGCAATACCGCATCTGGCAGTGGGATCTCCGACGACCTGTCCGCTTTTCACAAACACTTCCAGGTCGGCGGGACGCTTGCTCAGCCCATCCAGAGCGTCATGAGCTTTCTTCCAAATGGGATACTGGAGGCAGAAATGTTTCAACTCATAGTAGCGGTGCTTCTCAATCCAATATTTGCTCTTGTCCGAAATCTCCGGACGAACTTCCGTCCCCATGTCAATGCCGCTCTCCTTTCCATAAATATCCGGTCTCCTCGTACAGGCGCTTGGGTGAGATGTAGAAATTGATGCGCCCATATCGGGAGTCCATTTCTTCAATGGTCGTCACCAACTTGCCGTTTCGGGTCGCTTTGCCAATGGGCAGCCATCCTGAAACAATGCCGGCCCGCACCCAGGATGCATCCTTGCCATAGACCCTGGCCGCGACCAGCACCGGCACCGAACCAGGATGGAACTCGTTTTCATTCATTGGCGTTTACCTCCTTTCAACGGCTATTCTAAATTAGCAACCGCCCTTTCGTAAAAACAGCCTCAGTGGAAAAGAAAGAGAGGCGACTTTCCGTGTAGACATCCAATACAAACAAAGTTTTTGCGCTCGCACGTTTAGCCTTTTCACTTTCATACCCTGCTGGTAATCTTTTTCCTCTCCATAATAGAAGATGCAAAATCTGCGGAAAAAAGAAAAGAGCCGCTATAAACGGCTCAATCTCTTTTGGATCTAATACTTTTCAAAGTCATAGATTGAATTCTGCTTAAAAGCTTTCCGAGTTTAGCCAATGGACTCTTCATATACGGGTCTCCATATTTCGCCACTCGCTTAGCATATGTTAGTTTGTGGCAAAAGTATTTCCTCATAAATTGCCGATCATCCAAACGGTTAAAGTCGTCAATCGCTTTCTTTGTTACTTCACTCATAAAGGACTTCTTTTTCAAGTACATTATTTTCACCTCCATAACAGGGAGTGTATAATCTGCGAAAAAAAAAGAAAAGAGCCGTTGTCACACGGCTCAATTCTCTTCAAATATCCTTGCTCAAAAACACTTCGTTACCACGACGCCATACCTTGACCTGATGTTTTGACCTCTTAATGGCTGCGGCCAGACAAGAGCGGCAGACCGTCGGGGATTTGTAGTCTTCTGTACCAAAATCTACTTTTACGATTTTAGCGTCTCCGTTTACAAACTCCTCGATCAAATCTTGCAGCTTGTGATAGCCGTTCATCTTGGGTATTTGATCTACGGGTATCAGTTTCATGATTTCTTAGCTCCTTTCGATTACGGATTTCTCCATAATAGGAGCTGTGCTTTTTGCGACAGCCACCGGAGCATGGTCATTTCACAGGGGTAGTCTTCAAAGCCCAAGGTCTCACAAGTGATCCATCCCTCCAGCACGCCAAGTATTACCTCGGCCTCATACTGTTTGAAGGGGAGAAGGGTGTTCGGCAATCGTCTGTGGACTGCTCCGCATCGAAGGCAATACGCCCGTCGGACTTTAATCCTGTCCCGTGTTCCACCCTTTGTCCGCACTACTCGTTTCACTGTGTCATAGTGCTTCAATGGCCCGCCGCATCTGGGGCAGGTTGATTTATCGCCGATAACCATAGGTCCCCCTTTCTAATCTAAGTTAGAAAAGTTTTATGTAGGAGTTGACAATTCCTACACTATAATATATGATTATCAATGATAAATCAACCTCAACGGTTAGAAAGGAGTCTATCTATGCTCACTCAATGTCCGGAATGCCAGCTTCCGGTCAGCGACAAAGCTCTGAACTGTCCCCATTGCGGCTATCCCATCCAGTCGACTGCAAAACGAAGAAAGCCCCGCAGCAAGAATCACAAGCGCCGGCGACTGCCCAATGGCTTCGGACAAATCAGCGAGATTAAGAACCGAAACCTCCGAAAACCCTTCCGCGCCATGGTCACCATAGGAAAAACTCCAGAGGGCCGCCCAATCTCCAAGCCACTGAAACCGGAGTCTTACTTTGAAACCTATAATGATGCCTATCAGGCTTTGGTGGAGTACAACAAAAACCCATACGACTTGAATCCAGCCATCACAGTGGAGGAGCTCTACAAGCAGTGGTTTCCCGAATATGAGAAAACCGTGGCCGATACAAAGGCGGTGGAGTCTGCATGGGCTTACTGTTCCGGAGTATATCGGATGCGCGTGATGGATGTCCGTGCCCGCCATGTGAAAGGCTGCATGGAGGAGGGTGTAGCTGTCGTCCGCGGGAAAGAACAGCGTCCGACTGCCACTATGAAGAACAAAATCAAGTCCTTGTTCAATCTGATGCTGGATTACGCGGTGGAATATGAATTGGTGGATCGGAACTACTCCAGAACTTTCAAGCTAACGGATGACCTTATCAAAGAAATCCAGACTGTGGAGAAAAGCCATATCCCATTTACGGATGACGAGATGGGTTTGCTTTGGGAAAACCTTGGAAAGAAGAACGGCATTGACATTCTCCTAATCCAATGCTATTCCGGTTGGCGGCCGCAGGAGCTGGGCTTACTGGAGCTGAAGAATGTAGACTTGGAAAACGGCACCTTCCGGGGCGGCATGAAAACGGATGCCGGCACGGACCGAGTTGTCCCAATCCATTCCAAGATACGCCCCTTGGTCGAGTCAAAATATAAAGAGGCCGCCGAGCTGAACAGTCCCTACCTGCTCAACTGGGTCGACCCCAATAGCCGAAAAAAGAAAAATATCAAGCTAACCTATGCCCGTTATCAAAAGGCATTTGAGCGTATTCGAGATGAACTCGGCCTGAATCCAAACCACCGGCCTCATGACGGCCGTACCCACTTTGTCACCTCAGCAAAGCGGTACGAGGTGGACGAATATGCCATCAAATATATGGTCGGACATAAGATCTCTGACATCACCGAAAAGGTCTATACCAAGCGTGAATTTGAGTGGCTGAAAGAAGAGATTGAAAAAATAAAATAGTCTGTATAAGTTGCATAAAAGTGTAGGAACAGAGGTATAGAAATAGTGTAGGGATAATGTGTGAATTACCTACATTTTCCCGCTTTTAACCACTTCTAATTACCTCTGTTCCCGTTGATTTTACAGGGTTTTTGGCGATGCTCCGTCTAATAAGTTTCTATTTTATTTCCGAACTTAAAAATGAAACTCTTGTGAGTATGAGTACTGCTTTTGATAAAGCCCTTAAGAATAAGGGAATTGCATTTTTTCTTGCACAAAAAGCCCGAACAGAAGGAGCCTCAGAATACGAAATCATTAATGATTGGATTAGACTATTAGCAACCACCCCTCGTGAAGACGCTAATACAATAAAAAGAATGATTCGTTTGTCGAGAGTCATCAACAGTTTAGAGGATACTGAAGAATTGTCGGACACAGATCTTCAAAAGCTAAACACATTGGAGGCTTTTGACTATACGATTAATGACTACTTTTTGCCCGTAGCAGCTGGCGATGTTTTTACAAACAGCAAAGGCGAGTGGTTCGTACTGATTGGGCAAGATTGTGACATGGCACGAAGTATTACGCGTACGCCTAAAAATGCTTTAGCAGAACTCTTGCCTGCAAAAGTACGTCACCAAACAGAATTTGACAAGTGGGCTAATGACTTGAGAAGTGCATCAATTTATAGTTTTAGAAAAACCATTGACGCAGAATGCGAAGTGCTTCAAGTTGAGTATCAGAGCCGTCAATATATAGCAAACGAAGTTTTAAATCTCTGTTCCTTTAATTCGGACGGACAATGTAGAATCTCTCTTTCTGCGCCCCTCGGTCTGGACCAGGAGCAACTGATACCGAACTATATGACTACATACTATTCTAAATTGCAGCATTTTTTTAATTCAGTCAAAACATTAAGGATACATGCAGAAGACGCATTTGAAACTGTAATAGCAGAGGAATATTCTCCGCGCCTGCTTTCTTTTAAAGATTTTGACAAAACATCTGAAACGGTATCTTTTGACCTAAGACGTGTTTGTCGACTGACCCACGACTATGTTTTCTATTTCTATAAATTGTACTTGGAGTACCGTGGAAGAAAGCCGTTTCAGACAATCAATTTGATTCGTCAGGAAGACACTTCATTTCCTGTTCTGTTTAACAAAAAAGAAACTGGTGAGTATCTGTCATTTCGTAGCGTGCCAATTCCGGGCAAAAATAATCGCAAGGACTGGTGTTGGATTATAGATGTATCTGAACTAAATCGAATACTTGAATCATTGGGTTTGCCTATACTGTTAAAAACCGATCAAGAAGTGATTCTCAAAAATGATAATGCCGAACTAAACCTTGAGTTAGGCAAAAAAGTACAAATAGTGAAGGCGCGAAAAAAGGTGTATTTAGAAACCTATTAGAGTGAAAAATCCAATATTCCTGTACATAAGAAGGAAATGAATGAGAATGAACGTCATCTGTTTCGGTGACTCCAACACCTACGGCTACGATCCACGCTCCTATCTGGGCGACCGCTATGACGCGGACAGCCGGTGGGTGGACATCCTGGCTACGGCGACCGGATGGATAATCTCCAACATGGGCCAGAATGGCCGGGAGATCCCGTCTGCGGCTCCCGCCTTCCCTACTGACACAGATCTGCTGATTGTCATGCTTGGGACCAATGATTTACTCCAGGGACGAAGTCCTGAGAAGTCCGCTGAGAGATTGGAGCGATTTCTCTCAGGACTCTCCCTGGATCAAAACAAGATTTTGCTGATCGCACCACCGCCAGTTACTCTGGGAGCATGGGTGCCCAGTGCGAAGCTCATTGATGACTCCCGCACCTTTGCCCGGCTCTGTCAGACCCTTGCGGAACGAATGGGTATTCGTTTTGCCGATTCCGGAAACTGGGACATCCCCTTGGCCTATGACGGCGTCCACTTTACGGAGCAGGGGCACAAAACCTTTGCCGCCGGACTTCTGGAGGAACTCAAATGGAACGAATTCTGCCTGTACTCTTATCTCTTCTGCTGTTGACTGGGTGCGGCGGAAACTCCGCGGATGGATACCAGCAAATCACCCAGGAGGAGGCCAAAGAGATGATGGACACCCAGGAAGTCATCATCCTGGATGTGCGGGAGCAGGATGAGTACGACAGCGGCCATATCCCTGGCGCAGTATTGTTGCCAGTGGGGACCATCGACGAAGACACCGCCGCCGAGGTGATCCCCGAAAAGGATTCTACCGTTCTGGTCTACTGCCGTAGCGGGAATCGCAGTAAGACAGCATCCTCTGCCTTGGCGGAACTGGGCTACACCAATATCTACGAATTCGGCGGCATCAACACCTGGCCCTATGAGGCGGAGTCGTAGACCCGGAAATAGGGAGCCTAAGCACATGTGACCCATGCAAAAACTGCATCGCCGATACAAAGAATACACGGGACGCGCCTTTGGGCGCGTCCCGTTGTTCATTTTCTGCCGATTCTTCCTCACGGCTTCCCCAGCCAGTCCTTGAACTCGTCCAGGGTGATGACCTCCCGGTCGCATTTCTTTTTCATCTCTCTGGCCTGCTCGCTCCAGGCATAGAACTGCTCGTCGGTGATACGGCCGGCCTTAATCCAGGCAAAGCGCTTCTTGTATTCCTTGCGGTAGGCCTTAAACACCGGATCGTCGGACTGTTTCTTGGTCCACTGCTGGAAGGCCCCGGCCTCCCGGCAGGTCTGCTGATCAGAGGCCACCGGGCGCTCACAGTACTCCGCGCTGACCCGACCGGTCTGGGGGAACCAGCGTCCGCAGTTCTTGCACCGTCGGACGGTAATGCCGCGCTCCACACAGCTACGCAGGGAGTAGTCGATCATGTCCGAAATGTGGAGGGGATACAGAACCGGCGAGCACCGTCCCGGCTCCACCGGTTCAAAGCTGAGGGGGATAGGCCGGAAGGTGAACAGAGACGGATCCTTGGGGGCATCGTAGAGATAGTGGGCCGATGCCTGCTGCTGGGGATCCCGCCCCGCCTTGTCCACATCCAGAACGAGATCAAAGAAACGCTGTACCTGCTGCTGATAAAGCGGGAGCTGTTCCGGGATGCCCTGCAGCTCCTCCAGCATCTGCTGATCCTCCCTGCTTCCCCGGTCCTGGGTGATCCCCATGCGTCCAAACCGCTCAAACCAGCGCACATACAGAAGATTCAGGTAGATGTGCCGGCTCCCAAGGTCACCCAGGTCCATCAAGGTACGGACCCCAGCATCTCTATCATCCCTGTCGATCAGAAGGGACCAATTCTCATAAGCCCGCTGCAGCAGGGGCTCCAGCTCCTTACAGTCGGTCTCCAGAAAAGACAGCAGGCTCTCCAGGAACGGGAATTCCTTGTAGGTCGAGGGAACGCCCTGGACCCCGTGGCTATCAAATTGGAAAACCTCTTTTTTCTCAGAGAAGTACATCTTGGCATACCACATGTCGGCGCTCTCCAAAATAGACAATCGTAAAAAAATTATAAAATAGTCTTGACAAGGGGGTAGGTTCACATGCTACAATACTCTCGCAGGGAACTGTCAAAATAATCTTACAATAGTCTAACACCCGCAAATCCGATTGTCAACGGGGAATTGGTCCCCAACATTCGGAACGGCACCTTGAAAACCGAATACCCATCACCAGAGACGATACTCTCCGGGGAAGCAGCGCCAGGACGTTGTCGCAGAGCACCGACAATTGAGCGTGCCAAGGGGAAGAAAACGCTGTGTTGGTCAAACAAGGCCGCAGGGCAGGAACCGGTATGGTGCATGGCCAAACCCAGAAAACCAGAAAGGGAAAAGACAGACCCTGTAAAAAAACCGCTGAACTGCTGCAACAGTTCAGCGGCCTGCCGCGTTTCGGAAAACACAGCCTGATCTGTGTCCCAGTTTAACAGAGAGACCTCCGAAACGCAAGAAATTTTTTCTCTGAATTTGAAACACCGGAGGTACTAAGCATTGAAACTGTCTGTCTACAAATCCTACGACGACCTGCCCCTGTTCCTCAACGCCAAGATGGTGGCGCAGGTACTGGGCGTGTCCATCTCCACTGCCTACGAGCTGCTCAACGATCCCGGTTTCCCCACGCTGCGGGTGGGGAGCCGTATGGTAGTTCCGAAAGAGAAGTTCATCCTGTGGACGGAGGGACAGTCGGGAGGTGCGAAATGAGAAAACAGCACTGGCCCAAGCGGGACCCCATCAAGAACTACTTCCCCCTCCCCAACGAGATCTTCTCCCTGGGACTGTCCGCCGGGGCGATCGCAGTCTACGGATTTCTCCTCCACCGGGAGGATCGGAGGACCTACCAGTGCGTGGTCAGCTACCGGACCATCGGAGAGGCTGTGGGGATGAGCGTCAACACGGTGCGCAAGTATGTGACCGAACTGGAGGATCGCGGTCTGATCCGGACGGAGCGCACCACCGTCACCACCCGGGACGGCCGCACCCTCAATGGCTGTCTGCGTTACTACATCCTGCCCATCCAGATGTCCATTGAACAGTTCTATGCGCGGCAGCTCCACGCGGCTGACCTGGCTCTGGAACGACAGAGAGTGGAGCGGCGCATGGCGGCGCTGGAGAGAAAGGAGTGTGCATCCGGATGCTGATGCAGATGATCGACTGCCTGATCGAGCAGGATCCGTCTCTGTCAGCACGGCGCACCATAGACGTGCGGCGGTACATTGTCAACCGGTGGAACCGTACGCATGAGGAGTCTATCGACGAAGATGGAGTGGCTCTGTTCCTCTGCGATGAGAACCGTGGAACCCTGACAGATGAACAAAGAATTTTTGCGAGGGAGTGCCGTGAGGAGATCAAGGCCTGCTATCGAAATGCGGTGTTCCAGATGTTTCAGTGCGGCGAGATGATGTACCGGCATCTGGTGTCCGGCCCGGAGGAATACTGCCGGATCTTTCTGTCGCAGTACGCCGTCCCCTGCAGCAAGCGGTTTTCCCTGAGTAACGGCCTGTGAGGGGCTGTGTGCCCCGATTACGGGAGAGGCAGGGACCCTGCCCCTCCCGGCGGTTTCGGGGCGGATTTGGCCCGTTGTTCCACCTCTGTGGAGGAGGCCTATCCGGGGAATTTGCCGCCCCATAACTGATTTACGGAGGACGAAAGGAAAAGCAGGAGAAAGCCTTGGCGCTTTTATGGCGCCTGGGCGGTCACAACCGCCCGCAGTGCGGGCGGTTTCAGGGGACGGGGGCTGACGCTTTTCCGGGTCGCCAAAACTGCGATTGACGCTGTTTTCGGAAAAACAGGCGAATATCCCCGCTGTTGAGGGATACTCGCTGACGCTACGATAGAGTTTGGAGGGATTTGACGATGGATGAAAATAGACACCGGCACACCGTTTGGATGGACGACGATGTGTGGGATCAGGTGGAGTCCCACTACCAGAGGGACAACTGTACGACCAAAAACGAATTTATTGAGAAGGCCATCCGATTCTACTCCGGTTACCTGGACACGGAATCTGCCGATGCTTACCTGCCCCGGGTTCTCGCCGATGTGCTGGAAGGCAAGCTGGGGGCCCTGGGAAACCGAATGGGACACCTGCTGTTTAAGCTGTCGGTGGACCAAAACCTCATGGGAAATATCCTGGCTGCCGACATAGAGATCGACCCGGATCAGCTGCGGAAAGCTCGCGTCCGCTGTGTCAAAGAGGTAAAGGAGACCAACGGTGAGATCAGCTTCGAAGACACGGTCCGTTACCAAAAGGGGGCTGAGTGATGCCGGGACTGATCCAGAAGTCGGGCTACATCAAGCCGGGAAACGGCGGCGGTCACTACGCCGAGTACATCGCCACCCGGGAGGGTGTGGAGCTGATCGAGGCTCCATCCCCCTCCCACGACGGCGGCGGCTACCTGGAATATATGGCCCAGCGTCCCCGCTCCCACGGTCTGTTCTCCGCCGACGGTCCCGCCGATCTGGAGAAAACCATGGAGGAGATCAACGGGCACACCGGGCCGGTGTGGACCTTCGTCTACTCCCTAAAACGGGAGGACGCCCACCGGCTGGGCTATGAGAACAGCGAGAGCTGGCGGAAGTTATTGCTGGCCCACCAGACGGAACTGGCTCAGGCCATGAAAATTTCGCCCAGTAGCTTCCGATGGCGGGCCGCCTTCCACGACGAAAAGCACCACCCACACATCCACATGATGGTCTGGTCAGCGGACCTCAAGCAGGGATTTTTAACGGAAAAGGGTATCGAGAACATGCGCTCCCAACTGTCCAATGAGATCTTCCGAGACGAGCTGCTGTCTCTCTACCAGAAAAAAGATCTGTCCTACAGCCAAGTGCGGGATGCGGCGACGGAGGCCATGGGGCGGCTCATCCGGGAGATGGAGACAGGCCTGTGCCATAGTCCAGTCATCGCAGAGCAGATGGAGACGCTGGCCGGAATGCTGGAGGGGCACAAGGGCAAAAAGGTCTACAGCTACCTGAAAAAGCCGGTGAAGGTGCAGGTGGATGCCATCGTAGATGAGCTGGCCAAGGTCCTGGAGGTGGCAGAGTGCTATGAGCAGTGGAACCAGCTTCGGGATGAACTGGAGCGTTACTACAAAGACGTGCCCAGAGAACACCTGCCTCTCTCCCAACAGAAGGAGTTCAAAGCCATCA